>NMRC01021812.1_pt1 | contig 9800 bp, 18 predicted proteins | sample 1520911 | NCBI WGS metagenome assembly NMRC01 (sample SAMN07342169, study PRJNA393822) | plant metagenome | isolation source: fluid collected inside the plant's | place: USA: Vermont, Morristown, Molly Bog | reverse complement strand
GTCTGGGTTGTATTTTGTGTAGTCCACTTGGATGAGTAGTGCGGGTTCAATGGATTTGCTGGTGACGTGGGCTGTGTAGATAGTCATGAGTTTTCCCGTGTGGTGTTGGGTTAGTGGTGGATGGGGACGATGATGGTACCAATTTGTCCGCCTAATTCGTACCAATTGTGGCTGCCGGGCTCGCCCCATGCGCCGCAAATTCGGTACCCGGACCCGACAACCGCAAGTAATGCGTCGAGGTAAGCGTAATCGTAATCGCCCTGCCAGGTGAGAACAAAGCTCTCGGAAAGTGACATGCAGTAGATGTCGATGGCGATACCGTAATCCACGTTGGAGTCGGGTCGTGTGGTGACGGATTGGATGAGTAGTCTGGGTTCGGCGATGTCGGTGGGTTTGCCGGTGACGTAGGCGTAGTAGGAGATCATGAGGTTTCCTGTGCGGGGTGGGTTAGTCGTGGATGGGGACGATGATGCAGCCGGTTTGGCCGCCGGATTCGACCCAGTTGCCGCTGACGCGGTATCCGGCGACGGCGAGTTCGGTGTCCAGGTACGAGTAGTCATAGTCGTCACCGGTTTCGGTGAGGACGAGATCTTCGGCGAGGTGGGTGTAGTACATGTCGATGGTGCGTTCGCCGTTGTAGTGCATGTTGGGGTCGTGTTGCGTGGTGATGGCTTGGATGAGTAGTCCGGGTTCGGCGACGTCGGTGGGTTTGCCGGTGACGTAGGCGACGTAGATGGTCATGGTGTCCTCCTGTGTGGGGTGGGTTGGTAGGTCCATGATACAGGGGGTTGTGGTGGGGTGTCAATTGATGGGAACGGTCCCGCACCTGGTGGGGTGCGGGACCGTTGGTGGGTTGCTGTGTGGTGAATACAGGCTTATGTCTTTTCTTGTAATTCAACTACGTATTGTCCGTTTTCGTTACGCCACGGTCCCAAGGGAATGTACCTGCACGCATCAATGAGTTTATTGATTACTTTTAAAGAAATAGTAGACCAACCATCAAACGTGGCATGCATAATGGTTGTTGTTATCAGCTCGGTTTCGTTAGTAACATAATTGTATTGGGGTCTAAATTCTTGTATCAGTAATCCGGGTGGGGCTATTTCGTCAGGTTCGCCTATGGTGGCGAATGCCATAAAGAAAAGAGGCATGCTGTATTCCTTGAGGGTAGGGGTGTGGGTTATCGTTGGCGTATGTCGCCAGCGGCGGTGCGGTTGATCGCGATGTTGATTGGGTTGTCTCCGGTGCGTTTGGCTTCCAGCATGTTCGCGATACTAATTGCTAGCATGAGAGTGTCATAGCTGAGGTTTCCGGCGCAGTATTCCGCGAGCGCCTTGTAGCGCAGTTTCACGTCGAGTTCTTCGTTAGGTGTCATGATATGCCGCTAGTGTGCGTGTATGGATTAGGGTTAGGCTGCGGATCAATTGGCATTTCCATCTGCATCGGCGGTGCTTCAGCGAAATACCGCTTCAGTTTTGTCCATTTTCCGGTGTGCCCGTCGGTGACTTTGTAAACGTCCCAATATTCACGCATGTTCCTATGTGAGGTGGTTCGATAGAGTACGTTTTGCGCTTGTCCGCCGCCGGGCTTCTGTACTTGCATCATCGTGTAACGAATACCGTCATAGGTGATGCAGATCGTTTCGCCGGTCCGTTCGTTTCCGAACATGTTTTCGCCGCGTGCAACGAGTGGTTTCATGTGCGCCTCCTGTTGAGGTGGCGGGGTCTAGACCCCTAGCGCTAGACCCCGCCACGTACCTTATTCTGCGGTCTTCTTGGCCTTGGGTGCCGGGCGGGGAACAAATTTGACTCCGATGTGCGGCCACGGGGTGCCGTCCGGGTCAACATGATCGGCCTTGTCGAATGTGCGGTATTTCAAATTGGGCGGTACGTCGCTGCCGAGCTGTCGCACAGCCTTGCGGACGTGCTCCAATACGGTCGTTCGCGGATAGTCGTCACCGTATCCGATGAGAACACCGCCGCCCTTACCGTCGATCGCGGCCTGAAGTGCGGTCTGGACGTGCGGCAATAGTGGTGACGGAGTTTCGCGTTTGGGTGCGAGAGCGGCCATGGCGTCGGCGTCCACGACACGGACACCGAGGTGTGTCGGGGCGGTCTTGGTAGTGTGGTCGGTCTTGGTAGTGCGGGCAGGCATGAGGGTCTCCTTAGGTTGGTTGATGATGGTCCCTACTAGAGTGATGTTACTCGATTTCTTCGTAGTTGTCTAACGTGTCGTCATCTTGGTAATCGTAGTCGGAGTCTCTCCAGGGCAGTGAATGCGGCGTGGAAGGTCCGTGGCCTAGCGACATGTTCGGGATGCATTCGTGAAGCGCTGTGTCGAGGGTGAGTTCTTGACGGCAGGATTCGCATTCGGCTGGCATATGGATTCGTTTGCCGCCGGTGCTGAGAGCGACGTCGCGGGGAATGTCGATCCATTGCCCGTAATGTTGGCGTTGCGGATTGGTGATGCCGATGAATCGGCGTATAGACGTGACAAGCGGCTTGCTTTGGTCTCCAGCAAGGTATTCCAGTACTTTGTCGTGTGTTAATTCGCCTGCTGATATTCCCCGCGTTTTGATCTTGAGGTTCCGTCCCTTGTTGGTCCAATATACTCCAGACTGGAGATACGTGATCCAATCATATTCTTCTAATTCCCAATCCCCTAATTGTGTTGAATACGTGAGCCCATCGAGTCGCCGTGTAGATGTGACAGAGTCGGTCTCCACTGCGATCACGCTGGCAGGATCCAAACTGATAGCATCCCAAAGCTGCGCACGGGTCATCGACGTCACCATCCCGGCCCACGCTAACTGATGATATTTCGGCGGACCCTCGTGGCTTCCCGTTCGTTGAGCCATTTTCCCGTACAACGAATTCATCGCTAATTTCAGCGCCCATTGTCCACCACGTCCTAAAGCTTTCCATTCCTGTCGAGTCTGGTAATGCTCACGTACGAAATCAAACGGTTTCTCGTCTCCGTGCGGGCAATGAAGAATATAACCCTCATGCGTTGTCGCGTGTACTGCTTCCCAATTCCACAACCACACTTCATCTACATGAGACGGGAATCCGACTGCTCCGGTGTGCGCTCGCCACGGGATGGGATGAGGTTTCATAATGTTGTCGTGATGATATGTGCATCGGTAAATACCGATTTCTCCGGGCACATAGCTGTCGACTTTTTCCCACCACGAATCGCGAAGACTCGGTAATTGTGCGATATTGTGCGGATACGCTGATCTCTTGTCAGCTTGGAATACCGGCCCGTCATGATGTCCGACCTGGAACGGTTCGAACCGTCCACCGAAATAGGCTTTGCGACATAACATTTCGGTCTCGAATGTTTCTTCGCGTTTATGCATACTGATCCTTTTCTGTTTCATGACGGCATTCGCTACCGCTCCCGGTCCGTGATATTTTTCGAGAGGAATGTCGGCGTCTGCGAATTCACTACGCAATGTCTCGCACAGCTCGACCAGCAGCCGTAACTCGTGACCGGTGTACGTATGGATGAAATCGAGATCGTCATAAGTGAAAGTGTTACGCCCGGCTTTACCGGCGACTACGTCGTCAGGTACGGATAGCCCTCGCGAGGATAACGCTTTGATGAAACTTGATTGGTAAAACGTCATCACGTCCCATATCGTGATAGATACTTTCTGATCGTCCACGCGAGTCGATAACGTGAACCATTTATTAGGGACGTATTTGAGCCGGTAGTTGTTCCATGCGACTTCGCCGAAATCGACCAGCGTGTCACGCCACTGGTAATGCATGTCCCGCAACCAATGGGTCACATCGTATCCGCCACCGTAGATGACGTGAATCGCGTCAGGATACTCGGCCCCGACACGGGCAAGAAAATCAAGACAATCCCGCGTGGCCAATTGCGGCGCTTCGATGTATTGGCCTAACGAATTAGCCATATACATGTACCTGTGTTCTCCGTCGTTATCGGTCCATCCTTCACCGTCCCAGGCAATGAATGGTTTCGATAATCGACTGCGAGTCCGTGTACGTGCGTGTCGTTCTGTCCGGAGCGTGTATTTGCGGTCGAGACGGTTGAGATATTTCTGGACATCGTATCCCGCATCCGCGAGAGTGTGTATACCTTTCTTCGTCTCCCGTAAGCGAACGATATCAAAATATGGTGTAGCAAATGGTCGGACGCCGTAAGGCGGTTCACTGATCATGCATGGACCCTCCGTGGCCGAATCGCTTTTTCGCCGAAAAATTCCGCGTATATAGATTTGAAGCTGCGATACACGTCCCTGTCGTCTAATTGCCCTTGTCGCCCTAAACGACGATATTCCATGTCGGCAATATTAATAACGCCAGGCCCCTTCCAATAATCGGACACCCAGTCGCGGGTGCGATTAGGTGTCTGACGTACGTACTTCAACCAGGGCTCTTGTGTAACATTGACTCCGGCGTGAGTCATAAATGCCAGTAACCAACCATATGCCATGCGAGCTTTGTTGTTGTAGGTGAAATCCTCATATCGCGGAAATGCCTCGACAATACCCAACATAGTAGCGACACTAATCATGTCGTTGTCGTTCAACGCGATGATCTCAGCTCGCACTGACGTGGCAGCTTCGTGACTCGTGCAATTACGAATGCGCCGCATTAACCCGGCTAATGACCGTGACGGCGATCCCAGTCCAAAGCCCCCGCGTTTGCGTACGTACTCGGGATAGCGTGCCGGATTGCGGACTGCAACCTGTGGGCGTTCCGGCGTGCGAGCATGGCCACGGGCTGCGCTGAGGTTAACGCCAGCCTCGTAATCGCGTTGTGAGATTCCGGCTCGCCCTAGACGGCGACGATAGTTGGCTGACAGTGCGTCCCAGTTACGGATGCGGGTAGCAGGTTTGCGTGACGCTTTTTTCTTTGCTACCATGAATTTGTCACCGATTCTCTAGGGGTAGGGACTGGGACGATCAAAGCCCCGTCATCTCGATATCGAGATGACGGGGCTTTGGTGTATCAGTCTCCCGGAATGTACGTCACCGTGTATTCCTTTGTCGGGGCTAGCACGGCGCGGGACTTCCGACCAGCTTTCGGTAGCGTCGGATGGGTGCCGCTCCAGGTGATAACCGCTTCGTCGCCAACAGCGATGCCCTTGACCTTGGCTTTGGCCATGGCGTCATTCCATGCCTTGGTCAATTCCACACCGTCGATGAACAGCGTGTGATCATCGTCAGAAACACCCGGCAACGTGCAAGTAACGACGAGAATCATGAGGGGATCGCCGGACGGCCAAAATCGCGGTTCCTTCGTATCGTAATCGCGAGCGTGATACGGTTGGGCGTTCGTGATGCGAATGCGGACCGATTCGCCTTCATTAAAAGCTGTGAGGCTCGCCGGAATCGTTGAAAGTAATGATATTCGGCCATTTCTGCCGAATAACGCTGTCGAGACCGCCGATCTCCTGCCGTTCGCGTGGTGCTGACATGGTGTTACTCCTATCTAGAGACGTATCGTCATGGTATCATGACGACAGGTGTACCCGTCTCAAGACAGAGATCGTCGCGGCGATGTCCCTCCTGTCCGCCGACGCGGCGAAGAGGCTCATCTAGGGGCGGGTACACCGCACACGCTAACTCTAACCAGCCCGCGACGCAACCCACAGCAAGTCAGGAGGAAACGATGACACCACAAGACACCACCGCAGAGGTCCACGTTGACGTCACACCCAGCGCACCCCCGGAGACGCCCGACGATGACACGACCGTCGTTGTCGTCACAGATACCCCCACAGGAGACATACCGCCCAGTGTGGCGGAATTTATGGCACGCCAAGCTGCCATCAACGAGCGGCTGCTGGCGGCGGTCGAGCATGCGACTGGTGTGGCGGATGATGCCTTGGATTCCGCGACCATGGCGGAGAATGCTGTTGATGACGCTGTGTCGGAGGTATCTGTTATTGCGGCCGACGTCGCCGCCACCGTCGAAGAATCGCGTGACACTCCGACCGCTGACGACGACACCGACCCGCCGAATGCAGTCCATCGGTGGTACCGATGACCGGCCCGGAAATTAGATATCTCGATGATACCACCGTCGAATCGTTAGCCGATCCCGACCAGGATTCGTCACCATATCAGTGCGAGGTGTGCGGGACATCTATCCCGCCCACACCGACCGGGCGCAAACCGCGTCACATGCGGTGCTCGGAACACAAAAGGGGCTCTGCAGGGACAGCGGGAGGAACCCAGAAAACGTCCCGTACGTCCGCGTCGCACGCGAAAATCGCGGACGGCATGGCCGCTGTGCACGGCGGACTTAGCTTCGGTGTTCGCGCACTCGCTATTCCCACTCGCGACCGCGTGTGGATTGCCGACGCCGACATTATCCTTGAGCACGCCAATAGTATTGGCGAAGCGTGGGCTAATCTTACCGACACCAACCCGACGCTGCGGAAGCGCATCGAAAAATTCTTGGAAATGGCCGGTACGTTATCCCTTGTCGGTGCGTATGCACCCGTCGCGATCGCGATCGGCGTCAATCATGTCAACGCGGCGAAAGCTGCCGCTCCGTCCCCGTCCCCGGCCCCGGACGACACGTTTATCCCGTCGTCCCCGTTCCCGCACCCGAACAATCATCGTACTGAGGGGGTGAAAATATGACCAGCAAGATCGTTGCCCTCGCTTTGATCATTGTCGGCCTGGCCGTCGCCATGTCCGGTTTCCGCACCGTCCGCTCGTGATCCCATGTCCAGTCAATTTGCCGACTATCCCCGCATAGCGTGGTCTGATTTTCTTCGCCGATTTCGGTGGGCGCAAGGTGAACACATGCTGATCATCGCGGGTACAGGTCAAGGAAAAACGACATTGACAGCCCGACTCGTTGACTACCGGAAACGTAACATTGTTTTTGGTACCAAAAAGGCTGACTCTACGTATCAGGATTTCATCGACCGGGGATTCAAACGAGTCCAATCTATTGATGAAATCAGCCATTTCGATAAGCGAGTTCTTTTGTGGCCTGAATATCGCACCACGATCCGGGAATTCAAGCTCCGGCAAGCGCACGAATTCAAGCGAGCTTTCGACTGGGCCGCCGGATTAGGGTCATGGACGATTTGGAACGACGAAGAACTCTACATGTGCCGCCATTTAGGTCTGACCGACGAAGTCGCATGGGTGCTCACACAAGCACGGTCCAGCGGACTGACCATGATCAACGGGTCACAACGACCCGCATGGATTCCGCTGGAAAGCTACAACGGTTCCACACATGCGTTTTTGGCAAATTCGAATGAGGCTGCCGACGCGAAACGGCTCGCCGATTTAGGTGCTGTCAATTCCAAAGAATTGATTTACAACATGCAGCGCCTTAAACGGTACGAATACGTGTACGTTAATACACGCACCCATGCACAACCCGTCATAATCAAAGTCGATGACGAAAGGAGGTCACTCCGTGGATAAACATTATCATTCCAGCGGTCTCGACGCGTGGACAACATTCCTTACCGTTTTTGCGCTTGTCGGCACTGCTAACCTCCTTGCACGCCGATTCCCCAATTCGACTCTCTCCCAAACCTACCTATACATTATGGCCCCCGGCGCCCTCCAGTAAATAACCTCAGAAAAGGATCTTATCAGCATGGCTGCTCTTACCCTTCCCGGTGCGAAATCCAATAGCACCGCTGTCCAAGCTCAGGCGGCCGGGGCCGGTAACGCCCCCACCAATCAGAGCGGACAGAACGCGGCGAACGTCGCGACCATTCCCTTCACCCGCAGCTCGCCGCAGAAGTCGAAACTGGCTCCGACGATCGGCCCGATCAACCTTGGTACCACGGTGTCCACGTTCGGCCCGTGGCAGGTCCCGTCCGGCGGTTTCTTCCGCCGCCTACGGTTGAACGTCAAGGCTGTCAGTGCCGGTAACACGGCCACGGTCGCGTTCAACGCGGATGCGCCTTTCAACGTGCTTCAGCAGATCGGTCTGCTGTCCGCGTCCGGCGGCCAGCTCATTTACGCTATCGACGGTTATCTTTTGTATTGCTGGAACAAGTACGGCGTACTCGATGAAACCGCCCCGCAGACTGACCCGAAATGCGATATCACGTATTCCGTGGTTACCGGTGCCGGTGCTACCGCCGGTAGCTTCAACTTCAACATTTCGATTCCGCTGGAAATTGACGCTCGAGACGCGCTCGGCGTGCTGCCGAACATGGCCGGCAATCAGCTTTTCCAGCTGAACGGCCAGCTGAACACTCTCGCGAACGTCTACACTACGCCGCCGACGAATGCGCCGACCGTCACAATCACTCCCGTCTATGAATTCTGGGCTCTTCCCGACCCGACGAACACGGACGGCGTGCCGCAAGCCCAATTCCCGCCCGGCATCGGTTCTGCGTTGCTTATTCAGAATCAGAACCCGACGATTAACGCGGGCAGCGAACAGAAGATTCAGCTACTCAACGTCGGCAACATTCACCGCATGTATATTTTCATTCTGCGGAATAACGCCGGTGTGCGAGATGTCGGCAACGCGAACTGGCCCGCTATTGTCACCCGATATGTCAATGGTAACCCGTTCCAATTCAAGACCAAGGAAAACTGGCTGCATGAGCAGGCGTCTCGGTTTGGTCTGAATATTATGGGCGGATCGAACTATGAGATTCCTGCCGGAATGGATCAAGGCGTTTTTATTTACTCCGATTTCGTGAAGGATGGTGACGGTAACGAAATTGCGTCCGCGACGTGCAACCGCAATGAATGGCTTGTTACGGAACGGTCGTCCGTTCTTGAATTCGATTTTAACCAATGGGGCGCTACCGCCGGTACTCTTTTGATTTCGACGCTGTCTGTGACAGCTCCGAGCCCGGCCGCCTTGTATCAGCCGTACGTCGGTTAACTAGGGCGGTCGTTATCGAGTGGGTCGGGTTGACTCGGGTTGATCCGACACCGCATCCCGCAACCCGACCCACTCCCTCACCCTGAAAGGTCAAATTAATGCCTAATCTCACTCCCGACAGTAACGCCAATATGGGACTTGGCGATCACATTACCGGCGGCGCGTCCGCACCGTCCGGCGCCGCGAAAGGACCGTCCGCTAGCATGGCGTGGATTCTCATCGTCGGCGCTGTCCTTCTCTTGTTCGTGTTCGGCGTCGGACTTCGTAAGGTCCGCATTTAGCCATGAACAGCAAGGGACTTATTCTATGGCTCGGCGGATTCGCCGGTCTAGGTTTGCTGTATAGCGCATATAAAGGAAAGTCCCCATTAACCACACTCAAAAGTGTGCTCACCAGCACAAGCGGCAGTTCCGGCGGAACAACGCAAGCAACACCCAGCAGCTACAACACGAGTAGCCTTGGTAATAGCGTCACTGCTGCACCCACCATTAACGCCCCCACAGTTCCCGCCGTCTATCAGCAATACCCGGCATCCTATATTCCCAACACGAACACGGTGTATACCTGATGACCGATAACACCAACATTATTATCGTCGCCGTCGCAACGACGGTCGGATTCAGCGAAATCGTGTCCGCGTCCAACGGTAACGGATTCGTTTTCAAACCCATTCTCGGCGGTTTCCTGCTCGGCGCATTCCTGTTCATTATCAGCACCATTAACGCCCCATTAGGCGAAGCGTTCGCGATCCTCGTCATTATCGCAACATTGATTTTCAACGGGTCGCCCGTGCTTGCTAAAGTCTCCAGTCTCACCAAGTGAAAGGTCCCTCTCATGTTGCACGATGCATTGTCCATTCTTACCGCTCTTGTTGTCGTTGCGGGCGTTACAACCGTTGTCGCTAACCCTAGCGGCACGTCCGCATTTTTGGACAGT
>NMRC01016140.1_pt1 | contig 9807 bp, 9 predicted proteins | sample 1520911 | NCBI WGS metagenome assembly NMRC01 (sample SAMN07342169, study PRJNA393822) | plant metagenome | isolation source: fluid collected inside the plant's | place: USA: Vermont, Morristown, Molly Bog | reverse complement strand
TGCCGAGCAGAGCATCTTGCTGCACCGCAACCACCCGTCCGTCAGCCAATTGCGCGAGCGCACGTGCCTTGGGACCGAGCGATTCAACCGCTGGGCCGCGGATGAACGTGGCATGCACCGGCGGTTCGCCGAACTCCGGGATGCGCAGCTCAGTTTCAAACGACTGGTTCTGCGCACCGAAGGCGTTCCGACGCACCACAACGTCGAGGCCGCCAAAGGTCTGCTGTCCGGGGGCCGCATCCAAAATTCGGTCTGCCAGCAGAATCAATCCGGCGCAGGTTCCGAACGCTGGGAGCCCATCGCGCAGTCGCTGTTGCAGCGGCTCAAACACACCAAAGGCGCGGGCAAGCTTGTCGATGGCCGATGACTCACCGCCCGGAAGTACGATGCCGTTGATGCCGTCGAGGTCTTCTGCACGGCGAACCAGCGACACCCTCGCACCGAGCCCGCCGAGGAGTTGCGCATGTTCGCGCACATCGCCTTGGAGCGCCAGCACTCCGACCCGCGGTCCGGAACCGCCGCCAGCGAGCCGCAGCGCCTCGTCGCGGAGGGTCACCAGCCGCGCTCGGCCAAGCGGTGCGGGGCGGCCAGATCCGACACGTTGATGCCGACCATCGCTTCACCCAGGCCGCGAGAGACCTCGGCGATGACGCTCGCGTCGTCAAAGAAGGTGGTGGCCTTCACGATTGCGGCGGCGCGCTGTTCGGGGTTGCCCGACTTGAAGATGCCCGAGCCGACGAAGACCCCGTCGGCACCGAGTTGCATCATCATGGCCGCATCGGCCGGGGTGGCAACTCCACCAGCGGTGAAGAGCACAACGGGAAGTTTGCCAGTCTCGGCAACTTCAACCACAAGTTCATACGGCGCCTGGAGTTCTTTGGCCGCCACATACAGTTCGTCTTTGGTCATCGACTTCAACTGGTTGATCTCTGAGGTGATCTTGCGGATGTGCTTGGTCGCCTCCGAGACATCACCGGTTCCAGCCTCGCCCTTCGAGCGGATCATGGCCGCACCCTCGTTGATGCGACGCAAGGCCTCACCCAGGTTGGTCGCCCCGCACACAAATGGGGTGGTGAACTGCCACTTGTCGATGTGGTTGACGTAGTCGGCGGGGCTGAGCACCTCAGACTCATCGATGTAGTCCACGTTCAGCGCCTGGAGAACCTGAGCCTCAACGAAGTGACCGATCCGGGCTTTCGCCATCACCGGAATCGAGACCTCCGCGATGATCGCCTCAATGAGGTCGGGGTCGCTCATCCGCGCGACGCCACCCTGCGCACGAATATCGGCGGGGACCCGCTCAAGGGCCATCACAGCAACGGCACCGGCATCTTCGGCGATCCGGGCCTGCTCGGCGGTAACGACGTCCATAATGACGCCACCTTTGAGCATTTCTGCGAGACCGCGCTTGACGCGAGTGGAACCTACGAATCCGGGTGCTGTTTCAGACATGAGACTTATCCTAAGTGTTCGAAATGGTGGCGGGATCGCTCGGCCATGCCTTTGCAAGGCTTTCGCGTACCTCGCCAAGTAACCGCGGCACCGCCTTGGTTTTCGCAATAATCGGGAAGAAGTTTGCGTCGGTTGCCCAACGCGGCACGATGTGCTGGTGCAAATGCGCGGCGACACCGGCGCCGGCGATGGCGCCCTGGTTCATCCCAATATTGAAGCCGTCGCAGTTGGCGGTGCTTCGCAGCACCCGCATGGCCGTTTGGGTGAGTCGCGCAATCTCATCGATCTCAGCCCCGGTGGCGTCGTCATAACTCGCAATATGCCGATATGGGCATATCAGCAGGTGGCCCGGGTTGTACGGGTACAGATTGAGAACGACGTAGGCTGCGGTGCCGCGCCACACCACCAGGCTGTCAGCGTCATCCTGCTCGGGGGCGGCACAGAACGGGCAATTGTCGATGAGTGGCTGGGCGCCAGCGTCGATGTAGGCCATCCGGTATGGAACCCACAGCCGCTGAAATTGGTCGGGCACACCGGGGAACTCCGTCGCCGGAGCGGCCGAGCTGGCCTCGTCCGGCTCGACCGCGTCAGCGCCGGAGTCGGTCACGGCAGGTCCTCCACCCCATTCACCAGGGTGTGCTCGGCGATGGCGCTACGGATGAGTTCGATCGCGTTCGCACGCGGCACACCGTTGCGTTGCGTGCCATCGCGGAAGCGGAAGCTCACTGAGCCGGCCGAGCGGTCCTCCTCACCGGCAATCAACTGGAACGGCACCTTGGTGGTCGTGTGGTTGCGGATCTTCTTCTGCATCCGGTCATCGCTCAGGTCGATCTCGGCGCGCACCCCAGCGCGGCGAAGCTCGTCGATGATCTCGCCAAGGTAGTCGGCGTATTCGTCGGCGACTGGAATACCAACCGCCTGCACGGGCGAGAGCCAAACCGGGAACGCACCGGCGTAGTGCTCGAGCAGGATGGCGAAAAAGCGCTCGATCGAACCGAACAGAGCCCGGTGAATCATGATCGGCCGTTTCTTCTGGCCATCGCTATCGGTGTATTCGAGCCCGAAGCGCTCGGGGAGGTTCGGGTCGACCTGCACGGTGGAGAGCTGCCAGGTGCGGCCAATCGCATCCCGCGTCTTCAGGTCGATCTTCGGGCCGTAGAAGGCTGCCTCACCGGGAACCTCGGTGAGTTTCAGGCCGGACTTCAGAGCGACATTGCGCAGCGCGGCCGTCGATGACTCCCAGAACTCATCGGAGCCGATCCACTTCGACTTCTCGTCATCACGCATCGACAGTTCAAGCTCAAACTCGCTCAGCCCAAAATCGCGCAGCATCGACAGCACGAACTCCAGCACCTTGCCAACCTCATCCTCAAGCTGCTCGGGCCGCACGAAGAGGTGAGCGTCGTCTTGGGTGAAGCCGCGCACACGTGTCAGGCCGTGCAGCGCGCCCGAGAGCTCATAGCGATACACGGTGCCGTTCTCAGCCAAGCGAAGCGGTAGCTCACGGTAGCTCCGCGCGCGCTCTTGGTAGATGAGGATGTGCATCGGGCAGTTCATCGGCTTCAGGTAGTAGTCGGTGCCGGCCTTCGTGATCTCGCCCTCGGCGTTGCGCTCCTCGTCAATGCGAATCGGCGGGAACATTCCCTCGCGATAGGTGACGAGGTGGTTCGACTTGAGGAACAGGTCTTCCTTCGAGATGTGGGGCGTGTACACGTAGTGGTATCCGTCAGCAACGTGCCGCTCGCGAGCGTGTTGCTCCATCGCCATGCGCACGACGCCACCTTTGGGGTGCCAGACCGAAAGCCCCGAGCCAATCTCGTCGGGGAACGAGAACAGATCGAGCTCTTTGCCGAGTTTGCGGTGATCGCGTTTTGCCGCCTCTTCGAGCCGCCCCTGGTAGGCACGCAACTCGTCCTTGCTTGGCCAGGCGGTGCCGTAGATGCGCTGCAGCTGCGGGTTCTTCTCGCTGCCGCGCCAGTACGCACCGGCCACTCGCATGAGCGCATAGCCGTTGCCGATCATGCGGGTGTTGGGCAGGTGCGGCCCGCGACACAGGTCCTTCCATGCCACCTCGCCGGTCTTTGGGTCGACGTTGTCGTAGATGGTCAGCTCCCCCGCACCCACCTCGACGCTCTCGCCGTCGTTGCCTGCCTCGGCGGCGCCCTTGAGGCCGATGAGTTCGAGTTTGTATGGCTCGTTCGCAAGCTCAGCGCGCGCATCCTGATCGCTCACGACACGACGGATGAATCGCTGGCCAGCCTGCACGATGCGGTTCATCTCTTTTTCGAGCGCTTTGAAGTCGTCAGAGGTGAACGGGGTTGCCACATCGAAGTCGTAGTAAAAACCGTCCGTTACCGGCGGGCCAATGCCGAGCTTTGCCTCCGGGTTGATGCGCTGCACGGCTTGAGCGAGCACGTGGGCGGCCGAGTGTCGCAGGATGTTCAGGCCGTCGGCCGAGTCGATGTGCACGGCTTCGACGGTGTCGTCATCGTGAATCGTCGTGGCCAGGTCGACCAACTCGCCGTTGACCCGCATGGCCACGACTGATCGATCAGTAAAACGTGCAAATCCGTCGGCCACTGCTGCTCCTCAGACGCAAAACGCCCCCGGAGGAACTGGGGGCGGACGGGAACCGGGAGTCCCGAGTGGGCGATACTGGGATCGAACCAGTGACCTCTTCCGTGTCAGGGAAGCGCGCTACCGCTGCGCCAATCGCCCATGTTCATTTATTTGAGGTGGATACCGGATTCGAACCGGTGTATACGGCTTTGCAGGCCGCTGCCTCGCCTCTCGGCCAATCCACCGTAGTAGGTACCACAGGTGTTACCACCACATGAGAAATCGGGACGAACCCGAAGGCTCTCCCGATTACTCCGAGCGGATGACGAGATTCGAACTCGCGACCCTCACCTTGGCAAGGTGATGCGCTACCACTGCGCCACATCCGCACGCACGCAAAGTTGCGTGCCTGAGTGACTCTAGTAGAAGACCCTGGATGGTGCCAAACTGGCGCGCCATCATTGCCCCGATGTGCGAACGTCCGAGGGAGTCGCTAAGCTCTTCCACGCGGTCCTGGCGATCCCGGGGTCGCATTTGGGCGATTGGCGCAGTTGGTAGCGCGCTTCCTTCACACGGAAGAGGTCATCAGTTCGAGTCTGGTATCGCCCACCCAATAGTCGATGTTCAAACTCGCAACGTCCGCAGCTTTGACATCCTCCCTCGCACGCATCCTGGCCTCGTAGGCCAGTGCTGCGGCGTGGAGGTTCGGATCGAGCAGCGCATCGAACGGGTCGCCGGGCTCCGCTTCCACCCGGTCGACGTTCTCGACCTCGCAGACGTGAATGCGCTCGAAGAACGCCAGATTGCATTCGCGGCGTGGAGGTGATCGAACTGGCGCACGACCATCGCCCTTCCCCGTGGTCCTAGTGATGGGTGGAATCTCTGAGCGCAACTGGTGACAGATTCGATTACTCACTCGCCCCGCGAAGGCGCCGCCAGAACACGGCTAAGGGTTGAACGAGCTGCCGCGACACCTACTCGCACGAGCAGTACGCCGCACGCGAGGAACACAAGCGTCGTGGCGACGAAGAGCGGCGAGTTGGTCGTGGCAACCAGGAGAAGCGGAAGGGTGAGTGCGGCGGCAGCAGCAGCGGAACCGACGATAGCGATGATGGCGGGACCCACAGCTTGGTGTTTGCGGGCGAGGTCCATCTCGCGTCGCGGCATGCCGATTCGGTCGAGCGCGATGTAGAGTTCCCGGTTCTCGATGATCGCTGCGGTCTGAGTGACACCGATCTGGCAAGCAGCGAGAACGTATGAGATGGCGACAAGAATGAACAGCACGGTCCTGGCATCCGCGAACAGCATGATCTGTTGGTGGGTGAGCACGGAGTCGCTGCGTTCGACGGCGTTGAGGAAGCCGAGCATTGCCCCGCTGGGGAGCAGAATGAAGCTGGTCAACGCGATCGCCGACACCCCTCGCCACGCGGCTTTTGGGTCTTCCAGATTGCGGCGCGCTGCGACCAACCGTGCTGCGTCGGAGGTGGTGTTGGCGCGTCGACGTGCGGTAAGGCTGATCGCGAACGGCCCCACGATTCCGAGCACGCCCATGATGATGAGCACGGCGATCGTGAATCCGATGACGATGCCTGTGATGCCCCAGTTCGGCGAAGCGAACTGGGTGAGGAGTATGCCGGTCACCAGCGCAGCAGCGCCTATCGCGAGTCGTACCCAGCTCATTCGAGGAGCATTCGCGCGGTTCGCTACTCCGAGCGGGCTGAGCACCACTTGACGCAGGCCCATCATCGCGCTGATGGGTGCCAGGGAAACCAGGATCAACAGGAGCGCAACGGTTACCGGGGTAGGAAGCCAGGCCGTCTCGACGACCGAAGTGTCGTTCGCGAGCGGTAGGTGCGCGACGGCGAGCGGCACCGGTAGGGAGAGCACGACGCCTGCGACGACGCCGAACAGTTGTAGTGCCGTGGCCTCCACAACGGACACGGCTTGAACGGTGCGTGTTGACGCGCCCAGAAGCCGGAGGCTCGCAAGTCTCTCGTCACGGCTGCGAACAGTGAGCCGGGTGGCGGCGCTTCCGAGGGTGAGCAGTGGAACGAGAAGCAGACCCGACAATGCGACCGCCAGCACGCGGTATGCACCCGATTCATCTGGCACTGCCCAGAGACGCACTGCGAATGTGGCGACGGCGAACGACAGCAGCGTCGCTATTGCCGATGCGACGATCTGGAGCGAGGCCATAACGCCTGAGTGTCGACGTGGGCGCAGGAGTATCCACAGCGCTGTCATTGACCCGCTCCGCTGTTGATGCGCCCGTCGAAGACCCGAATGACTCGGGTGCATCGAGCGGCGACCCGTTCGTCGTGGGTGACGATGACCACAGCGTGATCGTGTGCTGTTCTCGCGTTGATGAGCAGAGTCAGAACCTCGTCTGCGGTCTGAGAATCGAGCGCTCCGGTGGGTTCGTCGGCGAACACGATCTGCGGCAGATGGATACGTGCGCGGGCGACAGAAACACGCTGCGCCTGACCACCAGAGAGCTGCCCGATACGACGGTTCTCGAGTCCCGCAAGCCCCAGCGCGGCGAGTTCTTCATGCGCGCGCGTGATGCCATCTTGACGAGACCGGCCAGTGAGCAGAAGCGGCAGCGCGACGTTCTCTGCTGCTGTGAGCTCAGGAATCAGGAGGCCCTGTTGAAAGACGAATCCGAACCGGCGGAGCCGGAGCGACGAACGGTCGTCGTCCGAGAGGCCGGTGATGTCGACGTCGGTATCGCCGGTGTCGTCTGCGAGCGTGACTCGTCCTGACTGGGGGTGGATGATCCCTGCGAGGACATGCAGAAGAGTGCTCTTCCCTGATCCGCTCGGTCCCATGATCGCAACGGATTCGCCAGCGAAAATGTCGATCGTCGCATCATGCAGCGCGACTGTGTCGCCGTAGCGAACCTCAACGTTCCTGGCGTGAAGAAGACGAGCCTGCTTCCGCTCCGTCATGAACTGCTCCTGCCTGTACACACTTCGAGATGCCGACATTGCGACATACCTCCGACGCTACGAACCCCGAACTGTTGGAGGCACCACCCACGGGTGGAAGTTCCGAGCGCGGCGACGAGTGACAGTTCCACCCGTGGGTGGTCCCCCTGGGGAGGTGTCGGTTCGTAGCGTGAATACACCGCCACCACCAGGTGCGCACGGTCTTGCTCGACAGGAAGAGGAACCCCGCAGTGTCAATCGAAGTCAGCAATCTCACGAAGAGATACGGCTCCACATACGCCGTGAAGGACGCTTCCTTCCAGGTCCAGCCGGGGCAGGTGACGGGCTTTCTCGGACCAAATGGTGCAGGGAAGTCCACGACGATGCGCGCCATTGTCGGTTTGGATCACCCCACCTCCGGTTCGGTGACCATTGGAGGCAGAACCTACGCCAAGTTGCGTGCACCGCTGCGGGAGGTGGGGGCGCTTCTGGACGCGAAATCGGCTCATAAGTCGCGCACTGCACGTAACCACTTGCGGACGGTCGCAGCGACATGCGGAATCTCCCGTCGGCGTGTCGATGAGGTGCTGGACCTCGCGGGCCTGACCAGCGTGGCAAACAAACGGCTCGGCGGGTTCTCTCTTGGCATGGGTCAGCGCCTCGGACTGGCAGTTGCGCTCCTCGGCGACCCGCACACCCTCATCCTCGATGAGCCGGTCAACGGTCTCGACCCCGATGGTGTGACCTGGATCAGGCACCTGCTTCGCGAGCTCGCGGACGAAGGGCGCACCGTGTTCCTGTCCTCTCACCTCCTGGGAGAGATGTCATTGATCGCCGACCACATCGTCGTCATCGGAAAAGGTGAAATCCTCGCGGACGCCCCGGTCAGTGAGTTTGTCCAGGCCGGCGATCTCGTGCGCGTGAAGACCCCGGATGCAGGGCGACTTGCCCAGGTCCTCGCCGCACCGAACGTGACCACAAAATACGACGTCTCCGGCTATCTCGACGTTGCGGGCTTGACCGCGGAGCAGATCGCAACGACCGCTGCCAGGGCGGGACTGATGCTCTTTGAGGTCACCCCGATCCAGCGCAGCCTTGAAGATGCCTACCGCGATCTCACCCGCGAATCTGTGCAGTACCAGTCCGAACACGCATCCGCGCTTCCCACTGACGCATCAGACCCTCGGGATCGGCGATGAGTCTCATCGCCTCCACGAAGCCCTCTTCGAGAACGGGGGCAGCGTCCGGAGAAGTCCGGTTCCTTCGCGTCATGCAGTCGGAGTGGGTGAAGTTCGCCACCTTGCCGTCACAGTGCCTTACCGTGATCGCGGCGATGCTGCTCATGCTCGCCGTCGCAGCGCTTCGCCTCACGACGATGATCGTGCAAGACGACATCGCCGACCCTGTGCTGCTTGCGAGCCAGCTCCACGAGGGGGTCGTGTGGGGCGGGGTGCTTCTCGCGGTTGTCGCGGCGCTCTCCGTGACGAGCGAGTACACCTCGGGCGCGATCCGCACAACACTCATCGCTGTCCCCACGCGAGCCTCTGTCGCGACAGCAAAAGCGATCGTCTTCGCGCTGATCGGATTGCTTCTCGGCTCGGCGGCCTCTGGGATCGCACTATTCGCGAGCTGGCTCGTCGGCCGAGAGAACGCCATTGAAACTCAGCTGCCGACGGAGTTCGTCGTCCAACTCGTCGTGGGCTCCGGCCTCTATCTCGCTGCCATCTGCGTGCTGGCGATCGGCCTCGCGTTCCTTATTCGTCACCCCGTCGGAACTCTCATAACCGTCCTGGTGCTGCTCACAGTTGCCCCGTTGCTGCTCGCGGCGGTACCGCTTGAGATCATTCGCGACGTCATCGCGTTCCTTCCCAGCATCGCTGGGCAGATGATCTTCGCCCCCGACACCGGAACAAGTGCCCTGTCGCCCTGGGGTGGCCTCGGAGTGCTCGCCATCTGGGCAGTAGCACTCTGGGGAGCAGGAATAGCTCTCCTGCAGCGTCGCGACGCCTGAACCCCCCTCGACCCGATACGGAGAACCCTCTTATGACCGCCTACAGCCCGTCTCTATCAACGAACCTGCTGCGCAACCGTGCAACGTTCCTTGGCTCACTCAGGGCGGAGTTCGTCAAGTTCTTCACCTTGACGTCGAACCGCATCCTGATCGCCATCATGACGCTGTTCGTTCCCGCATCCGCATCAATGCTCGCACTGTCCTTCGCTAGCCCCAGCGACAACCGCGCACCAGGGACCCCTCTCACCGAGGTCCAACCGATCATGTTCATCGACAGCATCCTGTGGGTACAGATGCTCTTCGCGGTGATCGTCGCGCTCTTCGTCACCAGCGAATACAGCTCGGGCCAGATCAAGCAGACGTTCCTCGCCGTGCCGCGTCGTCTCACCGTGCTCGCGACAAAAGCACTCGCGGTCGCCGTGCTCGGATTCGCGTCAGGATTCGTTGCGGCGCTGCTGGCACAGCTCACACCGGTCGCGATTCTCGCGAACTCAGATGTGAGCTATGACTTCACCTGGGAGACCGCGCTGCTCCTCGCAGCTAAGTCGGGGCTGTATCTCGCGGGCGTCGCCGTGTTCGTGACCGGCTTCGCGTTCCTTGTCCGCAACGTCATCGTCGCGATCATCGTTCCCGTGCTGTTCTTGAGCATCCTGCCCGAGATCATCCGTTCGATCCCTGTCGACGCTATCCGGAATGCGGTCGAGTTCTTCCCCAGCGTCGCGGGCCGCCTGCTGATCAGCACAATCGAATCTGGGGCTGGTCTCACCGGGTGGCAAGGGTATGGAGTAATGAGCATCTGGGCTCTCGGGCTACTCATCATCGCCGGGCTCACACTCAAGCTGCGAGACGCGTAGCCAG
>NMRC01002184.1_pt1 | contig 9813 bp, 7 predicted proteins | sample 1520911 | NCBI WGS metagenome assembly NMRC01 (sample SAMN07342169, study PRJNA393822) | plant metagenome | isolation source: fluid collected inside the plant's | place: USA: Vermont, Morristown, Molly Bog | reverse complement strand
ATTGGGCGCTGGAATCTCGGTTCCGGTCTAGCTTCACACGTGTGAGCTTCGCTCTACTCATCGTTGCCTCACCTGTCATCTGGCTGCAAGCGCGGGTCCTATACGTCGACCTTGCTTACGGCGCCGCAGTAGCGGCCACCATATTTATCCTTGTTCTTACATCCGGCCTCAAGCGCAGAGACCTGATCATCCTGGGAATCGGAATCGGCGCAGTTGTCGGCACGAAGCCAGCGGGGGTGCTCACCGGAGGGCTGCTGGTAGCTGTTTCGGTGGGATTGGCGATTTGGCAGTACCGGCGAGCACGGCCGATACCGAAGCAGAACCTTGTTGTTTCCGGCTGCCTTTTTTTCCTGGCTGTGTTTTCGGGGTTCAGCTTCTACGTCCGCAATTTCATTGCCTTCGGCAGCCCGACGTACCCAGTTGAGACTGATATCGGCCCATTCCATTTCAGGGGTATATTGCAGCTATCACTGGTGTCAGGCGACCCTTCGGGTAAGACGGTAGATCCCCTACATGTCCGAAGCTACCTTGCGACCATCTGGCACGGTATGACCGGAGGCCTCGTAAAACTCGACTACGATCCGAGAGTCGGAGGTTTTGGATACGTTCCGCTGATAGTAGCTGTACTTGCATTGATCTTGTTCATCTTCCAACTTGCGCGATGGATGTCATTTCGAACGAAGCCATCACTTCTGATTCAGCTATGGAGGCCTCAGCTCGGCCTGGTCTTGCTTGCCTTTTTGGTTGTTCTTATACAGCCAGCCGCCGGAAATAGCCGATACGTCATTGGGCCGACGGCTGTGCTCCTCACAGCGATACTCCTGACTACTCTCGGTTTGACCCTTCAACGTGCAGAAGCACTGATCGGGATCGTTGCTCTATGCGCTGCCGTGATTCAGGTTGCGTGGACGGAGAGCAAAATGTTCCCAGGGATCAATCAGATGGTTGCACTGTTTCACCTGAATGCGGATAATCAGCCCCTGAGCCCTGGCAATCCTTGGGGTCAGGGCGATGCGGTTTCTTGGCTACCGACGAACTCGTGCGTGCAAATATCCTTGGAGAATAGCGGAGGCGTTCAACCGGGAGGCTTGATGGAAAGCACTCGGTTCGCCACATTCCCCTATGGGTTGTATGGCTCTCAGCTATGCAACAGCGTAGTTACGATTGCGCTCCAAAACTACGTTGGTGAGAACGGCAAGCCCATCTTGAACTCGACTCGCGATAATCTGAATAGCTCGGACTATCTCGTGGTCTACAGCGACCATGTCGAACAATGGAAGTCTCGACTTGAGGTCGATCCATCTTGCATTGTCACGGTTGCCAACGTTCCGGGAGTGCAAGGATACCCCCAAAACGAGACTGTCCTGCGAAACATGTGCGTTGCTCGCTAGCGCCTGAGCTAGCCAACTGCGTGAACTGGTTTTTCAGGCAATTGCATCTGCTCTCCCATCTTGACAAACACCAATGCTTGACAGCATGCACCTCGACCAGGCGAACTCCTCGATCAATACGCATGCGCCGCGTGCCTTTCCAAACTCCGCCTCAGGGTGAACTTTTTTGGGCGATCCGATCAGGGCTAGAGACCCTCGCTTTTGCAATCGCAGTCTTCGTCGGTACAGTCAGAAACTTGCTTTCATCGGGTATTGCGGCTCTATCCTTCGAACTCGAGCCGCGCTCCCGAATTCTGCTGACATCGACGCTATCCTCAATTGAGGCCCTGCCCAACGAGACATCCATTCGGAGGAAGTAAAATGAAAGCCGTTATTCTTGCTGGCGGGTTGGGGACACGGATGCGAGAAGAAACCGAGTTCCGCCCCAAACCAATGGTTGAGGTCGGTGGAAAACCGGTTCTCTGGCACATTATGAAGACTTACTCGCAATCCGGTATTAAGGATTTCGTTATCTGTGCGGGGTACAAGGGCAATTTCATTAAGAACTATTTCTACAACTACGCCTCCGAGAACCTCGACTTCACTGTCCGACTTGGCAGCCATGAAGAAATCGTGTATCACGGCTCCCACGACGAATTCGATTGGACTGTGAGCGTCATCGACACAGGGCCTGAAACCATGACTGGGGGCCGAATTAAGCGGATCCAACCCTACGTTGGCGATGAACCATTTCTCTGCACGTACGGCGACGGGATCGCCAACGTAGATATTGCTGCTTCGATTGTCAAGCACAATCAAAGCGGCAAGCTCGCAAGCATGACGGTGGCCCAGCCCACCAGCCGTTTTGGCGTGATTGATCTCGAAGCAGATGGCACTGTGAGGAAATTCCGCGAGAAGCCTCGTGTAGATGACTGGGTAAACATCGGCTATTTCGTCTTTCAACCCCAAGTCTTCGATTACATCGATTCAGATGCGACCGTTCTTGAAGAGGAACCGCTGCACCAACTCGCCGGTGACGAGCAACTGTCCGCATTTCAGCACCATGGCTTCTGGCAACCAATGGACACACCTCGAGAAGCGGCGCAACTCAACCAGATTTGGTCGGCAGGGAACGCACCCTGGAAAACGTGGGCATGACTGAGTCCAATGCCTTCCCTCGAAAACTGTCGCTAGTTGTACCGACATATAACGAGCAAGAGAACCTTCCGAAGCTCTTCCAAGAGCTATCTAAAATTCATAGCAAACTGATGGATATGTCTGTCAATCTCGAAGTTATTGTTGTGGATAACACCAGTATCGACAAAACCTGGCAATCGCTCAAAGATTGGCTCGATCACGAGCCAGAGTTTGAGAAAGTCATAGCTCAACACCCGACTAACCTTGGAGTTCAGCAGTCTCTCTTGACCGGCATACGCCTCTCCTCCGGCGATGCGATCGCCGTTATGCAGTCTGATCTACAAGATCCGCCTGAGATCATCGTTCAGATGGTTCAGGCCTGGCTAGCGGGTGCGCGGTACGTCGCAACAAAGATCGAACGCCGCGCAGGAAGCGTCATTCCGAGGATCGGAGCATGGCTATTTTATCGAGTTCTTGCGATGGTGTCCGACGAAACCGTCCTCGCCGATTCCAGCGACTTCTACCTTTTCGATGCGAGCTTGAAGAACGCGATTGTCAGTAGCTCAGGCTCAACCCCGTTCCTACGAGCGAGTCTCTCGGCAAACGCCACGCCAGACAAAGTAATTCGGTACGAGCGGCTTGATCGCGAAGGTGGCAAAACCAATTTCAGTTTGAAACGACGAGTGAATTTTGCGCTCGACGCCATACTGCGCGACCTCGGCGGACTGGTCAAGAAAGCAATTGGGATCTCGGCTGTGACCGGCATACTCTCCGGATTTGGGCTCTTGACGCTTGCCGTGGTCTATCTGCTTGGCTATCGCTCTCCGGTTGGCGGATGGATTTCCACGGTCGGCATTTTGCTGGTGATGCTATCGACCACCATGCTCATCGGTGCCGTAAGCCTTGAGCTTCTCTCACGGATCTATCGAGATATACCAAGACACGATATATCGCTTGATAGCGAAGTGCTGCGATCCGACTAAGCAGTAGCCAGCAAATGCATGATGCCGTCGCGGAGTGAGATCTCTTGCTTCCAACCTGGAATCAAGGGCTTGCCTGCGATTTCGCGATCAAACTTCTCCCCCACGCGGTAAGGACGGGCTCCCCACCGCACACTGATCGGCTTAGGTGCGTTCTCGTCGATTGCTGCGACAAGCTCGCGAAGTGTCGTCGCGCACTCTGGATAACACCAAAAAGGAATAGTTGCATCTAAGCGACCTGTTGTCGCAAGTGAGTCAGCGATGAACTCAACACCAGCTGCCACAGCACCGGCAACATCCTGAACATGGACCAGTTCCAAAATTTGCTCTCCACCTGAGAGCTCGAGTGGTTCGGTCGCACCGACTTGGTTGATGAGGAATTGCACGATTTTACCGCGCGGATCTTCCGGGCCATATGTGTCATATAGGTTGAGGATGAGGGCATCGAGCTGGTGCGAAGCCTGGAACCACTCAATGATTTTCACTGCCAGACCTTTGTGCAGAGCGTATACGCTACCCAAGCTCGGATCGTCTTCTTGGAAGCTTGTGGCCTGCCAAGCTGAACCCACATGGAACAATGCGGCTCCCGACTGGCAGCAACCAAATGCCAGCTCGGTCACCAAAGCCGAGTTCACCTCGGCAAACTTGACAACATCACTCGGACTCTCAGACTTCGCATAGTAATTCGCCATATTCAGAACCACATCAGGTCGGACATCAGAAATGAGTTGTCGTACCTGCTCGGTGTGAGCACACTCGATCCATGACGAGTCGGGGGTTGTCTTTGCGGCATCAGGAACTTGTCGCGCAACAAGCACCAAGCTGTGACCAAGCGAAGCCAGCTGGCGAGTTACAAACCCCGCAATGTAGCCGCTGGCACCGAAGATCATGATTTTCATAGTTCGGGCAGCCCGCTCAACATCTGAAACGCAAGGTCACGGTCTGAGATCACGGTTGGCTCAATCGGCCACTTGATGCCGAGGACGGGATCATTCCAGAGATAACCAACCTCCGTTCCGGGATTGTAGAGCGAAGTCATCGAGTACAACACGCGAGTTCTGGGATCCCTCGTAACGTAGCCGTGCGCACATCCAGGGGGGATCAACAATGAACCAGGCCGCTCCGAGTTCAGCTCAAAATTCATCACACGCATGTAGTCCGGGGACTCCGGCCGAACATCGACAACAAAGTCGCTGATTGCTCCTTGGATGCAAGAAACGACCTTGAACTCTTGGCTCTCCCGAATGGACGAGTGCATCCCACGTAGCGTACCGACCTCAACGTTGTAAGAAACACTCACTTGCACGATAGGTGGAACACCCCACAGCGTGTCCACCAGACGGGTAAAGCTGCCTCGACTATCCGTGAACGGACTCGGCTCAACGAGTCGCACTCGTTGGAAATCTTTCATACTAGGTCCTCGCACATTCGCTTGTTCTCTCACAGTCGGACATCACGACTTGGCGGTGGTCAAAACAACAACCCCGAGAATAATGATGAGAATACCAGCGACCTTGGCCCAGCCGAGTTGCTCCCCAAAAGCGAAGTAGCCGATCACCGCTGTCACGATGTAGCCCAGGGAGAGTAAAGGGTATGCCACACTCACCGGCATCCGGGAAAGCACCATGATCCAGATCCCCATGCTCAGCACGTAGCAAGCAATACCGGCAAGAATAAACGGTTGAGTTATGGCCCGGACGATCAGACTCGGGATGTCGCTGTTCTTAGTCATTCCTGCAAGCGCGTTGGTGCCGGCTTTGAGAAGCAGTTGAGCAGTCGAACTCACCAGAGTTCCCGCGAGGACCAAGCTCCAGCTCAGCAGGTTCATTGTGCAGCAATTCTCGTCACGCCCTCAACAATATCGATGTTTGATCGCGATGAGGACGCTCGTTCAAGGCAGGTACACCACACACAGTGGCTAGCTACAATGCTCTATTTCGTCCTCGCTTGGTTGAAACCAAGTCATCACTCCGCCCGGGCCATGACGACTAGAGTGATGCTGATGCAAGTAGCTTGTGCGAACCGAGGAGTACACGAGTTTTGATGACGGCGAATCTGCGACGCTTTGAACGTGCGAGGGTGCTCATCGCTGGAGCTGGAACTGCGGGGCAGTCGCTTGCTAACGAGGTTGAAGCCTCGGGGGACCTGTTCGTAGGTTTTCTAGATGACTCGGTGCGAAACGATCGAGTTTTGGGCTGCCTCGCCGACCTGGCCGAAGTGGCCGCAATACAAGCGGTAGATGTTCTTTACCTTGCGATGCCAAGTGCACCGCCAGAGAAAATACGAGACCTCGTCTCTCAAGCAAGGTCGCTCGATCTCGAAATTGCGATTGTTCCTCGCACCTACAGAATTGTCGCGAAAGATAGGGTCTCGGTAAACGATCTGACCGATATCGACGTGCTCGATTTAGTTGGCCGCGCCCCCGTCAAACATGACATGCTCAGCGCACGCGACCAGATCCGCGGCAGGCGTGTCTTAGTCACTGGTGCCGCAGGGTCTATTGGGTCTCGCGTGCTCAGCCAACTCGCGGCGCTCGAACCAGCCCTCATCGTCGGGGTTGATCGAGCTGAATCACCGATGTTCCATCTCGGCATGCAACTCTCAAGCGAGCGCAACTTGATTCTTGAGATCGCAGATGTACAGTCCTCGAAGCGTATTGATCAGCTCATGGAATCGCATCGGCCCGACTACGTGTTTCACGTTGCGGCATACAAACATGTCCCACTGATGGAATCAAACCCGATTGAGGCATTCAACAACAACGTCTGGGGTACCCTCAATGTGCTTCGGTCTGCCGCCGAGCATGCAGCAAGCCGAGTGGTCTACGTTTCCACTGACAAGGCGGTCAATCCGGCCAACGTGATGGGAGCGACAAAACGTATCGGTGAACTGCTATTGCACGACCTCAGCGATGTCTACCCGTCGACCGTGTTTTCGGCGGTGCGATTTGGAAATGTGCTTGAGAGCGAGGGGAGCGTTATGCAGATTTTCCGCCGTCAGCTGTCGGCGGGCAAGAATCTCACGGTAACTCATCCGGAAATCACTCGCTTCTTCATGACGATTGACGAAGCTGCCCAGTTAGTTATCCAAACGGCTTCGCTCAGCACGCACGATGACCTGTTCGTGCTCGATATGGGCGAACCCATACGAGTGATCGATCTGGCTCAAGGCCTTATTGATGCTGTCAACCCTGCGCTAGAGATAGACATTATCGGTTTGCGTCCGGGAGAAAAGATGTACGAGGAGCTCTCGTATGCCGCAAGTGAAGTCGACCACACCTCACACCCCAAAATACTGATCGTCAAGGAGCACAACGTCAGTCCGAGTGGAACAACCTTGGAATGGGTGCAATCCCTTCTGCCGCGCACCCGCGACTACTCTATTTCTGCCGCGAAGCTACGTTCGCAAATTGCCAAATTTGGCTTTGAAGCTCTCGAATCGTGACAGTCCATACGCTCGTTTTGGGTGCGACGGGCCCGATCGGACATGCCGTGATGGCAGCGCACGCACGAGAGAAACTGGCTGCTATCGGGTTAAGTCGTTCATCTCTACCGGCGGTCGACCTATACGATCCCAGCCAAGTTCACGCTGCGATAGACGCACACCGCCCACGGACGATCATCTACTTGGCGAATCCTTCTACAGCTGAGCTCGCGAACGACGATTCTTGCATCGAGCGGGCGACTGATGCGCTCGCGAAAACCCTCCAGAGCGCTGCGCTGCTCGGTACGGCGCGTTTCGTATTTGCCTCAAGCGCGGCAGTGTACGGGACAGTCAGTTCTTCGGCACCCATTCCGGAGGCAGCGCCGACACTCGGAAATAGCCCCTACGCGCTGCTGAAGATTGCGTCAGAGCAACTTGTATGGCAGGCGGCGGATCGCGGATGTCGGATGGAAGCTGTTTCGGCGCGAATATTCAACGTCTTCGGTCCGGGATGTCGCCATTCGTTGCTCAATACGATGCGTTCAGGCACCGCTATTGTTTGGGACACCGACAAGTTTGTGCGAGATTATATTCACGTCGATGACGTTGCCGCGAGCCTTCTGCAGTTAGCCAAGGACAGCGGCCCTCTTCCGAGAGCGATCAACGTTGGAACTGGAGAGGGTGTCTCAAATGAGGCGCTGATCGAAGCTGCCGGCGATCCACAACTACAGAGAATTGCGTATGTTCACCCGCCCTCCTATAGCGTCGCGGATGTAAGCCTGGCTGTACGCACCCTTGGGTTTCGCTTGACTAGCCGCGCTATTTCGTATGTCAGAAACGGGCCAACAGGGACAAACGAGTCTGCTCACTAGTTGGGCCGCCTCTCAGGGAACGTTCAACTGGGCGTTTAGACTCGAACAGTGGGTCCAATAACCGGAGTAGCTGCGCGAAGAGCGATAACCCTCCTCACGGCGGTTGTGCTGGTCGCTGCTGCGATCTCCGCTACTGACACTGTCGTGCAATCTCAGCGGAACCCCGCCGCAGCTGCCGACATGAGCGGCTTCAACCCGGGAAACATCATCGATGACTCGAGGTTCTTCAATGGCAATGTGATGAGCGCAAGCGACGTACAGAGTTTTCTCGATAGCAAAGAATCCGGATGTCAGAGTGGCTACACCTGTCTGAATAGCTACACGGAATCGACGCCGACGATCGCGGCCAACCCTATGTGCGCGCAGTACAACGGCGCCGCAAACGAATCGGCGGCGACGATCATCGCCAAAGTTGGTGCAGCATGCGGGATCAGTCAAAAGGTGATCCTGGTGACGCTTCAGAAGGAACAGGGGCTCGTCACCTCTACTGCCCCGAGTTCAAGCATGTATCTGCATGCCATGGGGGCGCTGTGCCCAGATAGCGCGCCATGCGACTCCGCTGCGGCGGGATTCTTCAATCAGGTCTACACCGGCGCCTACCTGTTTATGCGCTACACCCAGCCCGTAGGCACGGGCCCAGGTACCGCCTATTACAGCCAGTACAACTTGAGTTATCCGGTCGGCCAAACCTCCAACGTGCTCTACAACCCTAATTCCGCCTGTGGAAGTCTGGCGGTCAATATCCAGAACCAGGCAACGCACGTGCTCTACGTGTATACCCCGTACACACCAAACGCGGCAGCCCTTGCGTCGAGCTACGGCGTGGGCGATGGGTGTTCCAGCTATGGAAACCGGAACTTTTACAGCTACTTCATGGACTGGTTCGGGAGTGTGCGGGGCTATGACTATCCAATTGGGTCATATTTCTCAAGCTACTTTGCTGCGAACTCTTCCTGGCTGGGATACCCAAGCGGCGCAATGACGTGCGGCGGGCCGGACAATGGCTGCTTTCAGAATTTTCAAAATGCGATCGGGGCGGTCAGCTATTCCACAGCCCCAGCTGCCGTTCGATCTATGTTCAGCGGAACCTGGTCGAATTGGGGCCAGGCCTATGGGCCGTTCGGGTACCCGACATCGGATCAAGTATCTGACATGGGCAACGGCTCATACACCCGGCAGACCTTCCAAGGCGGATGGATGTTTTCCTCACCTTATGGACTCCAAACGACTTGGTCGAGTACACAGAGCCTCTGGTCGAATTGGGGAAGAGAGTATGGCCCGTTTGGTTGGCCTATGCAGAACCAATCCTGCATAGGATCAGTGTGTTTCCAGCCTTTCAACGGTGCCCAATTCGTTAGCGCAAGTGGCTCAGTACATGCCGTTCCTACTTTGGTTTTTAGTCTATGGGGAAATTGGGGCAGGGAAACGGGTCCTCTTGGACTCCCTGTGAGCGACCCATCAGCAAATCCGACGTCCGGTAACTACACACAGAATTTCTCAGGCGGCGTTGTCACCGTGACGAACGGTACCGCAGCGATCACCTCCTTCGCAGATCCGTGGTACAATACAATTCTCCAAAACTCCAGCTGGCTGGGCGCAGCGGCTTCGGGAAAGTCCTGCACGTTGGGATACAACGGCTGTTATCAGAGCTACACCAATGGCTGGGTGGTTCAGTCCGCGGCTGGTACTGCCGCCATATCCAACGCGTTCAAGTCAACTTGGGCAGCATATGGTCGAGAATATGGCCCACTTGGCTTCCCCCTTTCGAGCGCAACCAGCGACCTTCAAGGAGGCTACGCGCGACAGCAATTTCAGGGCGGTTGGATACTGACCAGTCCAAGTGGAACGTTCGTCCTATTGTCCAGTGTTCAAGCTGCCTGGAGTGCTTGGGGCCGTGAATACGGCCCGTTTGGCTGGCCTGTAGGCAATCAGTATTGCTCGGGTTCAACCTGCTTTCAGGACTTTACTTCTGGCGTATTCGTGTCTACCAAGGGAACAACGCAAGCTGTGCCAACCGTCGTGCGGACGCTA
>NMRC01021965.1_pt1 | contig 9838 bp, 9 predicted proteins | sample 1520911 | NCBI WGS metagenome assembly NMRC01 (sample SAMN07342169, study PRJNA393822) | plant metagenome | isolation source: fluid collected inside the plant's | place: USA: Vermont, Morristown, Molly Bog | reverse complement strand
GTGCTCGATGACTTCCTGCCAGGGGTGCTGCAGTTGACGGCGCAGCCGGGCTGTGCCACCTGGCGTGGTGCGCCGGCACAGCTCATCCTGCCACAGGCCGCGCGGCCGGATGCGCGCGAGCTGATTGCCGAGGTGCCGCTGTGGCAACCGAACGGACCGACGATCGTGGTGACGCGAAGCCCTGAACGCTTCGTGGCCCGCGCAACTGAGCGAGGCTGGCACGCCGAGCCTCTTGGGCCGGGCGTACGCGGTCGAGAAGCGCTCGAACGATTTCGGGATGCGGGCCCCGAGGAACCGACCGTGCTCTGTGGTGACCCAGAGCACTGGATCAGCCTTGGTGCCGAGGCCAGTGCCGCCCTCGCGAGCGCTCGACTCTTGTTTGCCGACGGACGACTGAGCGACTATCGCGTTGTGAGCCGGCGCACAACCCTTCCGCCACTGATCGAATCCGGGGAAGGCTGGCTCATCGAGCACGGAAATGCCCCCGCCCGAACACGTGTACCGTGGTCGAGCGGGGGCTGAATCGGCCGCAATCGCTAGCTGTGCGAATCCGTGTTGTTGTTGTTCCTCCGACGACGGGCCTCCTTGCGCGTGATGCGCTCGCCGGTTTTGATGTCGACCGCGGTCGCACCCGTCGGCAGGTTCGACAGATCGGGCGCAATCACCGCGCCTTCTGGCCCAGAGTCGGGCAGCCCGAACGCCGGTACCCGGCCTTCCTCTTCGAGCACCAGAATCGCGGTGCGGCGGCTGAGCGTCTTGCCCTGGAAGAAGTCCGGTCGCACGATCCGCCAGACAACCATGAGGATGAGCCCCAACACCATCGCGCCGACACCCACGACCGCAACCGCGCCGAGGCCGAAGATGGTGACCGGCTTGTTGTTGCTATCGACGAGCCAGCCAGGTTGCGCGAACTGAATCAGGCCGTAGATCATGACCGACCACAGCATGAGCCCACCCAACAACGGGAGCAGACCGCGCATGAAGAAGTCACGCACACTCTTGAACAGCGTCTTGCGGTAGTACCAGGTGCAGGTGAACCCGGTCAGGCCGTAGTAGAAGGCGATCATCAGGCCGATCGAGCCAATAAGCGCGGTCAGCAGGCTCGGGCTGATCACGGTGAACAGCAGGTAGAACAGTGCCGAGACGACGCCCATGCCGATTGTGGCCCAGGTTGGCGTGAGGTATTTGGTATGAACCTTTGCAAAACGTTCAGGGATCGCCTTGAACACGCCCATGGAGAGAGCCGTTCGAGCGGTCGGCAGAATGGTGGTCTGCGTGGATGCGGCCGACGAGGTCAGAATCGAAGCTGCCAGCAGGAGCATCATGATGTGGCCGATCACGCTGCCACCGAACAAAGCTGGCCCAATCGAGCTGAACACGTCGGCTGAGTTGTCTGGGTTCCCAAGGCCGATGCCGTCATGTCCAACGCCGGCAAATGCCACCGAAGAGGTCGCGACCAATGCGTAGGTCACCAGCAGCAGCACCGTCGAGATCACGGCCGCCCGTCCAGGGGTCTTTTCCGGGTTCTTGGTCTCTTCGTTCACCGAGACTGCGGTGTCCCAGCCCCAGTAGATGAAGATCGCCGTCAGCACTGCTGGCGCGATGACCTGTCCGAAGTCGAGATTGAACGGGTTGAACCAATCCAAGTTTGGCAGGATCGAGTACGCCTCAGCGCTGCCGCCGTACACGCGGCTGAGTGCGACCACGGCGAACACGATCAGCACTACCACTTCAATCGACAGCAGGATGTACTGCAGCCTCGCCGAAACCTCGATCCCTCGGTACGCGATCCACGTCATCAAGGCGATCCAGATCAGACCGGCGACCGTTGACCACACCACGTTGCCTGACAGATCTGAGACGCCCGGAATGCCGAGCTGTCCCATGAAGGTAAACGAGTATGAACCCGCAATCTGCGCCAGGTTCGCCATCACAATGACGTCTGCCGCAATAATGCCCCAGCCGCCCAACCAGCCCGCGATCGGACCGAACGCCCGACTCGTCCAGGTGAAGGTCGTTCCGCAGTCTGCTTCGGCCTTGTTGAGCTCTTGGTAGGCAATCGCGATCAAGAACATCGGCACGAATGCGAGCAACAAGATGCCCGGCGCCTTCACGCCGGCAAGCGTTTCTCCGCTGGTGGCCACGATCAAGCCGAGGGATGATGCGAGCGAGTAGGCCGGCGCTGTTGAGGCCATGCCAATCACTACTGAGCCGAGCAGGCCCACCGCCCCAACTTTGAGCCCCTTGCTCTGCTGCCCCGTATGTTCAGTAGCTGTCGTCATGAAGTGACTCCTTGTCATCGGAACGCGATCTTCTTCGATCGCTATGTGTGCGCTCGCACCACAATAGTTAACATTCGTTAAAAAGTGGAGACCTTTTTGCTTCGGAATCAGTGTTTTTACACACCATTTACAAGCGAAACAGTTGCCGTGCGTCAGCAAACGGTTGAAAACACCGGATGATTCGCAAGCAGGTGATACGAACGGCTCGGCCCGTACTGCCGCACTGACGCCTTGGCCGAGCGGAACGGCTCAGCAGACGGTCGGCAGCAGCTGGCCAACGACTCGCCCAGCCCCGGTTATTCGCGGTGACACCAGGCTCAACGTTTCAGCGACGGCTGCTGGGTCCAGCCCACCGTGTGCGGCGAGCAGGTGCAGCGCCACCGGAACTCCCGGCCGGCCGGAGCCGTCAAGGGTCTTCAGCGCAACCGCGGTTCCGTTCGGCGCAACCATGGTCTGCACCCCTTCGAATCCGAGCTTGCTCACCACCTGGTGTCGTTCGATGGCAATGCTCTCCGGCTCGCCGGGCCCGCGTATCAGCATTGGATACGCTCGAATTGCCTCGCCGAGCGCGCCAGCTTCGCGATGCAAGGCGAACGGCGACGAGGCATTCGACATGGCGATGCGTTGCAGGCCGCGGGCCTGAGCAGTCAGGCTGAGCGCAAAGAGGGGAGTGCCGCAACCGTCAACGGTTGGGGCAACTGGCCGCTCGCCGCAGAGCCGCTCGATCACCTCACGCACCTTCAACTGAATCGGATGCTCGGCATCCAAATAGTCGTGCGTGGTCCAGCCATTCGTGGTGCAGGCAAGCAGGAGAGCGGCATGTTTCCCAGAACAGCCGTGGTAGATCGGCAGCGCTGAGCCACCGGCGCGCAGAATCTGCGCGGTGGAGTCCGTATTCTCCGGCAGCATCGGCGGGCACAGCAACGCTCGTTCATCAAGCCCGGCACGGTTCAGCAGCGCCATGACCTTGGAAACGTGCATCGCCGTTCCGGTGTGACTTGCGGTGGAGATGGCCGCGTCCTCCCCGCGCAGGCTGACACCGGAGTTCATCACGGCGACGCTGATATACGGCTTCAAGGCGGATCGCGGGTACAGCGGTCCGGTCACGTTGCCGTACGCGGCCGCAACGCTGCCATCAGGGTTCAGCACGACGGCGGCACCGACGTGTCGTGACTCAACGAACTCGTCGCGGGTCACTACGGCGAGTTCGACTGCTTCAGCCGCGCTGAACGTTCCGTTCACTTGGAGGTGTATGCCGTAAGTGCCTCGTCGAGCACGCCAATGGCATCCTCGATCAGCGCGTCGGTCATCGCCAGGCTGGGCAAGAACCGAACCACGTTGCCGTAGGTGCCAGCGTTGAGCGTGAGCACGCCACGCTTCGCGGCGTAGTCCACCACAAAGCTGACCACTTCGGTTTCTGGAACCTTGCTCGTCTCGGCAGTTCCCGCCTGCACAAACTCCATGGCGATCATGGCACCGCGGCCACGCACATCCCCAATGATCGGGTATTTGGCTTGCAAGCGCTTCAGCCCCGCGGTGAGGCTCGCTTCGATGCGCTTGGCTTCGGCCAGTCGCTTGCCATCTTCGAGCGATTCGAGCACCGCAATCGCCGCCGCGCAGGAGACCGGGTTGCCGCTGAAGGTGCCTCCCAAACCGCCCGCGTGCACCGAATCCATAATCTCGGCACGACCGGTGACGGCTGCAATCGGCAGACCGCCCGCAATACCTTTGGCCGTCAGCACCAAATCGGGGACCCAGCCGTGAATCTCGCTGGCATAGAAGTGGCCACTGCGAGCAATTCCCGACTGCACCTCATCGGCGATCATCACGACGCCATTGGCGGTGCACCACTCTTGCAGCTTGGTCAAGTAGCCCTCGGCCGGAACCATGAAGCCGCCCTCGCCCTGAATCGGCTCGGCAACGAGGCAGGCGAGGTCAACCGCGCCAACGTGCTTCTCGAGATACAAGATGGTGCGGGCTGCTGCCTCTTCGCCGCTCAGTCCGTCGCGGAATGGGTAGCTGCTCGGCGCGTGGAAAATGTCGCTGGCAAGCGGGCCCATGCCGGTCGCATACGGGAACGGCTTGAAGTTCATCGTCATGGTGAGGTTGGTGCGGCCGTGGTAGGCATGCTCCAACACCGCAACCGCGCGGCGGCCGGTGTACTTGCGGGCGATCTTCACACCGTTTTCAACGGCCTCGGAGCCCGAGTTCACGAGCATCGACTTCTTGGAATGGGTACCAGGGGTGTGCTTGGCGAGTAATTCGCAGACTCGAACGTATGACTCGTACGGGGTCACCGTGAAGAGCGTGTGGGTCACTTTCTCAAGCTGTGCCGTTGCTGCGGCGACGACCGCGTCGTCGGTGTGGCCAACGGTGGTCACCCCGATGCCGCCGCCGAAGTCGAGGAACTGATTCCCATCAACATCGACGATGACGGCACCGTGTGCGTGGTCGATGTAGACCGGAAGCGCTGTTCCAACACCGGCGGCAACCGCTGCGGTGCGGCGAGCATGAATCTCGCTTGACTTGGGGCCAGGGATGGCGGTGACGATCTTGCGCTGTTGCTCAACTGTTGGAGTCATAATGAAGAAAGACTAGTCCGCCATTCGCGCAAATTTTCGCCAACTCACGGCGAAAACTGCCGAGTCAGGCACCGCATCCTGCTCGGCGTTTCGTTCGCCGGGCAGCCCGGCTTCTCTTGCACGCGGCCGTGTGGATGCGGAGCCGAGTTGTCGGCCGCTCTGGATAGGCTGAGCGAATGCAGCAGGCCCCCGTGCGCGAGACGAGCGGAATCGAACCGCGCACGGTGCTGCGCGAGGTGTTTGGGTACACCGAGTTTCGCGGTGAGCAGGCCGCAATCGTTGACCGGGTCGTTGCCGGTGGTGACGCCGTAGTCCTCATGCCGACCGGCGGAGGAAAGTCACTCTGCTATCAGATTCCCGCCCTCGTTCGACCCGGAACCGGTCTGGTGGTCAGCCCACTCATCGCCCTCATGCACGATCAGGTCGATGCCCTCCTGGCCAACGGGGTGCGCGCCGCCGCACTGAACTCGACCCAGAGTTCGGCTGAGCGCGTGCGGGTGGAGCGGGCCTACCTTGCCGGTGAACTCGATCTCATCTACATCGCGCCGGAGCGGTTGAACCTCGACGCCACCACAGCGTTGCTGCGCGCGGCCAGCTCAGCGTGATCGCGATTGACGAGGCGCACTGTGTTTCGCAGTGGGGGCACGACTTCCGTCCGGACTATCTCGACCTCGGCGCACTCGGCGAACGGTTCCCTGGCGTGCCACGTATGGCGTTGACGGCCACCGCCACCCTTGAGACCCGGGCCGAGATCGTCGAGCGCCTGTCGCTGCATAGCGCAGAAGTGTTTGTGTCGAGTTTTGATCGACCGAACATTCAGTATCAGATCGAGCCGAAGCTCGACCCGCGCAAACAGTTGTTGCGCTTCATCACTGCGCAGCCGCACGGTGCCGCCGGGATCGTCTACGCACTCAGCCGAAAGAGTGTCGAGCAGACCGCCGAATACTTGCAAACGCAGGGCGTCTCGGCCCTGCCGTATCACGCCGGTCTGGATGCGGCCACCCGGGCACGGCACCAGGCCCGTTTTCTGCGCGAAGATGGCATCGTGATGGTCGCTACCATCGCCTTCGGCATGGGCATTGACAAGCCGGATGTGCGCTTCGTCGCCCATATCGACCTCCCCAAATCGGTGGAGGGCTACTACCAAGAGACCGGTCGGGCCGGTCGAGACGGTGAGCCGTCGGTGGCGTGGATGGCGTACGGGCTCGCCGATGTTGTGCAGCAACGCCGATTTATCGACTCTCATCAGGTGACCTCGCGCATCGGCGGCGTCAGCACCAACACCTTGACGCGATGCTCGCGCTGTGTGAAACCGTTGACTGTCGCCGACAGAATCTGCTCGCCTACTTCGGTCAAGACTCAGCCCCATGCGGCAATTGCGACACCTGCTTGCAGCCGCCCGAGACCTGGGACGGCACGGTGGCGGTGCAGCAGTTGCTTTCAACGGTCGTGCGGCTGCAGCGCGAACGCGGTCAGGCCTATGGGGCCGGACATCTCATCGACATTCTGCGCGGAGCGCAAAACGACCGCATTCAACAGCTCGGGCATCAGAGCTTGAGCACCTACGGTATCGGTGCGAAGCAGAGTGTGGCCGAGTGGCGCAGCGTGGTGCGGCAGGCCTTGGCTCGGAATCTGTTGGTTGCGCAGGGCGAATACGGCACCCTTGCACTCACCGAGGCGAGCGCCGCAGTGCTCCGCGGCGAACTGCCGGTGCCATTGCGGCGCGATGTGCTGCTGCCGCAGGGCTCCGGTTCGGGAGCTGGTCGATCACGTGCAGCGCAGTCGAATGCCGCATCCGGTTCGCTTGCTCCAGCAGATCAGCCGCTGTTCGAGGCGTTGCGCGCGTGGCGCGCGGAGCGCGCGCGCCAGCAGGGTGTACCGGCCTACATCGTGTTTGCCGATGCCACTTTGCGTGCGCTTGCCGAGCTGCGTCCGACCACCATGGATGCGCTGAATGAGATCACCGGTATTGGTGCAAAAAAGCGTGAGGCCTATGGTGAAGCGGTCCTCGCTATCATCGCGGGCCTGCCAGCCAACCCCGCTTGATCGCGCGGAGGGTCCTCAGCTTCGCACGGCACGGCTTCGAGGCGAGGCTCATGCTGCGATGCGGTCTGCGGTGCAGCTCTTGGGTTCACAGCTCTGCGCCAGCCAGCGCTCAAGGGCATTCCTGAGTATTCGTCGTACAGAAAGAAAATAAATTCTTTTTCTGTTTATAGCAAGTCCGCGCTGAAGGGTTTTGCGGGCCGTATTGCCCGCGCTGCAGGCTCTCGCGTCCGGTATCGCGGCACGACGGTATGCTCCAGAATCGACCGGATGCGCGATATAATGGGGGAGACACGGGGGTTGTGCTCATCGGGGCTTCGCTGAACGCGCTATAGGCGTTCCTTCACTCAGTTGTCACTCTGCTTCCGTGTGAAAACGGAAAAAGAACTGTACCTTTGATTGTCTTCAGCGATAGGCGCAATTAATGGGATAGTCTTTCCTTTTTGAGCGACCTATTAAGAAAAACAAAGATTGTCTTGCTTAACATGAGTGAATCTGACCAGAAAGACGTTCTTCGCGCCGTAGTGAACATTCACGGAGCGACGCCTCGCGAGCGCCTGGCATACGGACCGTATGTCTCGGAGCTTCGAAGCAAACTTGGCCTCACACAGAAAGAACTTGCGGAAGCGGCCGGTATTACGGAGCGGACTTTGGGAAATATTGAAAACCAACGCCACACCGGCCAGGTCGGCAAGCTCGTGCGTGTGTTTCGGGCGCTCGGTATCGAACTCGAACATCCACGATGGACCGCTGAAACTGAGCGCTATTTGGCGATGATTGCGCCACTCATTGAGAAGATCAGTCCGAGTAAGCGGCTTCGCGCGATGACTCATGTGATCTCGTTATTGACCGACGCCATTGATGTGCCGTACGAAACTGCGCAGCGCGACGATCTGACGTCACTGATTCAGTCCGGCACGGAGCGCACGCCAGAAGCTCGCGCACAACTCGGGACGTAACCGCGCCTCGGAACGCAGGTGCCCGTCAGTCCACATGACTGGCGGGCCAACACACGCGTTGGTGCCCCCGGAGGGATTCGAACCCCCGACCTACGGTACCGGAAACCGGCGCTCTATCCCCTGAGCTACGGAGGCGCACCTCCGAGAGACTAGCAGCTTTGTCAGTGCCGAGCGACGCGCGGCTCACTCACCGGGCAGGTTGGCGATCACCGACTGGACCAGCTTGGTGGCGTCTCCCGGCTCGAGGAAAGCGCTCCCCGTGACCACAATCCAATACCCGTTCGAGAACACGGTCGCCACCCCAGTGGAGCCCGACATGCCAAAGTATCCTTCAAGCGGGGCCGTTCCGTACGTGGGGACCGCCGTGTAACTCGATGCGGCGGTATTGGCTGCTGCGGCCTGCGTCGTCGCATCCGGCTTGGCCACACCGACCGCGATGGTGTCCCCGGAGGTCTGGTTGATCCAGCCGCAGGCCACGCCGCCAATCTTGGTGAGCGGCAGAAGCTGATCTGGGACGGTGAACGATGGGTTTGCGCCGTAATTCGGGTTGAAGTCGTACACGTTTTGCAAGCTCAGCAACTGGTCGCAGCCAATGGTCACCGGACTGCCGCTCGGGCTCGCTGTGACCAAGGGCTGATCTGATGGCGACGCGACGTTGCTCTGAGAGGTCGAACGGGGTTCAGCAGGGAGGGGCATCGAGCTCGCACATCCGGTCAGCAGCAAGGCGATTGCGGCCCCGAGCGAGCATCCCAATACCGTCAGTCGAGTCTTCTCCATAGTTCAGAGCCTACCCAGCCACACCGCTACGATTGCTGAGTGACTCCCGCTGATTTGTCCTCGCTGCTGGCCGCCCAACTTGCCCAGATTGCAGCCGAGCGACGAGCCGCAGGAGTCGAGATCGACGACGAGGTCTTGAGCGAGACTCCGGTGCTCGACCGGCCCAAGTCACGCGAGCACGGCGACTGGGCCAGCAGCGTCGCGCTCAAGCTCGCCAAACCGTTCGCGCTGGCACCGCGGCAGCTGGCTGAGCTGCTGGCGGATGGCCTTGCCTCTCAGCCGGGCATCGCGGGCGTCGAAGTGGCCGGGCCTGGCTTCGTCAACATCCGGCTGGATGCGGCGGCCGCTGGCGCCCTGGCTCAGACCATCGTGCTGACCGGCGCGGACTACGGCAACAATGCATCCCAACTCGGCAACTCCGTCAACCTTGAGTTCGTCAGTGCGAACCCGACCGGTCCGCTCCACATCGGCCACACCCGCTGGGCCGCGCTCGGTGACTGCATGGCACGCCTGCTGCAGGCGAGCGGAGCCAACGTTGCTCGGGAGTACTACATCAACGATGCAGGGGCACAGATGGATCGCTTTGCGCGTTCGGTGCTCGCGGCGGCCGTTGGTGCGCCAGCCCCAGAAGACGGCTACGCCGGCGAGTACATCGGCGAGCTCGCCAAGCGCGTGCTCCTCGCGCATCCCGAGCTGATGACCCTCGACCCGGCCGAGCAACTCTCAGTGACCCTCGAAACGGCCTATCCGCTACAACTGGCTGAGATTCAATCGTCACTTGCCGCGTTCAACGTGGTCTTCGACGTGTGGTTCTCAGAACGCACCTTGCACGCGGCCCAAGCCGGAGGCACCAGCCTGGTTGAGCAGGCGGTTGATCGCTTGCGCAGTCAAGGCATGTGTATGAGCAGGATGGCGCCATCTGGGTGCGCACGACCGATTTCGGTGACGACAAAGACCGCGTCATCCGCCGCTCGAACGGCGAATACACCTATTTCGCCGCAGACGCCGCCTACTACCTCAGCAAAACCGACCGCGGCTTCGCCCACAAGATCTATCTGCTTGGGGCAGATCACCACGGCTATGTGCACCGGCTGAAGGCGCTCGCCGGCGCGGCGGGCGACGACCCGGAGCGCGACATTCAGGTGTTCATCGGCCAACTCGTCTCAGTCAACGGTGCCCGGCTGTCAAAGCGGGC
>NMRC01022725.1_pt1 | contig 9914 bp, 10 predicted proteins | sample 1520911 | NCBI WGS metagenome assembly NMRC01 (sample SAMN07342169, study PRJNA393822) | plant metagenome | isolation source: fluid collected inside the plant's | place: USA: Vermont, Morristown, Molly Bog | reverse complement strand
AGCACCGCCCCGCCGTGGTAGATCGGTAAACAGGCTGGAATCGACTCCGCCCTGGACCGCGAGTACCCGCATCGAACCCGCTGAATGGACCGGCCAGTTCGGCAGCGCGGCCAGCGCGATACACGCGATCGCAAGGCCGATGAGTGGTTGCCGGATACTCCCCAAACGCATCCGCACTGGCTCATGCGCGAGCCGGTCACGGGAGTCACGCCAGCAAACCCAGAGCTGGACTGCGGCCGCCGACAGCGCCACGATCAGCCAACCGAGCCCGCTTGCGCCAAACCACGAGAGAGCCCCGGCGAACGGCCCCTCGGTTTGCGACATCGCGATGCGCCCCCATGAGAAGCCTCCGTATGGCCAGGACGCGGCAAAGCTCTCCCGGGCGATCCAGACGCTCGCAACGAGAACTGGGGTCAGGAGCAACTGGCCAACTCTGCTCGGCCAGAGCACCGGAGCCCAGCGAAAGACCAGTGCGATACCCCCTCCAGCGACCGCCATATACAGCGCCATGAGCGTCGAAAGGGCGGCCCACGGCAGCGGTCCGAGATACAGCGTGAGCCACGAGATCAGGGTGAGCCAGAATGCGAGGCTCGCGACCAGCGAGTAGAGCAGTCCGCTCCAGAACCCGCGCCCGAGGAGTACGAGAAACCACAGCACCAGCGCGAGCGGTGCGGCCGCCCAAATTCCAGGCGCAGGAAAGGCCTGGGTGAGCAATACACCCGATGTTGCCGCGAGGATGAGTGCGAGCCACCACGGCCGGATCACTGGCCTGCTCACGAGGCAACGACTCCGCGTCGAATGGCATCCACCGCCGCACGGGCAGTCGTGCGGAGTTCTCCATCAGCGACCGCCGCGATCTGATCGAGTACGTCAACGCTCTGCTTGGTCCAGCGCACAAAATCTCCCGCGGCAAGCTCGGTTTCGGCGAGTACAGCCGCAAGGGTACTGCCACGAGCCCATTGATGCATCGCCGTGCAGAGTCCGGTGGCCAGCGGCTCGGTGCCCGGCAGCTGATGATCGTGTTCGATGTCATCGAGTTCGGCCCAGATCAGCTCGGTCGTATGCAGCGCGGACCGGAATCGTCCGGGCGGCAAGGTGCGGTCAGCCGTTCGCCGCTCTTCTCGGCGCGGCTCATAGACGAGCGCGGCGGCCATCGCCGCCAAGGCGGGTACATCCAGTTCGTTCCAGACACCGCGTCGAAGGCATTCGGCAAGCAGCAGGTCGCGCTCGCCGTAAATGCGCTTGAGTTGTTGACCGATCGGAGGGACCACGTCGTCGCTCTCGAGGTACTGCAGCTGCGTCAGCACATCAATGATTCGGTCAAAGATCTTTGAAACGGTGCTGGTACGGGAACGAATCTGCCGCTCAAGGGCGTCGGTTTCTCTGCGCAATTTCCACCAGCGTTCCGCCCAACGAGCGTGCGCCTCGCGATCGCTGCAGCCGTGACACGGATGCTGCTTCATGCGGTTGCGCAGTTGGCTGAGTTCTTGCTGGCGGCGTTGCCTGTCGGCCTGTGACGCACTTGCGCTCGCGCGCTCAAGATCGCTCAGTTCGCGGCGCAGCGCGGCATAGGCAGTGAAGTCTCCCAGGTGGCAGCGCATTGATTCTGCGTAGCCGCTGAGTGACTCTTCATTGCTGCGCACCTTACGGGCGAGCCCAACCACGGCGCGGTCGGCCTGGAATTGAGCGAACGATGATTCCAGAATTGCCCGGGTACGCTCCCGGCCAAACTGATCGATCAGGTTCACCGCCATGTTATAGCTCGGGCGAAAACTCGAGTTCAGCGGATACGAGCGACGTGAGGCCAGCGACACCACCGAATGCGGGTCGAGGCCATCACCCCAGACGATCACCGAATGCCCCTCGATGTCGATGCCGCGTCGGCCTGCTCGACCGGTGAGCTGGGTGTACTCCCCCGCTGTGATCGGCACCCGGGCTTCGCCATTGAACTTCTCAAGCTGCTCGAGCACCACGGTTCGCGCTGGCATGTTAATGCCGAGCGCCAAGGTCTCGGTGGCGAACACCACCTTGAGCAGCTTGCGCTGATAGAGCTCCTCAATCACCTCTTTGAACACTGGGAGGAGGCCAGCGTGATGGGCGGCGATCCCGCGTTGCAGGGCTTCGGACCACTCCCAATAGCCGAGTACGCCGAGGTCTTCGTCGGGAATTGCATCCATGCGAGCATCCACGACCGCCCGGATGTCTTCCCGCTCGTCAGCGGTCGTCAGTCGCAGTCCCGACCGCATGACCTGCGATACTGCGGCGTCACAGCCCTGCCGAGAGAAGATGAAGAAGATCGCAGGCAGCAGGGTGTGCTGGTCGAGCAGTTCAATCAGATCTGGGCGAGAGAGCTTCTGTGCGCTTCGAGCCTGAGCGTTCCAGTTCCCACGATGACCGTGCTGATGTGATCGTTGCGCGCCCCGGCCACCGTGCCCACCGCGGCCACGACCGCGCTGATCGCGTCCGCCGGTGCGGATTTCGCGGCCACTGACTCGGGCTCGATCGATCAGTTCTGGGTTGACCTTGATCTCGCGCGACCGGGGATCGAATAGCTCGATCAGCTGGCTTTGCACCAAGGCGTGCTGTTGCAGCGGACGGGCCGCTCCTCGGAGACGATCACATCAGTGTCGCCGCGCACGGTTTGCAGCCAGTCGCCGAACTCCTCGGCGTTTGACACTGTCGCGCTGAGTGAAACGAGCCGGACCGACTGCGGCAGGTGAATGATCACTTCCTCCCATACCGCGCCGCGAAAACGATCGGCCAGGTAGTGAACTTCGTCCATAACCACAAAGCCAAGGTTCGGCAGCAGGTCCGAGTCGGCGTACAGCATGTTCCGCAGCACTTCGGTGGTCATCACCACGATGCGAGCCGAGGCGTTGATATTGGTGTCGCCGGTGAGTAACCCCACTGCCTCCGGCCCGTAGAGCGCCACGAACTCATGGAATTTTTGGTTCGATAGCGCCTTCATCGGCGCGGTGTAGAACACTTTCGTGTCGGTGGTGCTCATCGCAAGAAACAGCGCGAATTCGGCAACCGTGGTTTTCCCGGCACCGGTTGGTGCTGCAACGAGCACACTGCGTCCCTCGGCAAGTGACTGGCAGGCCTGACGTTGAAAGCCGTCGAGTTCGAAGCCGAGGGTCTCGGCAAATCGTTTGATCGGTGCACCGACCGCTCGGTCGCGCGCGCGTTGTGCCGCGAGCTCACGGTCTTTGGCATATCGCTCGGCCGGACCGAGCGTGTTCGCACCGCTCACAGCGCGGCAATCTCAGCATCGACGACGGCCTGCTTCTTGGACACCCGTCGATCATGCACGAGAGCGATCAGCCATGATGCGAAATACAGCACCACCATCGGAACCGCCAGCAGCACCATCGACACAATGTCTGCCGCTGGCGTCGCAATGGCCGTAAACATGAGAATGACGATGACAGCGATTCGCCAGTTCCGAATGATCGCCTTCGCGCTGAGAATGCCCAGGAAGTTCAGCAGTGTCATGAACACCGGGATGACGAAGGCAATACCGATCGCGATCATCAGCTTGATGACGAACTGAAAATAGTACGACGCATCCAAATAACTCGCGCTGTCATGGGCACGAAGCTCGTGAACGCCGCAACCATGTGGGGCAGCGCCAGCCAACCGACCACGCAGCCGGCCAAGAACAACGGAACCGCGGTGAAGAAGAAACTAAAAACGTACCGTCGTTCGCTTCGGGTGAGGGCCGGCACGAAGTAGGCGAAGATCTCATACAGCCAGATCGGGCTCGACACGATGATGCCGGTGTAGACCGCCAGTTGGAGCCTCAGATCGAATCCGCCGGTGACGGTGGGGAACACAATTTGTGCGTTGCGCTGCTGAGCTACCGCGATCTGGTGCACCGGGATTTCGAGCCCCGCCCACACCCACTCACTGATGAACCAGCCGATCACACCGCCAACGGCGATGGCGATGGCGATGATGATGAGCCGATTGCGTAACTCTACGAGATGCTCGCCAAGCGACATCCGCCGCTCACGTCGAACCTTGTTTGCCGCAGCAGACACGGCTTACTTCGTGTCGGAATTGGTGGTGGTTTCGTCGCTGGCAGGCTTGCTGTCGTCGCTCTTCACCTCAGCGCGCAGAATCTTCATCGACTGTCCGAGGCTCTTGGCCAGTGCGGGAAGGCGAGGAGCGCCAAACAACAACAGAACCACCAAGAGGATGACGAATGGCATCGGGCCATCAAATAGTGCTCTCATGAAGCGTCCGTTCTGTTTGCCGACATGACGTCAGACGATGTATTGAGTCTACTCGGCGAGTGAGCGTGGGCTACGTCATGCACTGCAACCACTCAGACTACCGGCGGCGGTGCGGTCGTATGGTCGTAGTTCGCCAAGCCCGCAGCGAGCCAGTCATGCACGGCAGCCGCCGCGCCAGCTGGTGCAATGACGCGCATGAGACCGGCGTGTTCGGCGATCACCCGTTTGAGCCCATGCACGTGCGCAACGCGGATCTCGACCGTCACCGGATCGCCGCTTGGCGGGATGCTTGCCGATCGAAGGTAGTCGCCAAGCAGCGGCAATGCCGAACGACTGACCTCGACCGTCACATCAAAGTCACTCGCCCCGGCCTCGAACAAGGTGTCCGGAAGCGTGATGTGGTCGTGGGAGGTGTCGGCTGCTTCACCGCTGGCCTCAAGCGCGGTCATTCGGTCAAGTCGAAACACTCGGATGGCCCGGCGGCTATGACACCATGCCCGCATGTACCAGGTGTCGTTGTCGGATTCGAGCTGCACCGGGTCGACCTGACGACGTTCAGTGCGCCCCTCCGCAGTGCTGTAGTCAAAACGTAACTGTGTCTTCGATTCAATCGCCTGGCGAATGAGTTCACGTGCGCTTGCACCTTGGGCCGGTTGGAGTTGCAGCGTCTCCCCCGCCGTGCCGACGGTTGCCCCAGCCAACTGGGCGAGTTTCGATTGCAAGCGGGTCAGTTCAAGGTTCATGGTGTCGCTCGTGACGCCCGCGAGATACTGCACGCCAGCGATCAGGGCCGTCAGTTCAGCTCGCGAAAAGCGAGGGGCCTCGTCGATTGCCACTTGATTGGTGAGCACGATCTCTCGTTCGTTCTCGAACGCATCCCAATCGATGTCGAACATGTCGTTGTGAAAGACGAAGCCATCCTCAGAAGGAACTCCGCTGACGGCGATGAGCTCGACGGCCTCGATCACTTCACGTTCGCTCAGCTGAAAATGCTCGGCAACCTCAGCAACGCTCACCACTTCCAACTCGGACAGATATGGCACCAGTGACAACAGAAAGGTGAGCTTATCGGGGGTATACCGCTTGCTCATCAGGCCACCTGACCCGGTTGAACAGCATGCCGCTCGAGTCCGGCACGCAGTCGCGCAACTACCTGCTCACGCAAGCCATGGGGCTCACGAACGAGCACTTCCGGTCCGGCCGAGGCCAGCTCGTCGGCGAAGATCGCTCCATCGGTAAAGTGCACCAAGAGTTCGGTGCCGTCCGCATTCATGGCCTGGGTGTCGGCTTGGTTGCGCAGCGTGGCTTGAATGGCGCTGCCTGGCTGCACGCTCAGCCGTGCAACGTTCCGCTCGCGTACCTGCGCCAAGCCAGCCATCAGTGCTTCTGCCGAGTGGGGCGGCGCCGGATGCGCGGTGCCGCGAACTCGTTTCGCATCGCCGAGAATGCGCGACAGCAAAAACGTGCGCTCCTCGCCGCGGTCATGGTCGAAGCCGAGCACATGCCAGCGTCCCTCGAACAAGCCGAGTGTGTACGGGCTGACCGTTCGCAGCTCGGACTGTTGCTCGCCGGGTTTGAGGTAGCGGAACGAAACAACGGCGCCGTCCTCAGCGGCCTGGTGCAGCACCGGGAAGACGGCATCCCTGGTTCGGATTCGTGGCACGTAGCCAAGGATCGGCGCATCCGGTTCGATGTTGAGCGAACGGAGCTTGGTGAGCGCCCGCCACGAGTGTGCCGAAACCGTACCTTCACGCCAGACTTCCCCGGCCAGATTCAGCAGCCGATACTCGGTCGCACTGAATCGCACATCGGCGGGTAACTCATAGTGCGCTTTGCTGATGTGGTAGCGCTGTTTGGTGTTATCGCCAGGGGCATCTGGAGAATCAGTGACTTCGACCGGGATGCCAAGCGCGCGCAGATCGTCTTTGTCACGCTCAAACTTGCGACTGATGGTGTCAGGATCGATCCCGGCCCGAACGTCAGCATCGTAGCCCCGAACCGTCTGAAAAATCTGCGCCTTCGTGAGACCGGTCTCGGTTGCCAGGAGTGCAAGGATGAGCGAAAACAAGCGGTCTTCCGCGCTCACGGGGGTTCCTCGCATCTCGGCGCTCACGCGCAAAGTCTATGACTCAACTCAGCCGAGCGATGGTCGTGCTGCTGGGCGGGTCGTCGCAGCTCGTTAGTCGACGCCGAGGATGTCGATCACGAAGACCAGGGTTGAATTCGCCGGGATGGTTGAGTTGCCCTGCGAGCCGTAGCCCAGACTGGGAGGAATCACGGCGAGCACCTGGCTGCCAACCCGTTGGCCGATCAGCGCGTTTGAGAACCCTTGCACCACTTGGCTTTGGTCGTTGATGCCGTCGCCGACGGTGAACTGCACGGGGGTGCCGTTTTCCCAACTGCTCTGGAAGACGGTGCCGTCAGCCCAGAGCGCACCCACGTAGTGCACGGTCACCTTCTGGCCCGATTTCACGACCGCACCATTGCCCAGCTTGAGCACCGAAATCCGTTCGTTTTTTGGCGGGTCGGTCTTGGGAACGACAATGCCGGGCTGCCCATTCGTGGCGAGGACCACCATTGGCATACCGTCTTGTGAGAGTTGCGGAGTGCCGTTGGCTGCTGCGAGATACACCCGGGTGATGTCAGCGACCACCACGAGGGTGTCAGTTGCCCCGATGCCCCACTGGCTGCTTCCGGTGCTGCCAAAGCCATCCGCTGGCGGGATCGCTATGACGATGCGTGCCCCGGCGCTACCGCACTTCAAGCCGGTGGTAATTCCGGGCAATTGATCGGTACTGCCCATCACAAGGCTCTGCTCGTCGGACCCGTTGTAGCTGGTTTGCTGAATGAGCGCGCCGGTTCTGCCGTTGTACACGCTCAGTTCGGCCTGGAGCATTTGTCCGTTTTGGAGCGCAACGCCATCGCCAGGCAGAACGGTTTCACACTCGGTGCGCTCGGCCACGAGCGGGGTCGGGATGTCGACCGTCGGCTTCTGATCGAAGCTGCCGGAAACTGAGATGGCCTGCACGGCCGGTCCGGACAAGCTTGGCGTCGAAGTGCCAGCGCATCCGGTCAGCGCAAGGGCGGTCGCGGCCACAATCGCGGCGAGGGCAATACGGGGTTGACGCACGGTTTCTCTTTCGTCACACGTTAGGAAGGCCTCAGCTAGCCTACCTGGCGCGAGCAGTCAATGTGCCGCGTTGAGATCGGTGTCAGCTGAGCGTCGAGCTTCGCGTTCCTCGGCTGCGCGTGCCGAGGACTGTGCCTCCCGCACCCGCTTGCGCAGACTCTTCTCGCTGGAGGTGCGATCCCCCAGCGCGCCGGGGGTCCAGGCGTCAACATCCGCGTCACTGTAGTCAGACTTCGATGGGCGGCGCTTGAGCGCTGGAAGTTCGACTCCCGGAGCCAGCCGTCTGGCGGTGAGCAAGAACCCCGTATGAGCAATCATGCGATGGTCGGGCCGCACCGCGAGCCCCTCAACATGCCAGCCGCGCACCATCGTTTCGCTGGATTGCGGTGTGGTGTAATTGCCGGTACTCCGAATTGCTTCGGCAACGCGAGAGAGCTGGGTGACCGTTGCCACGTAGCAGAGCAGCACTCCCCCTGGCTTCAACGCCGTGCTGACCGCGTCGAGGCACTCCCACGGCGCGAGCATATCGAGCAGCACGCGGTCGACGGTGCCGGGCGCATGCTGTTCCGGCAACGCGTGTGCTAAGTCTCCGAGGGTCAGCGACCAGTTACTTGGGAGTGCACCGAAGAAGGTGGTGACATTGGCCCGGGCGATCTCACCGAATTCTGCGCGACGTTCGAAGGAGGACAGCTGACCACGACCATCCAATGCGCGCAGCAGCCACAGCGAAAGGGCGCCAGAGCCAACCCCGGCCTCCACAACGGTTGCACCGGGAAAGACATCACCAAGCGCCAGGATCTGGGCGGCGTCTTTGGGATAGATGATGGCCGCACCACGCGGCATGGACATCACGAAGTCGTTCAGCAGCGGGCGCAACGCAAGGTATTCAACTCCAACGGCATTGCGCACCACCGAGCCATCTGGCAGACCGATGATGTCATCGTGTGCAATCGGCCCGGCGTGTGAGTGAAACACCTTCCCGGACTCGAGCGTGATGGTGTGCAGTTTCTGCTTCGGCCCGGTCAGTTGCACTCGGTCACCGGCAGTGAATGGCCCGCTGAGCTTGGGGCTCCTCGAATTCGAGCTACCGGTCGTTTCGCGGTCATCGCGCTGCCTCATTCAGGATTGATTCCAAGTCTGCCAGCGTGCGTCCGGCCAAACTTGGCCATACGACATGCGCCACCGATGCGCTGAGGTCGATCATATGTGGCACACCAAGCGTGGCAAGTCCGGCCGCCCGCGCAGAGGCCACCCCGGTGAGTGAGTCCTCAATGCCCACTGAGTGCCCTGCGTCAACTCCCAGCAGCTGCAGGGCTCGGAGGTACGGTCCCGGATGGGGCTTCGCCTCGGTACCGTCATCGCCGGCCACAATCACATCGAAGGCGTCAAACCCTGCCTGCCCAGCGACTTCCTCGGCCATATCGCGGAGCGACATCGTCACCAACGCCGTGTGGATGCCTGCCTCGCGCAACTCGCGTAATAGCTCACGCGCACCCGGCTGCCAAGGGATCCCCTGCGTGCGCAGCAGCCCGCGTACCGAATCACTCAGTGAATAGACGATCTCGTCGGCGCTGAGTTCACTCGCCCCAGCCGCGCGCAAAATTTCGGCAGAATGCCACAGTCCTTTGCCGACCATTTGTAGCGCGTCTTCGTGCCGCCAGGTCACGCCGTACCGAGCGAGCAGCTCTGTTTCGGAGCGAATCCAATACGGTTCCGTGTTCACCAAAGTGCCGTCCATATCCCAGAGCACGGCTTGCAAAGAAGTCACAAGCCGAAAGTCTAGGCTGGAGTGACGCGCATTGTGGGCGCCGCTGCGACAAGAGAGAGAATGTGTGAGCAAGCCGAGCCTCAACCGATTTCGAGATGGTCGACTCCTGGTGGTTGCTTTCGAAGGTTGGAACGATGCCGGTGAGGCCGCGAGTCAGGCGGTACGGACCATTGCCGCCGCATGCGATCTGACACCGCGCTACTCAGTTGATCCCGAACTCTATTACGACTACCAGTTCACCCGTCCAACGATCGGCTTCGATGATGACGGAAAGCGCAAGCTGAGCTGGCCCGGCGCCGAGATATTTGGCCCGAGCGCTCGCAGCGCGAGCGATGCATTGCGAGCGATGGGCTCAGCAGCTGCCGGCTTGCATGTCCTGATCGGAGCTGAGCCGGCACGGACCTGGCAGGGCTTTGCCGCAGAGATCGTTGACGCGGCGCTCGCGCTGAGTATTGATGGAATTGTGTTCTTTGGCGCCATGCTGGTCGACGCCCCACACACGCGACCATTGGCAGTGCACGCCTCGAGCGATCAGCCCGAGATGCAACGCGAACTCGAGCTTGAGCCCTCCAGCTATGAAGGCCCGGTCGGGATTGTCAGTGTGCTCGCTGAAGCCGCCCATGAGGTTGGTATTCCATCGGTTTCGCTCTGGGCCTCCGTGCCGCACTATGTGCACAACCCGCCATCACCAAAGGCGGCGCTCGCCCTGGTGCGCCGCTTCGAGGATCTCACCGGTATCGCGATTCCGCTCGACGAACTCGAACTTGAGGCCCAGGCG
>NMRC01021868.1_pt1 | contig 9921 bp, 10 predicted proteins | sample 1520911 | NCBI WGS metagenome assembly NMRC01 (sample SAMN07342169, study PRJNA393822) | plant metagenome | isolation source: fluid collected inside the plant's | place: USA: Vermont, Morristown, Molly Bog | reverse complement strand
GGGCGATCCGCAGATGGCGGCGAGCGAAATGCACACCGAGCACGAGGCCGAGCCCGTGTGCGAGCGTCACGTGCTGGGCGCGGCGTCCGCTTCGGATGCTCTGGCTGGTGGCGAGCACCCCAGAGCTCGAAAGCTCCTTGACAATGTTCGAGACGGTGGCGGGGGAGAGGCCGGTCGCCCCGGCCAACTCGACCTGGGTCAGGCCACCGTGCTTCTTGATGGCGTCAACGATTCGAGCCCGGTTGGCTTCACGAAGTGAAGTCTGCGAGCCGGGGGTGTGCCGTTTCGTTGCCACGATGAGCAGAATACATGCCAGCGCTCGGCTACGTCAGCAGCTGGGTCTCGGCAAGGGTTCGGTAGAGCGGAACGGTGTCGAGAAGTTCGCTGTGACTGCCGATGCCGAGCACGCGGCCCTGGTCGAGCACCACGATCACATCGCTGTCCACCACGGTCGAGAGCCGGTGTGCAATCACCACGATCGTCCGGCCGGTGGCTGCGGCATCGATTGCCTCGCGCATCAACTGCTCATTGAGCCCATCGAGGCTCGAAGTCGACTCATCAAGCAGCAACACCGGAGCGTTTTGCAGCAGCGCGCGGGCGATGGCCAGCCGTTGGCGCTCGCCGCCAGAGAGCATGATGCCTTCCTCCCGACCGGCGCGTCCAAGCCGCGCGGGTCGCGATCGAGCACCGCGCCGAGATTCACCGAGCGAAGCACGCGCTCGCAGTCGGCATCGCTCGCATCGGGCGAGCCGAGCTTGAGATTGTCGCGCAGGCTTCCCGACAGCACCGGCGCATCCTGCTCGACATAGCCCAATTGGGCGCGCAGCTGGTGCCGGTCGATGAGCCGGATATCGGTGCCGTCGAGCAGAATTGCCCCGTCGCTCGGGTCATAGAAGCGCTCGATGAGTGCGAGGGAGGTGGACTTGCCAGCTCCCGATGGGCCAACCAGCGCCAGGCGCTGGCCGCGCGGAACAGCGAACGACACCTCCTGCAGCACCTGCCGCTCATCGTCGTAGCCGAAGCTCACTCGGTCAAAGGTGATGGCCGCTGCGCTCGGCTGGGCGCCGGAGCTTGCACCGGATCCTGCCGCGGTCGAGCCGCCCGACTGGCCGTTGCCCGTGCCGCGTGCATCCCGTTGACTGGCAACACTGGCCGCAAGCGCGGCATCCCCTGCGGCCTCGCGCGGCACCGCGAGCAGCTCCTCGATGCGACCGAGCGCACCGAGTGCCTGGCTGACCGAGGTGATCGCACCGAACGCCAGGCCGAGCGGGGCGACCAGCAAAAAGAGAAACATCACAAAGGCGACCAGGTTCGCAATCGAGGTCGCGCCGCTGGCCACCCGAAAACCGCCGAGCCCGAGCACGACCAGCAGAGAGACCTGCAAGGCCACCGAGGCAACCGGCACCACAAACGCCGAGTATTTCGCCACCTGCACGCCGGCGTCGTATGCGCGCTCGGCATCGCGCACGATGGACTCGGATTCACGTTCGGTCGCGTTGGTCGCGCGCACCGTTCGAATCGCCGAGAGCGAGCGCTCAACCGCCGAGGCGAGATCGCCCACTCGTTCTTGCTGACGCAAGGCTGCGGTACGCATCTTGCCGGCAACCGCAACCACGAGCAGCACCGCGACGAGCAGCACGAGCAGCGTTGCACCGAGCAGCACCGGGTCGAGCACGAACATGGCGATCACCGAACCGATCAGGATGAACGCCCCACCCACCGAGTCAACCAGTCCCTGCGTCATCACTGCGTAGAGCAGGGTGGTGTCACTGCCCACCCGCGAGACCAGATCGCCGGTGCGGCGCAGATCGTATTCACGGATCGGCAGCACCAAGAGGTGCCGGGCAAGGTTGCGGCGGGCCGAGCGCACCACGGCCGTGCCGGTGCGCTGCAGCAGGTAATGCTGCAAGGCGCCGATCAGCGCCGAGCCCAGCACGAGCGCTACGAGCCCCCAGACCAGCAGCCCAAAGGCGTCACCGTGCTGCACCCTGGTAATGACCTGGGCGACCAGGAGCGGCTGGCCGAGCTCGGCGACGGCCCCGATCAGGCTCAGCGCGACGACGATGGCGAGCACTCCCCGGTGCTCGCGCAGATACGGGAGCAGCTGGCTCAAACGTCCGCGTGGCCCGTCGTCTGGCTGTGATCTCCGTCGTCGCTCGGCCATAGGATTCCTTCGCTCAGCAGTGCCGAATCGCGGCTCGAAATCGGCGGATGCGAGTTCCAGCCTACGCGGCGCTTCGCGTGGTTCCGTCACTCTACACGCTGTCGAGTAGTACGCTGAGGGCATGGATGTTTTTGCACTGTTGCACATAGTCACGGCCGTGTTCATCGTCGGCCCGATGGCGATCCTGCCGCACTCCGGCTTGGCAGCCCTGCGACGCGGCGACGCGAAGACGGTTCGCGGTGTTGAGCGCTCGACGGCGATCTTCTCGTTCCTGTCGCTCCTGGTGTTCATCCTTGGCTTCGGTGCGCTCGCGATGTCAAAGAACCCCAACTTCAACTTCTCGAACGGCTGGCTGATCTGGTCGATGGTGCTCTACATCGTGGCGTTCGCACTCACCCTGTTTTTGGTGCTGCCGAGCCTGCGACGCGGATCCGAACTCATTGATGCGGGCGAAGATGCCGCTGGTGCTGGCTACGGCAAGCTCGCCGCGGCCAACGGAATCACCACGCTCCTGCTCGTCTTGACCGTGGTGTTCATGGTCTTGATGGTGCAGACCGGCTACTAATCGCCACTGAGTTGCTCACTAGCTGAGCGCACTGCCAGATCAGCGCCACGGCAAGCTGGTGCGGCGAGCGTCGACCGAATCCAGGGGCTGGCGAACTAGGCGATGCCCGCCCGCACGGCCCGCAGCGTGATCGCGGCATGGAGTGCGGCCTCGGCGGCTTCCGCACCCTTGTCTTCGCGCGATCCCGGCAAGCCAGCGCGATCGATGCCCTGCTCCTCGGTGTCAAGTGTGAGCACGCCGAAGCCGACCGGCTTGCCGGTATCGATGGCAACCCGGGTGAGACCATCGGTTGCGGCATTGGAGACGAACTCGAAGTGCGGAGTGCCACCGCGGATGATGACGCCGAGCGCGACCACCGCATCCGCACCGGCCTCAAGGGCCGCCTTGCTCACCACCGGGAGCTCAAACGAGCCAGACACCCGCAGGAGCGAGAACGTCGCACCGGCAGCCGATAACGCTCGCTCGGCACCGGCGATCAGACCGTCACTGATGCGTTCATGCCAAGAGCCGGCGACGATCACGACGCGCAAGCCTCGCCCGTCTAGACCGTGCTCGGGTCGACCGGTTCCGCTCATGATGCCGCCCCTTCTGCCGCGCGGTCGATGCCGCTGCCTCCATCATCGAAGTTCGCCTCGCGCACGCTCGCACCCAACTGTTCGACCGTGATGAGGTGCCCCATTCGGGCGCCCTTGGTCGCCAAGTACGACTCGTTGAACTCACTCACGCCAACAATCAGCGGCAGCTGCTCGGTCACGATGATGCCGTAGCGATTGAGCTGTGCGGCCTTGTCGGGGTTGTTCGACAGCAGGCGCACCCGCGGCAAGCCGAGGTCTTCAAGGATCGCCGCTGCCGCACCGTAGTCGCGCTTATCCGCCGGGAGCCCAAGCGCGAGGTTCGCATCGAGCGTGTCGAGCCCATCCTCCTGCAGGCGGTACGCGCGCAACTTGTTGATCAGGCCAATGCCACGGCCCTCGTGTCCGCGCAAATACACCACGACGCCACCCTCGGTGGCGATCGTGTCAAGGGCCGCGTTCAGTTGCGGACCGCACTCGCACTTGAGCGAGCCGAACGCCTCGCCGGTGAGGCATTCAGAATGCACCCGGACCAGCGCATCCGGGCCCAGCTCACCAGAGATGAGCGCAAGGTGGTCCGCCCCGCTCACCCGGTCGCGGTAGGCGCGGATGCGAATCGGGCCGTGGGTGGTCGGCACGGTCGTCTCGACCTCAAAGCTCACCCGGTGCGCCTCGCCGTTGCTCGTCGAAGCATGGCTCGTGCAGGTCTTGGCGGCATCGGGATGTGCCTCGAGGTAGCGAATGATCTCGGCGACGGTGGTCACCAGCAACCCCTCGCGCTCGCCGAGTTCAATGAGGCCAGGCAGTCGCATCATCTCGCCGTCGTCCTGCACCACCTCGCCGATCACGCCAACCGGCTCAAGTCCGGCAAGCTTCAGCAGATCGACCGTTGCCTCGGTGTGGCCAGCGCGCTCGCGCACGCCACCAGGCACCGCACGAATCGGCACGATGTGACCCGGGCGGATCAGGCTGCTCGGGGTCGACTTCGGGTCGGCCAAGACATGGAGGGTGTGGGTGCGGTCGGATGCGCTAATCCCCGTCGAGATGCGATCAACCGCATCGACCGTGATCGTGTAGGCGGTGCGGCGGGCATCCTGGTTGTTCTCGGTCATCAGCGGGAGCTCAAGCCGGTCTGCGATCTCGTTCGTCAGCGGCGCGCACAGATAGCCGGAGGTGTTGTGCACCATCCAGGCCACCCACTCCTGGCTGGCCAGGCTGGCCGACAGGATCGCGTCGCCTTCGTTCTCTCGGCCTTCGTCGTCGGCGACGAGCACCGGCCGTCCGGCGCGCAGGGCATCGAGCACCTCAGGAATACTTGCCAGGCTCATCGGGATGCTCCATTCGGGTTGAGTGTGGGAACGGCTGTGGTCGCGCCGCGCGAACGTGCGCCACCAGACGATTCGGAACCGACGCTGAATCCGATTGGATTCGAGGCGAGCGGCGCTTCGCCTAGAGGTCCGCCCAACCCGGCGCCAAATTGCAGCATGCGCTGCACATGGCGCGCGACAATGTCGGTCTCGACATTGAGCCGGTCTCCGACCGCGCGCTCGCCGAGTGTGGTGGCAACGAGCGTTTCGGGAATCAGCGACACCTCGGCCCAGTGCCCGTGCGCGTCAGCGCCGATCGTGCTCACGGTCAGCGAGACGCCATCGAGCGTGATCGAGCCTTTGTCGACAATGAGCGGCGCGAGCGCATCGTCGAGGCGCACGCGCAGCACCCGCCACTGCTCGCTCGGCCGCACCTCCAACACCTCGGCGGTGCCATCGACGTGGCCCTGCACGATGTGGCCGCCGAGCCGGTCGCCCAGCGCGGCAGCGCGCTCGAGGTTCACCCGTCGTCCCGGTTGCACGCCGTTGAGGGCGCTCATTCGCAGGGTCTGCGCCATCACGTCGGCGGTGAAGCTGTCGTGGCTCTGCTCGATCACGGTCAGGCAGACGCCGCTGACCGAAATGGATGCGCCGTGCCGCGCATCCGACACCGCGAGCGGACCGCGCACCGTCAGGCGCAGCGAGTCGCCGCGTGGCTCGACGGCGACGATCTCGCCGATTTCTTCAATTAATCCGGTGAACATCAGTGCTCCTCTTTGGCCCGACGGGCGCGAAGTTTCAGATCTGGCCCGAGCTGTTCAATCTGGTCGAACCGCCAGTGGCTGGCCTGGGAAAGTGTGTCGATGCCGAGTCCGGCGAGTCGCCGTTCGCTCGCCGCCGAGCAGCACTGGCGCTTGATAGACCAGCAACTCGTCGGCGAAGCCGTCCCGAATCATCGAGCTGGCCAGCGTCGGCCCGCCCTCGATCAAGAGTGTGCGGATGCCCCGGCCTGGCAGCGAGGCCAACTCAGCCCCCAGCTCGGTGCCGGGCAGAAAGATCGGCTGGTGTGGGCCATGTCGCAGGGCCGCGTCGGCCGGGATCTCACGTCGTCCGAACACGACCGGAATCGGCTGTTCGTCGTAGAGCCCGTTCGGGGTGCGTGCGGTCAGCGCCGGGTTGTCGGCGAGTGCCGTGCCGCTACCGACGGCGATACCGTCGAAGCGGCTGCGCTCGAAGTGGACATCGGCCCTGGCGGCCTCACCGGTGATCCACTGACTGGTGCCGTCGTTGGCGGCAGCGCGGCCGTCAAGGCTCTGCCCCCACTTGACCGTGACGAATGGCCGACCGAGCCGAGCCGCAACGAGCCAACTGCCAAGCAGGGTTTCGCCCTCGTCGCGCAGCACTCCGCCGATCACCTCAACCCCGGCGGCACGCAGTCGCTCAGCCCCGCCACCCGAGTGTTGGCCGGGGTCGTCGACCGAGTACACGACTCGGCTGATTCCAGCGGCGATGAGCGCTTCAGCGCACGGCCCGGTGTGTCCGGTGTGGTTGCACGGTTCGAGGCTCACGACAGCGGAGAGCTTCGAGATCTCGCCGGGAGTGCGTTGCTGCGCTGCCAATTGGCTCAGCGCGTCGACTTCGGCGTGCGGGGTGCCGACCCCTCGGTGGGTTCCCGTGGCGACGATCTCGCCGCGCTCATCCACGAGCACACAGCCAACCTGGGGGTTCACCCCGCGTTGCGGCACCGCCAGTTTGGGGCCGCGCCGTGCCGCATCGAAGGCGGCCCGCATGACCGGTGCCCAGTCGAACTGCACCGCGTTCGATTGAGTTGCCATGTGGTCCTGCCCGTCTCGGTGCCGATGATTCGGCAATTTCCGTTCCGGGATGCGCGGCGCGCAGGGCAGGGCCCTTTCGTGATCCTCTCCTCCGGACTTTCACCGTCGGCACCGGAATTTCACCGGTTCGGCCCTCCCGCCGCCGCCGAAACGTCGTCAGTTGGGTTCGCGGGCTTTCACCGCCGGTTCGGAATTACACCGACCCCGGAACACGTACTTCGAGTGTAGGCACCTGGAACCCTCCGCGCCATTCGGTGGCGTGTGGGTTCGCTGCAAGCGAATTGAGCATCCGGATATCTTCGCGTTGCGGATAATTTGTTAGGGTTCCTTACATGATGCGTTGCGATGAGGCGGTGCCGCTCAAGCTGGCATCGAAACTGAGCCGAACACCGAGCCTCGCGCGAGCGCGACGCCGGGCACCGGTCGCACGATCACCGGCCGCCAGCGCGCCGCAGGCCGAGCCCGCATCCGCATCACCTGCACGGCCGGGGGAGCGTGGCGCGCATGAGCCTGCTTCTGCACGGTGCTCGCCTCTTCGACGATGGTGCGATCACCGATGACGCCTGGCTGTTGGTGGCCGACGGCCGGATCGCTGAGCACGGTGTCGGCACCTCATGGCAGCAGCTTCCGCCGGTTGTTTCCGGCCAAGCCGAGGTGCTGGATGCCACCGCTGCGGCAGGCGCGGGTGCCCTGCTCACCCCCGGATTCATCGACCTGCACGGCCACGGCGGCGGTGGCGCCGCCTACGATGACGGAGCCGAGGCGATTCGTGCCGCGCGCGCACTGCATCGCGCCCACGGCACCACCCGAGCAGTGATCTCACTGGTGACGGCATCGATCGAGCAACTCGCGGGTCGGCTTGAGCTGGTCGCCGAGCTGTGCGTGAGTGACCCCGACGTTTTGGGCTCGCACCTTGAGGGGCCGTTCCTCGCCCAGAGCCAACGCGGGGCGCACGACAGTGAGCTGCTCTGCGCACCAACGTCCGCCGCGCTCGACCGTCTGCTCGCCGCCGGAAACGGCACCGTTCGGCAGGTCACCATCGCGCCAGAGCTCCCCGGCGGGCTCGACGCCGTGCGTCAAGTCGTCGCCGCCGGTTCCGTCGCGGCAGTCGGGCATACCGGGGCCGATCTGGCGCAAGCGGCCGCCGCCTTTGATGCCGGCGCGAGCATCCTGACCCACACCTTCAACGCCATGTCGGGCTTGCACCATCGTTGGCCCGGCCCGGTGGGGGCGGCGCTCAGTGACGAGCGAGTCACGCTTGAGGTGATCGCTGATGGAGTGCACCTGCACCCGGCCGTGGTGCGGATGCTCTGTGCCGCCGCGCCTGGGCGGATCGCCCTGGTGACCGACGCTATGGCCGCCGCGGGCGCTCCCGACGGTTCTTATCTCCTCGGGGCGCTCGCGGTGACGGTGGTTGACGGGGTGGCTCGGCTCAGTCGCACCGACGGTGACGGGCTCGGGGCGATTGCCGGTTCAACGCTCACCCAAGATCAGGCTCTGCGCACGGCGGTCGCAGCAGGTGTGCCACTGCCTACAGCGATCGATGCGCTCACCCGCGCACCGGCCGATGCGATCGCTCGTCCGGACCTCGGACGACTTGCCCGCGGGTCGATTGCCGACATCGTGCTGCTGGATTCTGAGCTCGCCGTGCGTCGCGTGTGGGTGGCTGGCCAGGAGGTTTAGAGCCCCTGCCAGCTCGGCTTATTCGCCCAGCTTTCGCGGTAGTAGTCGCTCAGCTGCAGTTGGCTGGCCGCCGCCTCATCGATCAGCACCGTTGCGTGCGGATGCAATTGGATGGCAGAGGCCGGAAGGATCGCCGCCACCGGACCCTCAATGGCCCCGGCCACCGCCGCCGCTTTCCGCTCACCAAAGGCGAGCAGCACCAGGTGGCGTGCCCGCAGGATCGTGCCGAGCCCCTGAGTAATGCAGTGCATCGGCACCTCGTCCGGCGAGGCGAAGAAGCGCGCGTTATCGGCGCGAGTTTGCGCGGTGAGCGTCTTGACCCGGGTGCGCGAGGCAAACGACGATCCCGGCTCATTGAAGCCGATATGCCCGTCGGTTCCGATTCCCAGCAACTGCAACTCGATTCCGCCTGCCGCCTCGATTGCGGCTTCATACGCCGCCCCGGCTGTTTCGATCTGCTCAAGCGAGCCATTGGGCAGCTGAACGCGCCTCGGGTCGAGGCCGAGCGGCTCGACCACTTCGCGGCGAATGACCGAACGATACGACTCCGGATGCTCGGGGTCGAGCCCCACATACTCATCGAGCGCGAAGCCGCGCACTCGCGACACATCCACGCCCGCAATCGAGTGCGAAGCGCCTGATACACCGGCAGCGGGGTCGAACCGGTGGCAAGGCCCAGGCAGACATCCGGCTTCGCTTGAATCAAGCCCGCGATTTCGTCGGCGACCAGCGCGCCGGCCTCATCCGCACTCTTGACGATCACTACCTCAGCCATGGAACTCCCGTTCTGACGCTATTTCCTCATTCGATTCGCCGCCGATGATCGCCGCGCCGAGCGCCGCCGCTGGCGAGTCGGCCTCGATCACCCGGATGCGCTCTGAAAGCCGAAGCGAACGCAAGAACGCCGAACGTTCAGCGCTGGCATCCAGCACCGCGTAAATGTCGGGCAGCAGCCGCTGTCGGAGTGCGGTGAGCCCGCCGCCCAGCACGACCATGTCGACATCGTTGCTCAGAATCAGTATGCGAACCGCCGCGGCAACGGCTCTGGCGATATCGGCGCGAACTTCGCGTGCTCTGGGGTCTCCGGCATCGGCGGCATCGAATACCTCGAGCACGGGCAGTTCAGCTGGCCGACCCCAGCGCGCAGCGATTGCACCACCCCCGGCGAAGGCTTCGATGCATCCCTGGTCTCCGCAGACACACCTCGGGCCAGCCGGGTCGATGGAGATATGCCCGATCTCACCGGCGGCTCCTCGTTGGCCGCGCCACAGCCGACCACCAATGACCGTTCCGGCAGCAACACCGGTGCCGATGTTCAGATACGCCAGGCTGTGCGCCTGCTGGTCGTCGAGTGCGAAGGCACCGATCGCGGCAGCCTTGACGTCGTTCTCAACCCGGACCTGCAGCCCCAAGCGTGGCGCGATCAGTTCGACCACATCGAGATCGCGCACCTGAAGGTTCAGCGCCTGGGTCACCACTGAGCTGCCAGGGACGACCTGGCCAGGCATCCCGATGCCGACCGAGCGAAACTCGGCTCGGTCAATTCCGGGGAGTGCGGCGAGTGCCTCGACGGCCGCCGCCACTGTCTCGATCACTCCGGCGACACCGGTCTCGGTTCGCAGGCGTACCCGGCCGATCACGGCGTTGCTGCGGTCGATCGCGACGGCATCGGTCTTGGTTCCGCCAAGGTCGAGTCCGAGTCTCATGCCGTGGTCTCGATTTCGCGTGTGTGGAGAGCGGGTCGGGATACACCGAGGAATGCCAGGACTCCGAGGGGATTCTTCATCTGTTCTTC
>NMRC01000550.1_pt1 | contig 9980 bp, 9 predicted proteins | sample 1520911 | NCBI WGS metagenome assembly NMRC01 (sample SAMN07342169, study PRJNA393822) | plant metagenome | isolation source: fluid collected inside the plant's | place: USA: Vermont, Morristown, Molly Bog | reverse complement strand
GGCCCAAACTTTCGTTCCATTCGAATCCTCAATCGCCGGTAGGTCACCGTCGCGGTGAAGTTTTCCGTTTCGGTACCACTCTTTCGAGCCATGCGTAGTCACGTATGCTGGTTGGCCGTCGTCACGGTGAAGCTTGCCGTTCCGGTACCACGCCTTCGTTCCGTTTGAATACTCAATCGCAGGAAGGTCTCCGTCACGGTGAAGTTTACCCTTGACTCGCCATTTCTTTGTGCCGTCCTTCAGCACACTCATTTTAGGGATTGCAGCTGGTTTCGATTCAAATTTTTCAGAAAGAATCTTTTCGGCTGCTTGTCTCGCCGCAGCGGTTGAGGTGAAATGCGCTTCATCTCCGCCGAAAGGGCATCTCCCACTCTCTGCTCGACAAGAACCAACATTTCCGGTTTCTGGGTTGATGTGAAACTTAGCCACGATAAATGCCCCTAAAGTCATCTAGAACTCGAAATTAAGTTCTTCGCAGATAATCTCTAATGAAATTCGGATAATACTACTATTTTGATTTTCTGAGATATTTTAAGTCTTTCGGAATGTCGCCCTTATTCAGATTCCAGGAGAATCCATCCTCACCTCGCTCAGTATTGGAAATGATTCCTAGGGAACATATACTCCTTTTGTAAGAGTGCAAATCGGATTGGAAACTTCACACTCTAGAGTGCGAACTGTCGCACTGTGGTCGTAGACTCTGGCTAAAAACAGGTTCGCCAAAGAGGTGCCTCTCGTTGAAGCTCCGACCGCTTCTCCGCCCACAATTTTGAAAATTCTATCCAAACACTAAAGATCGAGGACTTCAGACCAACAGTTTGTCTTAGAATTTGATAGATTGAGTGTAAGTCGAAAAGAAGGGCCCACGTTCTATGCGCTCAATCAAAGAGGTTAAAGAGTTTGCTGCAAAATACAATCTTTCTAAAGGTCTTTGCGCAATGGCCGCCGCTCAATTGAACTCAGGAATGGCTATGGTTATTGTCATCTCTGGTCGTTTAGGTTCAGGAAAAGACACCGTGGCCCCACTGGTTCTTCAGAAGCTCGGCCGCAATAACGCCGTACATGAATATTTTGCGAAACCTTTGAAGGATGAGATCACCGAAATTATCCAAATTGCGCAAAGAGCGAAAACGCGCAAGGAAGCGATTTCTGCCTCTGTAGAGAGGCTTCAGGCACCAGAAGAGCAGGTATCTCTCGTGGTTGAGCGGCTATGGAACGACGTGAAAACCGGAGAGGTTGAAAATTCTCACAAAAGAACATTGAGTACCCGGTTTGCTTTGCAGTTTTGGGGAACCGAAGTCCGCCGACATCAGGACGAAAACTATTGGATCAAAAAGGCAATCGCCTCAACTGTTAAAGAAGTTTCCGAAGGTCGCAATGTGTACATTACCGATGCGAGATTTGAGAACGAAATCGACGCTCTCACTGAGCTTGGAGCTACGACGGTCCGTCTTACTGTTTCTGAGAAGATTCAGAGAGAAAGGATTTTCTCAAGAGACGGACTTGAAATCACCGAAGAGGCTAAGAATCACATTTCAGAATCTGCTTTAGATTCTTACGAAGATAACAATATGTTTGAAATAATTGTTCAGACTGATGACATTGATGCAAACGGTGTTTCAGAGTTCATTGTGGAAAGAATTCAAAGCAAACGTAAGGAAAAGCAGTGAGGACCCTCGAAATTCCAATCAAACGGCACACCTCTGGAGCTTTTCCGAAATATAGTCTTACCGAAAACCTTTCAGAAAATTTCGTAAATTTAGACCCATTCGCGCTACGGTTCATTCTGCAAAAAGAGGGTTATTTGACCGAAGCAGGAAAACCGACTCAAAAATCTGGAGACACCAATCTTGTGAGCGTTTGCGACGGCAAAGCTCTTTGGGATTTGAAAAGACTTGAGGGCATTCTTCAAGGACTCGGAAATAGCGTGCAAAGATCCGCTGTGAATCAAGAGCTTTCTGAGCCAAGCGGTAGCGAACCTCAATGGGTGAACCTTGGAACCGTTGGAACGTATTTTTCTGTTTCAGCAAACGAGATCGGGAAGTGGCTCGATGAGTTGTCTCTTCGGGATAATAAGGGTATGGCTACGAATAGAGCAATTGAGCGAGGTCTTGCTACAACCTTCGACATGAGTTCAGGGCCGGGGAAAAATTCAACTCGAAGAATTAACCATTGGAACCTGTTTGAAGTGAAAAAACTGCTCGTTGAGAATGGTCACTATCTAAATTTCGATTACGAGAGGTCACTCAAAGGCTCAGGTAAAAACTCGAACGTGAAGGTTGAGACAATTGACGACAGAGCTAAGATCTTTGCGAAAGAGTTTGTTCGCATTTTTAAGGACAAAGAGGCCCGAAAAACACTACCTGAAATAGTCCGGAAAACTCCGAAAATCGTTCAAGAAAAGGCCGAAAACCTTATACAAAAACCCGGCTTCATCAGCAAGGGAGTCTACCTGAAGCACCTCGACAGAGAGTGAAAGCCCATCGGTCTCTCAAACCCCAGATAATCAGATCTGAGCGAGTTTTAGCGCGACTTCGGGTACAAACATCACCTCGAAGTTCTGAAGCTTAGATCTGCAGCTACGACCGCTTCTCAGATAGAGCCTTTTGGCGAAAATCTTTTTCGGATCGAACGAAAATCTAGATTTGCACTCCATCTCTTCCAGCTTCGTGAAGTTTTTTCAAATTTCGATTTTGTTCAAAAGCTCGAAGTGACCTCCAAGTAAAAATCAGAAACAGTGCTGCATTGAAAAACACGAAAAAGATTTTTCCTGAGGATATATTGAGGATGGTCCAAAGAAACGCAAAAAACGAAACAATCAGATAGATCGGAAGGAATCACAGCCTCGTTTGTTCTCCACGCAATAATTTCAGAGTCGTCTTCAAATTCGCTCTCTGAATCTTCAAAACGCATTTTAGAAGGGCCTCAAAACTGTTGAGCTATTGAGCTCGAGTTTCTCAACGTACAGCTGACGGTCTTGAGAGAGACCAGCAATCTGTTCTTCAGGTAGAGTTAACCCGAGAGAAATAATGCGCTGACCGTTGATTTCCAATTTGGAGCCATACCGATAATAGCGCACTTTGTCTAAATATTTGTAAATTGAATCTTCACCATCGGTCAATCTTCGCCCCTCAGGTTCGTTCAAAGAGCCACCACCGGTGAGCTGGTCAAACGGTAAGGCCTCAGGAGCGGTCAACCAAGAGGGATAGAGCTCTCTCGAAGGATGCGCCCAAATCGGATTCGCAGAATAATTCGGAGCGTCTCCAAGCATAAAGCATCTACCCTGGTACAGAGTTCTTTGATACTTCTCGTTCAAAAGCTGTGCAGCCCGAGCCGCGGTTTGGGGCCGACCGAGATCCAACCATTCGCCATATGTGAGGCCACCGCGCGAAAGCAATCGCCCACGAACGGCCGCAGCGACGTGAATAGGGTTATCTCCCATCCACATATCTCTCAAAATTTTACGAGATTTTTGATTTGTCCATTGATTTGGAGCATTCAGCGCCACGATTTCGTTTGGTCCGACGAACTGATTCCAACGACTCAGATGTATTCGAGTCGCGGCGGCAATAAGAATATCCATATTGCCGCCGAGATTCTCCGTCAAATCTTTTGCGTTTTCGTTGAGCCCAATGAGGTTTCCAAATTGATACACCTCATCAGACGCAGCCGTCTCACGTTCAAAAAGATTTCTCCAAAGTTTCGCTTGACCCTCAATGGAGGGTAAATAAAGAACCCTGAGGAACTTTTTAGCCATGGAGCTTACCCTTTGGTTTAGGAAGCCTGTGACTCCTTGACGTAGCCGATGGCACCGAGAATCGAATCGTTTGTGGTATAGACGTTTCCCTGAGCGGTGAGTTCGCTCTTGTTCCCAAGACGACCGCCATAGAACATCCCACCAACACCACGGCCGTATCGGCCGGCAATGAGACCCGGCTTCAGACGAGAATACTTGCGAACCTTATCAAGATCCGGAAGACGCTCGACACCATCTTTATCAACGATCTTCACGCTGTTCGGTTCACCCTTGAGGACCCAAATCAAATTTTCAGACATTTTCTACCTTTTTCTAGAGGAACACTACTACTGTAATAACTATATCAAAGATTCTACCGTTTTGCACAAAAGTTTTCGCAAATTCTTGAGAAGTTCGGCCGGGAAAGAGATCTCATCCTCCCAAATATCAAAAAGAGCTACGTCGAGCTGATCTTTCGCGAGTCTGCGTTTGAGCTCATGGTAAGTTGGACCCTTTTTGAAGGTCGATCTCTCCGCCCAAACCCTCGCTGGTTTTTCTGTGTCTGACGCTTTCGAGTGTGTGGCAAAGTCTTGAACCTCAAAAGCTACATGCAGTTTCGGAAGCCAGAAATCGAGCTCTAACTTTCTACCAGAGCTATCGGTGAGTGGCTTCTTGTTTCTCAGAATTTCTCCGGAATACAGGCTTTGTAGAAGGGTTTCAAACTGTGCCTCCAATCGAGAACCCGAGCAATTTGAGCACGCGACAGACTGTTTCCTGGTTCTCAGGAAAACCTCCTTTTCCCAGGTTTTACCGCAGGTCGAACAGTCCCAAAGAGCCAAAAACTTTGAAGACGGCAAAAGCCTTTTCGGATCGGCGGTATTAAGAGGACTCCACTCTTTCATCAACTCTCCGTAGGAGGAGAGATTTTTCTGTTGAAGTCGATTCTCTCTGCGAGTTTCAATTCCTGACTGTGTTCCGCATTTTGGGCAACCGTTATGGAACCTCACTCTTGCTTCAAAGCTGGTTCTCCACAGCTTAGAACATTTTTCACAAACCCAATGCGCGTAAGTCTTACTCGTCGCTTTTACTCTTGGTTCGTAAGGAGAGAGAAGTTCCGCTGCGACTTTTGGAGCTTTGGTCAAAAGATCGTTGACTCCGACGACTAAATGGGCATTTTTGCAGGTCGTGCAGGAGGGACTTTTCACCATCGAGCTCACTTGTCTTTCAAAGATGTGGCCCTCCGCGCATCTCCAATTCAATTTTCTGTGACTATTTGGCGCGATTTCTTTCGGAGAAAGCCCACCATTCAACTCGGCAAAGTAAAAGCGCCTCGCATCTTCGTGGTCGAACAAGCTGTGAACGGCTAAACTTCTTTTTCGATTAATTTCCGCGCTTCTTCTTCCGCGACAAGAAGTAGTATTACACCCACTACCTCGAAGTACCCGATTCCTCACTGCCGCAAGAAAGAAGTTGCCACAGTTCGGACATAACCACTCCACAATTCGGTGAGAACCCGAGGAAAGTTCCTCAAAAGGAATCTCGTTTCTTACTGAGTATTCAGTGCGCAACTGAGGCGCGAGAGAACTCGCCAACTTCGGCAAAGATTATTCTCCGAGCAACTCTTCGTCAATTTCGGTCTCTTCAATCCATTTCTTTCTCGGAGCGGTGTCGGTGCCCAAAATAATGTCTAAAGATTCAAGAGTACGCTCGGCGTCCTCCATTGTGATTTGAGTAATGATTCGAGTTTCTGGGTCAATGGCTGTTTCGTGAAGTACATCAGCGTTCACCTCACCTAGACCCTTCAAACGAGAAATCGAATACTTCGTTTTCGCCTTCGTGAGAACGGAAACCTGTTTATCTCGTTCGATCTCGTCTCTACAGTAAATCTTTCGAGAATTTTTACCTTGATCGGTCGAAATCACAAACAATGGTGTCTCAAGTTTGTACAGCCGCCCTTGCTCAAGGGCAGGTTTGAATAAATGCCAAAATAGAGCGTACAAAAGACAGGCGATTGCTAGCCCGTCCGGGTCAGCGTCGGTGGCGATAAAAACTCGCCCGTACCGCATTTTGTCAATGTCAAAATCATGCCCGGACCCGGCACCCAAGGCCTTGATGATGTCTTGAACCTCTTTATTGGCTAACACGGTTTTCGTGTTCGTTTTGTGTGCCGAAATAATTTTTCCACGAATTCCAAGAAGAGCGTTGATTCGTCCGTCTCGAGCCTGTTTGAGCGAACCGACCGCAGAATCTCCCTCACAGATGTAGAGTTCAGCGTCATCCGTACCTGAAAGCTCGCAATCAAGAAGCTTCACCGGCAATGAGGCCGAACTAATTTCATTCTTTTTGCGATTGAGCTCTTTCTGCTCTTTCGCTTTTTGTCGATTCTTTGCGGCCTGAACAACCTTTTTGGAAATGATTTCAAGTTGCTTGGCGTTCTTTGAAGAAGCTATCCATTTACGGAATTCGGTGGTGAGTGTTTCCTGAATAGCCTTTTGAACCTCTCGACCAGAGAGTGCCTCTTTCGATTGTGAGGTGAACACAGGCTCGGCAACCTGAACCGAAATGATGGCGGTGAGACCCTCCATGAAATCATCGACCAGTAACTCGTCAACCTCACCCTTTTTCATCAGACCACGAATTGAAGCGAACTTTTCACCAAACGACTCGCTGAGAGCTCGTTGGAACGCCGTTTTGTGCACACCGTCGAGCCGTGTGTGAATGGTGTTGACAAACGTTTCCACGGTTTCGTCATATTTTTCACCCCACTGAAAGGCCACCTCGATTGGAACGTGTCGCTGAAGATCCTTATTTGAGACCGTGCCGTCGGACTCCAAAACCGCCACATTTTTCTCAATGTAGGAACCCTCGGTTTGAATGTGAATCAGATCGGTCAGTTTTTCGTCAGGCCTTGAAAACTCGACAAGATCTTCAACTCCATTCGGAAAATTGAAATACTCGACCTGAGGTTTTCCATCAATTTCGTGAAGCTCATTATAGACCTCAGCGCGCAACCGAGGGACCAAGAATGCGGTCGAACGAAGACGAGCGATAATGTCCTGGTCGTCGTAAGGATTTGAAGAGGAGAAAACCTCATCCCGAAGCCACAGCCGAATCTTCGTGCCCGTTGGGAACTTCTTCTTTTCATCGGCGGGCCTCTTGTCTGCAGTTTCCCGAAGTTCAGTAAGCTTCTTCAACGGAGTAAACTTCGAGGTCGGATCGGTTTCATCCTCAAAGAATCCGGGGTCTCCGTCCTTGAAATGGAGTTCGTAAACCTTTTTATCGCGGTAGACTTTGGCTACGGCCATCTTTGAGACGTGGATAGAGGCGGCCCCGCCGAGTCCGTTCAGGCCACTTGAGAAACGCTTGGAGTCTGTCTCAAATTTTCCTCCAGATTGAAGAACACCAAGCGCCAGGTACAGCTGTGAGGCCGGTCGCCCTTCGGAATCCTTACCGGGAGTCACCGGAATACCACGACCTGAGTCGTAGCATTCAAAGGAGCGGTCCTTGTAGAAAGAGATTTTCAGCCATTCTCCGTGGCCGGCGCGGATTTCATCCAAAGAGTTATCAAGGACCTCGCGAATTGAGATACCTTTTTGAGATGAAAACTCAACTCCGGGTCCCTCAACGGCTCCAAAAATAAGCGACAGCCGCTTCAAAAGGTGCTGGTGCTGATCGAGAGCCTTAATCGTTACTTCTGTCATTTATCTACTTTCCTTGTGCGTCTTGATAGCCTCGCCGATGATTTTGGAAACATTCCCTTTGAAGGATCCGTCTTCTATTTCGTCCTGCCAAACCTCGTGAAGACTTATACCGAGTTTTCGCGCAGCGACGTGTTTTTCTGAATGGTATTTTGGGCCGTGTTTGAATTTGAGATTTTTTACCCAATGCAAAATCTCGATAGGCTCGTCCTCTCGATCTCGAGAATGGGTTAAAAAGTCCTGAACCTCAAAGCCGAGTCGCAGCTCAGGAATGTACAGATCTATTTCTTTTTTGAATCTAGAGCCGGTGTCTAGAATTCTCACGCGGTTTTCGATTGACAATCCAGGAAAATTTCGCTCAATGTATTGAAGCACCTTCGTTTCCCAACCTGAAAGCCTATTCTTCTTCAAAAAGAATTTCTCATCCACTCCAGCCGGAACTGAAGTATCAAAGAACGCTGTCCAGTCGTTGAAAGACGGCTTTCGTTTGTGCTCTTTTTTAAATTCTAAAGCCCATTGGTTTGGGTTTTTGTATTGAGAGATTAGAGTTCTGTCTAGCTTTGAGTCCATTTGGCCCAGAGTTGAGCAGATGTTGTCGCAGTATTTTCCTCGGTCTTTTAGTTTCAATTGCATTGGTTTCGCTGAGAATTGCTCTCCACAAAATTGGCATTTCAGAAAGTGCTCGGAAAGACAGACGGTCTGTTTGCTCACCGTCGGAGAATACTCTTTGTCGCAGATAACGCAAATTCTTTTGGGAATTGAATACGAATGTTTCCGCATGTATGTGTTTCTACAACTCGCAGAACAAAACTTGGAAGGTTTTGCGCGACACTTTGCTGAAAATGACTTAGCACAATTTTTGCACTTCGCCTCTATGGTTCGGCAACAATATATCTGCGTTGGTATTTGAGCTGGAAAGAACTCAGAACATTTTTCGCATTGTTTCGTGTTTCTTTCGGCGTATTGTTGCCGAAGGAGTCTGCTCGCGCAAGATTTGCTGCAGGTGACTCTTTTGTTTGAAGCTTCTATCTCAAAAGTTTCTTTGCAGAAAACACATTCTGCCGATCTCATTTCAATCATTCGGATCTTTTATCTCCAGACCTGTAAGCCTTTTTCCAACCCCCTACTGTCCGCAATCAGCTCGAACAGCTCAGCGTAGTTCATTTCTCTAAACTTTGGCATGTGAGATTATATCAAGAGAGGCCTATAATAAGTGCGAATAGGCGGTCCGATCTCTCTTGTGGTAGAATCGCACTGATAATAGTATCTTAGGAACTCACTTCAGTTCCCCAATTTCTTAAAGGAACTGAGTATTAGATGACCGTTGCACTTCCGAAAACCCAGAGCTCCGGCCTACGCAAGACCGGTAAGAGAGAAGGCGCCTCGCATTACAGCGAACTCCTTTCAAAGGTCAAGGAGGCGAACCTTCTTCAAAGAGAGGTGAGGTTCTACGTCTGGTATTTTGCGTTGGTTTCCGTGCTTTCATTAGCGGCCTGGGCTGGCATTTTTCTTATTGGAACTTTCTTTCACGGTCAATTCGCGTGGCAGCTATTGGCGCTTCCTGTGGTGGTGATTCAGGGAGCACTGACCGCACAATATGCGTTCATCGCCCACGAACTCGCTCACAATCAAGTTTTCGCGAAGAATAAATGGAACGACTGGGCGGGGCTTGTGATGGCAAACCTTTTCGCGGGGCTTTCCTACGGTTTCTGGCTATCGAAACATAATCGGCACCACGCGAAACCAAACATGATCGACGGAGACCCTGACATTAACCTGAGAGTTATCGCCTTCACAACGGAACAAAAATACGCGAAGCCCGCCTCCGAAAGACTTTTCACCCGGAATCAGGGTTGGCTATTTCCAATAATTAGCTTCCTTACGGCCGGTGATCTTCTTATGGATTCAATTAAGTCAGTTTTTAGAAACGAGGGTCGTGGAGCAAACCGGCGGTACTTGGAACTCTCTCTGCTCGTCGTTCGATTCTTCGTCCCCGCGGTTCTGTATTTCCTTTTCTTGAGCCCAATTCTGGCGGTCATCGCGTTTCTCACTTACATGGCTTTCTTCGGCTTCTTTCTGGGGAATGCTTTCGCCGTGAATCACATCGGGATGCCGCTCGTGAAAAAAGATTCTCGAATGGGTTTCCTCGAGCGTCAGGTTCTCACCTCACGAAACATCAAGCCAAGCTGGTTCATCGACCTGATGATGGGTGGCTTGAACTATCAGGTAGAGCACCATCTCTTCCCAAGTTTGGCTCGGCCTCAATTGAAGAGAGCGCGCCAACTTGTCATTGAATTTTGCAAGGAAAAGCAAATAAAATACACGGAGGTGTCGTTCGCTCAGGGCTATGCTTCGGTTATCCATTACCTCAACGCGGTCGGAACATCAACAAAAATTGATCCATTTATTTGTCCTCTGGTCTCGGCGTACCGTCAGACTCCGTGAGCTATGCGGATCTGGATTTCTTTTGATAAAAGAGACTTACAGACTCATAAAAGATGGGAAGCAAGAATGGCAGAGAATAATCTGGTTGATGAAGACTTTAC
>NMRC01012664.1_pt1 | contig 10184 bp, 9 predicted proteins | sample 1520911 | NCBI WGS metagenome assembly NMRC01 (sample SAMN07342169, study PRJNA393822) | plant metagenome | isolation source: fluid collected inside the plant's | place: USA: Vermont, Morristown, Molly Bog | reverse complement strand
GGGTCAGGCGGCGGAAATCTGGCGGTTGAAGGCAGAACTCAAGCGGGTCAGCGAGGAGCGCGACATCCTAAAAAAGGACCGCAGCGTACTTTGCCAAAGAGTCCCGGTCAGGTACGCCTTCATAGAATCCCACGAGATGCAGTCCCCCGTTCGCCGACTCTGTTACCTGATGGAAGTCCATCCCAGCGGCTACTACACCTGGAAAGCGCAACCGGCTTCACCGCGCCGAAGAGACGATCAGCGGCTACTGGGGCTGATCAAACAATCCTGGCTGGAGAGCGGTGGCGTCTATGGCTATCGCAAGATTGCCCATGACCTGCGCGACCTGGGCGAGCGCTGCGGCAAGCACCGCGTCTATCGCCTGATGAAGCAGGAAGGCTTGCGTGCGCAGCTGGGCTATCGTCGTCGGGCAGGTCATTACGGCAAGCCGGCGGTCGTTGCCGAGAATCAGCTGGCGCAGAACTTCGCTGTAGAAGCGCCCAGTTGGGCTTGGGTGACGGACATCACCTATATCCGCACCCATGAAGGCTGGGTGTATCTGCCCGTGGTGCGCGACCTGTTCTCGCGTCAGGTGATCGGTTGGTCAATGCGTTCGCGGATCGACAGCGAACTGGCGATCAATGCCCTGTTGATGGCGGTGTGGCGGCGTCATCCCAAAACACCCGTGATTGTTCATTCCGATCAGGGATGCCAGTACAGCAGCCACGACTGGCAGGCTTTCCTGAAAGCCCATGGCCTGGTCGCCAGCATGAGCCGACGCGGGAACTGTTACGACAACGCAGTCGCCGAGAGCTTCTTCCAGCTACTGAAGCAGGAGCGCATCCGCTGCAGGACCTATCTCGGCCGCGACGAAGCTCGACGAGACGTCTTTAACTACATCGAGATGTTCTACAACCCGAAACGTCGTCATGGCTATGCAAACGACGTTTCTCCGGTAGAGTTCGAAAAGCAGTATTTCAATCGGCTGCAGAGTGCCTAAGAATACCGGCAATATCCAGTTTTTCAATGCCTACTGAGGCGCATTATGGTGGGGGTCATGAAGGCGACATTTACTATTTCGCTTGACTGCGAGGGAAAGTGGGGCGTTGCAGATAATTTGACTGGAAATAACAGGAAGATAACCGATTCCAAATTGCGTGAGGCTTATGGTTATATATTCGATGTCTTGAGCCAAAATGAAATAAAAGCGTCGTTCGCGTTTACATCAATGTTTTCGGTTGATGAGCGCGTTATAAATGAGTATCTGGAGAAGTTTCATGTGTTGAGTGAAAGAGGGTTTGCATGGTATGAGCCAATATGCAAAATGATATCGAATAATGATTTCGATGGCTGGATTGGTTTGGATTTTTTTGAGCGCGCAAGAAAAGAAGGCCATGAAATTTCTTGGCATGGTTTTTCTCATCACCCGTTGGGAAAAAATATATCCAGAGATGTTGTCGAATTTGAGGTTGTGGCAGGGCTCGCAGTTGCGGAGATGAAAAAACTTAATCTAAGATCTATTGTCTTTCCCAGAAATGCAGTGGGACATCTTGATCTCATGAGCAGAAACGGTTTCGTTTGCTACAGGGATTCTGCGGAGCGGAGATTGGGTTTTATGGGAAATAAATATCTTCGTGTGATTAATGAATTCAACCTTTTCTCCAAGTCAGAGCGAGGGGGGGTAATTGTCGCCAAAAATGATATTTCTGGCCTGCCTGCCGGTGATTTTTTGAACTGGCCAAGTGGTCCCCGCTCCATAGTTCCAGATTCTCTAACCATCAAGCGGTGGAAAAATATGATTGAAGATGCGGTTCGATATGGTGGCCATGTGCATCTGTGGTTCCATCCCCACAATCTCATCACTGCGCCGAGGATGAAGTTTACATTCTCGGCCATTATTCAGTACGTAGGGAAATTGGCTGCAATGGGGGATTTGTCAACTTGCACGATTCGTGAGTTGCATGAAAATTTTTCGGAGAAAAAATGAATAATTCTTATATGTGGCTCTCGGGGTCAGATGGTCAGCTGAATTTATTTAAGAGTTTTTTGACAAAAATGGTAGTCCGCGAAGTTTTGAGTATTTGCGCTGGCAATATTTAGACGGCAATCAAAGCGTTTCGCCGCTGGTTGTCTTGGGGCTGGATGGCGGTTCATTGGATAATCCTGATGTGTCATGTATCTATGCTTTGTTTCAAAATGAATTTTTGTGTTCGGGGGGGGCAGTGCTGGGCTCTCAATCTTTAGATACGATGACGGCACCTAAATTTCGTGGGAAGGGCCTGTTTAACAAGTATGCAAGCATCGTCTATGAGAGAGCGGCTAATGAAGGGGTTTCATTTGTGTATGGGTTTCCAAATGGTAATTCTGCTCATGGATTCTTCAATAAGCTTGGTTGGCAAAAGCTAGATCCGGTTCCGTTTTTGGTTCGCCCGATTAGTGTTTCTTACCTAATCGATAGACTTCCAGTTTTAAAGAGGTTTTCCTCGTTTTTTGATGGTTTACGGCTGCGGTCGCGGCCTTTCGATTTGGACGAACGGTACGTATTGGAAGAGAATGTTGTTTTGGATCACAGGTATGAGAAGCTTTGGGATGGCTTTAGGAAGAGCATTGGGGTGGCATTAAATCGTAATGTGTCGTACATGAAGTGGCGTCTGTCCTCGAAGCCTGGCGAGGTTTATTCGAATGCTGCTATTTTAGATAGCGAGGGCGGGGATCTTCGTGCAATTTGTTTCTTTACGAAAAAACAAAAGCATGGGGGAAGTGTTGGATATATAATGGATTTGATGTATGGCGAGGGTTTTGTACGAGAAGGCGAGGCTTTATTGAATTATGTGGTTAACAAGTTGGATCGCGCTAGTTGTGATATTTTATTGGCGTGGTGTTTCGATCATTCGCCTAGCTACGAAGCGTATAGGAGGTGCGGTTTCCTGGCTTTTCCAGAGAGGCTTAGGCCTATTGAGTTACATTTTGGCGTTCGTGTTTTTTCAAAAGAAATCGAGCCTGTTGTGGCCAATAGAAAAAATTGGTATATAAGTTATCTTGATTCGGATACCGTATAATTGATTTTTACTTCAGGGTTGCTATCGTAAAGATATTTACCATGCAGATTATTTTGCTGGCATTGGCTGCATTGCTTTTTTTGTCTCACTTGCTTTGTGAGACATTGGCATCTTTTGTAAGATACAATTTTGCAGGGATTGGCCGTCATATGCAGGGTATGGCTGTGTCCAATTATTTTGGGATCGCCTCAAGGGGCTTTGTTGCGGCTTACGGTGTGCTCGCGTCCCTAATTGTTGAACGACATTATCAGCTTGGGTGGCAGTATGTGCTTGCATTGTCTTTGATGTTGATTTGCGGTGGTCTGGCCTCTCTTCTGCTTTCAAGAACTAATGTGTCAATTAATGCAACAGTGCCGGGGAAAAAAATCGCTTTTCAGCACGGCGCCGGAATGCTTTATTTCTATTTCGAAAGATCTTTTTACTACAGAGTTAAGATCGCATGGGTGTCATCTGTTTTTGTAGGGGTTCAATTTGCCGCGATTGTTATCGCATACGGTCTTTGTTTTTATTTTCCAAATAATCGATTATTCATAATCTCGTTGGTCCCGGTAATTGGTATGCTCGGTACATTGGTGACCGTTGTTTTTGTGGAACCAAAATTGGCTAGGATCGTTGATGAAGACAATTCTCGTGCGCATGCTGTTTCGCAGGAGTTTATGAGGGCGCGCGCAATTTCATTCTTTTTTTCAGCCGCGATTTTGGTTTTTTTGGCCGCGGTGCTTGAAGGCTGATGTCCACACATGGCGCAATTTATATTTCAAGCAACGTTGCTTTTTCTGTCAAGCGCAACTGCTGTTCAAATTTCAGGCGCAAGATTGAGCGATGTTGCTATTTTTTTGTTTGCGCTGTCATTACTCGCTTACAGGCGACGTGAACTATCTGGAAGTCATACGCTAACTTTTTTTCTGTTGCTTATTGCGTTCACTATTTTCATAAGTACCGAATATTCTGGGTTGGTTGATGCTCGGGGGTTTGAAGCGGGTATTCCTAATGCCGTAGCAGTGCCCTTTGGGGTCTTGCTCTCTTTGCTTTGCGTTTGGTTGATGGATTCGGGGCAAGTATTGCGTATTGCCTCGTCTTATTCTCGAGTAGTCGTGTCGATGTGTTGTTGTTTTTTTTTGGGGCAGTTGTTTATAGGTCCACTGGACTGGGTGATTTATGAAAATCAGTTCGATCGTTTTTCAGCATTTTCGCAAAATCCGAATCAATTAGCTCTTTATTTGGCGCCCGTTCCTTTTTTTTCGCTAATTGCGTGCGCCAAAAACCTCAAGGGGCGATGGTCCGCGGCGATAGAGATCGCCTTGGGTATAGCGATCAATCTGTTCGTGCTGGGGAAGGCGCTTTTTATTGGATGGGGGCTATCAGCCGTCATTCTTTTTCTTTTGGGATGGGTTTGGTTCGGCGCTGTTCATTTCAACGAAGTTAAGTTTTTCGGAAGGGCCCTCCTTTCATTGGTGTTATCGGGTATTTTTTGGCCTGTTATTGTGGCTTTATACAAAGGGGATGTTGCAGGTAGCCAAGCAGATCAGGGCGATATACGTGTAAAGTTGTGGGGACATGGATTTGAAGCCTGGACTGACTCGATTTTTGTCGGGCATGGGCCCGGTCACTATAGCGGTTTAGAGGCTTCCTACCAGAATATGGAGGCTCACAATTTCCTTATTGATTGGCTTTCAGCCTACGGTTTGCTTGGTGGCATTGCGCTGACTCTTTATTGCGCATGGCTTCTTTTTTATTCGGTTAGGCGCAGGGCATGGTTAGTTTTGGCTTTGTACGTCACCTTGTTAGTTCAAGCAACATTTCATTTTTATGGGAGGCAACCATTGTTTTGGATACTGCTTGTTTTTGGTTACTTTATTGCTTCCTCCAGCACGGCCAGCAGACGGATTAGCGACTGATGTGTGGCTTTGTCGGTTTTCTTTCGTCGCAGTCTTTCGATCGCCTGAGTATTGTTCGGCGAATGGCAGATTCAATCGAGACTCGTGGGCCAGATGATTCAGGGTATTGGGCAGATGCGGAGCAGGGCATTGCATTAGGGCATCGCCGTCTATCGATCCTCGATCTCTCCCCTGAGGGCCACCAGCCCATGCATTCCCCATCCGGGCGCTATGTCGTTGCGTTCAATGGCGAGATATACAATCACCTGGATCTACGACGCGACTTGGAGGTCACGTGGGGGGGCGCTTGGCGTGGTCATTCTGACACCGAAACGTTGCTGGCCGGTTTAGATGTTTGGGGTGTTAGGAAAACGGTCGAGCGCACGATTGGAATGTTTGCGTTTGCGGTCTGGGATAAAATTTCCCGGACGCTCACTTTGGCGCGGGATCGCTTGGGGGAGAAGCCGCTTTATTACGGTTGGCAAGGGTCAGGGTCGAATAGGGCATTCCTGTTTGGCTCTGAATTGAAGGCGCTTAAGGCGCATCCTTCGTTCTCTGCCGGGATTGATCGGGGAGCTCTGTGTCTGTTGCTCCGGTATAACGCCATCCCCTCCCCGTATTCGATTTATGAAGGCATCGGCAAATTGGATCCCGGCTGCATGCTCTCGCTGTCACTCGATCAGCTGGAGCCGCAGATCATTCAATACTGGAGTTTGGAGAAGGTAGCGCGTGCCGGTGTTGCGAAGCGTTTCTCCGGATCGGCTGAGGCGGCCGTCGATCAGTTGGACGAATTACTGAAGGACGTAGTCCGGCAACAGATGGTGGCAGATGTTCCCCTGGGCGCATTCTTGTCCGGTGGGATCGATTCTTCTGCCGTCGTTGCTCTTATGCAAGTGCAGTCGAACCTGCCGGTCAAGACGTTCACGATCGGCTTCGACGATGCTGGCTATAACGAGGCGCTACATGCAAAAGCGGTTGCCAAGCATCTCGGGACTGACCACACGGAACTGTATGTGCAACCGAATCAGGCACGAGATGTCATTCCGCGCTTGCCGACGTTGTACTGCGAGCCGTTTTCAGACTCGTCACAAATCCCCACATTCCTAGTCAGCCAGTTGGCGCGCCAGCATGTCACTGTCTCCTTGTCGGGCGATGGCGGCGATGAACTATTTTCAGGCTATAACCGCTATCAAATGACCGACAGGCTGTGGCGTCGCCTTGAGCGTATTCCCAAGGAGGTCCGCTCGCTTTTGGCAAGGGGTATTACGTCGGTTTCGCCCGGTAGGTGGGATTGGCTCGCCCGTTTCATCCCGGGGGCATCTGGGTATTCGGTGTTCGGTGACAAACTGCACAAAGGGGCCGGAGTGCTAGCCAGCGGATCGGTCGACGAGCTGTATATGGGCTTGATATCCCACCGGATTCGGCCTGACTCATGGGTGGTCGGTGGGCATGAGCCAGTAACTAAATTGATGCGAATTCAGCCGGCTTTGGAGGGTTTGAGCCCGGTTGAACGAATGATGGCGCTGGACGCGATCAGCTATTTGCCAGATGACATTCTGACGAAGTTGGACCGCGCAACGATGGGGGTTTCGCTGGAGAGTCGCGTGCCGTTCCTCGATCATCGGGTGGTCGAGTTTGCCTGGACATTGCCGCTCGACTACAAGTTGCGTGATGGTCAGACGAAGTGGCCGTTGCGGCAGGTGCTATATCGATACGTGCCCAAGGAGCTCATCGAGCGCCCGAAAATGGGGTTCGGTATTCCGCTGGATGACTGGCTGCGTGGGCCTCTACGGGAGTGGGCGGAGGCTTTGCTCGATGAAGCGCGGTTGCGGCGGGAAGGGTATTTCCGCCCTGCACCGATTCGCGAGAACTGGAGTGAGCATTTGTCTGGTCGCCGCAATTGGGCGCACAATCTTTGGGACGTTTTGATGTTTCAGGCTTGGCTGGAAGCTCAATGAAATTTTTATTGATTGCGGGGTTTCCGGATTCTTTGCTGCTTTTTCGCGGCCACCTGATTCAGGCATTGCTGGAGTCTGGCTTGGCTGTGCACGTTGCTGCGCCTGACTTGCCCGAGGGTAGCGAGCTGAGAATACGCCTCGAGGCGCAAGGGCTGGTCGTACATTCGATACCGCTACGTCGCGCGGGAATGAACCCGTTGGCCGATCTGAAAACGCTTTTCGCATTGATGGGCTTGATGCGTTGGATTCGGCCTGATTACGTTATGGGCTATACCATCAAGCCGGTGATTTATGGATCGATCGCGGCATGGCTCGCTGGAGTAAGAAACCGCTATGCGCTGATCACGGGTCTCGGTTATTCCTTTCAAGGCGAGAGGCAGCGCAACGCATTGCGCACTCTGGTTGAAGGATTGTATGGGATCGCCTTGGCACGGACGCACAAGGTGTTCTTTCAGAACCCAGATGACGAAGCACTTTTTCGAGCACGTGGAATCCTGCAATCCACTATATCATCGGTGGTGCTCAATGGTTCCGGTGTCGATATTGCGTCGTTTGATGTGGCGCCCCTTCCGGCTGAGCCCGTGTTTCTTCTTATCGCCCGGCTGCTCGGTGATAAGGGGGTCAGAGAGTATGTTGAGGCTGCTAGGGTGGTCCGCTTAACCCGATCGGACGTAAGATTCAGACTGGTGGGCTGGATTGATGAGAATCCTGATGCAATAAGTGGGGAGGAGCTCGACGCTTGGATTGAGGAGCGTTCGATCGAGTTTCTTGGGCGGGTGTCTGATGTGCGGCCGGCCATTGCCGATGCGAGTGTCTATGTCTTGCCTTCGTATCGTGAGGGGACGCCGCGGACGGTACTTGAGGCGATGGCCATGGGGCGGGCAATCATCACAACAGATGCACCGGGGTGCAGGGAAACGGTGGTGGAAGGTGTGAACGGGTTTTTGGTGCCAGTCAGGGAGATTACGCCGCTTGTAACAGCAATGAGGCGCTTCCTCGATTCTCCGGAATTGCTTTCATCCATGGGGCAGCAATCGCGTAAGCTTGCGTTGCAAAAATTCGATGTGCACAAGGTGAATGCGGTGATGCTGAAAGAAATGGGAATTCGATGCTGAAGCGCTTCTTTGATGTCATCTGTTCCTTGTTGGCCTTGATCCTTTTGTCGCCGGTGTTCTTGCTCGTAGCCTGGCAGATTCACCGAAAATTGGGCTCCCCGGTGCTATTTCAACAGATTCGCCCGGGTCGTTACGGTCAGCCTTTCAAAATGGTCAAATTCCGTACGATGCGTGACGCGATCGATGTTAACGGTAACCCTTTGCCGGACGCAGAACGCATGACGCCGTTTGGTTCTCGTTTGCGTTCGACCAGTTTGGACGAATTGCCGGAACTGTGGAACGTGCTGAAGGGCGAGATGAGCCTAGTCGGGCCGCGCCCATTGCTGATGGAGTATCTGCCGCTTTACACCGAGGAACAGGCGCGGCGCCACGAAGTTCGGCCGGGCGTAACCGGCTGGGCGCAGATCAACGGTCGAAATGCGATCAGTTGGGAAGAGAAATTCAATTTGGATTTGTGGTACGTAGACAACAAGAGCATGTGGCTGGACATCAAGATACTTTGTTTGACGCTAAAGACGGTGCTGGTGAAGGAGGGCATCACCGCCGCGGACGAGGCTACCATGCCGGTTTTTCGTGGGTCTAACCCGAATAGAAACAATTATGAATAACATATTGCTTTTATCTGCTGGGCGCAGGGTTGAACTCGCTCAGGCTTTTAGTCAGGAAATCAAAGTTCGCGGGTTGCAGTCCAAGATATTGGCTGCAGATATTAAGCCAGAGTTGTCGGCTGCTTGCCAAGTAGTTGATATTCCCATCAAGGCACCCCGAGTGACTGATCCCTGCTACATCGACTTTTTACTGAGTACATGTAAGGCTCGGCGTGTTGGCTTGGTGATCCCTACCATCGACACTGAACTTCTTTTGCTGGCACAGAATCGCTCTGCATTTGAGGAAGAAGGTATTCACCTCATAGTTTCCGACGCTTCCCTTGTGAGTGTCTGCCGTGATAAGCGGATCACCGCCGCCTTGTTCAACCAGATTGGTATTGATACGCCCCAGATTTATTCGCGTAATTCGATTCAGTATCCCTGCTTTTCCAAGCCATACGATGGTAGTTGCAGTATCGGGGCTTCGGTGGTGAATGGTCCCGGCATGATTGCCGACTCGGTGTTGAGCGATGAAAAAATGATGTTCATGGAACTCATTGATCGTACGCATAATGAATATACGGTCGATGCTTACTATGATCGTTCGGGTCAGCTGTGTTGTTTTGTGCCACGCCAGCGGATTGAAGTTCGAGGTGGCGAAATCAGTAAGGGCGCAACACGCCGCAATTATGTCTATGACTATCTGCTTCCTAAATTACGGCTGCTTAAGGGGGCAATGGGCTGCATCACGCTGCAGTTGTTTGCTAATGAAGAAACCAACCGATTTGCGGCCCTTGAAATTAATCCCCGGTTTGGCGGTGGCTACCCACTCTCTTATAGTGCCGGAGCAAACTACCCAGGTTGGCTGATTGATGAATATTTTTTGGGCAAGAGTATTCCGTTCTTCGATGCATGGGAATCCAATTTGCTGATGCTGCGCTATGACGCTAAGGTGCTGGTGCATGGCGCTACCTGATCTCTCGCAAACCGTCATCGTTCTGGATCTTGATGACACACTGTACAAAGAAGCGGATTACCACGAGTCAGGGCTGAGGGAAGTCTGCAACTGGATTGAGTGCCTGTACGGGAAATCAGTCGCTGCTGATGTGGCTAAGCTCCAGCAAGAGGGGGTGCGTGACCTGCTGGGCTGCATCTGTCGGCTTGTCGGTTTGCCCCCCGCTGTGAAGAATTCGCTGCTCTGGTTGTACAGGTTGCATGATCCTGATATTGAGTTGGGTGAATCAGCGAAGAACCTTTTAAAGCAACTAGAAAAATTATGTAAAGTTGCTATTTTGACTGATGGCCGTTCTATCAGTCAGAGGAAAAAGCTGAAGGCGTTGGGGCTAAACCATTTGCCTGCTTATATCTCCGAAGAGCATGCTTCGGAAAAACCGGAGCCTTTACGGTACGAATTGATCATGCGTGACTTTCTTGCACAGAACTATGTCTATGTGGCGGACAACCCAAAAAAGGATTTTATAGCGCCGAATGCCTTGAATTGGAAAACCATCGGTTTGAGAGGCGATAAGCGTAACGTGCATGCACAGAGTTGCGACGCGCTGCCAGTTCAGAATTTACCTCACAAGTGGATTAATTCACTCGATGAATT
>NMRC01023156.1_pt1 | contig 10243 bp, 9 predicted proteins | sample 1520911 | NCBI WGS metagenome assembly NMRC01 (sample SAMN07342169, study PRJNA393822) | plant metagenome | isolation source: fluid collected inside the plant's | place: USA: Vermont, Morristown, Molly Bog | reverse complement strand
GGGCGGGCCCCCGAAGTGGAAGCCCGCCCGCGATTGGGGAAGTGGTGACGTTAGTTGACCGCGATGTGCGAGAACAAGAACCAGCGGTCCTTGTCGAGCCCGCGGCGGATCCCGATGAGCACATCCTGGCTCATCAGGTCGAGGTCACCGAGGCCTTCAATGGCCTCGTCGATGTAGCCCTTGATGGTGTCGATCACGGAGATCACTTCGTTGATGGTGGCCGCCGATTGCTGGAATCCGGCGGATGGCTCGGGCGCAGTGCTTCGAGCGGCGATGGTCTTCAGCCGTGCATCCACCGGCAGTCCAAGAGCGACGATTCGCTCAGCTGCGGTGTCGGCCCACTCCTGTGCGTGGTCAACCACGACATCGAGGAACTCGTGCACACCGATGAAGTTGGCTCCGCGCACGTGCCAGTGCGCCTGCTTGCCGGTGATGGCCAAGACAATCAGGTGTTGCACCACCGGGGTGAGCAACTGGGCAACGCCAGATGCCACGTCAGATTCGGAATGAGTGTGGGTTTTGGTGTTCGACATGTCTGCGCCTTTCGAGCTGATACCGTCAATTGCTCTCTTCACGGTATGTCGGATCCCGCGCAATTTCTAGCAAGTGAGGCCTTGCTTACCTGCGCTGGGCGTTCATGTCCGTCCCAGCTTTCCGCTCGCTTGGCGGCACTATGCTGGCACTGTGCTGCTGAGCGACCGGGACATCCGCGATGAGATTACTCGTGGGCGTGTGGTCTTAGAGCCTCTCGAACTGGGGATGCTGCAACCGTCGAGCATTGACGTGCGGATTGATCGCTACTTTCGGCTCTTCGACAACCACAAGTACCCCTACATCGACCCGGCGGAGGATCAGTCGGAGTTGACCAGGCTGATCGAGGTTGACCCCAACGAGGCCTTCGTGTTGCATCCGGGTGAGTTCGTGCTTGGTTCGACGTATGAGCAGGTCACCCTGCCGGATGACGTTGCCGCCCGACTCGAAGGGAAGAGTTCGCTGGGTCGCTTGGGGCTGTTGACGCATTCCACGGCGGGTTTCATTGACCCGGGCTTTCGCGGGCATGTGACCCTTGAACTCTCAAATATGGCCACGCTTCCGATCAAGCTGTGGCCAGGTATGAAGATTGGCCAGCTGTGCTTCTTCCGGTTGAGTTCGCCGGCCGAGCGGCCGTATGGTTCGGCCGAGTATCAGTCGCGCTACTTCGGCCAGCGCGGACCGACCGCATCACGCAGCCATCTCAACTTCAGTCGCAGCGACGTATCACAAATTAACCTCGAATTAGCAGAACGTAACTAGCAGTTTGCTATGATCTAGGCCAGTTAACAGCCAGTGTGTGAAAGACTTAGCTAATTTTTACAGCGAGGAAGTCTCATGAAATCGACGAAGTTGGTCCAGGGCCAAGCCCAAGCCCAAGCTCAAGCGCACGGCGAACCGGGGGCCTTCCCTCCGGGTTTTTGGCGTGAGCGTGGTTTTGGCGACCACCCGACCGCTCGGCAGAAGTTTTTGGCGCTGACCATCGACGAGTTGGCCAAGACGGGTCCGCACAGCTTCAACGCAACGTACGTGTGCGACTTGCTCGACATGACCTATCCGATGGTCAACCACTATTTCGGGAGTCGCAACGGATTGGTCGCCGAAGCGGTGTCCGTTGCCTACCGCTCATACATCCTTGGCTTGCGCGAGGCAGCCGATCGTTCCGAGCCGACGCCGCTCGATCGACTGCGCGGTTGGATTCGAGCCCAGATGAAGTGGACCCAAGAGAACCCCGGTATCGCGGTCGTCCTTGATTTCCCCCATGCGTCGCTTGATGTATCGAACATCCTGCGCAATGAATTCAAAGATGAGATGGAGCGGTACTTCCAGTTCAACATGGCCGTGCTGATGCAGCTGGTGATGGATGTTCGCGAGGATCGCATTCGACCCATCTGGTTCAACGTCGATGATCTGCCATACGAGGAATTCATGGCGAACACCGATCTCGTGTACCGGGCCTCGAGTATCGCGTTCTCGACGCTTGGCGCCTCGATGTGGATGGCTGGTGCTCATGTCCCGAGCGCGAGCCTGACCGTCATCAACGACCGGCTCACTGACACGATGAACTGGCACATCGACCACCTGATCGAATTCGCTGCTGCTCCGTAAACGTCGCCAGCTACGACACGGAATCGCTTGCCGGCCTCCCCGCGAGCGGCGGCCGGGCAACGGGCAGGAGCAGTAGCAGCCCGAGCAGCAGCACCGCGACGAGTCCGAGGATTCCGGATACCGTTTCGCCGGTCAACCGGATGGCCAGTGCGAACGCGGTCGGTGCCAGGAACACTGCGGCGCGGCCCGTGGTCGCGTACAGCCCGAATATCTCGCCCTCTCGACCGGCTGGGATCATCCGGGAGAGGTAGGTGCGGCTGGCCGACTGCGGAGCTCCGACAAAGGCGGCCAGGATGAGCCCGATGACCCAGAACGCCAGCTTGCCGCTGTCGTGCATGATGAAGAGCAGCAGACCGGCCGTCGAAAGAATCGTCAGCGAGCCGATGATGACGGGCTTGGGGCCGAACTTGTCGTCCAGCACCGAGAACAGCAGCGTCGCGATTCCGGCAATGACGTTCCCAGCGATCGCAAACAACACGACCTCAGTTGAGCTGAATCCAAAGACGGCCGCTGCGAGCACGCCGCCGAAGGTGAACACCCCGGTCAGACCGTCGCGGAAGACCGCGCTCGACAGCAAGAACCACACCAGGTTGCGGTCCTCACGCCAAAGCTTTCGGATGTCCGCGAACAACTTGGCATAGCTGGCGAAGAGGCCCAGCCGAGCTCCCGGCGCGCGGGTGGCCCGGACCTCGGGAACGGCAACGAGCACGGGGATGGCCGATACGGCAAACCAGGCCGCCGCAACGACCATTGCAACCCGGATGTTCAGGCCGTTCTCTGAGGTGACCCCGAACCAGCCGACATCGGGAAAGATGAAGCCGACCAGCAGGATCAGCAGCAACACGATCCCGCCGAAGTACCCGGCCGCCCAGCCGAAGCCGGAGACTCGACCGATGTTCGTCGGATTCGAGATCTGCAGCAGAATCGAGTTGTAGTTGACGTATGCCAACTCGTAGAACAGTGTGCCGACGGCCAGCAGCCCGAGTCCGAGCCAGAGTAGCTGCGGCGTCGGGGCGACGAAGTAGAGCAGTGCGATCGAGACGACGACCACGCCGGTATTGATGCCGAGCCAGAACTTGCGGCGGCCCGATCCATCGGAGCGGCTTGCTGTGATCGGCGCGAGCAGGGCCACCAGCAAGCCAGAGATACCGAGCGCCCAGCCAAGCATTTCAGAGACAAAGTTTGTGTCCCCGAAGCCGTGCGCGCTGGTGAGGTAGACCGTGAATACGAAGGTGGTGACAACGGCATTGAATGCGGCGCTTCCCCAATCCCACAGTGCCCACGCAACGATTTGCTTCTTGATAGATCGCGAGGCCGGCTCCGAACGCACTGTCATAGTTCGTAGAGTACAGAGTCACAGTGACGTTGTGTGTTGCCCGTCGGAAAAAACCCAGTGCGCGTCGGAGGCGCTCCCCTGAATGAACGCGGGAAAGTCAAATTAAAGAAGGAAAAATCTTGTTGCAGCTTCAAAAATTGAGCCTGAGCGGCTCAAGTTTTCGGTGCTGCATTTGACGTGCGTCCGCAGATGATTCATAATTGAGCCATCAAGACTCAACTTTGAGTCTGCAGGATTGACAAACTCAATACCACAACAAGGAGAATAGCTATGTCACGTGCGGTCGGAATTGACCTCGGCACCACCAACTCGGTCGTTGCCGTACTTGAAGGTGGCGAGCCCACCGTTATCGCGAATGCTGAAGGCTTCCGCACCACCCCATCGGTGGTCGCGTTCACCAAGGACGGCGAGGTGCTCGTCGGTGAGACCGCGAAGCGCCAGGCGGTCACCAACGTTGACCGCACTATCGCATCCGTCAAGCGCCACATGGGCACCAATTGGACCACCGAGATCGACGGCAAGAAGTACACGCCGCAAGAGATCTCGGCGCGCATCCTGCAGAAGCTCAAGCGCGACGCCGAGCAGTATCTCGGTGACAGCGTCACCGACGCCGTCATCACGGTGCCGGCCTACTTCAACGACGCCGAACGTCAGGCCACCAAAGAGGCCGGTGAGATCGCCGGTCTGAACGTGCTCCGCATCATCAACGAGCCAACCGCGGCCGCACTGGCCTACGGCCTTGACAAAGGCAAAGAAGACGAACTCATCCTGGTCTTCGACCTGGGTGGCGGAACCTTCGACGTCTCACTGCTCGAAGTGGGCAAGGACGACGACTTCTCGACCATTCAGGTGCGTGCCACCGCAGGCGACAACCGCTTGGGCGGCGACGACTGGGATCAGCGCATCGTGGAATGGCTGATCAAGCGCTTCAAAGACAGCACCGGCGTTGACGTCTCGAGCGACAAGATCGCCTTGCAGCGACTGAAAGAGGCTGCCGAGCAGGCGAAGAAGGAGCTCTCCAGCGGAATGTCCGCGAGCATCCAGCTGCCATACCTGTCGCTGACCGAGAACGGCCCGGCGAATCTCGACGAAACGCTCACCCGCGCGCAGTTTGAGAACATGACCGCCGATCTGCTCGAACGCACCAAGAAGCCATTTGCCGATGTGATTCGCGAAGCTGGCATCAAGGTGGGCGACATCGACCACGTCGTGCTGGTTGGCGGTTCGACCCGTATGCCTGCCGTCTCCGATCTGGTGAAGAAAGAGACCGGGAAAGAGCCCAACAAGAGCGTCAACCCCGATGAGGTCGTTGCGGTCGGTGCCGCATTGCAAGCCGGTGTGCTCCGCGGAGAGCGCAAGGATGTGCTGCTGATCGACGTCACCCCGCTGTCGCTGGGTATCGAGACCAAGGGCGGCATCATGACCAAGCTGATCGAGCGCAACACGGCCATTCCGACCAAGCGCTCTGAAACCTTCACCACGGCCGACGACAACCAGCCATCGGTGTCGATCCAGGTGTTCCAGGGCGAGCGTGAGTTCACCCGCGACAACAAGGCGCTCGGCACCTTCGAGTTGACCGGGATCGCGCCCGCTCCGCGCGGGATTCCCCAGGTTGAGGTCACCTTCGACATCGACGCCAACGGCATCGTGCACGTCTCGGCGAAAGACAAGGGCACTGGCAAAGAGCAGTCGATGACGATCACCGGCGGATCATCGTTGGAGAAGGACGACATCGAGCGCATGGTGCGCGAAGCTGAAGAGCACGCCGCCGAAGACAAAGCGCGACGTGAGGCAGCCGAGCGGCGCAACACGGCCGAACAGCTGGCGTACTCGATCGACAAGCTCATCGCCGACAATGACGAGAAGCTGCCAGCCGATGTGAAAGAAGACGTCAAGGCCGATGTGGATGCACTCAAGACTGCGCTCGCCGGAGACGATGATGACGCGGTCAAGACTGCCTTCGACAAGTTGAACGAGTCGCAGACGAAGCTTGGTGAGGCGCTCTACGCGGCCGACAGGCCAAGGCCGAGTCAGAACCGAGCGGTGAAGCGGCAAGCGAGTCGAGCGATGAGGACGTCGTTGACGCCGAAGTCGTTGAAGACGAGAACGACAAGAAGTAGGCCGCGCCATGACTGAACAACACGACGCCGATGGGGCACCCGTTGAGGGTGCCCCTGAGGGCGCGAATCCAGAAGCGGCCCGGCCGGATGCAGCAGCCAACGACGCCGCGTCGCAGCAGCCGACGGCGGCCGCATCCGGCGATGGTGATAGCGGTGGCGAGAGCGGTGAAGGTGACGAACTGTTCGTTGACGACATCCTTGCCGCGGCCGAGGCCGAGGCTGCCGATCCAACGAACGAGCACCTGGCTGATCTCAAGCGCATCACCGCAGAGTACGCCAACTATCGCAAACGCACCGAAGCCAATCGGGTGCTCGAACGAGAGCGCGCAATCGGTGAGGCCGTGAAGGTGCTCCTCCCCGTGCTTGACGACCTCGACCGCGCTGAGAAGCACGGCGACCTGGTGGCAGAGACCCCCTTTGCGACGATTGCGGCCAAGCTGCGCGCATCCGTTGAAAAACTGGGGCTCTCGCCGTTCGGTGCCGTTGGTGAAGCATTCGACCCCCAGTTGCATGAGGCAATTTTCCAGCAGCCCGTGCCAGGTGCCGAGACTGAAAGCATCGCCGAGGTGGTCGAGACTGGCTATAACCTTGGGTCAACGCTGCTGCGGCCGGCACGTGTCGTTGTGACCGTTCCGGCCTAATCGCGGCGCATCCCAAGCAGAACGGAGGCGCTGATGGCAAGTCAGGACTGGTTTGACAAGGACTTCTACAAGGTGCTCGACGTCTCGAAAAACGTCACCGATGCCGAGTTGAAGAAGGTATACCGCAAGCTCGCGCGCAAGTATCACCCCGATTCGAATCCGGGAGATCCCAAAGCCGAAGCGAAATTCAAAGAGATATCCGAGGCCTATTCGGTGCTCTCGGATGCGGAGCAGCGCAAAGAGTATGACGCGGTTCGGGCGATGGGCAGTGGGGCGCGGTTTAGCGCCGGCGGCCAGGGGGCGGGATTTGAAGACGTCTTTGGTGGGGTGTTCAATCAGGGCGGTCAGCGCTATAGCTTCCAGCAGGGTGGTGCCGGCTTTGAAGATCTGCTCGGCGGAATGTTCGGCGGCGGTCGATTTGGCCAGCCGACGGGCGGCTATCAAGGGTTCGGCGGGCCGCAACGTGGCCAGGATGTGCACGCATCCACAACCCTCGACTTTGTGACCGCGACCAAGGGCGAGCAGATCTCGCTCGAGATCGACGGCAGTCCGGTGAAGGTCAAGATTCCCGCTGGCGTGGCAGACGGCCAGAAGGTGCGGTTGCGCGGCAAGGGCCGGCCATCGCCCGATGGCGGCGAAGCCGGCGACCTGGTGCTCACCGTGACGGTCCGCAAGCATCCGGTGTTTGAGCGCGACGGCCTGAACCTGCGGCTGAACCTGCCGGTGACCTTTGCCGAGGCGGCACTCGGTGCGACCGTTGAGGTGCCGACGCTTGGCGGCGAGCCGGTTCGCTTGAAGGTCGCACCTGGCACCCCGTCTGGCCGAGTGCTGCGGGTGAAGGGTCGCGGCATCCACACGCCCAAGGGACAGGGTGACCTCTTGGCTGTGGTGCAGGTGGCTGTGCCCTCGCACCTCTCAAAAGATGCTGAGGAAAAGCTCAGGGCCTTCGCTGAGGCACTGCCCGAAGAGAACCCGCGGCTGGAGCTTCTGGCAAAGGCTCGCAACTAGCAACGCCCTTGCGGAGCGGGCAACTGCGAAACTTCAGCACCGGCTGAGCGAAACACGGCCACAACATCCGCCAACGCAACTCAGAATGAGGAGGCCCCAGATGGACGAACACACCGCCGTGTTTCCGATCGCGGTTGCCGCCGAGCTCGCGGGCATGCACCCGCAGACCCTGCGGCAGTATGACCGTCTTGGGCTGGTCTCGCCCAATCGCACGGTCGGCAAGTCGCGGCGCTACTCGATGCGTGATATCTCGCAACTGCGCGATGTGGCCGAGCTCTCGGCCCAGGGGGTCAACCTTGAGGGAATCCGGCGCGTGCTGAGCCTCGAGAATCAGGCCGCCGAGCTCATGGAACGGGTGCGAGAACTCGAACGCGCCCTCGCCGATGAGATGCTCAAACGCCCAGGGCGCCGCGTTTTGCGGCTGGCTCAGCCGGTGAGGTCATCCCGCTCTCGGGCGCGCCGCGACTGCGCCGCTCCAACGCCGTCGTCGTCTGGCGCCCACTCTCAGACGAGTAAGCAGCGCGCGGCGAGTTCGGGCGGCGCGTACGGTGACAGCGTCACGACGTTCCCGATGACGAGCACGGCCGGAGAGCGCACGGCGCGCTCGGCAGCTTGCTGCGAGATTGTGCCGAGGGTTCCGACGGTGACCCGTTGCTGCTCGCCGAAGCCGTCTTCGATGATGGCGATCGGGCAGTCGGTCCCGCGCTCGCCGCTGGCCAGGGTGTGGACCGTGTGCGCGAGGGTGCCAACCCCCATCAGCACCACCACGGTGTGATCGCGGCCGCCACCGAGCAGCGGAATGAGGTCATGCCCGGTCGTGACGGTAAAGGTGGTCGCCAGTCCTCGGTGCGTGAGCGGGATGCCCGCGAGGGCTGGAACGGCAAGCGCGCTGCTCACGCCGGAAATGAGCTGCGTGTCCACGCCGTGGTCACGGCAGTACGCCAGTTCTTCGCTGCCGCGTCCGTAGATATACGGGTCGCCGCCCTTGAGGCGCACAACCAATTTGCCGGCGCGGGCGAACTGCACCAGCAGCGCGTTGATGGCGTCTTGTGGGACGGCGTGATGGCCGGGCAACTTGCCGACATCCACAATCTCAGCGCGCAGCGGTTCGCCACGCTCGGCGACGATGCCATTGAGTACCGAGCGGGCGCCGAGCCGGTCGGCCACAATCACATCGGCTGACTCGATCGCGCGCAAGGCGCGCACCGTCAGCAACCCTGGGTCGCCCGGGCCCGCGCCGACCAGCAAGACCTGCCCACTCATCGGGTCACCGCCTGCAGCAGCCCGCGGCGACGCAGCAGCCGCCGCTCGAGTGGGGCGAACAGCGCCAGTTCGATCAGGATGCCGATGCACAGAATCAGCAGAATCGCCGAAAGCACCCCAGACAGATCGGCCAGCTCCCGACTCTGCTGCAACAGCGAGCCAAGGCCGAAGCCAATCGATCCACCAACCGCGATGATTTCAGCGGCCATGAGTGAGCGCCAGGAGAACGCCCAGCCCTGTTTGAGCCCTGCCACGTAGCCGGGCAGCGAGGCTGGCAGCACGATGCGGAACGCCTGTTGCCAGCGACCGGCACCGAGCACCACCCCGACCCGACGCAATTGCGGTGGCACCTGGTCAACACCTGAGAGCAGTCCGTTGGCAATCGACGGAAACGCCCCCATGAGCACCACGAAGTAGACGGTGGCGTCGCTCAAGCCGAACCAGATGATGGCGGCCGGCACCCAGGCCACCGATGGCAGCACCTGCAGGCCCGAGATGATCGGTCCGACGGCTCGGCGCATCCACTTGAACTCGGCGAGCAGCAGGCCAAGCGGCGTGCCAATGGCGACCGCGATCAGAAAGCCGACCGCACCACGTTGCAGACTCGTGCCGACGGCCTCTTGGATGCGCCCCAGCTCCCAGCCGCTCTGGAACGAGCCGAGCACGTCGAGCGGGCTTGGCACGATGTCGGGCCGCGGCTGCACGAGCACCACATAGAGTTGCCAGGCCGCGACGGCGAGCAGCACGAAGATGATCGGCGGCAATACGGTGGCCCAGATGCGCCGCCGCTCGGGTGCTTCGACGGTTTGCAGGCGGTCGAGGCCTGCCTCGACGGTATGCGTGCTGTTCGAGGCGGGAGCGCTGTTGGCCGAGCGGCTGGTTGTGACTCCAGAATCAGACTGCGTCGGAGCATCAACTGGCATTTCGAGAAATCTCCTGCCTGAGTCGATCGGTGATCTCGTTCGTGAGCGCCGCCGACTGAATCGCATCCCCTCGGCGCACTGCCGGGCTGACCCGCCACTGGGCGGCCACCCGTCCCGGTCGGCTCGCCAGCAACACAATGCGCTCGCCGAGGCGAACCGCTTCGCTCACGTTATGCGTCACGAACACGATGGTGCGACCGGTCTCGCGCCACACCCGGCGCAACTCTTCGTGCAGCAGGTCGCGAGTAATCGCATCCAGCGCCGCAAAGGGTTCATCCATGAGCAGCACCGGGCGATCTTGGGCGAGGGCCCGAGCCAACGCCACGCGTTGGCGCATTCCGCCGGAGAGTTCGTGTGGTCGCTTCTCGGCGGCCTCAGCAAGGTTCACCGAATCAAGTAACGCGAGCGCTTCGGCACCGCGTGTGGCTCGGCCAACGCCGCGCAGCCGCAGGGCGAGCTCGACATTCTGCTGGGCGCTGAGCCATGGCATGAGCGCCGATTCTTGGAACATCACCGCTGCCGGAGGTGCGGTGAGCTGACCACTGCTTGGCGCATCAAGGCCGGCAATGAGATTGAGCAGCGTTGACTTGCCGCAGCCGGATGCGCCGATCAGGCAGACGAACTCGCCCGGAGTCACCTGCAGCGAGACCTGTTCGAGCACGAGCGGGCCGCGACCGAAGCGCTTCGAGACCTGATCGACGGTGACAATCGGCTCGGCTGGCTCCGGGGTTGGCAACGCTTGGGCGCTCATATCGAAACTCGGGCCGAGCCCGGGCGAGGCCGGATGCACGGTGTCAGCCGACGCCGCCGCCG
>NMRC01000728.1_pt1 | contig 10527 bp, 9 predicted proteins | sample 1520911 | NCBI WGS metagenome assembly NMRC01 (sample SAMN07342169, study PRJNA393822) | plant metagenome | isolation source: fluid collected inside the plant's | place: USA: Vermont, Morristown, Molly Bog | reverse complement strand
GATCAGCCGCCGAAACCGCGAGCTAATCCACCACCGCAACGCCTTGACCGGAGCGAAAACGCGAGAGCGCGCCCGCGCGTGCGAGCGAGCGCTGAATCCACCACGGCAACGCCCCGGCAAGCAGCGCACCACCGATCACGGCAGAGATGACGTAGATGATGGCGAAAGCCGGTGCCGAGCCAGGGTACGACAAGATCAGATCATTGATCGCCATTGCCACACCGGCGCCAGCACCGGCGAGCATCGCAACTTGCAGGTTCCAGCGGCGGTACAGGAACAGCGCGAAGACGATCTCCGCACCGAGCCCCTGCACAATGCCCGATTCAATCGTCAGCAGTCCCCACTGTGAGCCAAGGATGGCGGAGACCATTGCGGCCACTACTTCGGTATAGAGCGCCGCACCGGGCTTGCGAATCACCAGGCCGCCGAGGACGCCGGCAAACAGCCACAGCGCTGCCGGAGCGGCGCTGAGCCCTGGAAGGAGCGCCCCAATGGGTGAGCCAATCGCCCCCCAGGCCAGCCCGTACGCCCAGAAGACAACGCCGCCAGCGACGGCAATCACACTTGCCGTGACGATATCAACGACCCGCCAACGGAGCGATGCTCGAGTTGCTGGAGCTGATTGAGTGGATGATGCAGTGTTCATATTCGTGCCCTTTCGGTTGAGGACACGGGTGGTGAGAATGTCAACTCCCTGCGCAGGCATGACCCTGATCAGGTTGGACGGTCGAACGCGTCTACGTTCCTCTCAGCCCGGTTCACCGGACTCCCGTGTTGCCCCAATCCTAGCGCTTGAGCGCGCGGATGATGCGCGCGAATGCGCGTCCGGCAACCCAGACGAACGGAACTCCGACCACAATGAGTGCGATCGGGTTCGGCTCAAATCGCACCTCTCCGTCGCGAGAAATATACGCGCCGACCGGGATCGATACTCCGCCAGCTCCCCCGCCGACACCGTCGCCATGTTCGCCATCGGAGCCGCCTCCGCTGCCTTCGCCTGCCCCGAAACCGAAGACGGAATACGCCACAGGGATGAGCTTGGTGCCGTCGAGGTCGACCTGCTCGCCGTAGGCGGCCTTCGTGCCAATCGCGGACGGAATCCGATCCGCGAACTCCTTCGCCGTGCTGGGCTTGGCGGTTGCTTCAGTCTTGGGGCTGCTGTTGATAGGCATACCGTCAGGCTACTCCCCTCCGACTGGAAGCGAAATCCATGGCACCAGTTACGGGCTGTTGCGCCCGTCGACCTCGCCGTCGTACTCCTCGAGGCCGCGCCCGGTCTTTTGGTCGTAGCCAGCGCCGCGTCGTCGGGAGAGCCCAAGCAGTGAGGCAGGCCCAAGAGCATCCCGACCGAAGCGATCGGCCAGCTCATCCATGACCCGCTCGGCTTCGCGCCAATCCTCGTCTGGGTGCCACAGTGCGATGCTCTGCGGGTCGTCGGTGAGGTTCTCGCCGCGAACCCCGATCAGACGAATGGGCTGCCCGGCAACGCCGAGAGATCGCAGCGCCGCAACCGCCTCCTCATGGATGCGCTTGGCAACATCCGTTGGCTCAGCAAGGGTTCTCGAGCGGGTGAGGGTGCGAAAGTCATCGTGTCGAAGCTTCAGCGTCACCGTTCGAGCCCGCGCACCGGCTGCCCGCAGCCGACGCGCAACGTCTTCGGCCTGACTGAGCAGCACCCGTTCCAACTCATCGTGATCGCTCACATCGGTGCGGAACGTGGTTTCTTGCCCAATGCTCTTCTCGACCCGTTCGGTCGTGACTTCTCGGGGGTCGATCCCGTTCGCCAATTCATGCAAGCGCTGGGCGAGCGAAGAACCAACGGCTCGGCGCAGCGCCTCAAGCGGCATATCGGCCACATCGCCAACACTTCGGATGCCCAGTCGCGCGAGTTTGTCGGCGGTCACCCCGCCAACACCCCAGAGTGCGCTGATGGGTAGCGGCCGCAGGAATTGCAGCGTGTGATCGGCCGGTACGACGAGGAGCCCGTCAGGTTTCGCACGGCCCGAAGCAACCTTGGCCACGAACTTGCTCGCGGCGATGCCGACCGAGCAGCTCAGACCGGTCTCGTCGGCAACGCGCTCACGCAGCATCCGACCAATCTCGGCCGGGCTCCCCCAGAGCTTTTGCACCCCTGCCACGTCGAGGAAGGCCTCATCGACGCTGAGCGGCTGCACCAGCGGAGTGACGTCATGGAAGATCGCCATCACTTGCCGCGAGTAGCGCGAATAGGCCGCGCCATCCACCGGCAACACGATGCCATTCGGGCACCGTCGCAACGCCACAGCCATCGGCATCGCCGAGTTCACCCCATATTTGCGGGCCTCGTAACTGGCCGCCGAAACCACAGCCCGTGGCCCGGTACCGCCAACAATCACCGGCTTTCCGCGCAGCGCAGGGTTCTTCAAGACCTCAACCGATGCAAAGAACGCGTCCAAATCGACGTGCAGGATGTTCGTGCCCGAGTCGTCGACGTCGTCGCCGCTGACCTGGCGTTCAGAGCCGTCCTGCTTACTCACGCTTGTAGGCTACGCGCCACCACCCACACTGGCAGCCCAGCACGCGCCGAAGCACCCACGCGCAGTCGATCAGGCCGAAGCCGCCGCGCGCTCAAGAATGAGTTCGCGCACCCTTGCCGCATCGGCTTGGCCGCGCATCGCCTGCATGACCGCACCGATCACGGCTCCGGCAGCCTGCACCTTCCCGTCACGGATTTTCTGCAACACATCCGGCTGGCTGGAGAGCGCCGCGTCGATCGCCGCGATGAGTGCGCCGTCGTCGGACACGACGGCGAGGCCGCGCGCATCCACGACCTGCTGCGGCGAACCTTCACCGGCGATGACCCCTTCGAGCACCTGGCGAGCGAGCCGATCGGTGAGGCTTCCAGACTCAACGAGCGCTATGAGCTCGGCGAGTTGCTCCGGGGTGATCAGTTCAACAGCTTCCCGGCCGGTCTGGTTGGCGATGCGGGCGATTTCGCCGGTCCACCACTTTCGCGCGGCCGCCGGTGCGGCACCGGCGGCAACCGTTGCCACAATCTCGTTCAGCAGGCCAGCGTTGACCACATCCTGCAGTTCCAGATCGGTAAAGCCCCATTCGGCCTGCAAGCGTCGGCGACGCGCTGCCGGTGGCTCGGGCAGTGCGGCGCGAAGCTGCTCAATGAGCTCAGGGCTCGGCTCAACCGGCACGAGGTCCGGCTCAGGAAAGTAGCGGTAGTCGTCAGCGTCTGACTTGGGCCGTCCTGGCGAGGTCACACCGGTGTCTTCGTGCCAGTGCCGGGTCTCTTGGGTGATGGTTCCACCCTTCGCCAGGATCGCAGCCTGACGTTGGATCTCGTACCGCACGACGCGCTCAATGGAGCGCAGCGAGTTCACGTTCTTCGTCTCGGTGCGGGTGCCAAGTGCCTCGGTGCCGCGCGGGCGCAGTGAGACGTTCGCGTCGCAGCGCAGGTTGCCGCGATCCATGCGGGCGTGTGAGACGCCAAGCGCGATCACCAGATCGCGAATGGTCGCAACGTAGGCCTTGGCCAGTTCGGCGGCATCCCGATCGGCGAAGATCGGGCGGGTGACGATCTCGACCAGCGGAACACCGGCGCGGTTGTAGTCAACCAGCGAGTACTCGGCACCCTGGATCCGGCCAGTCGCGCCACCGATGTGGGTGAGCTTTCCAGCGTCTTCCTCCATGTGCGCGCGTTCGATGGGAACTGGGAACATCCGGCCATCGGAGAGTTCCACCTCGACCTGACCATCGAACGCGATCGGCTCGTCGTACTGCGAGATCTGATAGTTCTTCGCCAGGTCGGGGTAGAAGTAGTTCTTCCTGGCGAAACGGCTCGACTGTGCAATCGAGCAGCCAAGCGCGAGCCCAAGGCTGATCGAGTAGCGCACGGCCGTCTCGTTCACGACCGGCAGCGAGCCGGGCAAACCGAGGCAGGTGGGGGTGATGTTGGTGTTCGGTTCGTCGCCGAATTCGTTCGGCGCGGCCGAGAACATCTTGGTCTTGGTGCTGAGCTCGACGTGCACTTCCAGGCCGATCACCGGCTCATACAACTCAAGCGCCTGCTCGTAGTCCATCAATTGTGCCGTGGCCATCAGTTCGCACCTTTCAGCTCGGGGGCTGCCGCCAGAAAGCGGCCACCACGGCGCTCATCCAGCATCGCCTCAAGCGCACCGCCGAGGCGATAGAGGCGCGCATCCTCACGGGCCGGGGCGAGCAATTGCAGCCCAACCGGCATCCCGTCTTCGGCGGCAAGCCCCACTGGCAGTGACATGCCGGGGATCCCAGCGAGGTTCGCCGGAATGGTCGCGATATCGCCCAGGTACATCGACACAGGATCGTCGAGCTTCTCACCCAGGCGGTACGCGGTCGTCGGCGCAGTCGGCGACACCAGCACATCGACCTGACTGAAGGCATTGGCGAAGTCGCGCTGCACGAGGGTTCGCACCCGCTGGGCGTTGCCGTAGAACGCGTCGTAGTAGCCGGCCGAGAGCGCGTAGGTGCCAAGGACGATGCGACGCTTGACCTCGGGCCCGAAGCCAGCCTCGCGCGTCGCACTCATTACCTCTTCGACCGTGCCGCCGCCGGGCGGAACGACCCGGAGCCCGTATCGGACCGAGTCAAACTTGGCCAGGTTGCTCGACACCTCCGCCGGCATGAGCAGGTAGTAGGCGGCAATCGCGTACTCGAGTTTCGGCAGGCTGAGCTCAACGATGTTGGCACCGGCAGACGCGAGCATGTCGATCGCGGCGTGAAACTGCTCACGCACGCCGGGTTGGAAGCCGTCTGAGTCGAGTTCGGTGATGACCCCGATCTTCATCCCTGCGACGCTGCGGTTGGCTGCGGCCTCAGCGAAGCTCGGCCAGTTGTCGCTGAGCGATGTGGAGTCATGCCGGTCGTGGCCCTTGACCACGTCGTGCAGCAGCGCAGCGTCGAGCACAGTGCGGCCAAACGGGCCGATCTGATCGAGTGAGGAGGCCATGGCAATGGCGCCATAGCGGCTCACACCGCCGTACGTTGGCTTGACGCCCACAATGCCGGTGCAGTGCGCCGGTTGACGGATCGAACCACCCGTGTCGGAGCCGAGCGCCAATGGGGTCTCGAAGGCCGCAACTGCCGCCGCTGAGCCGCCCGATGATCCACCAGGGATGCGGTCGAGCGCCCATGGGTTGGTGGTGACCTGATAGGCGGAGCGCTCGGTGGTCGAGCCCATGGCAAACTCATCCATATTGGTCTTGCCGAGTGGGATCATTCCGGCGGCGCGGGTGTTGGCCACCGTGGTTGCGTCGTACGGTGAGACCCAGCCTTCCAGAATCTTCGACCCAGCCGTTGTGGGCATATCGCGTGTGACCAGTAGGTCTTTGTAGGCAACGGGCACTCCGGCGAGCGGGCCGAGCGGCTCGCCTGCTGCGCGCATCCGGTCGATCTCGTCGGCTGCCGCACGGGCGCCATCGCCGTTGACGTGCAGGTAAGCGTGGATGCTCGGCTCAACCGCTGCGATACGCGCAAGGTGCGCCTCGGTCACTTCGCGGGCACTCACCTCGCTGCTCTGCAAGAGCTCGGAGAGCTCAGCGGCGCTCTTCCGGGTCAGCTCACTCATCACTGCTCCTCGCCGAGGATCGCTGAGACCACGAAGCGGCTGCCGTCGTGCTCGGGCGCACCGGCAAGCGCGTCGGCGCGGTCGAGCACATCGGCGACCTCGTCGGCTCGGCTGACATTGCTGAGCGGGATTGGATGACTGGTGGCTGGCACATCGTCGCTGGCCACCTCATTCACCTTCTCGACCGCGTGCATGATGTCGGTGAGTTCCTGAGCGAAGTGGCTGACTTCGTCGGGGGTGAGGGCGATTCGGGCAAGGCTGGCCAGATGCTCAACCTGTTCGGCCGTGATGTCGGACATACTGCTCCCAGAGAAATGCCGCGAACTTCGCGGCAGCGCAAGTCTACCGCTGGCCGGCGGCGTCCAGGGCTGTCGGGCCCTCGGTCACCAGCCGAGCAAATTGTTCAGCGTTGAGCACCGGGATGCCGAGCGCTTCGGCCTTGGCCAGCTTGGAGCCTGCGCCCGGGCCCGCCGCGACGAAATCAGTGTTCTTCGACACGCTCGATGCCGCCTTCCCACCGGCCGAGATAATCGCCTCTTGCGCGCTCTCTCGGGTAAAGCCGTCAAGGCTTCCGGTGGCAACAATCGTCAGCCCAGCCAGCACTCCCAGATTCGATGCCGCCGAACCCGGACCAGGATGCCCCGGAGTTCGCCACGGAACCCCCGCCTGCGCCCAGCGCTCAACGATTTCGAGATGCCAGTCAACGGAGAACCACTCGTGCAGTGACTCGGCAATGATCGGGCCGACCCCGTCAACCTCGGCGAGATCTTCTGGTCGTGCGGCACGGATCGCATCCAGCGAGCCGAACCAGTCCGCAAGAGCGCGTGCGGCGACCGGACCGACGTGGCGGATGTTCAGTGCCACGAGGAACCGCCACAGCGCTTTGCTTTTGGCCAGCTCCAACTGTGCGATAAGTGTTTCGGCTGCGGCGCTCGGTTGCGGGCCGCTGCGACCGGCGGCCCGATCTGCGGCGGTCGCAGCCCGTGCGAATCCCGGATGTTCGAGCAGCCGCTCAACACTGAGGTCAAAGAGTCCGGCTTCGGTGCTGAGCACTGGGTCACGGCCATCAGGCGACGAGGTCAGGTGGGCCGCGGTGACCTCGCCGAGCGATTCGATATCGAGCGCGCCACGCGACGCGATGTGCTCGATCCGACCACGCAGTTGCGCCGGGCATCCGCGCGCATTCGGGCACCTCAGGTCGATGTCGTCGTCTTTCATCGGGCGCAGTTCAGCGCCGCAGTCCGGGCAGTTCGTTGGCATCACGAACGCCACCTCGTCGCCGCTGCGCAGCTCAACGACCGGGCCGAGCACCTCGGGAATGACATCGCCAGCTTTGCGAATCACGACCGTGTCGCCGATCAGCACCCCTTTGGCCTTCACCACATCTTGGTTGTGCAGGGTCGCCCGCGAGACCGTTGAGCCAGCCACCTTGACCGGTTCGAGCACAGCGTATGGTGTGGCCCGGCCGGTGCGGCCAATGCCGATCTCGATGCCGAGCAATTTGGTGTTCACCTGCTCGGGCGGGTACTTGTAGGCGATCGCCCAGCGCGGCGCGCGCGAGGTGGCACCCAGTTCGGCGTGCAGCGCCAGTTCATCAACCTTGACGACAACGCCGTCGATTTCGTGTTCAACCGAATGCCGAACCTGCCCGAAGTGTCGAATGTAGTCGAGCACCTCGGTCGCGGCGCTGACCACCCGCAGATTCGGCGAGGTCGGCAAGCCCCACGCTGCCAGGAGCTCATACACCTGTGATTGGCGCTCGACCGGTGGCTGCGACCACGCTCCAATTCCGTGCACCAGCAGGGCAAGCCGGGCAAGCCGATCGCGCATCAACTCGAGTTGCGCAGCGGTTTTGCCCTCGGCTTTCTGCCGCAGCGAGCCGCTGGCCGCATTGCGGGGGTTGGCAAATTGCTTCTCGCCAGCAGCCGCCTGGCGAGCATTCAACTCGTCGAAGGCCACGACCGGAAAATAGACCTCACCTCGTACCTCGACGAGTTCGGGATGCCCGGTTCCGGCCAACTGCATCGGGATTCCTGGGATCAGCCGCACGTTCTCGGTGACGTCTTCACCAACCCGGCCGTCTCCTCGCGTCGCCGCGCTGACGAGTCGCCCGCGCTGATAGCGCAGGTTGAGCGCGAGCCCGTCGATCTTCAACTCGCACAGCCAATGCACGGCCTGCCCAGCCTGCGCCTCGGTTTTGCTGAGCCAGTCGCTCAGTTCGTCATCGGAGAACACGTTGTCGAGCGAGAGCATTCGTTCGGCGTGCTCGACCGGGGCGAACAGGGTGGTCTCGCCCCGGCCACCGACGGTCAGGGTTGGGCTGTCTTGGCTCTGCAGTTCGGGGTAGGCGTGTTCGAGCGCGGCGAGGCGGCGCATCCAGCCGTCGTATTCGGCATCGTCAACCAGCAGGGTGTCGCGTTCGTAGTAGGCGTCGCGTGCCTCGGCGATCCGAGCGCTGAGATTGGCGACCTCAGCGCTCGCGGCCTCGCGGCTGATCTCAGGCAGCTCCGGCTCAGTACGCTCAGGCTCAGGCAGTTCGCCCGCACGCGGCGCGCTCGGTGGCAGTTCATCACTCACCCCGTCAGTCTAGAAACACCCGCTGACGTTGGGTGCCAGCTACGCCGTTGGCGTGAGTGCGAGATTGACCGTGCGGTCGATGGTGAACTGCCCCAGCACCCGGCTGCCGTCATAGAGCACCGCGGTCTGGCCGGGGGCGACGCCGTCGAGTGGAGTGCTTGGGCGCACGACGAGTTCGGCTCCGTCGCGGCTGAGCCGTGCATCCACCGGGTCGGCATGTGCGCGAATCTGCACCTGAATTGCGAGCCCGGCATCGAGTTCCGGGGCACGGCCAGCCCAACTGAACCGCTCGCCGGCAATCTCGGTGACCGCGAGTGCCGCCTTGGGCCCGACCACCACCGTGTTCTCTTTCGGGCGCACCTGTAAGACGAAGCGCGGCTTGCCATCGGCAGCCGGGCGGCCCAAGTGCAGACCGCGGCGCTGGCCGACCGTGTAGGCGTATGCGCCGTCGTGTTCGCCGACCACCGCACCCGATTGATCGACAAACACCCCGCCCGGCTCAATCGGCAGCTTGTCCTGCAGCCAGCCCTTGGTGTCCCCGTCGGGAATGAAGCAGATATCGTGCGAGTCGGGCTTTTGCGCGACCGTCAGGCCGCGCTCTGCGGCTTCGGCCCGCACGAGCGCCTTCGATGGCGTGTCGCCGAGCGGAAAGTAGGCGTGCGCCAACTGCTCTGCGGTCAACACGCCGAGCACATACGACTGGTCTTTGGCCTCGGCGGATGCGCGGTGCAGTTCAAGCTCGCCACTGGACCCAAGGAACACCTTGGCGTAGTGGCCGGTGCAGACCGCGTCGAAGCCGAGGGCGAGGGCGCGTTCGAGGAGTGCGGCGAACTTGATCCGCTCGTTGCAGCGCATGCACGGGTTCGGGGTGCGGCCGGCCGCATACTCGGCGATGAAGTCGTCGACGATGTCGGTCTTGAATCGCTCCGAGAAGTCCCAGGTGTAGAACGGGATGCCCAACAGCGCAGCCGCACGAGCCGCATCCATCGAATCTTCGATGGTGCAGCAGCCACGACTTCCGGTGCGAACGGTTCCAGGCATTCGACTGAGGGCGAGATGCACTCCGATGACCTCATGCCCGGCATCGACGGCGCGCGCAGCAGCCACCGCGGAGTCGACTCCACCGCTCATCGCCGCCAATACACGCACAAGAACAGCCTACGCTGCACTGAGGCGGGCGGGCCTAGCCTGCTCGGTTGCGGCGGCGGCCCAGCAGCAGGAACGCCCCACCGGCCGCGAGGAGCACAACCACGACGCTGACCCCAAGCGCAGCATTGAAGCCGGTCGCTGCGAGCGACGACGCTGGCTGCGGCGCGACGGCTGAGATGTAGCTGACCAGGCCGGTCGAGCCAACCGTGATGTAGAGCACCCTGGTCCACTGTGCACCGCTGGGTGTGATGCCGTAGAGCGTGATGACGTGCTGACCCGGCGCAATACTCGCAGGCAGATTTGCTGGCTGACTGAAGCTGCCCGAGCCGTCAGTGATGCCGCTTGCAAAGACCACCGGAGTTGACCGGATAGTGGCGTTCCAGGCCGAGTTCGGCTTCAGATTCGAGCCACTGAGCATCACCGGCGCATTTGCGGCAGGGCTGCCAACGACGAAGCCGGGAGTCAGAGTGAGGCCTGGGATTGGAATTTGCACACAAGACATGGTGAACGAGCCACCGCCACCCGGTGAGGTGCCGACGGTCGAACTCGTCGTGACCTGATACGCAGGGTTGCCATCAAAGACCAAACTCGCACCCATGCCTGGAGTGAAGGTACCCAGACACGACCGGCGAACTTCCAACGGCACCGTTGCCGCCTGAGGTGGATGACCCACTCACCATCGTCCCCAGCACTGAGACGCTCGGGAACTGATTCTGGGGGGAAAAACTGGTCGCGCCACCGAGGCCTGCACCTCCTCCGCGATAGGTATTGGTACCTCCGGTCGCGATCAGATGGGAGATACACCCAGTGAACGAGACCGGCACATGGTCAGGGTTCGCGTTGGCAGCACTTGTGGCAGCATCACCAATACCGGCGCCACCCTGCGCACCAATCGCGGTAATGTCGCCGCCCGAGAGGGTGATGGCCCCGCCGCGAGCGTACCCAGTTCCGCCTGCTCCGATCCCCGCTGAAAGAACCGTTCCGGTGGCTTGAACCGTTCCGCCCGAAATGCTGATATCCGGGATCCCATCACCTTGCTGGTCCGAACCGCCACCGATTCCTGCGCTTCCGGAAATACCACTACTGATTGCCTGGACATCCCCGCCAGTGATCGTGATCGAACCGTACGGGCCGATTTGTCCAGCAGCGACACCGTTTCCGATGCCAGCGCCGCCATTTCCGGTTGCCGTGACCGTACCGCCCGTGAT
>NMRC01002294.1_pt1 | contig 10567 bp, 11 predicted proteins | sample 1520911 | NCBI WGS metagenome assembly NMRC01 (sample SAMN07342169, study PRJNA393822) | plant metagenome | isolation source: fluid collected inside the plant's | place: USA: Vermont, Morristown, Molly Bog | reverse complement strand
CCGGCGTGTTCACCATCAACTCCCAACTGCCATCCTCGATCCTGCCGGGCGAACACACCATCACCCTCTACGGCACCGGACCAAACGGTCAGCTCACCAAAACCCTGTACATCACCGTCAGCTCGACCCTGCGAGTGACGTACATGTCATTCACTCAGTCGGAGAGCGCCTCACTTGCCGCAACCGGAACCGACCCGGTGCTGCCACTCAGCCTGGCCGCACTCGCCCTGCTCGCAGGTGGCGCCGCGATCATCTCACGCCGGGCCTATCACAGTTAGGCCCGCTTGGGGGTACGTCACGGCTCGGTGGGCGGAGTTAGCGCACTGGGCTGCACGCGGCGCAGAGGCCGAAGATGTCGACGACGTGGGCGGCTTGGGTGAAGCCGTGTTCGACCGCGACACGATTGGCCCATGCCTCGACTTCGTTTGCCGCAATCTCAACCGTGAGGCCGCAACTGCGACAGATCAGATGGTGATGATGGCCGTGCGTGGCACACGCGCGATACAGCACTTCACCGTCGGGGGATTGCAGTGAATCAGCCTCCTCGGCACCTGCCAGATCGTTCAGGGCGCGGTACACGGTCGCCAAGCCGATTGGCTGCGGCCCGTCCGCGATGCGCTGATGCAATTGCTGGGCGCTGACAAAGCCGGGGGTTTCGGCGAGCGCCTCTCGCACCGCATCCCGCTGCCAGGTGTTGCGCCGCACGCTCATCGTTCGCCCCCGGCCGGGGTACGGGTGCCAGCGAGCTGAGGCGTCGTCGCGGCCACGCCAGACGTGGCCGAGCGATCCCGAAGCGCACCCACCGCCCACGCAAGCAGATAGATCACGAACGAGAGGCTCGTGATAAACGGACTCACCGGAATCGCCCACGGCAGCGCCAGCAAGATACCGCCGACCATTGAGATCACTCCGAAGACCATCGCAAGGATGGGCACCAGCACCGGTGATGACGACAACTTGAGCGCCGCAGCCGCAGGGGTGACCAGCAGCGCAAGCACCAGCAACGCGCCAACGATCTGCACGGTGACCGCCACCGACAGGCCAAGGAGCAACATGAAGCCAAGCGAGAGCGCCCGCAACGGCACCCCGCGCGAAGCCGCAACATGCGCATCCACGCTCGCGAACAACAGTGGCCGCCAAATCAGGAGCAGCGCAAGAATCACCGCGAGCGCAAGCACCACGACCACCAGCACCTGCTGATCGGCGACGGCGACGATCTGGCCGGTGAGCAGCCCGAACTTGTTCACTGAGCGGCCAGGGTAGAGCGCCAGAAACAGGATGCCAAGGCCGAGGCCGAACGGCATCAACACCGCAACGATCGAATTCCGGTTGCGGGCCTTCTCGCCCAGAAGACCGATCACAGCCGCAGCCAACAACGAGCCGATGAGCGAGCCGGGCACCACGCCAATTCCGAACAGCAGCCCGGCCGCACCGCCCGCAAAGGTGAGCTCAGAAATCCCATGCACCGCAAACGGCATGTCGCGGGCCATCACGAACACCCCAATGAGCCCGCCCATCACCCCGAGCACGGCACCGGCGAGCAAGGAGTTATGCAACAGCAGGACGAGCTGCCAGTAGTCAGCCATGGTGATGCACCCGCCCGTGCTCGTGCGGGTCTTCGGTGGTGCCGAGCACTACCAGCCGACCGTTCACGTTCAACACTTCGACCGGGGAGCCATAGAGCTCACTCAGCACCTCGGAGCGCATGACCTCTTCAACGGTTCCGATGCAAAATCGCCCGGCGGCCAGGTAGAGCACGCGATCGACCATCCCGAGCACCGGATTCACGTCATGGGTGACCAGGAGCACGGCGGTGTGATGCTCGCGACAGCGGCGCTCAATGAGCTCGGCGACGGTGCGCTGCTGGCTCAAGTCGAGTGAGCCAAACGGCTCATCGCACAGCAGCAGGCTCGGGTCGGCCGCGAGCGCCTGGCCAATTCGGATGCGCTGCTGCTGCCCGCCCGATAGGCGTGCGACCGGCAGCTGTGAAAGCGCGGTCGCATCCACTTCAGCGAGGGTGTCTTGCACGCGCTCTCGGCGCGAGCGGCTGGGCCATGGGATACCGAATCGATTGCCGTCAACGGCCAGGCCGATCAGATCGCCCGCGCGTATGGGCACCCCATCGGCGGCCGCGTAGTGTTGCGGCACGTAGCCGATTGCGGGCGAACCATTGACGCGATCGGCGTCATCGGCCGCGGAAACCGTAATACTTCCGGCACTGAGTCGAAGCTCACCGAGAATTGCACGCAGCAGGCTCGATTTGCCGGCGCCGTTGGCTCCGAGCACGGCGACACACTCGCCGGCGGCGAGCTCAAGGTTGAGCCCGCTCCACAGCGTTCGATCCCCGCGCCGAAGCTCGGCCGATTGAATCGACAGCACCGTCGCTGGCGAGGGGCCTATCGCCCGCACGCTGTCAGTTCGTGGCTGTGGCATGTTACTACTGCTGGGTCGTCGGGCTCGCGCTCGCGCTTGGCTGTGGTTGTTCGAGCGCCTCGGAGATGCGCTGGATGTTCTGGCGCATCCATGAGAGGTAGTCAAGGCCGGCCGGCAGCGTTTCGGTGAACTCAACGACCGGAACGTTTGCCTTGTTGGCGACGTCACGAACCGCATCCACTTGCTCGCTCTCCGTCTGGGAGTTGACCGCGAGGAGGCGAATGGTGCCGCTCTGCAAGAGCGAGTTCATTTCACTCACCACACTTGCCGGCGCATCGTTGCCCTCCTCGACTGCGTGACTGAACTCGTGTGGAGTGGCGTCGGAGAACCCGGCTGCTTCGAGCAGGTAGAGCGGCACCGGCTCGGTCACCAATACCCGATCGGAGCTTGCATTGAGGGCGGTCGCGGCCGCAGTCAACTGATCGAGCTGCTGGTTGAAGTTGTCGAGGTTCTTGCTGAAGACCTCGGCGTCACTGGGATCGAGCAGGCTGAGTTCGTTCGCGATCGACGCAGCCACGAGCTTGACCGTTGGGAAGGAATACCAGACGTGCTCGTTGAGATCATCACCGCTAAAGCCAGAAATCTTCACGGCGTTCACCACCGCAGCCTTGTTGCCCGAACTCTCGATCAGCTGCGTCATGAAGTCGTCGTAGCCTCCGCCGTTCTCGATGAGGAGTTGCGCATCACTGACCGTTTTGAGGTTGGTGGCGCTCGCCTGATAGTCGTGCGGGTCTTGCTTCGGATCGGTAATCAGGGAGCTGACCGTCACCGAGTCCCCGCCGATCAGGCCGGCGATGTTGCCCCACACATTGGTGGAGGCGACCACCCGAATGCCAGTGGATGCCGATCGGCTCGGTGCGCATCCTGCGAGCCCCAAGCTCAGCGTGAGTGTGCCGATCAGGCCGAGCGTGAACAACTTCCATCGATTGGGTTTGGTCATGGCCCAACACTAGCTCTTATTGAGAATGATTGTCAAAAAGTACTGGCCGCCCGAGAAATCGAGCGGCCAGTACACGTGCGTTCGTCTAGTTGGCGGGAGGCGTGAGCACCGAGTCGATCAGGTAGACGGTCGCGTTGGCGGTCTGCACCCCACCGCAGATCACCTTGGCACCGTTGACCATGATGTTGTCGCCGCTTCCGGTAACGGTCAGATTCTGACCCTCAACGGTGGTGTGCGTTCCGTCGATCGCGTCGGGCGTGATCTGCCCTGGCACCACGTGGTAGGTGAGGATCTTGGTCAAGGTCGCACTATCGGTCTTCAGTGAGTCGATCGTGGAAGCTGGCAGTGCTGCGAACGCACTGTCCACCGGAGCAAACACGGTGAACTCACCACCGTTGAGCGTATTGACGAGGTTCACGTTCGGGTTGAGCTTGCCACTGACTGCGGCCACAAGTGTGGTCAGGAGCGGGTTGTTCGATGCGGCGACCGCCACAGGGTCTTGCGACATCCCCTGGACCGAACCTGCACCCGTCGGCACTTGCGCGGCGTAGGCGGCGCATCCCGGGCCAACCAGGTTTGCCGCGGGATCTGCGGTTGCCATGGCGCTCGGGGCGCTTGACGTGCTGCTCATATTGGATGCGGTGGTACCGCCCATAGAGCAGGCGCTCAGCGCAAACATGGTCGCGATCGCGAGCGGAACTGCGACATACAGCTTCTTGCGAGACATTTCGAACTCCTCTGCTTGCACCCGGGGCCTCGTGCTCCGGGCTCTGCAGTGTGTTCGGCGTGCCCGCAGCAACGGATTGGAACCGGCCAGGCACGCGACAACCTCACACCATGCGAGGCAAACCGCGCAGCGTTTGGCACCGAACACTTGCTAACAGAGGGAGAACCACATGTCACTCATCATCATTGGGCTTCTCGGTGGGCTCATCACCGGAATATCGCCCTGCATCCTGCCGGTGCTGCCGGTCATCTTTCTCACCGGCGGCGCGCAATCGGCACGCCGTGACGGCGCAGACGGTTTCGCGGTGCAGCAGGCACCTCGATCCAGGCCGTACCTGGTGGTTCTCGGTCTCGTGACGAGTTTCAGCCTGGTCACACTGCTTGGCTCACTCCTGCTCGGCGCGCTCGGCCTGCCGCAGGATGTGTTTCGCTGGGTCGGCATTGTCGTGCTGGGAATCATCGGGGTGGGGATGCTCGTGCCGCAATTCGAGCGCATCCTCGAACGCCCGTTCCAACGGCTCGGGCGTCGCAGCGAGGTGTCGAACCAGGGCAACGGCTTTGGGGTCGGCCTCGCCCTCGGCACCGTGTTCGTTCCATGCGCAGGCCCAGTGCTCGCCGCGATCATCGTTGCGGGCTCGACCGGACGGATCGGCTGGGACACGGTGCTCCTCACGGCATCGTTTGCGATTGGCGTTTCGGTGCCACTGCTGATCTTCGCCCTCGCCGGCCGCGGACTCGTTGAGCGCATTCGCGCCTTCAGGCGGCGTGAGCGGGGCCTGCGGATTGTTGGTGGCCTGGCCATGATCGCGCTGGCCCTTGGGCTCGCCTTCAACCTGCCCCAGGCCTTGCAGCGGCTCGTGCCCGACTACACGGCACAATTGCAGCAGGGCCTCACAGACAACTCGGCAGCACAGCAGGCGCTGAATCTGGGCGGCTTAGTCACGCCCGAAAACGCACAGCTTTCGAACTGCACCGACGGCGCCCCCGAATTGCAGTCCTGTGGCACAGCGCCAGCCATCACCGGTATCAGCCAGTGGCTCAACACCCCTGACGGCCAGCCGATCAGTCTCAGCAGCCTGAAAGGCAAGGTCGTGCTGATTGATTTCTGGGCGTACTCCTGCATCAACTGCCAGCGCAGCATCCCCGATGTTGTGGCATGGAACGCCGCTATGGTGATGCCGGGCTTGAGGTGATCGGGATCCACTCGCCCGAGTATGCCTTTGAGAAGGATGCGGCCAACGTTGCGGCCGGTGCGAACGCTTTTGGCATTCACTACCCGGTCGCACTCGACAACAATCTGGCCACCTGGACGGCGTACCGCAACCGTTACTGGCCTGCCTCCTACCTGATCGACGCCAACGGTGTCGTGCGGCATATCGCCTTCGGCGAAGGGAAGGCTGCGGTGACCGAGAATCTCATTCGTCAGCTCCTCGAACAGGCACGACCGGGTGTGACATTGCCTGCCCCGACGCGAATCACCGACAACGCCCCTGCGGTCGGATCAACGACACCAGAGACCTTCCTCGGTTCGTCAAAGGCGCTGAACTTCGGCGGAGCTGGCAGCTATCGCGCAGGCACCCACACCTTCGCGTTTCCGGCGATGCAGGCCTCGGATAGCTTCGCCTTGGACGGCGCGTGGAACATCCAGACCCAATATGCCTCTCCCGCTTCACCAACCGCGCAGATTCGCTTGAACTACCGTGCGAACGAGGTGCAGATGGTGCTCGCGGGATCTGGCACCATCAGGGTGCGCGATGCCGGCGGCCAGTGGAGCGATATCGAGGTGAGCGGCACACCGCGTTCCTATGTTGTGTTGGCGCACGGCACTGGGTCGGCGTCGCACCTCGAAGTGCAGGTGCCAGACGGCGTTGACGTCTACTCGTTCACCTTCGGTTGAGCCGGAGCATGGCCGGGCAAAGCAATTGGCAGACAACAGAGGGGTAGTGCATGCTAGCTGACATGGCGATCGACGACACCGAGTTGCTCGACGATGGGATCGAAGCCGTCGATCAGGTCGGAGCGCTCCTGCTTCGGATCGCAGACGGCGACCGCAGCGCGTTCGCCGAGCTCTACGATCTGCTCGCGCCACGCGTATTCGGCCTGATCCTGCGGGTGCTGGTTGATCGCGCCCAGAGCGAAGAGGTGCTGCAAGAGGTCTTCCTTGAGGTTTGGCAATCCGCTGCGCGCTTCACTCCGAACAAAGGTCACGGGCGAACGTGGGTGCTCACAATGGCTCACCACCGGGCGATTGATCGCGTGCGATCAGCGCAGGCGCGGACCAATCGCGACATCCGCTCAGGGATGCGCGAGCTTGCGACCGGGCAGGCAAGCGTCGCCGAACAGGTCGAACTGAAACTCGAGAGCGAACGAGTCCAAACCGCCCTTGCACGCCTCCCCGAGGTGCAGCGAGAGGCGATCACCCTCGCCTACTACGGCGGGTACAGTCAGAGCGAGATCGCGGCACAGCTCGGCGCCCCGCTCGGCACAGTAAAAACACGAATGCGAGACGGGCTCAGCCGGCTTCGAAGCGAGATGGGACTGACATCATGACCGAGAGTGAGTTCGTTGAACTTGCCGCCGGGCACGCGCTTGGCGCTTTGACTCCTGAGGATGAGCAGGCCTTCACCGCAGCCTTGGCAGCGCATCCTGAGTGGGAGGCGTACCTGATGATCGATGCCGAGACGGCCGTGCTGCTGGCTGACGGAGTTTCGGAGGTCGCACCCCCAGCGCAACTGCGGGATGCGCTGCTCGCCGCAATCGCCGAGACAGACGCTCCCGTTGCGGTCGCCACTCCCACACCGGCCCCCGTTCGGCACGCGCCACGCACCCGCCGACGCGGCTGGTTCGCCCTTGCCGCCAGCCTCATCCTGTTGGCCGGTGTGGCTGCCGGGGTCACCGCGCTCGTTCAGCAGGCCGCGCGCCCCGCAGCCGTGGTCGCGCTCGACCGTATCAGCTCCGCCCCCGACGCGCGCTCCGCGGAGGCCAGTGTGAGCGGTGGCGGCACGGCGACGCTGCACTGGTCAGCGTCGCTCGGTCAGGCCGTGCTGGTCTCGAGCGAACTCCCTGAGCTCTCACCCGATCACAGCTTCGAGCTGTGGTACGTGCGTGATGGCACGGCGCAGCCTGCCGGCACGTTCACGCCAAACGGTCGCAGCGCAACCGCTGTGCTGCAACCAGGGATGCAATCGGGAGACGTCGTCGCGGTGACCATTGAGCGTGCAGGCGGCTCGCCAAGCGGCAAGCCGACAACGACCCCGATTGTCGCGATTCCAACGAGCTGAGCGCGGCGCGCCCGAAGCTTCGCCGCGCAGTTTCACGCGCCATCAGGCGCGATGTTTCAGTCGAGCAGCAGGGCAGGCTCTTCGAGCACCGAGGCAACATCTGCCACGAAACGACTGGCGACATCACCGTCAACCACGCGGTGGTCGAAGGATGCACCGACGGTCGTGACCAGGCGCGGCCGCACCTCGCCGTCGACCACCCACGGCTTTGGCTTGATCGTGCCGAGCGCAACGATGCCCACCTCGCCGGGGTTCAGAATCGGCGTGCCGGTGTCCATGCCGAACACCCCAATGTTCGTGATCGTGATCGTTCCGCCCTGCATCTCATCGGGCTGGGTGCGCCCCTCACGGGCAACCTGGGTGAGCTTGTCAAGCGCGGTGGCGAGTTCGAGCAGGTTCATCTCGTGCGCATCCTTCACGTTCGGCACGATCAAGCCGCGTGGCGTCGCGGCGGCGATGCCAAGGTTCACGTAGTGCTTCACGATGATTTCTTCGTCGGTCCACTGGGCATTCACGGTTGGGTTGCGCCGCACCGCCCAGATCATGGCTTTCGCCATCACCAGCAGCGGCGAAACCTTCACCCCGGCGAACTCGGGCGCGACCTTGAGCCGTTTCACGTACTCCATCGTGCGAGTGGCATCAACATCGACGAACAAACTCACATGCGGTGCCGAGTATGCGCTGTGCACCATCGCCTGCGCGATTGCCTTGCGCACACCCTTGACCGGGATGCGCTCTTCGCGCCCCGGCGTCCATTCCGGAGTTTGCAGGTTGCGGAACACGCTCACCTGCTTCGCGGCGCGAAGCACATCATCGCGCACGATCTCGCCGCCTGAGCCGGTACCGGTGACGGTATGCAGACTCACATTCAGATCCTTGGCGAGCTTGCGGATCGGCGGCTTGGCCAACACCGGGCCAGCTTCGGTCGGGGCAGGCGGAGCGGCCGGTCCAGGGGTTGACGGCTTCGGAGCCAGCTGCGCGTGCGCTGCGGCCTGCGCGCTGTGTCGAACCCGGCGGCTGGCCGAGTGTCCGCTCGCACCGTGCCCAACCAGCACAGCCCCCTGGCTTTCTTCGACCGCGGCGGCAACCTCCGCGGAAGTCTCGGTCTCGCTCGCCGACTCCGCCTCAGCTGGGCTCCGCGGAGCCTGCACCCCTGAAGCCGCGTCAACGGTTTCGATCACCAGGATGGGCGTGCCGACCTCAACGGTCTTCCCTTCCTCAACGAGCAACTCGCGAACCACACCCTCCACCGGGCTCGGAAGCTCGACCAATGACTTCGCCGTCTCAATCTCCACAAATACTTGATCTAGACGAACGGTATCTCCAACGGCGACCCGCCACGAGACGATCTCCGCCTCGGTTAAGCCCTCGCCCACATCCGGCAGTGGAAAGCGCAATTCGCTCATCGGTACATCCTCCTAGAACGCCAAGGCGCGGTCAACGGCTTCGAGCACCCGGTCGGGGCTCGGGAGAAACTCATCCTCGAGGGCCGAAGGTGGAAAGGGCGTATCGAACGACGACACCCGCAATACGGGCGCCTGCAGCGAATAAAACGAGCGCTCGGCAACGGTCGCAGCGATCTCGCTGCCAAGGCTGCCAAAGCCCGACGCCTCCTGCGCAACGATGAGCCGCCCGGTTTTTTCGACCGATTCGAGCACGGGCGCGTAGTCAATCGGGGAGAGGCTTCGGATATCGAGCACCTCAAGGCTCTTGCCCTCATCGGCCGCAATATCGGCGGCGGTCAGCAGGGTCGAGACCATCGCGCCGTGGCCGACCAGGGTCACATCGGTGCCCTCGCGCATTCGACGCGTGCTGTGCAAACTCAGTTCGTTGCGGGCGAAGTCGACCGGGCCCTTCGGCCAGTACCGGCTCTTCGGCTCGAAGAAGATCACAGGATCGTTGGAGGCAATCGCCTCCTGAATCATCCAGTAGGCATCGTGCGGATTCGAGGGGCTCACCACCCGAAGACCAGGGGTGTGCGCAAAGTACGCTTCGGGGCTCTCCTGGTGGTGTTCGATCGAGCCGATGTGCCCGCCGTAGGGGATGCGAATCACCAGCGGCATGGAAATCGTGCCCTCGTGGCGCAGGGTCATTCTGGAGAGTTGCGTGGTGATCTGGTCGAAGGCCGGAAACACGAAGCCATCGAACTGAATCTCGATCACCGGTCGATAGCCGCGCATCGCCAGGCCGATCCCGGTGCCGACCAGGGCCGACTCGGCCAAGGGTGAATCGAACACGCGCTGCTCGCCAAATTCGGCCAGCAGCCCATCAGTGATGCGGAACACCCCACCGAGCCGACCGATGTCTTCGCCGAGCAACAGCACCTTCGGGTCATCGAGGAGCGCTTGACGCAGGCCAGCGTTGAGGGCTTTGGCCATTGGGAGAGTTTGCACGCTCATCAGTTCCCCCCCTCAAACGACTTCTCGTAGGCATCCAGCCAAGCTTCCTGGGCGCTCATCAGCGGATGCGGTTCGCTATAGACGTGCCGGAAGATGGTCGAGCGGTGCGGGGCTTCGAGTTCGAGGGTGCGCTTGCGAATGTCGGCGAGCGGTCGGCGGTGTACTCATCAACCTCAGCAAAGAATGCTTCGCTCGCCCCACGCTGCTCCAAGAACTTGCGGGTGCGGATCATCGGGTCACGCGCCTCCCAAAACTCCAGCTCGCCCTCCGGCCGGTACTTGGTGGGGTCGTCGGCGGTGGTATGCGCGCCGAGTCGGTAGGTGAGCGCTTCAATGAGTGCAGGGCCACCGCCAATCCGTGCCGACTCCATTGCCTCACGAGTCACGGCGTAGCAGGCCAGCACATCGTTCCCGTCCACCCGGGTGCCCGGCATTCCGAATCCGGGGCCGCGCTGGGCCAACGGCACCCGCGACTGCCGCTCAACCGGCACCGAGATGGCCCATTGATTGTTCTGGATGAAAAACACCTGCGGGGTTTGGTAGCTGGATGCGAACACCAACGCCTCGCTCGCGTCGCCCTGCGAGGTGGAGCCATCGCCGTAGTAGACGATCACGGCTTGGTCTCGCTCGGGGTCGCCCGTGCCGCTGGCACCGTCGAGTTGGAGGCCCATGGCGTAGCCGGTGGCGTGCAGGGTGTGGGAGGCGAGCACGAGGGTGTACAGATGAAAATTGTTGGTCTCGGCCGGGTTCCAGCCTCCGAGGGTCACCCCGCGTAGAAGGGCGAGGATG
>NMRC01005389.1_pt1 | contig 10590 bp, 11 predicted proteins | sample 1520911 | NCBI WGS metagenome assembly NMRC01 (sample SAMN07342169, study PRJNA393822) | plant metagenome | isolation source: fluid collected inside the plant's | place: USA: Vermont, Morristown, Molly Bog | reverse complement strand
CAGCGGCACCCGATACGGCGACGGCTGCGCGGCGAAATGCCGGCGATACCAGAACAGCGTGCCGATACCGAATACGTGCGCCAGCCATTCGCCCACCGTGGTGTAGTCGAGCAGTTGATTGAAACTGCCCGAAACGGTCAGCACGATCGCCCAGACGCCCAGCGCGGCGAGCGCGATGTGTGGCGCGCGCGTGCGCGCATCGATGCGCCCGACCGCTCGGAAAAACATGCCGTCGGCGCCCATCGTCTGCAGCACGCGCGCACCACCGGCGATGGCGATATTGCAGTAGCCGAAGGCCGAACAGGCGATCCCGACGGCGATCATCGTGGCGCCGCTTGCACCGAACAGCCGGCGCATCAGGTCCGCCGCCGGCGCGTGGCTGGCGGCCAGGCCGGCATGCCCGAGGCCCGCCAGATACGCGAAGTTGACCAGCACGTAGCAGACCACCACGCCGGCCAGGCCCATGCCGAGGGCGCGCGGCAGCGTGCGCTGCGGATGGCGCACTTCACCGGCCAAGTCGTTGAGGTAGTGAAAGCCGCCGTAGGTAAACAACACCGGCAGCAGCGCACCGACAAAGGCCCACGACGACACCGGATGCGCGGTATCCGGCGCCAGCGCCATGCCCAAATGTCCCCGCGCCAGCACCAGGCCGGCCACGACCAGCAACGCGATCGCCGCGATCTTCAGCACGGTAAAGACATTCTGGACCCAAGCGCCCGCCCGGATGCCGAACAGATTGATGCCGACGATAAACGCAATGGCGCCGGCCGCTACCGGCTTGACCCACGGTGCGGCCAAGCCCGTCGCCGTGCAGAAATAATCGGCGAAGATCGTCGCCACCGCGGCCACGCTGCCGGGATAGTTGATCAGCGCCATCGTCCAGCCGAACAAAAACGCCGGCAGCTGACCGAACGCCTCGCGCAGATACACATACGTGCCGCCGGCCTGTGGCCGCCGCGCGCCCAGTTCGGCATAGCACAGCACACCGGCCAGCGTAAGCAGGCCGCCGATCATCCACAGGATGAGCACCTGCACGCCCGACGAGGTCTGCTGCGCGATGCTGGCCGGATTGCGGAAAATGCCCGCGCCGATCACGCCGCCGATCACGATCATCGCGGCGTCCCAGGTGGTCAGGCGCCGCGCATAGGCATTGGCGGGTTCGATCGACATGGCCGCTACCTTGCCATTGTGCGCGGGGTTTCAGCTAGTCCCGTGTGACAGGGTCTGAGCTATCGGCACGTGCTGTGAAAGAAATCCCGGCTCGCGTGTATATATTTGTGATGATGGCCAGCCGGCCATCCGCAGGAGAGGTCATGAAAGTCACATCCAGGATCATTGCCAGTGCAGCCTTGCTAACGACATTGGCAGGCTGTGGAAAAAATGCAACGCAGAATTCGTCCATGGAACTGAAGGTCTACTCCGTACCAGCAGCTCAGACGGCCGACCTCGCGAACGCACTCAATGAGAGCTTGTCTGCACTCAAGGCGCGGGCTTCGGTTGCCATGCAGGGCAAGGTTCTGGTGTATGCGCCGGGCGATGCGCAAACATCCATCGGCGCGGCCATCGACGACCTGGCGAAGTCGACTCCGGTCTCGCCAGCTGTCCAACCGCCGCTACGGGTCAGTTTCTGGATGATCAACGCACAACCTGGATCCGGTACCGATGACGCCGCGCTGGCGCCAATGAGCAGCATGCTGGACGCGCTTCGGGTAGCGATGGGGCCGCATCATTTCAACCTGATGGAAAGCGTCAGCGGTGTTTCGTCGGGTTCCATGAGTTCAATCGCCACAGGAAGCGGGCATGATTTTCGCTTCAAAACCGAACGTACCGACCAGGGGGTTCGGTTTTTCATCTTTTATGGTAACGAGAGTTCATCCATGGCTGACAAAGCCGAACTCAGGTCTCTAGACGTTCAGGTAATCGCGCAACTTGGCCAATATCAAGTGCTGGCTAGCACGATGGCAGCGGCATCGGATGGCACAAAAACATCTGCAGATGCGCCTGCGACGCTACGTTTGCTGGTTGCTCGCGTGGAGACGGCCAGTCCAGAGAAGTAATCATCATGGCTTTGCGCGAGGACGCGCTCTACGCCAGCTATCGCCGCCTGGAAAAGCCGCTGTTCAATGTGCTGTATCGGCAGCTTTGGCAGGTGGAGGATTGTCAGGATGTGATCCACGACGCCTACGTTCGCGTGTGGGAGCGTCGCGACATGGTCGACGCTGACACGCTGGATGCACTGATCTGGACTACGACGTTGAATCTTGCAAAAAATCGTCTGCGCTGGCGCTTTCTACGTCGACATGAAACAGTCGATGAGGATTTGCCTCAACTTGCTATCGACAGTCAGCCAGAGGATTTTCTCGCCATCCGTCAGCTGCATGCAGCACTGCGGCGGCTGCCGCGCGCTTGGCAGGAGGTCATTCTTCTATCTGAATTCGGCGGCATGCGCGGTGAGGAGATAGCCGCCGTCCTCGGAATTCCAGCCGGCACGGTAGCGTCGCGAAAGCATCTGGCGCTGGTACGCATGAAACATCTGATGAGGACATCCAGCCGTGACTGAAGCCAGCAACATCTTCATTGAACTCAAGCCACCCGATGGTGGAATACAGCGTTTGCGACGAACGCTGGAAGGTCATCACCGACGGACAGCTTCACGCGGCTGGCGAGTTACTACGGTCGCGATGGCAGCATCCATCCTGGCGGTGGCGTGGCTGTTACCGGGCGTCATGGCGCGACATCGCCAAACCGATCAACTACGAGCGGCGATGGAAAAGGCCGTTGCTCCCGTGGATGGTGGGCTGCGTGTCTTGCACGGTGCAGCCCTGGAGCTACCCAGCGATGAGCCGAATGTGAGAATTTTTCTGGTGCAGTCGACACCCGCTGCGCAGCGTTGACATGGAATGCCTCACCATGAACAAACTGCTTGTCATTTTGTCTATATGAAACAGCATGGCTTTATGCTGCAAGCCCTGGTGCTGGTCAGTCGCATGATCAATTGCAGCAAACGTCATACGCTTGGGTACCGCAGGCGCTCAATCATGCTCAGCGCGATCGGGCTCGCATTGTCCTTCGCGGTTGCGTTGCCGGCGCGGATGGCGGCAGTCCATACTCAGCCGCCCTGGCATATCGAAAGTTTCTGCCATCGCGGTGCGCCGCCGGCACGACGCTGCCTGATACGCGCGCGCCAGGGCATCCTGGTTTTTCAGCTGGCCGAGCTCGCCTCGGCACCCAGCGTCAGCTGGAGCAACGGCGTGGCGGTGCTGGTGTCAGGCGCGGGCAAACCATCGCGCCAGCTTCGCTTCTTCGTCCCGCCGCAAAAGCTCAGCGCGCCGTTCATGCAGGTGCGGGCTTATGACCTCGCGCATCGGCGGGTCGCTCTGTATACCGATGGCAAGCTGCATGTTCGCGCGATGTTTAGCGAGGATGCGGATACCGGCCGTCGCGATCTTGGCGTGCTAGCGCTGCCATCCAATATCGTCGCGGATACGCTGCGCGTGAGCTTCGAGGGGCCGTCGCTGCATGCATCCTGGCGCGACCGCAACGGTCGGACACAGGAGCGAACGCTGCCGGCCAAGGGTTGATCAGGAAGCGGACCGGTCCACGCCTGCACACGCAATGCGCGCAGTCGCGCGGTCTAGAATCGAGCCTTCCGTTTCATAGCTTTACGCCAGCGCATGATCGTTCCACCCCGCAAAATTCTGCATATCGACATGGATGCGTTCTACGCGTCGGTGGAGCAGCGCGACGATCCCTCGCTGCGCGGCAAGCCGGTGGCGGTGGCCTGGCGCGGCCCGCGTTCGGTGGTGTGCGCGGCGAGCTACGAGGCGCGGATGTTTGGCATCCGCTCGGCGATGCCGGCGCTGCGGGCGGAACGGCTGTGCCCGCAGGTCGTCTTTGTGCCGCCGGATTTCGTGCGCTACAAAGCGGTGTCGCGGCAGATCCGCGGGATCTTTGCGCGGCACACCGAACTGGTCGAGCCGCTATCGCTGGACGAGGCCTATCTCGACGTGACCACGACGCTGACCGGCCTGCCGTCGGCCACCGCCACGGCCGAGGCGATCCGCACCGCGATCCGCGAGGAAACCCAGCTCACGGCATCGGCCGGCGTGGCGCCGAACAAGTTTCTGGCCAAGATCGCGTCGGACTGGCACAAGCCCGACGGACTGTGCGTGATTCGCCCGCACCAGATCGACGCCTTTCTCGTGCCACTGCCAGTCAGCCGCCTGCCCGGCGTGGGCAAGGTGATGGAGGCCAAGCTGGCGACCTTGGGCATCACCACGGTCGGCGCCCTGCGCGCGCTCGCCCTGCCTGAGCTGGAGCAGCGCTTTGGCCGCTGGGGCCGGCGCCTGCACGAGCTGGCGCGCGGCATCGACGAGCACGCCGTGCAACCGGAACGGGCGAGCTTGCAGATTTCCTCCGAGGATACCTTCGAGCACGACCTCACCTTGGACGAACTCGAACCGCCCATTCGCCGGCTCGCCGAAAAGACCTGGGCCGGCTATCTGCGCAACAATGCCGGATCGGCGCAGGGCCGCGTGGCGCGCACCGTCGTGCTGAAACTGAAAACCTCCGATTTCCGCACGCTGACGCGCAGCCTCACGCCGGCACAGCAGCCGCAGTCGGCAACCGAGCTGGGCGATATCGCCTGCGCGCTGCGCGCGCGGGTCGAGCGCCCGGCGGATGCGCTTTATCGACTCGTCGGCGTGGGACTGACCGGCTTCGTGGAGCGCGACAGCTACCAGGCGCAGACGGATCTGTTTGACTGATCCTGCTGGCGGACGGCCCGATCACTCGTCGTCGGGCAATGGGCTTTCGGACAACAGGTACTCAAACGCGTAATGATGCTGCCCGTCGACGATCTTGATCGCCAGCGCGCCGGACAAGCCAGCCAACTCGCCGGTCGCGGAATCGGGCACGACGGTAATGCTCAGCGACTGCGCGCCCTGCGCCATGCTGCCGCTGTGCTGCAGAGCAAACGTACCGCGCCGGCCGTGCAGTGTGCCGCTGACGCGCTCCATCGCCACGTAGCCGGCCGAGCCATCGACCGCCGTGCGCACGGCCAGCATCTGGCCCTTGCTGCTGGCGTCCAGGTCGCCGCTGAAGATCTTCTCCAGCGCCATGCGCCCGATGCTGGCGTCGCCGATGTCCGCCTCCGGCGGCTGCGGCAGTATTTTCACTTCGAACGTGCCACTGGCGAGCTTGGTCATCGTCGTTCCCGATACGGTTTTGTCCCTGAAGTCTAACGCCGCTGGCACCAGACTGTCGGTTTCCGGTTTCCCGCCAGGCCAGCGGTCACACCGCTTGCCGCGGACAAAGAATGGCTTTCGATGCCGACACGGTGACTGGCAAGCAGATCCGACCGGCCTTAATAGATCGCTTGCTATTAGATAGTGCACTATGTATATTGCGTAACCATGAAGCCGAAGACCGCCATCGCCATTCCATCCAAGTCGATGCTGCAGCTCGATCAGCAGCTGTGTTTCGCCCTGTACTCGGCGAGCCTGGCCATGAACAAGGTGTACCGCACGCTGCTGGCCAAGCTCCGACTCACCTATCCGCAGTACTTGGTCATGCTAGTGCTATGGGAACGCGACCAGCTGACCGTATCGCAGATCGGCGAACGCCTCTTCCTCGACTCAGCCACGCTGACGCCACTGCTCAAAAGGCTGGAAGCGGCCGGACTATTGGACCGCGTGCGTGCGGCCGAGGACGAGCGCCAGGTCATCATCTCGCTCACGGTCGAGGGTCGGGCGCTGAAAAAGCAGGCCAGTAGCGTACCGTCGGCGGTGTTCTGCGCCACCGGCTGCGAGGTCGACGAACTGCTGGCACTCAAGACGCAACTGACGCAGTTACGCGAACAACTGGCCAGCAACAGCTCAGAGCCGTAAGGCACGGCACGCGCCTTTTTCGTTTTTTATAGCCGGAAATGCACAGCACCCAGAGAATTTTCAAGCCGGAATTTCAAGCAAGCCAGTTCGTTTTTCATCCCACGTTCCACCGACTCACCCACCCCCAAAAGGAGACGCATCATGTCTATCGAAAAAGTTCTCTACCGCGCTCATGCCAAAGCAAATGGTGGTCGCGACGGCCGCGCCGTCTCGTCCGACAACGTGCTGGACGTCAAGCTGACCACGCCGAAAGAACTCGGCGGCGCCGGTGGTGACGGCACCAACCCCGAGCAGCTCTTTGCCGCCGGCTATTCCGCCTGCTTTCTGGGCGCGCTGAAGTTTGTGGCCGGCCAGCAAAAAATCGCCCTGCCCGCCGACACCATGGTCGAAGGCGAGGTGGGCATCGGCCCGATCCCAACCGGCTTCGGCATTGAGGTGGCGTTGAAGGTCACCATCCCTGGCCTCGACCACGGCCAGGCCGAAGCGCTGGTGCAGAAGGCGCACATCGTGTGCCCGTACTCCAACGCCACGCGCGGCAATATCGATGTCACGCTGACGGTTGCCTAAACCCCAGCAACAGTACGCCGACCTGAGCACCGCGCGTCGGCGGCTGTAGCGACACTTATGCCGGCCGCACTCGGTGCGCGCCGGCATTTTTCTGTTCGACGCTCACGCAAAAGCAACCGCGCACCGGCTACCGTGAAGCTCCTCGCGGAGCCCGCCATGACGACCGAATCCGAATCCCTATCCGTCGCCGTACTGCTCGGCACCGTCCGCCGCGAACGTATGGGTATACGCGCCGCACGGCTGATTCTGCGGTCGCTGGAGGCGCGTGGGCACGAGGCGGTGCTGGTCGATCCCATGCAGACACCGCTGCCGCTGCTCGACCGCATGTACAAGGAATACGCCGCCGGCACGGCGCCCGACCTTTTGCAAACGCTGGCGACGCTGTATCGCCGCGTCGACGGCTTTCTGATCGTCAGCGCCGAGTACAACCACGGCATACCGCCGGCGCTGAAAAATCTGCTCGATCACTTTCTTGAAGAATATTTCTGGCGGCCATCCGGCATCGTCTGCTACTCGCAGGGCCCGTTCGGCGGCGTGCGCGCGGCGATGGCGCTGAGGGCGACGCTGGCCGAGCTGGGCATGCCGAGCGTGCCAAGCCTTTGCCCGATTCCGCATATTGGCAAGGCACTGGACCCGGAAGGCGAGCCCACCGATCCGCGCACGCAGAAATCACTCGATCGCTTTCTGGACGAATTTTCCTGGTATGCCCGCGCGCTGCGACGCCAGCGCAACCAAGGAACGCCGTATTGAAAGCATGCGCCTGGCGCCTGCCAAAAGGCCCCGGCGCGAGCCGCGCTGGGGCCTTTCAGGCTAACCCGTCCAACCTGCCTGCCGGGCGCTGCGATTAATCCTGCACGTCCTCACAGCGACGCTCGGTGGTGTAGTAAGCCTTCTTGTTCTGCGCGTTTTTCTGCACATGATTGCCGACCACGCCGCCAGCCACCACGCCGCCAATGGTCGCCAGCGTCTTGCCTTTGCCGCCGCCGACCTGATGACCGAGCAGGCCGCCGGCCACCGCGCCGACGCCAGTACCGAGAATCCGGTGATCGTCCTGCGACTGGATATGCTTGACCCGCACATCGTGGCAGACTTGGCGCGCCTGCACGGCGGTCGCCCCGAACACGCCAAGCGCCAAGGCCGCCGTAAGCATAAGTGTTCTGTTCATGGCTGGCTCTCCTGCATCAATAAAAAGTATTGATAGCCCGCGCCGCGTGACGGACGAGTCAAGTCGAACGAACGTCCTGGACCACAGAAGCATCAAGCACGCACTCAGAGAAGAAGCACCCGGCCTAGGCAAAAACGACGATTCATGAGCACCGATACCCTGCCCGCAACGAACCCGGTTACCGAGCCCGCCCAGCATTGGTGCCTCTATCTGATCGAATGCCGCAACGGCAGCTACTACGCCGGCATCACCAACCGGCTCGATGCGCGCTACGCGGCGCATGTCGCTGGCCGCGGCGCACGCTACACCCGCGCCAATCCGCCGCTGCGGCTGCTGGGATGCCGCAGTTACCCGGATCGATCCAGCGCTTCGCGGGCGGAGTGGCGGATCAAGCAGCTGCCGCGCGCGCAGAAGCTGCGGTTTCTGTTCGACCAATAACGCGAGCCTGCCGGCGCTTAATTCTTTTTGGGCATGTACAGGTCGGTGATCGTGCCTTCGTAGATTTCCGCCGCCATGCCGACCGATTCGCTCAAGGTCGGGTGCGGGTGGATGGTCAGACCGATATCGGCGGCCTCGCTGCCCATCTCGATCGCCAGGGTGACCTCGGAGATCAGGTCGCCGGCGTGCTGGCCGACGATGCCGCCGCCGACGATGCGATGAGTCTGCTCGTCGAACAACAGCTTGGTGAAGCCTTCGGTGCGATCGTTGCCGATGGCGCGACCGCTGGCGGCCCAGGGGAATTTCGCCACGCCGACCTTCAGGCCCTTCTCTTTCGCCTCGCGCTCGCTGACCCCGACCCAGGCGATTTCCGGATCGGTATACGCCACCGACGGAATCACCCGCGCGTCGAAGTAGCTCTTGCGCCCGGCGACGACTTCGGCGGCGACCTTCGCCTCGTGCGTGGCCTTGTGCGCCAGCATCGGCTGGCCGACCAGATCGCCGATGGCGAAGATGTGCGGCACGTTGGTGCGCATCTGGTTGTCGACGGTGATGAAACCGCGCTCGCTGACGCTCACGCCGGCCTTGTCGGCGCCGATCTTGCCGCCGTTGGGCGAGCGGCCTACCGAGACCAGCACGCGATCGAACAGCGTGGTTTCCGGCACGCTGTCGCCTTCGTAGCTGACCTCGATGCCTTTCTTGGTGGCCTTGGCCTCGACCACCCTGGTCTTGAGATGGATACCCTTGAGGCGCTTGCCCATGCGCTGCGCCAGCGGCTTGATCAGGTCGGCGTCGGCACCGGGGATCAGCTGATCCATGAACTCGACCACGGTCACTTCGCTGCCCAGCGCCGAATACACGGTGGCCATTTCCAGGCCGATGATGCCGCCGCCGACGACGAGCAATTTCTTCGGCACGTCTTTCAGTTCGAGTGCGCCGGTCGAATCGATGATGCGTTCGTCGTCCCACGGGAACGAAGGCAGTTTCACCGATTGCGAGCCGGCCGCGATGATGGCGTTCTCGAAGCGGATCAGCTTCTTGCCATCTTTCGTCTGGACTTCCAATTCATTCGGCGAAATAAATGCGCCCACACCCTCGACCGTGCGCACCTTGCGCTGCTTGGCCATCGACGTCAGACCGCCGGTGAGCTTGCCGACCACCTTGGCCTTGAACTCGCGCAGCTTGTCGATCTCGATCTTGGGCTTGCCGAAGGTGATGCCGTGCGCCGCCATCGCCTCGGCTTCGTCGATTACCGCAGCGGCGTGCAGCAAGGCCTTGGACGGAATGCAGCCCACATTGAGGCAGACCCCGCCAAGTGTGGCGTAACGCTCGACCAGCACCGTGTCGACGCCGAGATCGGCCGCGCGGAACGCCGCCGTATAGCCGCCGGGACCTGAGCCCAGCACGACGAGCTTGCATTCGATATCGGCCTTGCGGCCGGATTCACCGGTGGCTTTGGGTGCTGGCGCGGCCGGCTTGCTGCTGTCAGCGGCCGGCGAAGGCGCGGCTTGGGACGCTTCGGGCTTGCTTGGCTCCGCTTTCGGGGCAGACTGTTTGGGCGCGTCGGCTGGTGCAGCTTCCGGAGCCGCGGCAGCATCGGCCGCCGTCTCGACGACGGCAATCACGCTGCCTTCGGAAACTTCGTCGCCGACCTTGAGCTTGATCTCCTTGATCACGCCCGCGACGCTGGTCGGAATCTCCATCGTCGCCTTGTCCGATTCCAGCGTGATCAGGCTCTGTTCCTTGGTTACCGTATCGCCGACCTGCACCAGAATTTCGATGACCGGCACGCTGCTGTTGCCGCCGATGTCGGGGACTTTGATTTCGATGGTGTTGGCCATGGGAGAACATCCTTCTTTAGTCGCTCGCGGCACGAACGGCGCGTAGCATGTAGTGGGTCGGGCACGGGCAGGAGGCGGTCGACCGACCGCTCCTCACCCTGACGCCTCTCCCGCCGGGAGAGGCGCCAAAACGTCAGAGCAGCAGGCGGCGGATATCGCCGAGCTGGGTGGCCAGGAACGCCGCGAAGCGCGCGGCCAGCGCGCCGTCGATGACGCGGTGGTCATAGCTCAGCGACAGCGGCAGGAGCAGGCGCGGCACAAACTCTTTGCCATTCCAGACCGGCTTGATCGCCGCCTTGGACACGCCCAGGATGGCCACCTCCGGCGCGTTGACGATCGGCGTGAAGGCGGTGCCGCCGATACCGCCCAGCGAGCTGATCGAGAAGCAGCCGCCGGACATTTCCGCCGGGCCGAGTTTCTTTTCGCGCGCCTTTTTCGAGATCTCGCCCAGCTCGCGCGCCAGGTCGAGCAGACCCTTTTTGTCGCAGTCGCGGATCACCGGCACGACCAGGCCGTCGGGCGTATCCACCGCGATGCCGATGTGGAAATATTTTTTCAGGATCAGCTTTTCGCCGGACTCGTCCAGCGAGGCGTTGAATTGCGGGAACTGCTTCAGCGCTGCGACCACCGCTTTGATCTGGAACACCAGCGGGGTGACTTTCAGATCCTTGTTCTCTTCGCCGAGCTTTTT
>NMRC01023724.1_pt1 | contig 10617 bp, 7 predicted proteins | sample 1520911 | NCBI WGS metagenome assembly NMRC01 (sample SAMN07342169, study PRJNA393822) | plant metagenome | isolation source: fluid collected inside the plant's | place: USA: Vermont, Morristown, Molly Bog | reverse complement strand
CGCGGCATGCGGCGCGTCGGCGGCGCTGAGCGAGTTCGGCAAGACCTCCGAATCCGGCGCATCAGAGCGAAAGTGAGCCCCGAGTGACTGCGTGCGTGCTCGTGCCGCGGCGGTTACGGCGGCCGCAACCTCAAGCAGGTTGCGATCTTCGAGCTCACGGATGGACGCGGGCATCGTGTTGGCGAGTGCCTCACGCCACGCCACGAGCCGCGCTGCGGCCGCGCGCATCCCGGCTTCGTTGCGCACCAGACCGAGCTGGTCCCACATAAGGGCTTGCAGAGCATCACGGGTGAATGGGGCAGAGGCCGGTTGCTCCGGTTCAGCTGCTGCGCCGGGAGCTGCGCGGAGTTCGGTGAGCGGGCCTGGGCCAGCTTCGACTTCCTGGGGCTGGAAGCGCTGCGCAGGCTCGGCTCGCCCGAGTGCCAGTGCCGCCCGCCGGCCGAACACCGCAGCTTCCAGCAGCGAGTTCGAGGCCAACCGGTTCGCCCCGTGCACGCCCGTGTTCGCCACCTCACCCACCGCCCAGAGCCCTGGCAGGCTGCTTCGCCCATCCAGATCCGTCGCGATCCCGCCCATCAGGTAGTGCGCGGCCGGGGTGACCGGAATCCACTCACGCGCCCAGTCAAAGCCCGCCGCGCGGCACTCGGCGTCAATCGTCGGAAAGCGCACCGCCAAGAAGTCGCGCAATTCGGCAAACTCCTGCCCATGGATGGGATGCGGTTCAATCACCGTTGCATCCAGCCAGATCGGCTGCCCGTCTTGCGCCGCCATCTCGCGAGCAATCGCTCGCGCCACGACGTCACGCGGGGCCAATTCAGCATCCGGATGCACGTCAAGCATGAACCGATCTCCCGCGCGGTTGCGCAGCACCGCGCCGTCGCCACGCACCGCCTCGCTGATCAGTGGCACCCCCGGTGCGGCGAGTGCGGTCGGGTGGAACTGCACGAATTCCATGTCGTGCAACACCGCTCCAGCGCGGGCCGCCGCTGCGATGCCGTCGCCGGTCGCGACGGTCGGGTTGGTGGTGAAGCGGTAGAGTTGCCCGGCCCCGCCACTGGCGAGCACCACAGCATCCGCCGTGAGTCGACCTCGCACCCCCGAGGCATCGAGTGTTTCGACCCCGACCACGCGCCCGTCCTGAACCAGCAGATCGGCGACCGCCACATATTCTCGAACAGGAATGTTGCGTCGTTGGGTTGCGGCAACCTCGGCGCGTTCGATCTCCGCACCGGTGGCATCGCCGCCAGCGTGGAACACTCGACGCACCGAATGTGCCGCCTCTTTGCCGCGTTCCAGTCCGCCGAACTCGTCGCGGTCGAATTGCACGCCGAGCTCTAACAGTTCCCGAACGATCTGCTCGCCGTCTGTCGTTAACACCCGGACCGCTGATGGGTCGTTCGCCAGCGCGCCGGCACGCATGGTGTCGGCCGCATGCAACTCCACTGAGTCTTCGCCGCCAACGGCTGCGGCTATGCCGCCCTGAGCATATGCCGTGTTGGCCTCGTCGATTCGTGACTTGGTCAGCACCACCACCTCATGACCGAGCTCAGTGGCGGTGATGGCCGTGCTCAGCCCGGCCAGTCCGCTCCCCACCACAATGACGCGCATCTCGAATCCGTTCTAGCCGCGGCCCGGTGTCGCGCCAGAGTTCTGCGGCACCGCCTCAAGCATCCGCTCGAGCGCGACCCGTGCGGGTTCAGCGACCGACTCCGGCACCTGAATCTGGTTCACCGTTCGACCGGCAACGAGCTCTTCGAGCACCCAAGCCAAGTACCCCGGGTGGATGCGGTACATCGTCGAGCACGGGCAGACCACCGGGTCGAGGCAGAAGATCGTGTGCTCCGGATGTTCGGCCGCGAGCCGCTGCACCATATTGATCTCGGTGCCGATGCCGATGACTGAACCAGGCTCGGCTGCGGCGACGTATTTGCGAATGTAGTCGGTCGATCCGGCACCATCGGCCGCATCCACGACCTCCATCGGGCACTCGGGATGCACGATGATCTGCACGCGCGGCTCAGCCGCACGGGCCCGTTCGATCTGCTCGACGCTGAAGCGGCGGTGCACCGAGCAGAAGCCGTGCCACAAAATGACCCGCGAATCATCGATGACTTCGGCCGTGTTGCCGCCAAGTGGGTGCCGCGGGTTCCACATCGGCATCTGCTCAAGTGGAACACCCATCGCCTTCGCGGTGTTCCGGCCCAAGTGCTGGTCGGGAAAGAACAGCACCCGCTGGCCGCGCTCGAACGCCCATTCAAGCACCGTCGCGGCATTCGACGAGGTGCAGACGATGCCGCCGTGTGAACCACAGAATGCTTTGAGTGCGGCCGACGAGTTCATGTAGGTGACCGGCACAACGGAGGCGCGACCGTCAGCGCTGCGCTCACCGAAGCGTTCCATCAATTGGTTCCAGCAGTCGGTGACGGAGTCGATGTCGGCCATGTCGGCCATCGAGCATCCGGCGGCCAGGTTCGGCAGGATCACGCGCTGCTGTGGCGTTGAGAGCATGTCGGCGGTTTCCGCCATGAAGTGCACACCGCAGAACACGATGGCTTCGGCGTTGGTGTGTTGAGTTGCCGCACGGGCCAACTGGAATGAGTCGCCGAGGTAGTCGGCGTGCCGAACGATTTCCTCGCGCTGATAGAAGTGGCCCAGAATCACGACGCGCTCACCGAGGGTGGCTTTGGCGGCCCGGATGCGCGCATCCAGTTCGTCTTCGCTTGCGCTGCGGTATTCGGCAGGCAGGCTGCCCTGGCGCGGTGAGCCGACTGGGATCACGTCACCCATTGATGAGCCAGGACCGTAGCCGTCCACGCGGTCGGCAACCCACGGCCCGTCGGCCAGTTCGGGCGTGCAGCTTGAGGCGTCGCTCGCTCCGGCCGTAATCAGCTGAATCAGGTGGTCGACGGATGGGGTCGGGGTGGCGCCAAGATTGGTCGCGCTCATGGGGTGCTCCTGAGTGAGGGGAGTGGGGTGGCGTAGCGGTAGAGCTTGGGGGGTCGGTGTCGGGTGCCGGCGAGGCGTTCGCCGGTGTCGACGAGTTGGCCGGATGCTTCGACTGCGCGCCGAAAATTGGCCGGGTCGATGCGTCGGCCCAACACCGCTTCGTGCACTTCTCGCAACTGCGCAAGCGTGAAAGTGTCACCGAGGAAGGCGTGCGCAATGCGTGCGTACTCGACCTTCGTGCGCAACCTCCAGAGGCCGTACTCGATGATGTTGTTGTGGTCGAAGGCGAGTTCGGGGAGGCGGTCGGCTTCGAACCAAGCGACGTTTTCGCTCACCGGAACCTGCGCGGCCTCGGCTGATTGCACCATGGCCCAGTAGATAACGGAGATGACGCGATCGCCGGGTGAGCGGTCGAGCCCACCAAAGGTATAGAGCTGTTCGAGGTAGGCCGGAGCGAGCCCGGTGGTTTCAGCCAGGGTGCGCGCGGCCGCGTGTTCGAGCTCTTCGGTATCGGGGAGCCACCCGCCGGGAAGTGCCCACTGGCCGGAATGCGGGTCTCGAGTGCGTCGCACCAGCGGGATCCACAGCCGGGGTTGCTTGCTCGGCTCTTGGCGCAGGGCAAAGATCACCGTTGACACCGCGAGCTTTGCGCGTTGCGTGGTGAGTGACATGTGATGCCTGCTTGAGAGTCTGAGTCGAGTTAGAGTCACTATGACTCAATCTCCGTGTTCATCTTATAGTCACTCTGACTCAAACACAATTCGTGCCAAGTCTCTGGCATGCGGGGATCCTGCATGCACGTCACGCACGGCCGTGCAGGAGTCCCATGCGCCCGCTTCATCAAGCTGAATGCGGCCGTTGCGGAAAGCGAGGATAGTGAGGGCATGAACGTGTCGCTCGTCTGAGCGAAGGAAGGAATGTTCACGTGTCCAATACAGATGTTCCCGTGCTGTTGATCGTCGGAGTGGCGATCGTCGTCGTGCTGGTCGTTGTTGCCCTTGCGTTGTCGATTCGGATTGTGCCGCAGGCGACGGTTGCGGTGGTGACCCGCTTCGGGAAGTACCACCGCATCCTGACCCCGGGTCTTGGCTTCATCATCCCGCTCGCGGAGAACGCCTCGCGCCGGGTCGAGGTGCAAAACCAGACGGCGCAGTTCAAGTTCTCGGTCATCACCAATGACCAGGCGGCCGTGCAGTTCACGGCAACGCTCATCTTTGCGGTCTCCGACGCCGATGAGGAGACGATTCAGCGGGTGGCCTACAAGTTTGTCGACCACCAGAGCTTCTCACTCGCGCTCAATGCCGCCGTCGAAGCATCCGTGCGTGAGTATGTGTCATCGAAGCTGCAGTCCGAGATCCTCGGTGCACGTTCTGAGATCGTCACCCATGCCAAGAATGCGCTCGACACCCAAGTGGCCGATTGGGGCTATACGATCGGCGATTTGCAGTTGAACGATATCCAGTTCGATCAGACGATTACCGACTCGATGAACCGTGTCGTGGCGGCCAAGAATCAGAAGACCGCTGCCGAGTTTGAGGGCGAGGCGCTGCTCATTACGAAGACGAAGGCCGCCGAAGCCGAGGGGGCGTTCATCCGAATCTCCGCTGAGAATGAGAAGACAGCCGCAAAGCTGCGTGGCGAGGGACTGGCCGAGTTTCGCAAGGCGATGACGAGTGGCATCAAGGAGTCGGCTGCCGAGTTAGCGAAAGCAAACGTTGATCCGTCGATCATCTCTTTGGCGATGTGGACGGAGACGCTGAGCAAGGTGGCCGCCGAAGGCAGCGGCAACACGATCCTGCTCGACGGCAACGTCGGCACTCTCGACGAAACAATGCGCCGCTTCCAGGCACTTGGACTCTCTCGCGATACGGCAGCGTAGACGCACCCTCGGCGCGTGCCGGTGCCCCATCGCCATCGCCGTCGCCATCACCTTCACCTTCGTCCCGGAGCTCCGCTCAGGGCGGGGCTTCAAGCGCATGTTGAGAGTTTGTGGCGAGGAGGTATCGGACTGAAATGCGGCGCTGCTAGGCTCAGCGCATAACCACATATTGGGCCAACACGGCACGCGGGAGAGCCGAACCGCGATGGATCGCAGCGAGCGAATCCGAGCGACATCCGGCACCGAAGGAGCAAGCCTCCCCGCCAAACTCTCAGGTGCAATTACCGCGCCGCCAAGGCCACTCTGAAAATGGATGCACACCACCGCAGTGCGGCAAGCGCATCCAGCCCACGGTGAAAGTTCGGCCCGGCCGAGCGAAGCTCTCAGGCCAATGACAGAGGGGGAGTTCTCATCGCAATTACCTGCTTTTTGGCCACCTGCCGCCTGGGAGAACTCATGACGCTTAGCCCCCTCGATGCCTTGCACCATGATGCTGGCGCGACCTTCACCGACTTTGCCGGCTGGGACATGCCGGTGCGATTCAGCAGCGACCTCGCCGAACACCACGCCGTTCGGCAGTCCGCCGGACTGTTTGATATCTCGCACATGGCTGAGATCGCCGTCGTCGGCCCCGATGCAGCGAAAGCCCTCGACACCGCATTGGCCGGGGCGATCTCCAAACTCAGCATCGGCCAGGCCAAGTACTCGCTGCTGCTGAACGAACGTGGCGGCGTGATCGACGACCTCATCGTCTACCGGCTCGGCACGAACGACTTCCTCATCATCGCCAACGCCGGCAACCGATTCCCGGTGGTCGAAGCCCTCACCGTGCGCGCCGCTGGCTGTGAGGCGAGGGTTACCGACCAGAGCGATGAGACCGCGTTGATTGCGATTCAAGGGCCGAAGGCGCTCTCCGTGCTCAAGCGTGTGCCTGACCTTGAGCTCATGCCATTCGCCGAGGGCCAACTCCCCGCTTCTGACGCCCTCGACACCCTTGGTTACTACCGCTGCCTGCTCGCCACCTTCCGTGGCGTGCCCGTATTCATCGCTCGCACCGGCTACACCGGCGAAGATGGTTTCGAGATTGCCGTGCCGAACGATTCGGCCGCCCGGCTCTGGGAAGGGCTGCTGGATGCTGGCGATGGCGCGGTCACGCGCTGCGGCCTTGCGGCGCGAGACACCCTTCGCCTTGAGGCTGGCATGCCGCTGTACGGCCACGAGCTGGGCCCGGACTGGCGCCCGGAGCAGGCGGGTCTCGGGCGGGTGGTGGCCCTCAGTAAGCCCGAAGATTTCATTGGCAAGGCCGCACTGAGCCATCCCATTGACCCGGATGCACCGGTGCTGGTCGGCCTGCAGGCCGAGGGCAAGCGAGCCGGCCGAGCCGGGTACGGGGTGTTCATCGGTGATGAGCAGATTGGTGAGATCACCTCGGGTGCACTCTCACCGACACTCGGCGTTCCGATCGCGATGGCGATGGTGCGGCCAAGTCACTCGGCCGTCGGAACCGCGGTCGAACTCGATGTGCGCGGCAGCCGCATCCCGGCCCGCGTCGTTGCCCTGCCGTTCTATCGCCGTTCAAGCTAGCCGAGCGAGCATCCAAATCCCAGACCAGAGCCAACCAGGAGAACACCATGACCGACCTCAATTCCTTGCAGTACACCGTTGAGCACGAATGGGCTCAGATTGACGGCGACGTTGCCGTGATCGGCATCACCGACTATGCAGCTGAGAAACTCGGAGACGTCGTCTTTGTCGAGTTGCCCACCGTCGGCACCGGCCTGACCGCTGGTTGGTCTGCGGCGAGATCGAGTCGACCAAGTCGGTTGGTGAGATTTACTCGCCGGTCAACGGCGAGGTCGTTGCGGCCAATCAGGCCGTGGTCGACCGCCCCGAACTCATCAACTCAGATCCCTTCGGCGAGGGCTGGCTCATCAAGGTGAAGTTCACCGGCCAGGGCGAGTTCATCGACCGCGCCGCATACGAGGCGATCACCAACTAGCTCTGATCCCTGTTCGACGGGCCGCGCACGAACGGCTTGGTCGGCAGCCACCAGCCCCAGTACCCAGCCACTGTACCCAGCCGCTCGCCGCGAGCACGAAAGACCAGGCAATGCATCCACTTGACCGTTTTGATCGCCGCCACATCGGCACTGACTCGAGCGCCCAGGCCACCATGTTGGCCGCCGTCGGCTTCGAGCATCCCGACGAGCTCATGCGGGCAGCCGTGCCCCAGGCCATTCACATGGCCGAGGTGCTCAACTCGGCGATTCCTCCCGCGATCAGCGAGCAGGAGGCGCTGGCCGAGTTGCGCGAGCTGGCCGGCCAGAACACGCTCAAGCGTTCGCAGATCGGCCTCGGCTACTACGGAACGATCACGCCGAGCGTGATCAAGCGCAACGTGTTCGAGAACCCCAGTTGGTATACCGCGTATACGCCGTACCAGCCTGAGATTTCCCAGGGCCGGCTCGAGGCGCTCATCAACTTCCAAACCATGGTGACCGATCTGACTGGCCTTCACACCGCCAACGCCTCGATGCTCGATGAGGCAACTGCGGTGGTTGAGGGCATGTTGCTCGCTCAGCGTGTGTCCAAGACGGGCTCGAAGCGCTGTGTGGTGGACGCCGATGTGCTGCCCCAAACGCGTGCTGTGCTGGAGAGCCGGGCCGAGCCGCTTGGCATCGAGCTCGCCTTCATCGAGTTGGCTGGCCTGGGCACGGTTGAGCTTGGCGATCATTTTGGCCTGATCGTGCAGTACCCGGGCGCCTCAGGGCGGGTCTGGAACCCAGCCGAGCTGATTGCCGCAAGCAAGGCAGCCGGAGGCGTTGTCGTGGTGGCCGCCGATCTGCTGGCGCTGGCGCTGCTGCGCTCCCCTGGCGAACTCGGTGCGGATGTCGCGGTTGGCACCACCCAGCGCTTTGGCGTGCCGATGGGCTTCGGCGGCCCACACGCCGGGTACCTCGCCGTGCGCAGCGGCCTTGAGCGCTCGCTGCCGGGTCGCCTGGTGGGGGTGTCGCAGGATGCCAGTGGGCGTCCCGGCTACCGGCTCAGTTTGCAGGCGCGCGAGCAGCACATCCGGCGCGAGAAGGCCACCTCGAACATCTGCACCGCCCAGGTGTTACTGGCCGTGATGGCGGCGATGTATGCGGTCTATCACGGACCAGTCGGCATTCGGCACATCGCCGAGCAGGTCGCTTCCAAGGCGAAGGCGTTGGCCGACGAACTCACCGGCTTTGGCTTGACCCTGGCATCCGACAGCTACTTCGACACCATTCGGGTGCACGTTCCCGGCCTCGCAGAGCGCGTTGTGCAACGTGCAGATGCGGCAGGCTACCTGCTTTGGCAGATCGACGATGCAACCGTGCAGCTGGCCGTCGACGAGACCACGACCGCCGAAGACTTGGCGGCCATTGCGGCGGCGTTCGGCCTGCCCGAGTCCACCCGCATCGAATGGGAAGGTGCGTTTGGCGAGCTCGGCGGCACGGCGATTGCGCCCGAGTTGGCTCGGCAGAGCGCCTATCTCACCCACCCGGTGTTCAATAGCTATCACTCCGAGACCGCGATGATGCGTTATCTCAAGCAACTCGCCGACCGGGACTACGCACTCGACCGTGGCATGATCCCGCTCGGCTCATGCACCATGAAGCTCAACGCGGCGACCGAGATGGAGGCGGTGAGCTGGCCCGAGTTCGCCGGCCTGCATCCCTTCGCTCCAGAGGCCCAGGTGCTCGGCTCGCTCGGCATGATCGAGCAGCTTGAGGCGTGGCTTGCTGAGGTGACCGGGTACGACACGGTTTCGCTCCAACCCAACGCCGGCTCGCAGGGCGAATTGGCCGGTCTGCTGGCGATTCGCGGCTATCACCTCGCGAATGGCGACACCGGCCGCGAGGTGTGCCTGATTCCGTCGAGCGCGCACGGCACCAATGCCGCATCGGCGGTGCTGGCCGGGATGCGTGTGGTGGTGGTGGCCTGTGACGAGAACGGCAACGTTGACCTGGTCGATTTGCGCGCCAAGATCGCTGAGCACGCTGACGCGCTCGCCGCGCTGATGATTACCTACCCGTCGACGCACGGTGTCTACGAGCATGATGTGCTCGACATCACCCAGGCCGTGCACGATGCTGGCGGGCAGGTGTATGTCGACGGTGCCAACCTCAACGCGCTGCTGGGGTTCGCCCGCTTCGGCGACTTCGGCGGCGATGTCTCGCATCTCAACCTGCACAAGACCTTCGCGATTCCGCACGGGGGTGGCGGGCCGGGGGTGGGGCCGGTGGCGGCAAAGGCGCACTTGGCGCCGTACCTGCCCGGGCATCCGCTGGCCCAGCGGGCCGATCATCGCGGGGTGGTCCACGCCGGAGGCGCGGTCTCTGCTGCGCCATACGGTTCGGCCGGTGTGCTGCCGATCTCCTGGGCGTACATTCGCATGATGGGCTCGGCGGGGCTGGCCGACGCGACCGCTGCTGCGGTGTTGGCAGCCAACTACATCGCCCGTGGCCTTGCCGGACGCTACCCGGTCTTGTACACGGGTGAGAACGGCCTGGTGGCGCACGAGTGCATCGTGGATGTGCGCCCGCTGACGGCCGCGACCGGCGTGACCGTTGACGATGTTGCCAAGCGGCTCATCGACTACGGCTTCCACGCCCCGACGATGTCGTTCCCGGTGGCTGGCACGCTCATGGTGGAGCCCACCGAGTCTGAGGACCTCGCTGAGCTCGACCGCTTCATCGAGGCGATGATCGCGATCAAAGCCGAGGCGGATGCGGTGGCAGCTGGCACCTGGCCCGCCGACGACAACCCTCTCGTAAATGCGCCACACACGGCCGAGTCGATCGCGGCTGAGGACTGGGCGCATCCGTACTCGCGTCAGCTCGCGGTGTATCCCGTGCACGCTCTGGTGCGCACGAAGTACTGGCCGCCGGTGCGCCGCATCGACAATGCCTACGGCGACCGCAACCTCGTCTGCGCGTGCCCCCCGCCGGAGGCCTTCGCGTAGCCCGAGCGAGTCGTTGGCTGCGCGACGCTGCGCGGACCGTCAACAGTTGGAACGCGCCAGTCTAATGCGCTGGGGCGAAGATGCCTGGCCAGAGCGTGACGGCGAGCGGGTAGCCGACGAAGGAGATGGTGTCGAGCAGGAAGTGCGTGATGACGAGCGGCATCACGCGGCCCCAGCGCAGGTACGCCCAGCCAAAGACGATGCCCATGGCGGCGTTGCCGAAGAACGGGCCAAAGCCCTGGTAGAGGTGGTAGCTCCCGCGCAGCACCGCCGTTGAGAGCACGATGGCCCATTTGCCCCAACCGAGCTGGCCCAGCCGGGTGTACACGAAGCCAATCAGCACGACCTCCTCTTGGAGAGCGGCACGCGCGGCCGCCAGCAGCAGCACCGGGATGGTCCACCAATACTCGTTCAACGTTGACGCCTGGACGGCGACCGTGATGCCGATCATCCGCCCGAGCGAGTAGAGCGCGATGCCGGGGATGCCGATGACCGCCAGCAGCAGTGCGGCACGCCCAAGGTCGAAGCCCGGGCGGCGCAGATCGAAGCCGATTCGCCGGAACGGGTTCGAGCCGTCTCGCCAGAGCAGGTAGAGCGCCAGCGCGACCACGACGAGCGGGAACAGGTTGCCGAGCACCTGATACGTCGCATCCAGCCACTGCCGCGGGGACTGGCTCGGATTGAGCGAGGTGCTCTGATCGGAGAGCGGGGGGCCGGCCGTGACTGCGGCAATGAGCGAGATGATCGAGTACACCGCCGACTGGCCGAGCCCGAGCCCGAGCACGATGCCAATCTCGATCCAC
>NMRC01026349.1_pt1 | contig 10734 bp, 8 predicted proteins | sample 1520911 | NCBI WGS metagenome assembly NMRC01 (sample SAMN07342169, study PRJNA393822) | plant metagenome | isolation source: fluid collected inside the plant's | place: USA: Vermont, Morristown, Molly Bog | reverse complement strand
GCACATCAAGTAGCGCCGGAACAACCGCAGTCGGCGGCCTCGCGAGGTTCACGAGTGCGGGTGCGCTCGACACGCGCTTCAATGTCGGGAATGGCGTTGGGTTTCCGACATCCGTGTGGTCGATCATTGCGGGTAGCGACGGCTCCGTCATCGTCGGCGGAGGCTTTAGAACTTCGACGGGCTCACCATCACTGGGTTGCCGAGCACGGCCAGTCCATCGAACATCACAGGACCGCTCAGCGCTGGCTCGACGCTGACGGCTACGCCCCTCACTTGGCTCGGCAATGGCAACCCCGTGACCAGCACCGCTCGACAGTGGCAGATCTCTCCTGACGGGCTGAGCGGATGGGCTGATATCTCCGGTGAACGTGGTGCCACCATGATCATCCTCAGCAGCCAGCTCGGCCAGTTCGTTCGCGTGCAGACCAGCGGCACGAACGTGATGGGCACAACACTCGTGAACTCTGCGGCGGTCGGCCCCGTCACCGCCGCCGCAACTCCCAGCCCAAGCCCAAGCCCAAGCCCCAGTCCAACTCCCAGCCCCAGTCCCAGCCCAAGCCCCAGTTCCGCACCGACCGCCGGTGCGCAACCGAGCCCCATGCTCGCGGCCGCTGGCAGCAGCACCTCAGCCCCACTCATGCTCGCGCTGGGGATGTGCTGCGCCGGACTGCTCGCACTGGGTGTTCGCACACTCCGGGAGCGCCGGAGGGCGCAACGACCTACACTGAAGGCACCGAGCGGAGGAGTGCGATGAAACGCAGTGTGCTCGTTGTTGAAGATGACGATCTGATGCGCGACATGATCGCCCGCATCCTGGCGAGTGAGGGCTTCGAGGTGCAATCGGCGGCCAATACCGCCGAGGCCATCGACCTGTGCCGGGCCTTCGACCCTGACGCGCTCGTGGTTGACATCAACTTGGGACCAGGGCCCAATGGCTTTCAATTGGCCGAGGCGCTCATGCAAGAAAGTCCGGGCCGAGCGCTCGTGTTTTTGACCAATCTGCCGGATGCCCGGTTCAGCTCCCAGCCCTCCGGCGCAGTACTCGAACATGCCGCCTACCTCCGGAAGAGCCAATTGGCGACGAGCGACGAGCTCGTGCAGGCGTTGAATGCGGCACTCGGTGACCGAGTGGATGCGACGCAACGGCACGATCAGCTCAGCGGCACCTTTCGTGGCCTCTCCGCCACCCAGCTCGAGGTGCTGCGCTTGGTCAGCGAGGGGCTCACGAATGAGCAGATTGCCACGCTCCGCGGTACGAATACCCGTTCGGTCGAGCGGGTGTTCGGCCGCACACTGAACGAGTTGGGCATCGACCCGAAGCACGGCAATCCGCGGGTCGAGGCCGCGCGCGCCTATTTGCTCGCGGTACTCACCTCGCGATGATTCAGCCGGCGAACTCCAGCGGACCGGGCTCAAGCCGGTCGGATTCGAGAGAGTCCGTTCCCGCAGGAACAGGCACCGGAGAAGCCGACGCCGGAGAGCTCGCTGCCGGCTCGGCCACGCACGCCGAGCCCGTGCGGGTGGTACTGGGTGGACGCTACGCCGTCGCGTGGCCAACCCTCTCCATCTACATTGTGATGACCAGCTTCAATAATCTGACCTATGACCGTGGCCGCCTGGGTGGAGAGCTGGGCCACTGGGTGCTGCTCTCGCTGCTTTCCTGTGCCGCCGCGCTCATCCCGATGCTCATCGCACGCGCGACCGTCCTTCCGGTGCGCGAGCGGCGAGCGCGGCCAGGCTGGGCGCTGTTCAGCTACGTCGTTTCGGCAGCGGTCCGCACGGCAATGCTGCTGACGGTCGGAGGCATGCTTGGCCTCATCCCCAACACCGACACTCCGTACCGGCTCTGGTCGCCGCTGGCGGGAACGCTCCTCGTGATGATCGGCGCCGAAATCGTGGTGACCCGATTCGCCAGCTACCGGCTGCGGTCACAACAGGCGCGGGCAACGCAGCAGCAACTCCTGGAACAGCAGGCGCGATACCTCGCGGTGGCCGAACACGACCGCGAACAGATTGTGGCTTTTGCGGCCAATGCCCTCGCCCCTGAAATCGAGCGGGTGCGGCTGCAACTCGAGCGCGGCGGGGTGAGCACCGGGCTCGCCCCGCAGCTCTACAAAATTGTGGATGAGGTGGTGCGGCCGCTCTCACGGCAGATCACCATCCTTGGCGGCCCAGACAGTTCGGCACCGGCAGCGGCTCACCGTGAGCTGCGCTCAGAACAGCAGCGTTCCGTCGGCCCGCGGGCGCGCACCGCACGCGCATCCACGGCACCCCAGCCGAGGCCACGTGTCCGGGCATCCCGACTTCCCCTCTCGCTCATGATCCAGCCGACGGTCGTGGCAATCGTCATGGCCTACGTCTGCGCCGTGCGCGTGGCCGGAGACGACCAACTGCTCGGATTCTTCTGGATCGTGCTGCCCACCATTGCACTGAATTGGGGCCTTCTTCACCTGGCCAAACGCCTGCTGCGCCGAGTCGCCCTGCCGACCCCGATCGCCATCGTCAGCGCAATTGTCGTCACGGCCGGCTTGGCACTGATCGCCGCCGCCCTCGGGTCTCAGTTGAAAGCGATTGCGGGGATCGCCAGCCTGCCAGATCAGTTCTCCCGGCTCATTCTGCTGCCGATGCTCGCGACCTTGATCGCCGCCTCCTATCAGAGCGTGTCACTGCGAATTGCCGAACGCCTTGCCCAGAGTGAAGCGCACAGCCGCGAACTCGACCTCGTCACCCAGCGCGCCCGGCAAGAGATGTGGCTCAATCGCAAACGCACCTCTTCGCATCTGCACGGCCCGGTGCAGGCCGCGCTGCAGGTGAGTGCCATGCGACTGGCACGGGCCGAGCAGGTGGACCGGGAACTGCTTGACTCGATCGCCGCGCACATCCAGAGCACCCTCGACGCCATCGACAGCGAGGTCGGCGGCACACTCGCCGATGTCGAGCGCACCTGCGCCGAACTGCAAGAAATGTGGAAGCTGAAAGCGACCATAGCGGTTGAGCTGAGCCCGAGGGCACGCGCGGTGCTTGCCGAAGACGGCCCAGCCTGCCAAAGCGTGATCGAGGTCGTGAGTGAGGCGGTGCTCAACGCGGTCAAACACGGCGATGCCAACGACATCGCCATCGCACTGCGCAGCAGCTCCCCTGGCTTGCTGGTGCTCGCCGTATCAAACACCGGCCGGCCGCTCGCCACCCGGCGCGTGCCAGGCTTTGGCAGCCGCACGCTCGATGAACTCTGCGTGGCTTGGGAATTGCGCAACGAAAGCGACCGCACAGTGCTGCGCGCCGAGATCGTTGCCGGGGATGCACGCGGGCTCGGCTTCAGCACGACAATCTGAACGCCAGCTCGCCGAGCGGCCTGCCCATCGACGTTTGCGACTGAAATGCCGCACAGTCGCGCCGGGTAGCATGTGCGAGTGACTGATCGGGAGGAGTTCGATGCGGTGATCGCGGGAGCGGTGAATGCATCCGCCGACCCCCACTCACCGCTCGACTCGCACAGTTCTCTCGCACAACTCGTCGCCCAGCCGACAGTCGCCCAGCCACCAGTGGCCGATGAACCCCGCGGGAGCGCCATCGACGCCTGGTGGGCACGCCGACTGCGCAGCCCACTGCGCCAGAAGCTTTGGTATTGGGGCGGCCCGCTGTTGGTGCTTGCGGTCGCCGCGGTTGCGCGACTGTGGAACCTGGGCTACCCGCACGCGCTCGTGTTCGATGAGACCTACTACGTCAAGGACGCCTACAGCCTCGGCCAACTCGGCTATGAGGGCAGCTGGCCCAACAACGCGAATCCGCAGTTTGAACAGGGCGACACCTCCGGACTGAGCCCGATTGCCGAATTTGTGGTGCACCCGCCGCTCGGCAAATGGATGATCTGGCTCGGTATTCACGTCTTCGGCGTCGACAACGCCTTCGGCTGGCGGATCACCACCGCCCTCGCGGGCATCTTGGCGGTCTGGGTCGTCATGATGGTGGCTCGGCGACTCACCGACTCGACACTGCTCGCCGTGATCGCCGGAGGCCTCATGGCTGTCGATGGCACCGCGATCGTGATGAGCCGAGTGGCGATCCTCGACAACTGGGTCATGTTGTTCTCGCTGCTCGGGGTCGCCGCGGTCCTCGCCGATCGCAACTGGCACGAACGGCGACTCAGAGCTCGACTGGCCAAGGACGCTCGGGCACCGAGCGAGTGATGTGGGGACCGGCGTTCTGGTGGCGGCCATGGTTGCTCACTGCCGGAGCGCTCTTTGGCGCCACTGCTGCGGTCAAATGGTCAGGGGTGTGGTTCCTGGCCGCATTTGGCGCCTACCTGGTGGCCGTGGATGCGCTGGCGCGCAAACGTGCCGGATTACCACTCTGGTTCTCGGCGGCGGTGCTCAAGCAAGGCCCCATTGCCGCCCTGCAACTCGTGCTGCCGGCCATTGCGGTCTACCTGGCAAGCTGGAGCGGATGGCTGCTGACCTCCGGCGGCTGGGACCGCAATTGGGCGACGGAGCAGGGGTATAGCGGGCCATGGCCGAACTGGCTGGTCAGTCTGCTGCACTACCACCAGCAGGCCTACAACTACCACGTCACGCTCACCACGCCGCATCCGTACCAGGCGAACCCGCTGACCTGGCTGTTCATGATTCGACCCACCTCGATGTACTACGTGGGTTCATCGGCTGGCGAAAACGGATGCACCGCTGACCAGTGCTCATCGGCGATCACCGATCTGGGGAACCCGCTCATCTGGTGGGCCGCCGCAGCGGCCGCGTTCTTCCTGGTGTGGCGGCTGATCCGGCGGCGCGAATGGCAAATCGGCCTCATCCTGCTCGGCTTGGCGGCCGGCTACCTGCCATGGTTCATGTACCTGAACCGCACCGTGTTCCAGTTCTATTCGATCGCCTTCTTCCCCTACCTGGTGCTCGGACTCACCTGGTGCCTTGGCCTCATCCTTGGTTCACGGGACGATCCACGAGATCGACGGGAGCGAGGGATCGTGCTGGTTGGCGGATTCCTGGCGCTGGTCGTTGCCGTTTCGGTGTTTTTCTACCCGCTCTGGACCGGGATGCAGGTGCCATTCGTGTTCTGGCAGTCACACATCTGGTTCCCGTCGTGGCGCTAACTGCCAGGGTGTGAGCGATGAGGCGTACGCTGACGTTGTGAGCGCATTCGTCAGTGTTGCCGAATTGTTCTCGATCGGCGTTGGGCCGTCGAGTTCGCACACTGTCGGTCCGATGCGGGCCGCACGGGCCTTCGTCGTTGATTTGCGCGAAGCCGGACTGCTGTCGCAGATCAGCCGGATTGAGGTGGCACTGTACGGTTCGCTCGGGGCCACTGGGCTCGGGCACGGCACACCGGATGCCGTGGTTGCCGGCCTGCGTGGCGAGCGCCCAGAGAGCGTTGACCCGGCCGCAGTGATCGGCGCGTGGTCGAAGTTTCCGCGATCGCACAGTGAGAACGCCGCCGACGATGAACGATTGCTGCTCGGCGGGCAGCATGAGATCGGCTTTGCCAGGGAAGACATCCAACTCGAACCGCGCACGATCCTGCCGGGGCATCCGAACGGCATGCGGCTGCGCGCCTGGTTCGGCGACGGTGAAGCGCCGATTGAGGCGATCTACTACTCGATTGGCGGCGGATTCATTCGGCGTGAGGGCGAGGGGCCGCGCAGCCAGGCAAGCCATCCCCTGCCATACGAAAGTTCGGTCGAGCTGCTCGAACTCTGCCACAAGCATGGCCTTGACCACGCGGGTGTCGCTTGGGCGAACGAGTGCGCGGTGCACGGCGAGGCTGAGGCGGCTCGGCAACTCGATGCGATCTGGCAAGCGATGACCGAATGTGTTGAGGCCGGGCTGCGCACCGATGGGATGCTCCCTGGACGCCTCGGAGTGACCCGTCGCGCCGCGAAGCTCGCCCGCACGCTTCGTCAGCGCGAAGCCGAAGGCGACGATGTCAGCACCACCGACTGGCTGCAAGCCTTTGCGATGGCCGTGAACGAAGAGAATGCGGCTGGCGGGCGGGTGGTGACGGCGCCCACCAATGGGGCGGCGGGGATCATTCCGGCCGTCGGGCTCTATTACCTGCGTTTCGTGCCCGGAGCCGAGCTGGCCGGCATCCGGCGCTATCTGCTCACCGCGGCAGCCATCGGCTCGGTCATCAAGGCAAACGCCTCAATTTCGGGGGCTGAAGGAGGCTGTCAGGCGGAGGTCGGTTCGGCCTGCGCGATGGCCGCGGCGGGGGTGTGCGCGCTGCTCGGCGGCAGCCCTGAACAGGTGGAGAACGCTGCCGAGATCGCCATCGAGCACCACCTTGGGCTCACCTGCGACCCGGTCGGCGGGCTGGTCCAAGTGCCGTGCATTGAACGCAACGCCATCGCCGCATCCACCGCCATTGCTGCCGCGCGGCTCGCCCGCAACGGCGACGGCAGCCACATCGTCTCACTCGACACGGTCATCGAAACCATGCGACAAACCGGCCTCGATATGTCAACGAAATATAAGGAAACCAGCGAGGGCGGCCTCGCCGTCAATGTTGTCGAGTGCTGAACCGCCCTCTCGCGCTTCGCACTAGCCTTGAGCCATGAATCTGGCGCTGGTGGTTCCCATCCTGCTGGGCTCGCTTGCGGTCACCTGGTTCGCACGTTGGCGAGGCTGGCCCGCGCCCCTGCTGATCACCCTGGTCGCGATGGCGGTCTCGTTCATTCCGGCGATGCCGCAGATTGATATCGACGGTGAATTGGTGCTCTGGGTGGTGCTGCCGCCACTGCTGTACTCGGCCTCGCTCGACGCGTCGTTCCTGAGCTTCCGGGAGTCAATCGGCCCCATCCGGCGCCTCGGCATCGGGCTGGTACTTGCCACGACCGGAGCGGTTGCCGTGGTCGCGATGATCGTCGTGCCGCAGTTCGGTTGGGTGGGTGCACTGTTGCTCGGCGCAATCGTCTCGCCACCGGATGCGGTGAGTGCGGCGGCGATCGGGCGCAGGCTCGGCCTCCCGCGCCGAGTCATGGCGGTGATCTCAGGCGAGAGTCTGGTCAACGACGCCACCGCACTGACGCTCTACCGAGTGTTCGTCGCTGCCGTAGCCGGCACAACGGTGTCGTGGCTGCACGGCTTCGGCGACTTCGCCTGGGCGGTGCTCTCCGGCGTTGCATTGGGCTTGCTGATCGGCGTGATCGTTCACCAGATCAGGATGCGCTCCAACGACTCGACACTGGTGACCACGATGGGTCTGCTGGTGCCGTTCGTTGCCTACGCCGCTGGTGAGTTCGTGCACGGCTCAGGGGTGCTCGTGGTGGTCTTCGCTGGACTCTATGTTGGCCTGCACGCCCCACAAACTCGGTACACCACCCGGCAACAGGAACGACCGCTGTGGAACTCGCTCGACACCCTGCTTGAAGGGGCGGTGTTTGCGCTGATCGGACTGCAAGTGACGCACGTCGTGAGCAGTATCAGCGCCGACCCCGACCTCGCCCGGCGCACGATTCTGTTGGCCAGCCTGGTGCTGCTCACCGTTCTGCTGCTGCGACCGATCTGGGTGTTTAGCGTGCACTGGCTGGTGCGCGCCTCCTCGCGACTGCGCAGCCGACTGCGCCACCCACGGCACGAGCCCGAGTACTCCTGGCGAGAACTCACCGTGATCTCTTGGACCGGGATGCGCGGTGTCGTCACCCTCGCAACTGCCGCAGCGCTGCCATCCACCGACGCGGTTCTCGGCAACGGGAGCGGCGAGATCATCTTCACCACCGCGTTCGTGGTGACCATCGGCACACTGCTCATTCAAGGGCTCACCCTCGCCCCGCTCATCCGTCGGCTGAACGTTGCCGACCCTGGGGAGGCCGAACGTGACGCCGAGCAGGTGCGCGCGGTTCGCGAGCGAGCAGCCAACGAAGGCCTCGCCTACCTGGAACGGATGCGCCCGGTGTGGACCGAGCGCTTCGGCGAGAGCGAGACCGAGCGGGTGTTCGGTCGATTGGCCGCGCAGATTGAGCGCTCCGAACGCAAACTCGACCAACTTGGCGAGGACAGCGCCCGCGAACAGGGCGTCGCTGATCGGGCCGCGCGCAACCAGCATCTGCAGCAACTGACCCGCGACTGGCTTGAGATTCGCCGCAACGTGCTGCTCGAGGAGCTTCGCGCTGGCAACCTCTCCGAGGAAGTGATGCGCGAAATGATCACCTCAATGGATGCCGAAGAACTTGCCCTTGACACCATCACCGGCAGCCAACTGGGGCGGCAGGGCCGCTGAGCCGCTTGGCACTAGCCGCCGTAGAAGGCGGTGAAGGCCGCCGAGAGTGCTGGCGTATCGTCGACGTGGCACAGCTCGCGAGCCGAATGCATGGAGAGCAGCGGAACGCCAACATCGACCGTCGTGATCCCCAGCCGCGTTGCCGAGAGCGGCCCGATCGTCGAGCCGCACGGCACCGAGTTGTTCGACACGAACGCCTGCCATGGCACTCCCGCACGCTCGCAGCAGTCCGCCCACAGCGCCGCACCGTGCCCATCGGTGGCATAGCGCTGGTTGGCATTGATCTTCAGCAGTGGGCCGCCTCCGAGCACCGGCTGATTGGCCGGGTCATGCTTCTCCGGGTAGTTCGGGTGGATGCCGTGCCCCGCGTCACCCGACACCAGCCAGCTCACATCCAGCGCCGCCCGTTGCTCGGCTGGGCTGGCCCGCCTGGCGTCGCCGAGCGCGGCGAGCACGTCTTCGAGCAGCGGACCGCACGCACCAGCGCGGGTTTCTGAACCGATCTCCTCGTGATTGAAGGCGACGAGCACCTGGGTGGCCGAGGCGGCATCCGGGGATGCGGCGTGAGTGGCACCGCTCGCCAGCAGCGCGGCGAGCGCCGCATACGTTGAACTGAGGTTGTCGAGCCGAGCGCTGGCCAGAAACTCGCGCTCACGACCAAACCGCGCCGGTCCTTGGCTGTCCACCGTGATGAGGTCGTAGCCGATCACCTCATCGACGCTGAGCCCGGCCGTTTCGGCGAGTGTGCCGACAATATCGGCCGCGGCAGCAGCGGTCTGGCTTCGCGCATCCATTCCCCAGATTGGTTGCGTGTGCCGCTGCTTGTCGAGGGTGAGCCCAGCATTCACCTCGCGGTCGAGGTGGATGGCGAGCTGTGGGATGCGCAACGCCGCACCCGAGCGCACGAGCACCTCGCCGTCACGGGTGACCAGACGACCCGCCAACTCGAGTTCACGGTCAAGCCAGGAGTTCAGCAGCGGCCCTCCGTACACCTCGACGCCCACTTGCAGGTATCCGAAGTGCGAGGAGGTGGCGGCCGGCTTGACCACGAATCCGGGCGAGTCGGTGTGCGTGCCGATCACGCGATACGGCGCAGTCGGAGCGAGGCCTGCCGGTTGCGACCAGGCAACGATGGCCCCATCGCGCAGCAGGAAACCGCGGTGCGGCATCGCCTCGGGGCCGTCGGCCAGCTCCGCAAAGTTCGTCTCGACCCATCCCTGCGCTCGCAATTGCCGAGCACATTCCGCGGCGGCGTGATAACTCGACGGCGAGGCAAGTAGAAAATCGGCAAAGTTGTCAAGGAACGCACTCATACGCCCATCCAACCACCCCAGGCCGCTCGCCAGGGCGGCTGCCTGGTTTGAGCTGGCGAGGATTCGTGGTGGGATGGAGGCATGACGGTTCCTTCACTTGCCCTCAATGACGGCACACGCATCCCACAACTCGGCCTCGGCACCTTCAAGATCGATCCGGCCGACACCTTCCGCGTGGTCGGGGAGGCAATCGAGTTGGGCTACCGACACATCGACACGGCCGCCTATTATCGCAACGAGGCCGGGGTCGGCCGGGCGGTGCGTGAGTCCGGCATCCCACGCGGGCAGTTCTATGTGACCACCAAATTGTGGAACGACGATCAGGGTGCGCAGCAGGCTCAGGATGCCTTCAACCGGTCACTCGATGAGCTCGGCCTCGACACGGTCGATCTCTACCTCATTCACTGGCCGTGCCCGGCCAAAGACCGCTACATCGAGAGCTACCGCACCCTCGAACTCATCCGAGCAACCGGGCGGGCCAGCTCAATCGGCGTCTCCAATTTCATGGTCGAGCACCTCGAACGTTTGCTCGCCGAAACCGAGATCAAGCCGGTGCTCAACCAGATCGAACTGCACCCAATCCATCAACAGCCCGAGGTCGTGAAGTACTGCCATGAGCACGGGATCGAGATTGAGGCATGGGGTCCTCTCGGTCAGGGAAAGTACCCGCTGCTCGAACTGCCGGAGGTGACCGGCCCGGCCGCAGCGCACGGCAAGAGCCCAGCCCAGATCGTGCTGCGCTGGCATGTGCAGCAACGGCACATCGTGTTTCCCAAGTCGACCTCGACCGCTCGGCTCGCTGAAAACCTCGAAGTGTTTGACTTCGCGCTCAGCCCGGCCGAGATGGATGCCATCAGCGCGCTTGAGCGAGCCGGGCGAATGAGCGGGAACCCCTACGAAGTCAACTAGTCGCACTGATCTATCGACCACGCCGGTCGGTACCGCTCGGCAATTCGCGGATCTCGGCGCGCTCGGCAGCGATAACTTTTGCCGAGGCACGGCGAACTTTGGCGTATTGGGACGTGCGCCCGCAGTGAACCACTGACTTTCGCCTGATGCTCGAGACCGCCGTGAAAACAGGCCAGCTGGCCCCATAGGATTGTTCGATTGTGAAGCAGTACCGAGAGATCCTCCGCACGCCTGGTGTGGCACGTATGGTCGTGTCACAGCTCATGGCGCGCTTTCCCTACGGCATGCT
>NMRC01026700.1_pt1 | contig 10911 bp, 11 predicted proteins | sample 1520911 | NCBI WGS metagenome assembly NMRC01 (sample SAMN07342169, study PRJNA393822) | plant metagenome | isolation source: fluid collected inside the plant's | place: USA: Vermont, Morristown, Molly Bog | reverse complement strand
ATTCCCGTACAGGAATTATCAATTCATTTCCGGGAATTTGTCGTCAACGACGAAGGACTCAGACCCCCGCCGAAACAACGCTCAGCGGGTACCCGAAGAACACAACAAAGGAGACACCGCTATGTCAACGATAGAAGGCGTTTGGAAGCTCGATCTGAAGACTCCGTTGGGAGCGCAGCAGTTCACGCTCACCGTCACGGAGAGCCCTGCCAAGGGCGAGATCGCGACCCCGGACGGAGTGGTGCCGCTTGAAGCCCTCTCGATCAGCGGCGAGAACGTGACCTTCGAGTTCGATCTCACCAAGCCGATGAAAATCCACGCCAAGGGCGCCCTGACCGTCGAGGGCGACACGCTCAGCGGAACGGTGCGACCGGGACCGTTTCCCGCGATGCCGATCTCGGGCACTCGCGTCTGAGTGCTCTCCGCTGCGTGCGCCGCTTCGACGAGAGCTGACGCACGCAGCGGGCGAGGCTCGGCACGGCTCACAACCTATTGCTCAGAACGAGAAAGAAGAACTCGCATGAACCGCTACGAAGGACGCCGTGTGCTCATCACCGGCGGAGGATCAGGGATTGGGCAGGCCACCGTGCTGAGAATGCTCAGCGAGGGCGGCGTGGTCGTCGCCGCAGATGTCAGCGAGGCCGGCCTCGCCGACACCGTTGCCCGAGCTGGCGATGTCGGCGGACGCCTGTCGACCGTGACAATGAACATCGCCGACGAGGCGTCGGTTCGCACTGGCGTTGCCGCAGCAGTGCAGACCCTCGGCGGACTCGATGTGCTCGTTAACGCGGCTGGCATCCTGCGCTCCTCGCACACGCACGACACCAGCCTTGAACTGTTCGAACAGGTGATCCGGGTCAACCTGGTCGGCACCTTCCTCGTGATCCGGGAGGCGATCCCGGCGCTGCTGGAAGGCGAAACGCCAGCGGTCGTGAACTTCAGTTCGACCTCCGCGATGTTCGCGCATCCCTACATGGCCGCCTACGCAGCGAGCAAGGGCGGAATCCAGTCGATGACCCACTCGCTGGCATCGGAGTACTCGAAGCAGGGCATCCGCTTCACCTCGGTGCAGCCAGGTGGCGTCTCATCTGGAATGACCGACGGCAGTGGCCAGAGCCAGCAGAGCATGGGTCCTGGCCTGCCCGAAGACATCGACTACGAACTGCTGATGAAACTCACCCCAGCCATTACGCCCGACGTTGGCTTCGCCGGACCAGACAAGGTGGCCGGTGTGGTCGCGATGCTCGCGAGCGACGACGGCGCGTTCATCACCGGAACCGAGGTGCGCATCGACGGAGGCACCCACTTCTAAGCGCATCCCGCAAACTGAGGCGAACCGCGCAGCCTGAGTGATGGTTCAGCTTGCGCGCACGCTCGCGCGCCCGGGCAGGTGTGACTCCTCCGGGTGCGCGAGCTCGTCGCTCGCGACCCGAGCCTGGCGGGCGAGGAAGGTGTCTCGAACAGCGGCCCAGTCTTCTGCGGCAGCGGTGGGATCGTCCGGCGTCCGAAGTCGGCGGAGGGTGAGTCCGTCAAGGAGGAGCCGAAACACCCGCGCGATCGCCTCGGCATCCACGAACTCGCGTTCGATCTGCACCCGCAGTCGCTGGAAGGTGCGCTCGTTCCTCTCCAGGTAGTACTCGTGCGCTGGGTGTCGCGGGTCGAGCGCTTCGGCTTCGAGGAGGTCGAAGTTGCGCGTTTCGTCTGGCCGGGAATGGTAATACTCCCAGACGCGATCCATCATCTGCACGAGGGTCGCGTCGCTCCCGAGGCTGTCGAGAGCCTCGGTCAGGTCGGCCTCGTCGCGGTGTTCGATCACGGCTTTGAGCAGCGTTGGCATGTCAGGGAAGTAGTGCATGAGCCCTGGAGCCGACATTCCGCAGCGGCGGGCGATTTCACGCAGGCTCAGAGCGCGGTAGCCATCGCGCGCGATGGCCGTCTGGGTGATCGCAATGATCTCTTCCCTGCGCGCCTCAGGCGTCAGCCTGATTCTGCGCGGAGCAGTTTGCGTTTTCACGAGCCCTAACCTAGCATCGCTTTATCTTACAACCGTCAGATATAATCATCTCTGAGAGGTGGCCACATGCCAACGTCGTCTGCTGTGCCTGATCTTGACCATTCCGACGCCTCAGCGCCGTCCGCCCCGAATCGGCTGCCACCGGCGGTCAAACGTCTCTTCGGCTTCATCGTTCCCGTCAATCTCGGCGTGTATCTCATCATTGGAGCGATCCCCGGTGTCTTGCTCCCCCTGCAGGTCCAAGCGATCGACGAGGTCAACAAGGCCGCGAACCTCGCGATCGTGACGGGCATCGGCGCCGTTGCAGCGATGGTCATGAGCCCGGTCGCTGGTCTCATCTCTGACCGCACCCGCAGTCGCTTCGGCCGACGGACACCGTGGTTGCTCATCGGTGCGCTCATTTCCGGCCTCTCGCTCGTCGGGATGGGATTCGCAAACGGCCTCCTGCAATTGGTGATCGCCTGGACGGCGGTGCAGCTGACCCTCAACCTCGTCATCAGCCCGCTGTCGGCACTCTTGCCAGACCGTGTACCGGTCGCGGTGCGTGGAACATTCTCGACCCTTGCCGGAATCGGATCGATGTTGGGAATCCTCGGCGGTCAGGTGCTCGGTGCGAGCTTGGCGTCGAACATCCCGGCCGCCTACCTGATCTTCCCCGGTGTCATGCTCGTCATCATCGTGCTGTTTGTGATCTTCTGCAAAGACACGCCTTCACACGAGATGCCACGTGAGCCGTTCTCATTCTCACTCTTCCTCAAGACGTTTTGGGTGAGCCCGCGGCAGCATCCTGACTTCTTCTGGGGCTTCCTCAGTCGAATCACCCTGTTCACCGGCTACTACCTCATCATCGGATACCAGCTGTACGTGCTGCAGGACTACATCGGCCTCGGCGACAAAGCAGTCTCCGTCATTCCGTTGCTCGGCGTTGTGAACCTGGTAGCGGTCGTCATCTCGATTGCGGTGTCTGGGCCACTCTCCGACCGCATCGGTCGTCGCAAGCCGCTCGTGATCGCCGGGGCAGCCCTCATGGGCGCCGCGATGGTACTCCCGCTCGTCATGCCGACAATGACCGGGATGATTCTATTCACCGTTGTGTGCAGTCTCGGGTTCGGGGTGTACGTTTCCGTCGACGCTGCGCTGATGAGTCAATTGTTGCCATCGGAAGGCACCTTCGCGAAAGACCTCGGGGTGCTGAACATCGCTGCGACCCTTCCGCAAACCATCAGCCCCTTCCTTGGCGGCGCGATCGTTTCGACGCTCGGCTACGCCACGCTCTTCCCGGTCGGCATTGTTCTCGCCATCGTCGGTGCGGTGTCCATCGTCTTCATCAAGTCTGTCCGCTAGAAAGGAACCGCCCATGTCATTCCCCATCATTCCCCGCCCCGCTCAGCTTGAGCCCGGCGAACACGGCGTGGTCGTTGAAAGCGGAACTCCCGTCTTCGCCGCAGAGGCCGCCTTGCACGCCATCGCGAACACGCTCGCCGATGACCTTCGTGCCGACACCGGAATCGCGCTCCGAGTTGAGTCGGGCGCCGACACTCCGGCAGTTCCCCGGATTACCCTCACGATCGCCGATGACGGCCTTGACAGTGTCGAGCCGTCGGCCGGGCTTGCGCGCGGATGGGCGCAGCACCGAGGACGCCGACGAACGGTATGGCCTCGAGATCGACGCGGACGGCGTTCGCGTGTGGGGTCGCACCGCCGAAGCCGTCTTTCGCGGGGTGACCACTTTCAGGCAACTCGTCATCGCCCAGCTCAGCGGCGGACGCGCCGAGCTCCCTGGCGTGCGAATCATCGATGGACCGCGGTTCGCCTGGCGTGGACTCTCCTTCGATGTTGTCCGAACCTTCCACGGCCCTGACACCGTGCGGCGCGTCATCGACATGTGTGCGCTGTACAAACTGAACGTGCTCCACCTGCATCTCACCGACGATCAGGGCTGGCGTGTCGAGGTGCCGAGTCGGCCCCTGCTGACCGAGATCGGCGGGCAGAGTGCGATGAACGGTCGTCCCGGCGGCTACTACCGCACTGAGGAGCTCGCGGAGATCGTCAACTACGCGGCCGAGCGCTTCATCACCGTGGTTCCCGAGATCGACATGCCAGGGCACGCCGCGGCTGCCTTCCTCGCCTACCCGGAGCTCGGCGAGCTTCGTTCGATTGGTGAAGGTGCAGCTGACACCGCACTCGGGGCGTTGCCGCCGCTGAGTAACCTGAACCCTGAACGACCCGAAGTCTGGGCGTTCGTTGCAGACGTCATCGACGCGGTCATCCCTCAGTTCCCGCAGAGCGCCTACCTTCACGTCGGCGGCGACGAGGCGTTCGGGATGGATGGAACCGAGCACGCCGTATTCGTCAAGCAGGTGCTCGAGCTCGTGCGCTCGCGTGGACGTCGGGCGGTCGGCTGGCAGGAGATTGCCCGCGCGACAATCAGCGAAGACGACCTCGTTCAGTATTGGATGGACCCGGCCGAGTCCGACAGCATCCTCGGAAGCGAGGCGCTGCGTTCGTTCGTGCCGCCGGAGTTCATGGAGATCCTGCTCGAAGGAGCCGAGAAGTCATCGCACGACGTTCCCAAAGCGTTGGCCCAGGGCGCGAAATTGCTCATCTCCCCGACGAGCCGCGTCTACCTTGACCGCCCGCACGCGGAAGCTTCGACCGATCCGGCGCAGGAGGAACAGCGCGCTCGGGTGGGGATGCCCGTCTATCCGGCGGCGTCGCTGCGGGATGGCGTGGAGTGGGACCCGGTCGATGACACTGCCGGTGTGGAGGGTGACGGCCAACTCGCCGGAGTCGAGGGCGCGGTGTGGTGCGAGACCGTGACCGACCGCGACGACCTCGACTTCCTGCTGATGCCCCGCCTCGGAGGTGTTGGCGAGAAGGCCTGGGCGGCACGTGGCACCACTCACTGGGACGACTATGTGCGTCGCCTCACCCCGCACAGCGAGGCATGGGACCGTCGCGGTTGGGCCTGGTTCCGATCATCGGAACTCGAAGGCGTCACCCCGGGTTCGACGGATGACGCCAGCTAGCTCCAACTGAAGCCGCTCGCTAGGCGCCCGCACCTTCCGCACGAACGGTGTGGGCGCCAGCGCGCCAGACCCGGCCGATCAGTGGAACGCCGGGGCGGTAGGCGAGGTGGCGATAGCTGGGGGCGATGATCTCGGCGAAGTCGGCCCGCATCCCGGGGCGAATCCCGCCGACGTCACTGCGCCGAAGCGCTCGCGCGCCGCCAGCGGTTGCCGCCCAGAGCGCTTCTGCTGGGGTCATGCCCATCTCGCTACGGCGAGGGCAATGCAAAACGGCAGTGAGCTGGTGAAGCTCGACCCAGGGTTGCAATCGCTCGCGATGGCGACCGTCACGCCAGCGTCGATCAGCGCGCGCGCATCGGGATAGGGATGTTTGGTCGAGAACTCAACCCCCGGCAACAGTGTTGCGACGGTGTCGGATGCGGCCAGCGCTGCGACATCGGCCGGCGACAGGTAGGTGCAGTGATCGACCGCGGCCGCGCCCAGTTCGACGGCGAGTTGCACACCGGGCCCTTCGGCGAGTTGACCGGCGTGCAAGCGAACGCCAAGGCCACGCGCGGCGCCAGCCTCCAGCACTCGCCGGGACTGCTCAACGCTGAAGGCGCCGCGCTCGCAGAAAGCGTCGATCCACTTGGCTGACGGCGCGCACGCATCGAGCATGTCCCCGACCACGAGGTCGAGGTAGCGCTCGGCGCCGTCTGGCAACTCGGCAAACTCAGCTGGCACCACATGCGCGCCGAGGAATGTGACTTCGTCGGTGACTTCGCGAGCGAGTTGCACCAGCCGGGTTTCGGTGGCGACATCGAGGCCGTACCCGCTCTTGATCTCAAACGTCGTTGTTCCCTGAGCGTGCAGCTCGGCGACGAAGGCGGCCAGCCGGGCGCGTAACACCTCGTCGCTTGCGGCCCGCGTGGCCGCAACCGTTGAGCGTATGCCACCGGCGGCATACCGTTCGCCGCGCATCCGAGCCTCAAACTCGTCTACCCGGTCGCCGCCGAAGACGAGGTGAGTGTGGCTGTCGACAAAGCCCGGAATGAGGGTGTGGCCGGCGAGATCAACGACCGTGTCGACCGTGGCATCGCCGATCCCGTCCGCGTCGCCCGCCGTGCCAACCCACTGCACCAGACCGTCCGCAACCAGCACAACGGCGTCGTGCAGCACACCGAGCGCTGAGCCGTCGCCAAGCGAAGCGTCATTGCTGACGAGTTCACCGATGTTGCGGATCAGGAGCGCCATACGACTAGCCTTCCTGCATCGGCACCCGAAGTCCACGCTGAGCGGCGACTTCCTGTGCGCGCTCGTAGCCCGCATCAACGTGCCGCATGACACCGGTGCCGGGGTCGTTGGTGAGCACCCGCTCGAGCTTTTGCGCCGCCAGTTCGGTGCCGTCGGCAACGGTCACCTGTCCGGCGTGAATCGAGCGGCCAATGCCAACGCCGCCGCCGTGGTGCAGCGAAACCCATGAGGCGCCGCTCGCCGTGTTGAGCAGTGCGTTCAGCAGCGGCCAGTCGGCGATTGCGTCTGAGCCGTCGGCCATCGCCTCGGTTTCGCGATACGGCGAGGCCACCGAACCAGAGTCGAGGTGGTCGCGGCCGATCACGATCGGTGCCGACAGTTCGCCGGAGGCCACCATCTCATTGAACTTCAGCCCCGCCAAGTGCCGCTCTTTGTAGCCGAGCCAGCAGATGCGCGCGGGCAGCCCTTCAAAGTGCACTTTCTCGCCAGCTTTGGTGAGCCAGCGTTGGAGCGACTCGTTTTCGGGGAACAACTCCATCAGGGCGCGGTCGGTCTTGCGAATGTCTTCCGGGTCACCCGAGAGTGCCACCCAACGGAATGGTCCATTGCCCTCACAGAACAGCGGGCGAATGTAGGCCGGCACGAAGCCCGGGAACTCAAAGGCCCGCTCGTAGCCGCCCAGCACGGCCTCGGCGCGAATCGAGTTGCCGTAGTCGAAGACGATTGCCCCGGCATCCTGAAACTCGACCATCGCCCGCACCTGCTTGGCCATGGATGCCCGCGCAGCCTTCGTAAACCCTTCCGCGTCACGCGCCGCCTCCGCCTGCCAATCAGCGACCGAGATCCCTTCGGGCAGGTAGCTCAGCGGGTCGTGCGCGCTGGTCTGGTCGGTCACGATGTCGATCGCGACCTTGCGTTCGAGCAGCTCAGCGAACACGGTCGCCGCGTTGCCGACCACGCCAACCGAGAGCGGACGCCGCTCGGCTTTCGCGGCGAGCACCCGCGCAACAGCGTCGTCGAGGTCGTGGGTCATCTCGTCAAGGTAGCCGTGCTCAACGCGGCGCTGCAGGCGCGCGGCGTCGACATCGACGATCAGCACCACACCGTCGTTGAGGGTGACGGCAAGCGGCTGCGCGCCACCCATGCCGCCGCATCCGCCGGTCAGCGTCAGCGTGCCGGCCAGCGTGCCGCCGAAGTGTTGACGGGCCACCGCTCCGAAGGTTTCGTAGGTGCCTTGCAGGATGCCCTGCGAGCCAATGTAGATCCACGAACCGGCCGTCATCTGCCCGTACATCATCAGGCCCTCGGCTTCGAGCTTGCGAAACTCGGGCCAGGTGGCCCAGTCGCCGACCAGGTTGGAGTTGGCGATCAGCACCCGCGGTGCCCACTCGTTGGTGCGGAACACCCCGACCGGCTTGCCGGACTGCACCAGCAGGGTCTCATCGGATTCGAGCGTCTCAAGCGTGCGCACAATTGCGTCGTATGCTTCCCAGCTGCGGGCGGCGCGGCCGGTGCCGCCGTAGACGACGAGGTCTTCTGGGCGCTCGGCCACTTCTGGGTCGAGGTTGTTCATCAGCATGCGCATTGGCGCTTCGGTCTGCCAGCTCTTGGCGGTGAGCTTGCTTCCGCGAGCGGCGCGGATGTTGCGGCTTGGGTCGTGTTGGGTGAAGGTCATGGGATGCTCCTGAGGGGGTCGGTAGCTGGGAACGTTGGATGTGGGGGAGGGGTCAGCCGAGTTCGACTGGCGTGAGTTGCAGCAGTTCGCCGCGCTGGACCAGTTCGACGATGGCTTCAATGTCGGGTGAGATGAAGCGGTCAGGTCCGGGCTCGGCGCCTGCCGCGCGGAGTCGCTCGACCACCGCTGCGGTGCCGGGGCCGGGCTGCAGTGGTGCGCGCAGTGCAATGCCGCGAGCGGCGGTCATCAGTTCGATGGCAAGGACGCGCTGCAGGCCGTCAATGGCGCGGCGCAGTTTGCGGCCGGCCGCCCATCCCATCGAAACGTGGTCTTCTTGCATGGCGGAGCTCGGAATCGAGTCGACGGATGCTGGCACGGCCAGGCGCTTGAGTTCGCTCACGATGCCGGCGGCGGTGTATTGCGCGATCATCAGCCCCGAGTCAACGCCGACCTCGTGCGCCAGGAACGGCGGCAAGCCCTGGTTGCGTGATTTGTCGAGGAAGCGATCAGTGCGGCGCTCGCTCATGCTGGCGACATCGGCGATGGCGATGGCAAGAAAGTCGAGCACGTAGGCTACGGGTGCGCCGTGGAAGTTGCCGTTGGATTCGACTCGCCCGTCGAGGGTGATGACCGGGTTGTCGACCGCGCTGGCGAGCTCTGCTTCGGCCACGCGGCTCGCGTGTGCGGCGGTGTCGCGGGCAGCGCCGTGGACTTGTGGGGCGCAGCGCAGCGAGTAGGCGTCTTGCACGCGGCCGTCTTCGGGACCGGCGTGACTGCCAACGATTGGTGAGCCGGCGAGGAGTTCTCGGATGTTCTTGGCCGCGTCCGCTTGCCCGGCCTGTGGGCGCAGTGCCTGCAAGTCGGCGGCGAAGACCCGGTCGGTGCCGAAGAGTCCTTCAACGCTCAGTGCGGCGGCCAGATCGGCGGTCGCGAACAGTTCGCGCAGATCCCAGAGGGCGAGGGAGAGCATCCCGAGCATCCCGTCGGTGCCGTTGATGAGGGCGAGGCCTTCTTTTTCGCCGAGGGTGAGCGGCTGGATGCCGGCTGCGGCCAGCGCGTCGGCCGCTGGCATCCGGGTGCCGCTGGCGTCGCGCACCTCGCCTTCGCCGAGGCAGGCCAGTGCCACGTGGGCGAGCGGCGCGAGGTCGCCGGAGCAACCGAGTGAACCGTATTCGCGCACGATGGGTGTGATTGATGCGTTCAGCAGTGCCGCGTAGCTCTCGACGGTGTGTCGTTTCACGCCGGTGCGCCGGTCATCAGGGTGGACAGACGCAGCAGCATGAGGGCGCGAATCACTTCGCGTTCGATCTCGGCTCCCGAGCCTGCGGCGTGCGAGCGGATGAGGCTGGTTTGCAGCTGGGCGCGGCGGTCGGTTTCGATGAAGGTGGTTGCCAGCGCGCCAAAGCCGGTCGAGATGCCGTAGTGCGGTTCGGGCGCGGCGGCGAGGTCTTCGATCAGGGTGCGGCTGGCAGCGACCTGGGCAAGTGCGTGCTCGTCGAGGTTGACCCGCGCGTTGAAGCGGGCGACGGCGACGACCTCAGCGATGCTGAGGGCCGCGATGCCGACCGTCACTTGGTCTGGGCGGGCGGTGCTGAGGTTTGGATGCATACCCTGAGTGTCTCGCTCCGGACCGGGCTGCGCGACCCCCCAACTCATGTTAGTGTCTGGAATTACAGACACAGCGTTGCAGTGTCAGCGGTCGTCTCAGCATGCTGATCGGAGTTTCGTGAGCAAGGTTCCAGCTGCCTCGCAGACCCTTGAGATTCTCGGCCTGCTCGCGCGCAGTCGCGGCCCGCTGCCGGCGGCGCACATTGCGGCGCAATTGGGGGTGCCGCGCTCATCGGCCTACCATCTGCTGAGCGTCATGGCGGAGCAGGGCTTTGTCACGCACTTTCCTGAGGAGCGGCGTTGGGGCCTCGGCCCGGCGGCTTTTGAACTGTCGAGCGGCTATGCCCGGCAGCAACCGCTCAGCCGCCTGGGCCGACCGCTTGTTGAAGCATTGGTCGACCGGCTGGGGGAGTCTGGGCACCTGGCGGTCCTGCATGGCAGTGACGTTCTCTACGTGGTCGAGGAGCGTGCCCGTCGTCGGCCGTCGCTGGTCAGTGATGTGGGGGTGCGCCTCCCGGCCTACCTCACGGCGACCGGTCGCGCGCTGCTCGCGGCGCTCCCACTCGCGCAGTTGCGTGCGCTCTACCCGAGTCAGGCGTCGTTTCCGAATGCCGACTGGTCGTATGCCCGGCTGCGCCGTCGACTCGACGCTGAACGGCAACTCGGTCTGGCGACCGAGGATGGTGACGTGACGCCGGGGCTCTCGTCAATCGGTGTCGTGGTGCGCGATGCGGGCGGCTGGCCAGCCGCGTCGATTGCCGTCACCTTCGACAGCAGCGCGGATGCGGCCCGACGCGCCGAGATCGCGGCCGCGGTCCGCCCGGCGGCCGCCGAACTCGAACGCCGCATCCGGCCACGCGCCTGAGTTTGAGCTGCAACGCTGCCGGAGTTTCCTGGGAGGGTGAGACGCGAGTGTGGCCGCAGTTCCGGAGAACTGCGGCCACACTCAGGATGCGGATGCCTGGTTTAGCCGTGCTGGCTGCGGCGTCGGTTCAGCATGATCGCCGTGCCGCCGCCCAGCAGTGCGAGAGCGGCCAGGCCGAGTGGGAGCGCTGAGTTCGTGCCGCTCGTGGCAAGAGTGGAACTACTGCTGCCACTGCCGCTGCTGCCGCTGTTCGGGGTCCAGATCGCGTAGAGCGTCATCGGGGCGGTGACGGGTGCGTTATTCGGGAACACGGCACCCGAGGCCGACCCCAGCCGCCAGCCAGCGAAGGTGTAACCGGCAACGGTGGGCGGTGTTGGGCTTGAGCCGATCGGGACGGTCTGCACGCTCGTTCCACCGGCCCCGTTCGCATTATTGATGGTCACGCCATAGGCCGTGTAGGTGATGGTTGCAGTTGACTGAGTCGAGA
>NMRC01022374.1_pt1 | contig 10999 bp, 6 predicted proteins | sample 1520911 | NCBI WGS metagenome assembly NMRC01 (sample SAMN07342169, study PRJNA393822) | plant metagenome | isolation source: fluid collected inside the plant's | place: USA: Vermont, Morristown, Molly Bog | reverse complement strand
GCCAGTTCCTCACTGCTCGCTGCGCGCAGACGGGTGACGGAGCCAAACTGCTTCAACAGTGCGGCGATGCGGTGCGGTCCAAGGCCCGGAACGTCACTGAGCACCGTGGCGATGTCGCGTTTGCGCTTGGCGCGCTGGTGGGTGATCGCAAAGCGGTGCGCTTCGTCGCGTGCGCGCTGGATGAGGAATAGCGCGTCGCTGTTGCGCGGCAAAATGACGGGAAATGACTGATCTGGCTGCCAGAGTTCTTCCAATCGCTTTGCGATCCCGGCGAGTGCGATCCCAGCAACGGGAAGCCCTGAATCCGCGGCATCCTGCAGTGCGCGCTTGGCCGCAGCGACCTGTGGCTCTCCCCCATCGATCAACAGGAGATTTGGACGGTACGCGAAGCGTTTGCGTGGACGCTCATCCTCTGAGGTCTCGGGCAGCTCAGCTTCTTCGTTGAGACGGGCCAGGCGGCGGCTGATGACCTGATAGACCGCGTCCGTGTCATCTCGAGCCTGTGCGATATTGAACTTGCGATACAGGTCTTTGCGCGGTAGACCGTCCTCAAACACCACCATCGACGCGACGATGTTGCTCCCAGAAAGGTGCGAAACGTCGAAGCACTCGATGCGCAGCGGCGCATCGGTGAGATCGAGCGCGGACTGCAGGTCTTCCAGCGCCCGCGATCGCGTTGTGAAGTCAGCTGAGCGCTTGTTCTTGTAGAGCAGCAGGGCGTGCGCGGCGTTCTGTGTTGCGGTGTGCAGCAACGCAACCTTCTCACCACGCTGCGGAACATGGATGCTCACTTTGCGACCGGCTAATCCGGTGAGCCAGTCCTCGAGCGCGTGTTGATCGTCCGGGCGCGCCGGAACGACCACCTCTGCTGCGGGTGGCTCGTCCTCCGAATAGGCGTGCTGCAGCAGGGTTTCGATCAGCGTCGGGAGCTCAACATCGAGCTCGGTATCGACCGTCCAGCCGCGGACGCCTCGAATGATGCCACCGCGAACGATGAACTGCTGCACCGCAGCTGAGAGGCCGTCGTGCGCGATCCCGAAAAAGTCGCAGTCAACACCGTCACGCAACACCACGGCGCTCTTCTCGAAGAAGCGGCTTGCGGCGCTGAGTTGGTCGCGCAGTTTCGCGGCGGCTTCGTAGTCTTGGCGCTCGGCCGCTGCCTTCATTTGCGCGCTCAGGTCGCTCAGGATGCGACGATCTTGGCTCTGCATGAAGCTCACGAAACGCTCTGCCATTTTGCGATGCTCTTCGATGCTCACTCGTTGCGAACAGGGTCCGAAGCACTTGCCGATCTGGCTCGCAAAGCAGGGCTTGCCCGTGGCCATTGCCTTGGCATAGTCGCTGTCTTTACACGTGCGCATCGGGAACAGTTCGCGCAGCACATCCATGGTCTCGTGCACCGCCCATACCTGCGGGTACGGGCCAAAGTACTTCGCACCGGCGACGCCGCGGCGCCGGGTGATGATGACGCGAGGTGCCTCATCGGCGAGGGTGACGGCGAGGTATGGGTAGCTCTTGTCATCGCGAAACTGGACATTAAACGGCGGATCGAACTCGTTGATCCAAATGAACTCGAGTTGCAGCGCCTCCACCTCGCTGCCGACGACGGTCCATTCGAGGCCACGCGCGGTGGTGACCATGCGGCGTGTGCGCTCGTGCAGGCTCGACAGCGGGGCAAAGTAGTTGCTGAGTCGGGCGCGCAGGTTTTTCGCCTTCCCGACGTAGAGGACTCGCCCGTTCTCGTCGAGAAAGCGGTAGACGCCCGGCTCGGTGGGAATGTCGCCCGTGCGCGGACGGTACGCGAGCGCGGTTTCTCGTGCGCCGGTCATTTAGGCCCGCTCGCCCGCCAAAATCTCGGCGATGAAGGCACCGGTGTGACTCTGCGGATTCTTCGCGATCGTCTCCGGCGTGCCGGTCGCGACGATCTTGCCGCCTCCAGAGCCACCTTCGGGGCCGAGGTCGATCACCCAGTCCGCCGATTTGATGACGTCGAGATTGTGCTCAATCACAATGACCGTGTTGCCCTTGTCGACCAGGTCACCTAAGACGCGCAGGAGTTTTTGCACGTCTTCGAAGTGCAAGCCCGTGGTCGGCTCATCGAGCACGTACACGCTTCGCCCGTGCGAACGGCGTTGCAGTTCCGTGGCGAGTTTCACGCGCTGGGCTTCCCCACCGGAAAGCGTCGTTGCACTCTGCCCGAGTTGCACATAGCCAAGGCCCACATCAACCAGGGTTTTGAGGAAGCGGGAGATCGCTGAGATCGGCTCAAAGAACTCGGCCGCCTCAGAGATCGGCATCTCCAATACCTCTGCGATGTTCTTGCCTTTGTAGTGCACCTGGAGGGTTTCCCGGTTGTAGCGCTTGCCGGCGCAGACCTCGCACGCGACATAGACATCGGGCAGGAAGTTCATTTCAATCTTGATCGTTCCGTCGCCAGAGCAGGCTTCGCAACGACCACCCTTGACGTTGAAACTGAATCGACCGGGGAGGTACCCGCGCGCCTTCGATTCATTGGTCTCAGCGAACAGGGTGCGAATGCGGTCGAACACCCCGGTGTAGGTTGCCGGGTTCGAACGTGGGGTGCGTCCGATGGGGGCTTGATCGACGTGCACCACCTTGTCGAGCTGATCGAGACCGGTCACTCGGGTGTGGCGCCCTGGCACTTTCTTGGCACCATTGAGCGTGTTGGCGAGCACTCGATACAGGATGTCGTTGACCAGTGAGCTTTTCCCTGAGCCGGAGACCCCGGTAATCGCGGTCATCACTCCCAGCGGGAAGTTCGCGGTGACGTCTTGCAGGTTGTTCGCCCGCGCGCCGGTGACGGTGATCATCCGCTTCTTGTCAACTGCTCGGCGGCGCTTCGGGGTGGCGATTGAGCGACGTCCCGTGAGGTAGTCGGCCGTGAGGGAGTTGGTATTGCCCAGCAGAGACTTCAGGTCCCCCGAGTGCACAACGCTTCCACCGTTGACTCCAGCGCCCGGACCAATGTCGACGATCCAGTCGGCGGTTTTGATGGTGTCTTCGTCGTGTTCAACAACGATGAGCGTGTTGCCGAGATCGCGCAGCGCCACCAGGGTGTCGATGAGTCGCCGGTTGTCGCGCTGATGCAAGCCGATGCTGGGCTCGTCGAGCACGTAGAGCACGCCGGTCAAGCCTGAACCGATCTGGGTGGCCAAACGGATGCGCTGGGCCTCGCCTCCGGAGAGAGTGCCTGCCGCGCGCGCGAGATTGAGGTAGCTGAGCCCGACGCGCAACAGGAAGTCAAGCCGCGCGCGAATCTCACGGAGCACCTGCGCCGCAATGGCCGCATCGCGCTCGCTCAACACGAGCGCATCCATGAACTCACGGGCCGAGTCGAGGCTCAGCTCGCACACCTCCGCAATCGAACGCCCGTCGACCTTGACGGCGAGCACCTCCGGCTTTAAACGAGTGCCACGGCACACAGCGCAGGGTACTTCGCGGAGGTATTCGGCCCAGCGCTGGCGCTGTGCGTCTGTTTCGGCGTGCAAATACTGCCGTTCGATGTATGGCACGACCCCCTCGAAGCCGGAGGTGTAACTCAACTCGCGTCCGAAGCGATTCTTCCAACGCACCTTCACATTGAAGTTGTTACCGTGCAGCACGGCTTCGCGCACTTCTGCCGGAAGCTGGTTCCATGGCGTCAGCAACGAGAAATCAAGGTCGTTCGAGAGCCCGACGAGCAGCTTCTCGTAGTAGTTGTAGAGCCCCTTGCCCTGGGTGGACCACGGCAAGATGACGCCTTCAGAAATTGACAGCTCTGGGTCGCCGAGCAGGAGTTCGTCTTCAACGGCCATCCGGGTTCCGAGGCCAGAACATTCCGGGCAGGCGCCGAACGGGGCGTTGAACGAGAACGTTCGCGGTTCGATCTCGGTCAGGCTGAGCGGGTGCTGGTTCGGGCAGGCGAGTTTCTCTGAAAATACCTGCCAGGCGTCGTCGCCGTCACGGTCGACGTAGTTGACACTGACCAGGCCATCGCTCAGCCTCAGCGCGGTTTCGAGCGAGTCGGTGAGCCGGCCGAGCAGATCGGCTTTGGCAACCAGACGGTCGATAACCACTGAGATATCGTGCTTGACCTGCTTTTTGAGCACGGGTGGTTCACTCAGTTGGATCAGTTCGCCGTCCACGAGCGCACGCGAGTACCCAGATGAGGCGAGTTCTGCGAACAGCTCAACGAACTCGCCCTTCTTCTGAGACACCAGTGGCGCGAGCACTTGGTACTTCGTACCGTCCGGCAGCTCCATCAGCTGGTCGGCGATGTCCTGCACAGTCTGGTGTGCGATCGGCTCACCACAGATGGGGCAGTGCGGGATCCCGATTCTTGCCCAGAGCAAGCGCATGTAGTCGTAAATCTCGGTGATCGTGCCGACGGTCGATCGCGGATTGCGGTTGGTCGATTTCTGGTCGATGGACACCGCTGGGCTGAGTCCTTCGATGAAGTCAACATCCGGACGATCCACCTGACCGAGGAACTGACGCGCGTACGCCGAGAGTGATTCGACGTAGCGCCGCTGCCCCTCGGCAAAGATGGTGTCGAAGGCGAGCGAGGATTTGCCTGAGCCGGACAGTCCGGTGAAGACCACGAGGGCATCCCGCGGGATCTCCACCGAGATGTCTTTGAGGTTATGAACCCGAGCTCCGCGGACACTCAGTGTGGTTTGGGCATGGCGTTGAGTCACAACTCTCCAGTCTAGGTCCGTGCCGAGAGGTGGCCGGCTTGAGCCATCTGTCGGAGGTCACGTTTGAGTTCAGAGATTTCATCGCGCAGTCGGGCTGCGAGTTCAAACTTGAGTTCGCCAGCCGCTTCGAGCATCTGCCCGTTGAGGTCGGCAATGATCGACTCCAACTCATTCGCTCCCTGGGCTGCAACACCCTGCCGAGGCGGCGTCGGGGTGCCGCTGCGCTTGGCGCGATCGCCAAGCAAGGCCTCTGTATCGGCGTTCTCACGCGCCAGAACCTCGGTGATGTCAGCGATCCGCTTGCGCAGCGGCTGCGGGTCGAGACCGCGCTCAGTGTTGTAGGCGATCTGCTTGTCGCGCCGCCGTTGCGTCTCATCGATGGCGAATTGCATTGACGGAGTGACATTGTCGGCGTACATGATGACCTGGCCGGACACATTTCGGGCGGCACGACCGATGGTTTGGATGAGCGAGGTGCCTGAGCGGAGAAAGCCCTCTTTGTCGGCGTCGAGAATCGCCACAAGTGACACCTCCGGCAGGTCAAGGCCCTCGCGCAACAGATTGATGCCAACCAGCACGTCGTACACCCCTGCGCGAAGTTCGCTTAGCAACTCAACGCGGCGAAGCGTGTCGACGTCGGAGTGCAGATAGCGCACCCGAACGCCCGCCTTTTCAAAGAAGTCGGTGAGATCTTCGGCCATCCGTTTGGTGAGCGTGGTCACGAGCACGCGTTCATTGCGTTCGACGCGCAAGCGGATCTCTTCGAGCAGATCGTCGATCTGGCCAGCGCTCGGCTTCAGCACGATCTCCGGGTCGATCAGGCCGGTGGGGCGAATGATCTGCTCAACCACACCATCAGCGATACCGAGTTCGTACTTGCCAGGCGTCGCCGAGAGGTAGACGGTCTGACCCACTCGCGCCTTGAACTCATCGAAGCGCAGTGGCCGGTTGTCGAGCGCACTCGGGAGGCGAAATCCGTGCTCGACCAGGGTGCGCTTGCGTGAGGCATCGCCCTCATACATGGCACCGATCTGCGGCACGGTCACGTGCGACTCGTCGATGACCACAAGGAAATCATCGGGAAAGTAGTCGATGAGGCAGTGTGGCGGCTCGCCAGCTGCACGACCGTCGATATGCCGCGAGTAGTTCTCAATGCCGGAGCAGAAGCCGATCTGTTCCATCATCTCGAGGTCGAAGGTGGTGCGCATCCTCAGCCGTTGCGCCTCAAGCAGCTTGCCCTGAGACTCGAGTTCACGTAGCCGCTCCCCTAGTTCTTCTCGAATCGTGCCCATTGCCCGATGCATGACCTCGGTGCTCGCGACGTAATGCGAGCCTGGGAACACTGCGACGGAGTCGAGTTTGCGCACCACATCTCCGGTGAGTGGGTGGAGTTGATAGAGCGCCTCAACCTCGTCACCGAACAGTTCGATGCGGATCGCCAACTCTTCGTAGACCGGGATGATCTCGATGGTGTCGCCACGGACCCGGAACGTTCCTCGGGCAAAGTCGATGTCATTGCGGCTGTACTGCATGGCAACGAACTTGCGAATCAGCCAGTCACGATCAACCCGGTCACCGAGTTGGAGGGGCACCATCGCGGCCAGGTATTCGTCTGGGGTACCGAGGCCGAAGATCGAGGAGACAGTCGCCACGACCACCACATCGCGTCGACTCAGCAGGGAGTTCGTAGTCGAGTGCCGCAGCCGCTCAACCTCGGCGTTGACCGAAGAGTCCTTCTCGATAAAGGTGTCTGTTTGCGGCACATAGGCCTCGGGCTGGTAGTAGTCGTAGTACGAGACGAAGTACTCAACCGCGTTGTTGGGGAGTAATTCACGAAACTCGGTGGCGAGCTGCGCGGCGAGGGTCTTGTTGTGCGCAAGAACAAGGGTCGGGCGTTGCACCGCCTCGATCAGCCAGGCCGTTGTTGCGCTCTTGCCAGTTCCGGTCGCACCGAGCAGCACGACATCTGTTTCGCCGGCGTTGACCCGCGCAGCTAGCTCGGCAATCGCAGCTGGTTGGTCACCTGACGGCTGGTACTCACTGACGACCTCAAAGGGAGTAACGGCACGAGTGATTTCCATGTATGCAGTCTAAGTTCGCCCACTGACACGCTCCCACACAGCGTCGACCTGTGCGAGGGTGTGCTCGAGTGTGCCAGAGGTATCGATGACAATATCGGCACGTTCGGCTCGCGCCGCATCGCTGGCTTGGGCGTCAAGGCGAGCCTCAGCACTCGCCAGGTCATAGCCGCGCAGCACGCGCATCCGCTCGATTTGTCGCTCGCGTCCGGCTTGGGTCGTGACAACGAGATCATAGGGACGCTCGCTCGCCCCCTCAACCAGCAAGGGAACGTCGTAGACGACAACGGCTGCCGGATTCGCGGCGACGGCCTCACGCATCCCCTGTTCAAACAGCCGCTGCACTTCGGGATGCACAATCGCTTCAAGCTCGCGTCGCGCCTGTTCATCGGCAAAGACCAGAGCGCCGAGTGCGGCGCGGTCAAGACTTCCGTCAGCTGCGAGCAGTTGCGTTCCAAAGCGCTGCACCACTTGCTCGAGGCCGAGGGTGTTGGGTGCGACCGCTGCCCTGGCGAATTGGTCAGCATCCAGCACGACCGCACCGCGCTCCGCGAAGCGCTGAGCGACGGTTGACTTGCCACTGGCGATCCCGCCGGTCAAGCCAATCAACAGCATGAAACCACGCTAACACCGCAACGACATTGGGCCAGCCACCGAAGTGACTGGCCCAATCGCGTTGCTGAGGGGTTACTCGTTGCCCGAGAGCTTCGCACGCAAGGCAGCGAGCGACTCATCGGAGGCCAGCGTGCCGCCGTCAACGCTATCGCTTGAGTATGACGTGCTTCCCGCCTCGCCGGCATCCGGCAGGTTGGCGATCTTCTCGTTTGAGGCTGCCACCTGAGCCTTGTGGGCTTCCCAGCGAGCCTGAGCCGCGGCGTATTCCTTCTCCCACTTCTCACGCTCGGCGTCGAAGCCCTCACGCCATTCGTTCGTCTCCGGGTCGAAGCCGTCAGGGTACTTGTAGTTGCCCTGCTCGTCGTACTCGGTGAGCATTCCGTAGAGGGCCGGGTCAAACTCGGTACCATCCGGGTCAACGCCGTCATTGGCCTGCTTGAGGCTCAACGAAATGCGGCGACGCTCGAGGTCGATGTCGATGACCTTCACGAAGACTTCTTCGCCAACCGAGACGACCTGCTCGGCCAACTCGACGTGCTTGCCGGAGAGTTCGGAAATGTGAACCAGTCCCTCGATCCCATCGGCAACCCGAACGAAGGCACCGAACGGAACGAGCTTCGTCACCTTGCCAGGAGCGACCTGGCCGATCGCGTGAGTGCGCGCGAACACGGCCCACGGGTCTTCCTGAGTGGCCTTCAGCGAGAGCGAGACGCGCTCGCGGTCAAGCTCAACCGAGAGCACCTCGACGGTGACTTCCTGACCGACCTCAACAACCTCGCTTGCGTGCTCGATGTGCTTCCAGCTGAGCTCGGAAACGTGCACCAGACCGTCAACACCGCCAAGGTCGACGAAGGCGCCGAAGTTGACGATCGATGAAATGACACCCTTGCGAACCTGACCAGGGTGCAGGTTGGCGAGGAACGTTGAGCGGCTCTCTGACTGGGTCTGCTCCAGCAGCGCGCGGCGCGAAAGCACCACGTTGTTGCGGTTCTTGTCGAGTTCGAGGATCTTCGCCTCGATCTCCTGGCCCAAGTATGGGGTCAGGTCGCGCACTCGGCGCAATTCGATCAAGGATGCAGGCAAGAAGCCACGCAGGCCGATGTCGACGATCAAGCCGCCCTTGACGACCTCGATGACCGTACCGGTGACGACGCCGTCGGTTTCCTTGATCTTCTCAACATCGCCCCAGGCACGCTCATACTGCGCGCGCTTCTTGGAGAGGATGAGGCGGCCTTCTTTGTCTTCCTTCTGAAGAACCAGGGCCTCGATGGAGTCGCCGACGTTGACAACCTCGCTGGGGTCGACGTCGTGCTTGATGGAAAGCTCGCGGGAGGGAATCACACCCTCGGTCTTGTAACCGACATCGAGGAGCACCTCGTCACGGTCAATCTTGACAACGGTGCCTTCGATCAGGTCTCCGTCGTTGAAAAACTTCAGGGTCTTTTCGACCGCGGCGAGGAAATCCTCTGCAGATCCAATGTCATTGATGGCGATCTGCTCTGGTGCCTTGGTCGTTACGGTTGTCATTGAGTGTGTACTCCGGTATCGATACAAAAATCAGGCCCGAGCACCACGAGCGGAACTCAGGCAGGCGAAATAGGCGCGGTTGCGCCGTCTTTATGGTAGCTGCTCGGCCGCTGTGCCACAAACCGGGTGACTTCTGGTGTTTTCGGGGTGCGGCTCGCCTCTGGCCGTCGCGCTCAGTTCACGCGCGATGGAGTGGTGAGGCCAACGCAGCCTGGAGTGTGTCGAGGCGGACGCTGCCAAGGTTGAGCGCCTCGGCATGGAAGGCTTTGAGGTCGAACCTCGCTCCGTCGCGGGCGGCGCGATCGGCGCGCAACTGCTGCCAGATGCGCTGGCCGATCTTGTACGACGGCGCTTGGCCGGGCCAGCCGAGGTAGCGGAGCACCTCGAAACGGGCGAACTCAGGCCCCTCATTGGCGTGCTGCGTGAAGAACTCGAATGCGTAGTCGCCAGTCCATTGCCCGTGACCATCGGGACGCTGCTTGCCGAGGTGAACACCGATGTCGAGCACCACCCGCGCGGCGCGCATCCGTTGGGCGTCGAGCATTCCGAGGCGGTCGGCTGGCGCATCCAGGTAGCCAAACTCCTCCATCAGGCGCTCGGCGTAGAGCGCCCAGCCCTCCCAATGGCCGGAGGTACCGGCGAATTGACGACGCCAGGTATTGAGTTGCGCACGGTTCACCGCGGCTTGGCCGACTTGCAGGTGGTGGCCAGGGACACCCTCGTGATACACCGTCGTCTTCTCGCGCCAGGTGTGGAAAGGTGGTGACACCCTGCGGAACGGACCACCACATTCGGCCGGGGCGACTCATATCGTCGCTTGGACCCGTGTAGTAAATCGCGCCCTCTTCGCTCGGAGCGATTCGGCATTCCAGGGTGCGCAGCGGCTCGGGAATATCAAACTGCACGCCGTTCAACTCGGCCACAGCCTGGTCGCTCGTTCGCTGCATCCATGCCTGTAAATCGGCGGTGCTGTGCAAGAGGTAGTTCGGGTCGGCGTTCAGCGCGGCAACCGCATCGACAAGGGAGCCACCCGGAACGATCTCGCTCGCGGTGCGTTCCTGCTCGGCGATCATCCGAGCGAGTTCTTCGAGCCCCCATTCGTAGCTTTCATCCAGATCGACCCGCAGACCCAAGAATTGCTCGGAGGCGAGTTCATAGCGCTCACGACCAACACCGTCGGCCTCCGGTGCCTGAGGAAGCTGCTCCGTGCGCAAATACTCGGCGAATGCCGAGAATGCCGCGCGCGAGGCCGTCGCACCGCGCTCAAGCTCGTGGCGCAAAGAGGCGGGGAGATCCTCTGGAGCCTCGGCGATCAGTTTGCCGAAGCTCCCATCGGCCGCTGCGGCTCGATCGGCCTGCGCTGCGACTTCTGCCACCTGCCGAGCGGCCGCGCGCAGTCCTCGCACGGCACCCGCGGAGAGCGTCTCTTGGACGCCAGCGAGTGCATCCGGCAGGGTACGTAGACGACTTGCGATGTGCTGCCAAGCGATCTCCCCCTCCTTCGGCATCAAATCGAACACCTCGCGCAGTTGCTGGCTTGGCGAATCAATCACGTTCAGGTTGTACAAGCCGAGTTCTGCTTCGAAGGATCGGTGGGCCAGATCCAGCTCAGCGCCGAGATCGGCCTTGGTGATTTCGTCTACGTGATCAACCGGATGCAGCGCTGCAAGTGCACGGGCGGTGCGAGCGTTGAGTGCATCCAGCGCTTCGAGACCGGCTGGCGAGTAGTCACTCCACCGACCGTCGTGCTCCGTGCGGCCAAGATAGGTGCCCTGCTCGGGAACGAGCGTTACCAGCTCATCAACGTAGTGCTCGGCCAGCGTGTCGATCGGGCTCGGAGTGCGTTTCATTGCCTCAGCATACGACGCAGTGGTGACAGATTCCGAGACCGCAGCATCCTGATTTCCTTGCGGTCGTCAGTTTGTGAGCGAGCTCTGCATCAGTGTGCGGCGGCGTCCCAGTTGGGGCCGACACCGACTTGAACGTCGAGCGGGACGAGCAGATCGGCCGCATTCGCCATGTGCGTGCGCACGATTGCCTCGAGGGTATCGCGCTCCCCCGCGCCGAGCTCAAAGATCAATT
>NMRC01026658.1_pt1 | contig 11110 bp, 11 predicted proteins | sample 1520911 | NCBI WGS metagenome assembly NMRC01 (sample SAMN07342169, study PRJNA393822) | plant metagenome | isolation source: fluid collected inside the plant's | place: USA: Vermont, Morristown, Molly Bog | reverse complement strand
GATGCCGCCGACGCCGCACCGAAGCTAGGCGATGGCGAAAGCGATGCCGATGAGCAGCCCGTAGGCCAGGGCTGAGTAGCTCGCCAACTGCAGCGCCCAGATCAGTTCGCGCGGGGTCGTCGCCCAGCCGACAATCACCGCGGCCGGAACCGCCATGAGCAGCACGAAGTATGCCAGCCCAGCCGCCGGCACGACGAGCGACAACAACACGACCCCGCAAACGGCAGCAGCATGAACACTGCAAAGACGATGCGGCTGCCGAGTGAGCCAAGCAACACGGCGAGCGTGCGCTTCCCGGCCAGCTTGTCTTGCTCACGGTCGCGCAAATTGTTGGCCATGAGCACCGCGCAGGCGAGCAAGCCGACGCCAGCTCCACCGATAGCCGCTTCAATGCTCCAGGTGACATCCGACTGCACCAGAGCAGAACCCATGGTCGCGACCAGGCCGAAGAACACGAATACCGCGAGCTCGCCGAGCCCGTAATAGCCATACGGCCGCTTCCCACCGGTGTAGAACCACGCCGCGGCAATCGCGAGTACGCCAAGAATCAACAGCTTCCAATGCTCGCTGATGAGCACGAGGGCGAGTCCGGCAACGGCCGCAATGCCAAAGAACACGAAGGCGACCGCTCGCACCCGCCGTGCCGATGCGGCACCCGAACCGGTCAGCCGCTTCGGGCCAACCCGGTAGGCATCGGTGCCGCGCACCCCATCGGAATAGTCGTTGGCGAAGTTCACGCCGATCTGCAAACACAGCGCGACGATCAAGGCGAGCACTGCGTTCAGCGGCCGTGCGGGCATCGGGCCGCCCTCAAACACGCCAATGCCGGTGCCGAGCGCGACCGGGGCGACCGCCAATGGCAGGGTCCGCAGGCGGGCGGCGGCGATCCAGTCGGCGGCCGTCGCTTTCTGCACCGGGCTGCGGTGCTCACGCCGTTGCGCCCGCGGATGCGAATGCTGTGCCGCCGACGCTGGCTTAGCTTTGGGCTTCTGCTTCGTACTCATCGCCCACCATGGTAGCGAGATGCCGACGATCCGGCTTCCCGTTTGGCAATACCGGGACTATGGATGCACTGACAATTCGCGGTCGCGCAGCCACTCCGAACACGCTCTGCAACTCCTCACTGAGCGACTCCGTGAGCGACTCGGTAAGCGACTCGGTGCCGTTACCAGCCAAGCCGGCCGAACGCCGGTCGCTCGGAACGAACACCCCGAGCGACTGCCCCCAGCGCGCGCTTGGCGCCGCAAAGGCGACGGCGGCGAGTTCTGGGTGCACGGCATCCAGCCAACGCTGCACCTCCGCAACGTCAAGCTTCAGCCCACCCGAGATCAGCACATCGTCAACCCGGCCGAGCACTCGGAGCAGCCCTTCGGTGTACTCGCCACGGTCATCGCTGAGATACCAACGCTCACCAGCCGCATCCGCGACAAAGTGCTCGGCCGTGCGCGCACTCAGCTGGCCCGCCTCGTCGAGATAGCCGTCCGCGAGCATCGGCCCGGCAATCTGGATGCGCCCCTCCGGGCCGATCTGCACCCGCACACCCGACAGCGGCGTACCGTCATAGATGCAACCGCCGGAGGTCTCCGTCATGCCGTAGCTTTCGATAATCGGCACTCCAGCCGCACGCAAGCGCTCGCGCAGTTGCTTCGGGAGCGCCTGTCCGCCGACCAGCACCCGTCGAAACTCGGCGAGTGCGGCAAGCTCCGCCGCGCCGCGCGCCCGTTCGGCTGGATCGTCGGCCTGGAGCGCGGCGAAGATCGCGTGCAGTTGGGCTGGCACCACACTCGTATAGCGCGGCTGCGGCAAGACCTGCGCGGCGTGTGCAAAGCTCGGTGCCTGCTGTTGGGTGAGCAGCACGCCACGGCCCGGCTGCCCGGCCTCACTCAATCGAGCGCGGTTGACCACTTGCACCCCTGCTACATAATGCAGTGGAAGGCACAGGTACCAGTTCCCCTCGCCGATCAGCTCAGCGGTGGCCCTGACGCTGGCTGAGAGGGCCTCGGACGAGAGCCGCACCCGTTTGGCTTCGCTGGTCGAGCCGCTCGTCGTGACGATCAACGGCTCGCCCGCATCCAGCGCGGCCCGCAACTCGACGAGGGTGGTCTGTGGAGTCAGTATCACCGGTCGTGCCTAATAGTGGTAGGGGAACGGCGACCAATCCGGGTCGCGTTTTTCGAGGAAGGCGTCACGCCCCTCGAGCGCCTCATCGCTGCCGTATGCCAATCGCGTTGCCTCACCGGCAAACAACTGCTGACCGACGAGGCCGTCATCGATGGCGTTGAAGGCATACTTCAGCATTCGGATGGAGGTGGGTGACTTCCCAAGAATCGTGCGCGCCATCGCAATGGCTTCGCGTTCCAACTCGGCGTGCGGCACCACCCGGTTGACCGCGCCCAACTCATAGGCACGCTGGGCTGAATACTCCTCAGCCAGAAAGAACACTTCGCGGGCAAACTTCTGCCCGATCTGACGGGCGAAATACGCCGAACCGTAGCCAGCATCGAAGGAGCCAACGTCGGCGTCGGTCTGCTTGAACTTGCCGTGCTCGCGCGAGGCAATCGAGAGATCACACACGACGTTGAGCGAGTGACCACCGCCCGCCGCCCAACCAGGCACCACCGCGATGACGACCTTTGGCATGAAGCGAATCAGGCGCTGTACCTCGAGAATGTGCAGCCGCCCCGATCGTGCCTGATCGATTGAGTTGGCCTCGGCCCCATCCGCGTAGCGGTAACCGTCACGGCCACGAATGCGCTGGTCGCCTCCCGAGCAGAACGCCCAGCCACCGTCCTTCGGGCTCGGACCGTTGCCGGTGAGCAGCACCACGCCGATGCGCGGATTGGTGCGCGCGTCATCGAGCGCGGCATAGAGTTCATCGACGGTCTTCGGCCGGAAGGCGTTTCGCACCTCAGGCCGGTCAATCGCCACTCGGGCGATGCGCCCGTCGAGCGAGTGGTGGTAGGTGACATCACTGAACGCGCGAGCCATGGGCGACTCGACCCATTCAGCGGCGTCGAACAATTCAGAAACAGCGGCTGTGGCCATGCCCCCAGCCTAGATGCCCGTTCACCCTGCCAATATCTGAACCGCACGCCTAGGCTGAGCCTGTGACCACCTTTCCTGAGTTTGCCGAGCTGACCGAGCGGATGTGCGTGGTTCGCCTCCCGCTCGTCACCCGCTTTCGCGGCCTCACCGAACGCGAGACGATGCTGTTGCGCGGGCCGTTTGGCTGGACCGAGTTCGCGCCATTTGTGGAGTACGACGACGCGGAAAGCGTGTCGTGGCTTCGAGCCGCAATCGAGTTCGGTTGGACCGACACGGCCGAGCGGTTCGCCGAGCGCGACCGGATCTGGGTCAATGCGACGGTACCGGCGATCCCGGCCGAACAGGTCGCCGAGTTGCTCGGTCGCTTCGCCGGAACGCGCACCGCGAAGGTCAAGGTGGCCGACGCCGGCCAGCACCTGCAGGATGATCTGGCTCGGGTTGCCGAGGTGCGGAGGGTGTTGGGGCCGGAAGGGCGCATCCGAGTTGATGCTAACGGCGGCTGGACGGTTGACGCGGCGGAACGAGCCATCCGCGCGCTGGCGCAGTTCGACCTTGAGTACGTCGAGCAGCCATGTGCGAGCGTGGCCGAATTAGCCGAGTTGCGGGAGCGCATTGCCGACCTGGATGTGCCGATTGCCGCCGATGAGTCGGTGCGTCGCGCGGATGATCCGCTCCGAGTTGCGCGTGAGGGGGCAGCGGATGCACTGGTGATTAAGGCCGCGCCACTTGGCGGAATCGCCCGGGCGCGTTCAGTCGTGACTGCAGCCGGCCTGCCTGCGACGGTGTCGAGCGCCTTGGAGTCGTCGGTCGGCCTGGCAATGGGTGTGTTCTTGGCCGCGAGCCTGCCGGAACGCGATGCCGGGCTTGGCACGGCCGCGCTGTTCGCCAACGACATCACCCATCATCCGCTGATCCCACGAAGCGGGCAGCTTGAGGTGCGCCGGGTGGTTCCCGATCAAGAATTGCTTACGCGCTGGTCGGCCCCGGCCGAGTCTGTTCGGTGGTGGTTCGAGCGAATTCAGCGCTGCTCAGAACTGATAGACGAACTGTGAGTGCTGCGAGTAAATCGCCGCAAGCGTGATTCCGATAAAGACGAGCGCCAGAATCCAGAGTAGGAACGTCAGTGAAGCGCTGATGACGATCCCAGCAATCGCCCACCCCCTGCCGCGCTCGCCGCTGAGCCGAATCTCGCGTAGCGCGACGATGCCGACGACAATCGACGGAATCGTCGCTACAAAGGCAAGGATGAAACTCACCATCGCCCAGGTGTTGAGCGGCGCGAGCGGTTGCGGTTCGGAAGCAAGGTGCTCGGGAGGAATAGGCAGCGCGGCATCTGCGCTGGCGGACTCTGACATGACGACTCCAAAGGTCTCGGTGTCCTCAGCGTATTGCGCTAAGCGATGAAGCGCTACCCACTCGTTCCCAGCGGGGTCTGATTCGAAGCCCGGAGTCGGGTGCTCGCGGGGCCGAGAGCTCTCGAGCTTCACAATCGACTCTATTTTATTTTGAATATTCATAAATTTGTGAACTTGGAGTATGGTGACGACATGAGCAAGGTGATCGAGACCTCGGGTCTCAGCAAACGCTACGGACGCACTCTCGCCCTCGACGGGCTTGAGCTGGCGGTGCACCACGGCGAGGTGCTCGGCTTCCTCGGGCCAAACGGCGCGGGCAAGACCACCACGATTCGCATCCTGCTCGGACTCGCGCGCAAGAGCGGTGGCGCGGTGAGTGTGTTCGGAATGGACCCATGGCGCGACGCAGTCGAGCTGCACCGGCGCATCGCCTACGTGCCAGGCGATGTGAGCATCTGGCCGAACCTCTCCGGCGGAGAAGCCATCGACTTCCTCGCTCGCCTGCGCGGCGCGAACACTTCCGATGCCAGCTACCGCGAGCGGCGGTCGAGCCTACTGACCGCCTTCCAATTCGACCCTGGCAAGAAGGGCCGCAGCTACTCCAAAGGCAACCGTCAGAAAGTCGCCCTCATCGCAGCGCTCGCCGTACCAGCTGAGCTCTATATCTTCGACGAACCCACCAGCGGACTCGATCCACTCATGGAAGTCGTCTTCCGCGACGAGGTTGCCCGCCTGCGCGAAGCTGGAGCGACGGTGCTGCTGTCCAGCCACATCCTTGCGCAGGTCGAGCTGCTCTGCGACCGGGTCAGCATCATTCGCGCCGGCCGCGTTGTCGAAACCGGCACGATGGCAGATCTTCGCCACCTCACCCGCACGGAAGTCTCCTTTGAGGCGACGGATCCCGCGGTGCTGGATGGCATCGATGGCGCACACGACGGCGTGGTCGCCGACGGGCGAGCACGGTTCACGGTCGATAGTGACGCCATCGCATCCGTCTTGGCCCAGCTGTCCACCCGGCAACCCGCCGGTCTGCGCATCGCACCGCCGTCACTCGAAGAACTCTTCCTGCGGCACTACGGCGATGACCTCTCCACGCTCCAGGCCGCCGAACTCGGCGCCGAAACACGCCAATCAGCACGGAGAGCGACATGATCTCCCTGCTGCGCCAACGGCTGCGCCGCGATCGCATCCAATTGGCACTGTGGATTCTCGGCACAGCGCTGTTGGCCGTGCTCACGGTCAGCGCAGTGCAACAGTCATACGACAGCGAAGTCGACCGCGTCGGCGTGCTCACGACCGTCGCAGCGAACCCCGTCATTCTGCTGTTCCGCGGACTGCCGTCAGGATCGGATGTGGCCGCATTCTCGGCATTCTTGATTCTTCCGTTTCTCGCAATGCTCGCCGCATTGATGAGCAGCTTCCTTGCCGTGCGGCATAGCCGCACCGAGGAGGAGTCCGGCCGCGCGGAACTCGTTGGCGCCACCCCAGCAGCTCGAACCGCGCCGCTCGTTGCGACGGTGATTCATGGGCTCGCAGCCAACCTGGTGCTGGCCGTACTCGTCGCGCTCTCCTTCACGGCCGTTGGCTTCGCACCGAGCGGCGCTTGGGTGGCTGGTCTGGCCAGTGCAGCGGTCGGGATGTGCTTTCTCGGAGTCGGGCTGCTTGGTGCCCAGCTGTTTCATTCATCGCGCGGCGCCAACGCCTTCGCGGTCTGGGTGCTCATGGTGGCGTATCTCGCTGCCGGACTCGGCAATGCGATGGGCACGCCCGACCATGAGCTACTGCGCATCGAAAGTTCATGGTTGAGCTGGCTCACTCCGTTCGGCTGGGCCGAACAGGCTCGACCGTTCGCAGACAACAATCTGTGGCCGGTTCTGCTGTGCGCGGCCGTTGGGGTGTTGCTCGTCGCGCTCGCGATTGCGCTGCAGTCGGTGCGGGATCTCGGTGCCAGCTACCTGGCCGCCCGGCCAGCGCGAGCGAGCGCGCGCCAAGCGCTTGCGTCTCCGATGGCGCTCGTCTGGCGGCTCACCTGGCCAGCAACGCTCGGCTGGGTTGTGGCCGGTCTTGCCACCGGGCTGCTGGCCACCACCCTCGCCGGCGTGCTCCAACAGTCCGCCGCGCAGCTGCCGTCACTGCAGGAAGTCCTCGCCGAACTCACCAAGAACGGTTCGATCGAGCAGGGTGGCGTCGTTATTTTCTTCACCATGCTCGGCATCCTCGCGGCCTGCTGCGGGGTGCAGATCGTGTGTCGTGCCCGCCAGGAGGAGGCCGACGGAACGAGTGAGCTGGTCCGAAGCGCTCCGGTTGACCGGATGCGCTGGCTGGCCGACTACCTGGTGACCGGTATCGTGGCGATCCTGCTCGTCGTGGCCGCTGCAATCGCTGGCGCAGCGCTCGGGCTCGCCGGCACGGCCAAGCCAAACTGGAGCCTCATGCGCGAGGTATTGGTAACCGGCGGCGGTCAGGCGGTCGCGGCATCCATCTTCCCGGTCATAACGGCACTCGTCTTCGTGGTGGCTCCGCGCCTGACCATCCCGCTCGCGTGGATGCTCGTGATGCTTGCGATGATCCTTGGCTTGTTTGGTGCGCTGTTCGGCTTCCCCGACTGGCTCGTTCACCTGGCCCCGATTGCCAATGCCCCGACGGTCACCGCGACTGGGGTGGAGCTACAAGGGCTGTGGTGGCTGCTCCTCGCGAGCATCGGTGGCGCTGCCGTGAGCCTCGCTCTGATGCGCCGCCGCGAGCTGGCGAGCGACGGATAGTCTGAATCCACCATGAGTGAGCAACAGCCGGCCGAGGGCGCCAGCACCCACCGAGGCATCGAAGCAGCCGAACAGGCGGCCGCGATTCTGAGTGCCGCCGGAATGCCGCGCATGCCCGCCCGTGTCATGATGGCGCTCGTCGCCGCACCGGCCGGGGGCTACACGGCTGCTGAGCTCAGTGAGCGTTTAGGAGTCAGCGCCGCGGCCGTCTCCGGTGCGGTTCGCTACCTCGAGACCGCTCACTTCTTGCAACGTCGCAGCCGTGCCGGGGATCGTCGAGACCACTACGAACTCGGTGGCGAGAGCTTTTATCATTCGGTTACGAGCAACTCGCCCGTCTATGAGCGAATGTCGATCGTCATCGACCGTATCGCGCAGGAGCAGGACGACTCAGTCACCCGAGATCGCACGCGAGAACTCGCCGGCTTCTTCCGCTTCCTCGCCAAGCGAATGCCCGAACTGATCGACGAGTGGGAAGCCCAGCGTGCGAGCACGGCGAAGGAATAACGCCGCAGCCGAGCCGAGGACGTCCTAGAGCCCGGAGTAGGCGTGGAGGCCCTTGAAGAACAGGTTGACGACGGTGAAGTTGAACATCACCGCACCGAACCCGACGATGGCGAGCCAACTTGCCCGGCTGCCACGCCATCCGCGCGTCGCCCTTGCGTGAATGTAGCCGGCATAGAGCACCCAGATAATGAAGGTCCAGACCTCTTTGGTGTCCCAGCCCCAGTAGCGACCCCAGGCCTTCTCAGCCCAGATCGCACCGGCCATGAGGGTGAAGGTCCACAGAATGAACCCGATGATGTTCACCCGATAAGCAAAGCTCTCAAGCTTGCTGGAGTCGGGAAGCGTGGCAAGGAACTTGATGGATGGGCGGCCAGCGGCGATCTGCGCCTCACGGCGAACCTGCGCGAGTTGCAGCACCGAGAGCGCAAAGCCGAGCGCGAAAAAGCCGGTAGCTGAGGTAGCCACGAAGACGTGAATGACCAGCCAGGCGGACTGCAGCGCCGGGGGCAGTGGCGCAACCGCCACATAGAAGTTCGTTGTCGCAACCCCCAGCAGCAGCAGCACCAAGCCGATAACGAAGGTGCCCAAGAAACGCAGGTCTTGCTTAGAGAAGAACACGCTCGCCAGGAACACGGTCACGATCAGTAGCGTGCCAGTGAGGGCGAACTCGTACATATTGGCCCACGGCACACGATTGGCCGCAAGGCCGCGCAAAATGTCGGCGGCAAAGTGCAGCACCCACGCGATCACGGTCAGTGCAACACCCACTCGCAGCGCTGGCGAGTCGGTGTACTGGACCGCGGTGCTCCCCGCAGGCGCGGCGCGGGTTGCGAGCAGTGTGTTCCCGCCATTTGCCGAGTCCGCAGTGAGCGATTGCGTCGCCGCTGAGCGTTTCTCGAGGCTCCGCTGCGCGGCGGCGGCCTGATCCACCGCGGCCGAACGGCGTGCGAGGTCAACGGCGAAGGCGATAAAGGCCAGCGCGTACACGGCCATTGCCGAATACACTGCGACCAAGGAGTAGGTGTCGAGTGTCACGGGTTAAGCCTACGTCGCATCTCGTACGGCGCAATTCCACGGGTCAAGACTCGGGGCGGCTTCGCAGGATGCCGCGTCACTTGCTCGGTTCCGCATCCTCGGCCCCAGCTTGGCCCTCGCCAGAACGCAGCGGCAACTGTGCAGCGATTGCAGCGACCGCTTCGTCAAGCCTCGGATCGTCGCCGCGAGCGAGGCCGGCGAGTTCCACCCGATTCCCATCAATCACCTTCACCCACAGTCGACGACGCGGGATGAACAGCGAGGTGAGCAGCCCAGTGAGCGCGAGCACGGCGAAGACCAATACCCACAGCTGTGCCGGATCGTGATGCACCTGCAGCGAGGCAAAGCGCAGCACCGAGCCCTCAAAGTTGGAGGTGGTGGCGGCACTGCCGCGCGCATCATCGAAGGTCACGGTTCCGAGCCCGTTGGGGAGATCGACGGTCTGCCCCGGCTGCAATTCCAAGGATTTGGTACCAACGGCCATCCCGTTGAGCTGAGTGAGCGTTGAGGTGTCAAGCTGGTACACCGAGCTGGGAGTTCCGCCGTTGAGCCCCAGATCACCGGCATACACATTGAGGGTGAGCATCGGGTAGGTCAGGTCGGGGAAGGCCGAATAGAACGCGCCGGTGGTCGAGGTGGCCTGGGTGGGGTAGAAGAAGCCAACCATGCCGATCTGCTGACTCAGTCCATCCGGCACCTTGACCACACCAACCGAGGTGAGCTCCTTGTCTTGCGGCAAGAACGGCACCGCCTCACTGAACACTGCCGTGCCAGACGGGTTTCGCACCGTGATGTGGGGCGCATAGCCGTTGCCGAGCAGGTAGATCTGGGCACCATGACTGTTCAGTGGCTCGTTCACCCTGATCTCATGCTCGCTTACAGTGCCATCAGCGTTGGTCACGGTCACCGCGGCGCTGTAGTCGATGGGCTGACCCAATGCGCTTTGATTCTGGGTCTCGTAGCGCACCTGAAAGTCGTCGAGGCGCAGACTGAACGGGTCGAGCTGGCTCGGGTCAAACCAGCGGCCCGGATTAAAGGAGTCATACGAAGCCAAGGTGTTGACGAAACTCTGCCCGACCACAACGGTGCGTTGACCCGTGTAGCCGAAACCGCCGCCGAGCGCGACCGCGATGAGCACTCCGACCAGCGAGCTGTGAAACACCAGGTTTCCGGTCTCACGAAGATACCCGCGCTCAGCCGAAATCGACGGAGCATCGCGGTCGTAGCGCTTGACCCGGTAGCGGGCTGAACGCAGCGCGGCCTCAGCCGCATCCAGAATCTGCTCAGCCGATGCGTCGCTCGTGCGGCTCGTAAAACTGGGCAACTGCCGCAGCCGCATCGGGGTTGCCGGAGGTTGAGCCCGAAGCGCCTGGAAATGGTGCCGCGCGCGCGGGATGACGCAGCCGATGAGCGAGATAAACAACAGGATGTAGATGGCAGAAAACCAGACCGAGCCGTACACCTCGAACATGCCGAACCAGTCAAGGATCGGCGCGAGCTTCGGGTTGCTGGCGAAGTACTGCGTGACGCCATTCGGGTCGGAGGAGCGCTGCGGCACAAGTGAGCCGGGTACTGCCGCCACCGCAAGCAGCAGCAGGAGCAGCAGCGCGGTGCGCATGCTGGTGAGCTGGGCCCAGGTCCAGCGCAGCCAGCCAACGAGACCGAGCTGTGGGTTCTTGACGGCTGCGGAGGCAGACGGTTCGGGGCGCGAATCGTAGTGATCGGCTGGACGGGCGGGATCGCTGGTACGCGAGCTGCCCGCAGCCTCGCGGGGATCAGATGGCTGGGACAAAACTGCCGATCACCCCCTGCAACTGCGCAATCCAACTCGACCAGAGCCCTGCGACCATGAGCACGCCAACGGCAATCAACAGGGCTCCCCCGGCGATGTTCACCACGCGGATGTGCCGACGCACGACGGCAAGCGAGCGGGTCGCCCAGCCGAGGCCGAGCGCGATGAGCAAGAACGGAACTCCCAGCCCGATGCAGTACGCAATCGCCAGAACTGCGCCGCGCCCCGCCGAGCTCGAGTCGAGGCTGAGAGTGAGCACAACGGCAAGGGTCGGACCGATGCACGGCGTCCAGCCGAGCGCGAATACCATGCCGAGCAGCGGCGCTCCGGCCAGGCCGGCTCGCGGTTGCCAGCCGGGTCGAAGCGTGCGCTGTAGCCAGGTGAACTGGCCGATGAACACGAGCCCCATGCCGATCAGCAGCACGCCAGCCACCCGAATGATGACATCCTGCCAACGCAGCAGCCAGCCCCCCGCCGTGCCAGCCAGCACACTGTAAAGCACAAACACCAGGGTGAACCCGGCCACGAACAGGCTGACACCGATGAGCAGTCGTCGGCGTTGGGCTCGCGCGAGCCCGGCGCTGTCGGCGGCACTGGCCGTCGAGGAACGGTCG
>NMRC01006539.1_pt1 | contig 11121 bp, 8 predicted proteins | sample 1520911 | NCBI WGS metagenome assembly NMRC01 (sample SAMN07342169, study PRJNA393822) | plant metagenome | isolation source: fluid collected inside the plant's | place: USA: Vermont, Morristown, Molly Bog | reverse complement strand
GCTGGGTCACTGGCTGCTGAGTTCCGGATGTGGGGATGGGCGTTGCCGTTGGGGTTGAGAGCGCCTCGCTCGGGGTTGGCCGATTCGAGACCGCTGCCTTGGACGAACCGCCAGCCAGTGCCCCGCTTGTCGCGAGAATCACTAGCACCACAATGCCAGCGACGAGGCCGCCACCGAGCCACAGAACAGGAGTTTTGGTTCGAGAACGCACCTCGTTAGCTTAGGTCGGAATAGCGGGTAGTTGCCGTGTGTTCACGACAAGGTCGCAGACTGTGTATTATTGCAGTCTGTGCAAAGTTACCTGATGCCCTGGCACCCGCTGCCTGCAGCAGGGGCAAGTCACTCCCCGTATTGAACCTGAGTCCAAACTACTGACACGAAGAAGCTGATTCGACACCATGACGAATGACACGAGTTCCACCGCAGTCGTCGGCAACCCCGAACCCCCGATCGACGACCCCCAATCACTCTATGAACCCCATCCCGAAACCGGGAGCACGCCGTTGATGACCCGACGCCAGATCAATCTGGTCGTCGTCGGACTCATGTTCGGCATGTTCTTGTCGGCCCTTGACCAGACCGTCGTTGGCACCTCGATGCGGACCATCGCCGACGACCTGAACGGTCTCGACCAGCAGGCATGGGTGACGACCGCCTACCTCATCACGGCCACCATCATGACGCCGATCTACGGCAAGTTGAGCGACATCTTCGGCCGCCGACCGCTGTTTCTGATTGCGATCACCCTGTTCCTGCTCGGATCGTTGCTCGCCGGATTCTCCCAGTCCATGTACATGCTCGCCACCTTCCGTGCCGTTCAGGGCCTCGGCGCCGGCGGTCTCATGGCGCTGCCGTTGGCCATCATGGGCGACATGCTCGCACCCCGCGAGCGAGCCAGGTACCAGGGCTACTTCCTCGCGGTCTTCGGGATCGCAAGCGTGTTCGGCCCACTGGTTGGCGGGCTGCTCTCGGGAACCCACGAGATTCTCTGGGTTGCCGGATGGCGTTGGGTGTTCCTCGTGAACCTCCCGGTCGGCATCGTCGCGCTCGCAGCCGTCGTGCGCTTCCTGCACCTTCCCAAGTTCGAAGACAAGAAGAAGGTGCGCATCGACTTCCTCGGTGCGGCGTTCGTAGTGGTCGCACTCGTCCCGCTGCTGATCGTGGCCGAACAGGGCCGGAGCTGGGGCTGGGGCTCCGCGGGATCCTGGTTCTGCTACGCGCTCGGCGCCTTTGGCATCGTCGCGTTCATCATCACCGAAGCGCGGATGAAGGACGACGCGATCATTCCGCTCAAGTTGTTCCGCAGCACCGTGTTCTCGATGGCGACCGTCATCGGTGTCATGGTCGGTTTCGCCATGTTTGGTGCCATGATGGTCATCCCGCTCTACCTGCAGTTGGTGCAGGGGGCCACGCCAACCGAGTCAGGCCTGCTCATGCTGCCGATGATCCTCGGTCTGATGATTGCCTCGATCGTCTCGGGCCAGATCATCTCTCGCACCGGCAAGTACCGCCTGTTCCCGACCGTCGGCACCGCCTTGCTGGTGCTGGGCTTCACCTGGATGACCTTCGAAACACTCGACAAGCCGCTGTGGTTTGTGATGGTCGGGATGTTCTTCATCGGCCTCGGCCTCGGTCAGCTCATGCAGACCCTCACGATCGCCAGCCAGAACTCGGTCTCCGGAAAGGACATGGGCGTGGCCACGAGCGCCTCGACCTTCTTCCGCCAGATCGGTGGAACCTTAGGAACGGCCGTCTTGTTCTCGGTGTTGTTCACTCGCATCCCTGACACCATTCAGGCCGCGTTCAACAACCCGACGCTCAAGAACAACCTCGTTGCCGCAACGCAAGACCCCTCGGTGTTGCAGAACCCGGCAAACACCAAGATCCTTGAGCTGTTGCACTCGAACGACATGAGCGCATTCGGTGATGCGCTCAACGGCAACAGTGCCTTCCTGACCGGAGCTGACTCGCGCTTGTCGGCACCGTTCTTGACGGGCTTCATCGATGCCTCGATCACGGTGTTCTGGGTGGCATTGGTCGTGGCAGCGGTCGCCTTCGTGCTCTCGCTGTTCTTCCGTCCGGCTCCGCTGCGCAAAATCTCAGCGATGCAGGAACGGGCCAACGAAGACCGCGCCGAGGCTGCCCTCGCCGCGCTCGGCTAAGCCAGCACTTGCCAGGCGGGGCCGGGATGGGCGTTGTGCGCATCCCGGCCCCGCTTCGTGTGAGCTCTAGTCGCTGAGGTACTCGGCCAGGCGGGAACGCATGATCGCGATGGCTTCCGGGTTCTCGTCGATGAGCACGAAGCGGCGGCCGAGTTCTGCGGCGGCCGCGCCGGTCGTGCCGCTGCCGGCAAAGAAGTCCAGCACCGCATCCCCTGGACGGCTGGATGCGGCAATAATGCGCCGCAGGATCCCCACCGGCTTCTGGGTGGGGTAGCCGGTCTTTTCAAGTCCGGTGGGCGAAACGATGGTGTGCCACCAGACATCGGTCGGCAACTTTCCGCGTGCCGCCTTCTCGGGGGTGACCAGTCCGGGCGCCATGTATGGCTCGCGATCAACGGCAGTCGAGTCGAAGTAGTACCCCTTGGGGTTCTTTACGTACACCAGGATGGTGTCGTGCTTGGTTGGCCAGCGGCGCTTGGTCTTCGCGCCGTAATCGTATGCCCAGATGATCTCGTTGAGGAAGCACTCCCGGCCGAACACGGTATCGAGCATGACCTTCACATAGTGTGCTTCACGGAAGTCGAGGTGTACGTACAGCGTGCCGTCATCGGTCAGCAGCCGCCACGCCTCAAGTATTCGCGGTTCAAGGAAGCCCCAGTAGTCATCGAAACGATCGTCGTATTGGCGCAATAACCCTCGCACGGCTTCGTAGCGCTGCCCTTGAAATCCCAGGCGGCCTTCGGCGCTGCGCACATGCCGCTGCTCGAATCGACTCTGCGCCCGCCCGGTGTTGAACGGCGGATCGATGTAGATCACAGTGAACTCCGCCGACGGTAAGGCGGCCAAGTGATGAAGGTTGTCGCCCTCGAGCACGGTTCCGAGGCGCGGGCGTTCGCTGTCCAACAAATGATCTTTCACGGGAGTTCGGCGCTACGTGGGCTGTGTGGTCTGGGGCCTCATGCCAGCGACGCGTTGGTCGAGCCAGCCGATCAGATCGGCGAACACTTCGTCGCGATTCGTCTCGTTGAACACCTCGTGTCGTGCCTCGGGGTAGACCACCACCGTCACATCGCGCAGTCCGGACCGCTTCAGGTATGCGTCGCCGAGCTTGCGCACCGAGCGCTCGCCGCCAAGGGTGTCGTCGGCACCGATCATAATCAGCAGCGGCAGTTCTGCGGGGAGCCGCCGAGCCGGCCGGCCGAGCAGACGCAGCGCATCAACAACCCCAAACAGCTTCATGAGCGGGGTGGAGGTGCACAACTCATCGTCGACGAATGCCTGCGCGACAGCGGCGTCGCGGCTGAGCCACTCCAGGCCGGTGTTGCCGAGGTGTTTGTGTTTGCGGTTCAGATCGCCGGCATCCATGCTGAACAGGGTGCGGTACGCCGTCCCGGTGAGCACGACCGCATCAAAGCGCTCCGGAGTGCGGTTCAGGATGTCTTGCGCGATGAGCGAGCCCCAGGAATGCCCGATCAGAACGAACGGCAACTCCGGATGTGCCGCGCGGGCCAGATCGAGGAACTGTTCAACGGCGGCAATCGTCGCCCGCATCCCTCCGGGACCCGGCGTGCCAATCTTGCTCAGGTCGCCGCCGTGTTGCGCGCGGCCGGTCTCACCGTGGCCGCGGTGATCGTCGGCCCAGACCTCGAAGCCCGCGTTCCTCAGTTGCTCGGCCAGTTCGACATAGCGCCCGCTGTGCTCGCCAACACCGTGCAGTACCGCAACCACCGCTCGCGGGCTGCCGACGGCATCCCACACTCGGTACTTGATGCTCACGCCATAGTGGTCGACGAACTCGTTCCAGCCCATCTGCCCAGTGTAGTTGTGGCTACGCTTCGCAGGTGATTTCAACGGAGACGAACAATTCCGAACTCGACGGTCCGGCGTACACACCGCGCAGTGGGGAGACATCGGAGTAGTCGCGCCCGCGTCCGACCTGCACGTGCCGGTCGCCGATGTCGATCTGGTTGGTCGGGTCAAAGCCCTGCCACGAGCCGGTATAGAACTCAACCCATGCGTGCGACTCTCCGCTGCTGGTCTGCCCGATCTCTGGCTCGGCCGCAGGGTGCAGGTATCCGGAGACGTACCTGGCCGGAATGCCAGCCTCGCGCAACGCACCGGTTGCCAGGTGCGCGATGTCTTGGCACACACCCTCGCGCGCCAGCCAGGCATCGGCCGCCGTGGTGTGCACACCGGTCACGCCAGGCACGTAGCGGATCTCTTCGCCAATGGCGCGGCAGATCGCGAAGGCGCTGTCTCGCACCCCGAGCTTCTGTTGTCGCACCCGCTTGACCAGCGCGCGAACCTCAGCAGGCGGCCTGGTCAATTGGGTTTGCCGGGTGAACTCGACGAACATCGTGCTTCGGCGCGGAAACTCAGGCAGCGCATCCCAGGCAACATCGGTGGTGTCAATTGCCCGATTGCGCACCTCGACCACGCTCGTGGCCGTCACTGAGAGCGAGGTATGCGGGGTGAGCACCTCGAATGTCGACACCCGAGTGCCCCAATAGTCTTGGTACGAATGCTGCGACGCCACCGGCGAGATTTCGAGATTGGCCTGCAGCACCCACTGCTCGTCGCCGGTTTGCGGGAGCATTCGGGCCTCGTTGTATGAGGTCGTTGCGGGCTCGAGGTATTCGAAGCCGGTGCGGTGCACGATGCGAAGTCGGCTCATGAGAACTCCCCAATCCACACCGGGAGCGCGATGGTCGGAAAGTAGCGCTGTCGAATTGCCTCGCTTGCCGCTCCGACGACGGCTTCGATGCGCTCCATGTGCTCGGGAAGTTCGGCGATGATGCTCGACACCGGGGTGAACTCGAGTTCGCTGCGCACCTGGCCGAGGAGGCGCTGGGCTTCGTCCATTTGCCCGGTGCGGTTCGATGATGGATCGATCTTGCGCAAGGCAATATCGGCGCGCGAAATGGAGGTGTAGATCGAGCGCGGGAAGAGCCGGTCAAGAATGAGGAACTCAGCCGCGTTCTGTTTGCTGGGAACACCGCGATAGCTGCGCAGATACGACTCGTATGCGCCGCAGGAGCGAAGGATGGTTGTCCAGCTCGGCCCGGACGCCTCGGTCAGTGAACTCGTGGCCAGCAGCCGTGCCGTCATGTCGACCCGCTCGATGGTCTGGCCGAGCTTCATAAATTGGTACGCCTCATCGTGACTGATGCCGCCCTCAACCAGGCCGAATGCCAAGGCGGTTCGCTCGCGCACCCAGCGGAAGAACTCGTGCGTTTTCTCCAGGCTGAGCTTGCGTGGCAGTCGGGTGTACGTTTCGTTCACGCACTCCCACAGCTCGGTTGAGATGATCTCGCGGGCGCGGCGCGCGTTGTCGCGCGCGGAATGCACCGAGAAGGCGATGGAGGCTGGCTCGGTCCGGTCAACGGCCAGCCTGGCAACCACATCCGATCGAGTGATCGGTTCTGGGTTCGCTTCGACCGCACCCATCACCGAGATCAGTGCTCGGCAGGCGGTGTCCTCATCAACCCATTGGTCTTCCAGCAGCAACTGGAGGTGTACATCCAGGATGCGCGCGGTGCCGTCGGAGCGCTCAATGTAGCGTCCGATCCAAAACAGCGACTCGGCGATTCGACTCAGCATGAGCGCTCACCTCCGCGCATGGCTTTGAGTTGCTGCTGCTGATTCTGTTGTTGCTGCTGTTGCCGGATCTCGGCATCGGTCTCTTGCAGCGAGAGGTCGAGTGGCTTTCCGTTCGGGGTGCGACCGATCACCGGGATGCCGGTGGTGGGCGGAGTGAGCATGGTGCGTGCAGCCTGCCCGGCCACCAGCTTCGCGACCGGCTCGTGCCCGTCGATCAGTTCGGCCTGCACCCGTTCGCCGTGACCGCCGACGACCCAGGTGTCTTTCGATCCGCCACCCTGCGACGAGTTCACCACAAGCTGCCCGGCCGGCAGTGCAACGCGAGTGAGCCCGCCGGGAAGCACGTGGACTTCGCTGCCGTCGTTGACGGCGAAGGGGCGAAGGTCGGCGTGCCGCGGGCGCATGCCATCCTCGACCAGGGTGGGGATGGTGGAGAGTTGCACGACCGGCTGCGCGATCCAGCCACGCGGATCGGCTTTGAGCCGTTTGGTGAGCTTGTTGAGCTCGGCCTTGGATGCGTCGGGCCCGACCACGAGCCCTTTGCCGCCCGAGCCATCGACCGGCTTGACGACGAGTTCGTCCAGCCGATCGAGCACCTCATCGAGCGCACCGGGTTCCTCAAGCCGCCAGGTGTCAACATTGCGCAGCAGCGGTTCTTCGCCAAGGTAGTAGCGCACCAGATCGGGCACGTAGGTGTAGATCAGTTTGTCGTCTGCGACACCGTTGCCGACGGCGTTGGCGATCGTGACGTGGCCAAGGCGGGCCGCGAGCATCAGGCCGGGTGCGCCGAGCACCGAGTCAGGTCGAAATTGCATCGGGTCGAGAAACTCGTCGTCGACACGGCGGTAAATCACATCGACTCGCGTCGGGCCGGAGGTGGTGCGCATCCACACCCGCCCACTGGAGCAGAACAAGTCTCGGCCTTCAACCAGCTCGACGCCCATCAGTCGCGCCAGCAGCGTGTGCTCGAAATAGGCCGAGTTGTAGACGCCGGGAGTCAGCACCACGACCGTCGGATCGTCGACGTCACTCGGGGCAGAGGCGCGCAGCGCCTCAAGCAGTCGGTGCGGGTAATCGCCCACCGGGCGAACCTTCATCGAGGTGAACAGCTCGGGCAGCGTTTGTGCCATCACCCGTCGGTTCGAGATGACGTAGCTCACCCCGCTTGGCACGCGAACATTGTCTTCGAGCACGCGCCAGCCGCCCTGTTCATCCCGAATCAGGTCGATACCAGCCACATGGATGCGCACGCCATTCGGCGAGGAAATCCCCGCCGCCTGCCGGTGAAAGTGGTTCGAGGTGGCAATGAGTGAGGCCGGAAGCACACCGTCTCGCACGGCGAGTTGCGGCCCGTAGACATCGGCAAGGAACGCCTCGAGCGCCAGCACGCGTTGAGCAACACCGGCCTCGACGTGGGCCCAGTCATTTGCCTCGATCACCCGGGGGACGGCATCGAGTGGGAATGGTCGCTCCTCACCGGCGAAGTCGAAGGTGACTCCCTGCGCAAGGTATGAACTGGCGAGTGCGTCAGCCCGGCCGCGCAACTCATCTTGGGTCATTTGCGCGAGCGCCCGATGCACTTCGCGGTAGCTGGGCCGAACCTCATCGTTCGGATCAAACATCTCGTCGAAGGCACTGGCGCGTCCCCGCTTGGGAGCAGCGGCGATCGCTTCGCCGTACCCGTCGAACAGCGTTGCCATGTGCAGAGCATAGCGATCATTGCGTTTCATTTGTGTTTCGGGCGTAGCATCGGATTGATGTCACCAACGTTCCGATCCTTCGAGCAGTACAACTTTCGACTGTGGTTCTTCGGAGCGGTGGTATCGAACATCGGCACCTGGATGCAATCAACGGCGCAGAGCTGGGTGGTGCTCACCGAGCTGACGAAGAACAATGCGGCCGCCGTTGGGTTCACAATGGCCCTGCAGTTCGGTCCACCGCTGCTACTGGTCACCGCAACTGGTTGGGTCGCTGACCGTTTTGATCGCCGACGCATCCTGATCTGCACCCAGACCGCTCAAGCGGTGTTGGCGTTCGGGCTCGGGGCGCTGCTGCTGGCCGGGCACGCTCAGTTGTGGCAGTTGTATGTGTTCGCACTGCTGCTCGGAATCGTGAACGCATTTGATACCCCCACCCGGCAGGCCTTCGTCAATGAGCTGGTGCCGAACTCGCACGTCTCCAATGCGGTGGCACTGAACTCGGCATCGTTTAATGCGGCCCGGTTGGTCGGACCGGCGGTCGCGGGGTTGCTGCTGGCGGTCACCTCGTCAGGGTGGGTGTTTATGATCAACGGCATCAGCTTCATCGCCGTGATCGGAGCATTGGTGCTGGTGCGAGGCCACGAGTTGCATCGAACGTCGCACTCTGGCCGGGCGGTGAAGATGAGCGCCGGCTTTCGCTACGTTGCCGCACGCGGTGACCTGCTGGTCGGCATGGTGATCGTGTTCCTGCTCGGGGCCTTCGGGATGAATTTTCCGATCTTCGCCTCGACCATGGCCGTCGAGTTCGGTGTGGGGGCGAGTGGGTACGGACTGCTTTCCTCGATGATGGCGATTGGCTCGCTTGCTGGCGCGCTGTTGTCGGCTCGGCGTGAACAGGCGCGGCTGCGGGTTGTGATTCTCGGCACACTGGCCTTCACCATTGCCGCAACCGGACTGGCCTTTGCGCCGAGCTATGCCATATTTGCGCTGATTGCGATCGTGATGGGATTCTCGGTCGTCACCATTCTGACCACGGCGAACGGCTACGTGCAGACCACGACTGCCCCGGAAGTTCGTGGCCGGGTGATGGCAATCTATATGGCGGTCGTGGCGGGTGGCACTCCGATCGGGGCACCAATTGCCGGTTGGGTGGCGAATACCTTCGGCCCGCGCTGGGCGATTGGGGTTGCGGCAGCGGCCGGACTGCTCGCGTTTGGGATCGGCGTTGGCTGGTTCGTGCTGGTTCGAGGCTTGCGACTGCAACGCCACCCGCAGCGCCGATGGGCGCTCAGCGTCAGCACGACGGCCAGGCGGGATGCGCTCGCGGCCGGCTTCGTCGCCCCGCCGACCTCGCCGGTGTCGGTGGTGACTGAGAACATCGAATTGCCGCGCTCATCCTGAGCCGCTTGGGCGGTGGCCGCGCTCGTTGAGTGCGTGAGTAATCGTGCAGTGAGTGCAATAATTGAGTGTCGTTGCCAGAAATCCTGGCTTCCCGGAAAGGATCGCGTGTCTCGCGAAATTCGGCCTTGGGCCGCTCTGAGCGCACTGCTCATTGGATTCTTCATGATCCTGGTCGATTCGACCATTGTGAATGTGGCGAACCCCGCCATCATGAAACACTTTGATGCTGGCATCAATGAGGTGATCTGGGTCACCAGCGCCTACCTACTGAGCTACGCCGTGCTGCTATTGGTATCCGGTCGGCTCGGTGATCGTTTCGGTCCGAAGAACCTGTTCATCATGGGCCTCGTTGTCTTTAGTGCTGCATCGTTTTGGTGTGGCTTCGCTGGCAGCATTGAGATGTTGATTGTCGCCCGCGTCGTGCAGGGTATTGGCGGTGCGCTGCTCACTCCGCAGTCAATGGCCGTCATCACTCGGGTGTTCCCGCCGCATCAGCGCGGTAAGGCAATGGGCATCTGGGGCGCCACCTCGGGTGTCGCCCTATTGGTTGGTCCGCTGGCTGGCGGCCTGCTCGTCGACAGCCTCGGCTGGCAGTGGATCTTCTTCATCAACGTGCCGGTCGGTGTTGTGGCCATTACCCTCGCGGCACGGTTTGTGCCGAAGCTGCCAACCAGCCAGCACAAGTTCGACTGGCTGGGTGTTGCACTCAGCGCGGTCGGCATGTTCCTGCTGGTGTTCGGCATCCAAGAGGGTGAGACCTACAACTGGGGCACGATCACTGGGCCGATTACGGTGTGGGGGATGATCGGCGCCGGCATCGTGGTCATGGTGCTGTTTGTGCTCTGGCAGCGCCTCAACCGCGGAGAGCCGCTTGTGCCATTGGGGTTGTTCAAGGATCGCAACTTCTCGGTTGCGAACGGTGCGATCTCGCTGATGGGCGTTGCCGTCTCGACCATGGCGATCCCACTGATCTTCTTTGCGCAGATCGTGCTCGGCTACTCGCCGACCGGCTCGGCGCTCCTCATGCTGCCGATGGCCATTGTGGTCATGCCGCTCTCGCCACTGGTTGGCCGCCTCATCAACACCTACAACCCCAAGTGGTTCATCTTTGGCGGCTTCGTGCTCTACGCCTTCTCGCTCTGGCTCTACAGCATCGCCTTCCAACCCAACCAGAGCTGGACGGCACTTGTGCTGCCGTCAGCGCTCATGGGTCTGGCCCAATCGGGCATTTGGGGGCCACTTGCCACCTCGGCGACGCGCAACCTGCCGATGCATCAGGCCGGGGCTGGCTCGGGTATTTACAACACCACTCGGCAGATCGGCTCGGTCATTGGCTCGGCCGCGATTGCCGCTCTGGTGCAGGCTCGTTTGGCCGCGAACATCCAAGGCTATTCGGCGGCTTCGAGCCAGGTCGCGAGCCACGCAGGGGTCAAGCTTCCCGACGCCATTGCCCAGGGCTTCGCCAATGCCATGGCTCAGGCCTTGTGGTTGCCGATTATCGCCTCGATCGTTGCCGCAGCGGTGTCCCTCCTGCTCGAGAAGCCAAAGCGTGTGGAGTGGGGTCAGCAAACCGAGTTCGGCGCGGATGAGGCCGATGCAGCAAGTGCGGCAGCTGCGGCCAAGCCGGCGGTCGCGCACTAAACAACCAGCTCAGTGAGGCCGCCCTGCAGACGCGATCGAGCGGGGCGGCCTCAGCTGTGTTCTGGCGAGCTGAGGCTCAGCCCTCGAGTGCCTGGAGCAGATCACGCTGCAAATCTTCGATGTGTTCGATGCCGACCGAGAGGCGAACTAAGCCCTCATGGGATGCTCGGCGCTTCGCTGTGCCAGCGGCGGCGGCGCTCAAGGGTTGACTCAACGCCGCCGAGGCTCGTTGCGTTTCGCCACAGCTTGCAGCGCGAGACAAACGCATCGGCACTGGCCGCATCCGGCAGCACGAGTGCGATCACCGAGCCAAAGCCGGGGTAGCGCAACTCGTGCAGGGCCGGGTGACCGGTGAGCGCCTGGGCTAACGCGGCCGCGTTGGCGCCGGAGCGTTCGACCCGCAGCGCCAAGGTGCGCAGCCCACGAAGCGCCAGGTAGCACTCCATTGGGGAAGCAATGGCGCCCTGCACTCGGCGTCGCGTGTCGAGCTCGGTCCAGAGCGCGTCGTCGCGGGTCACTACCGCTCCGAGCAGCACGTCGGAGTGCCCGGAGAGCGCCTTGGTCGCTGAGTGCATCACGACGTCGGCCCCGAGTTCGAGCGGGCGTTGCAGGATCGG
>NMRC01023291.1_pt1 | contig 11254 bp, 14 predicted proteins | sample 1520911 | NCBI WGS metagenome assembly NMRC01 (sample SAMN07342169, study PRJNA393822) | plant metagenome | isolation source: fluid collected inside the plant's | place: USA: Vermont, Morristown, Molly Bog | reverse complement strand
TTCAACACACAGTCCTTCAACACACAGTCCTTCAGCGCACAGTCGTTCAACACACAGTCGTTCAACACACCCTCGTTGAGTGCCCAAGCGCGCAACTCCGCAGCGCGCAGCACCGCAGCACCGACCCGGTTGCACCTCACTCGGCGCGGGCGCGTTGTGTTCGGCACCTTGCTTGCGCTTCCAATGCTGGTGGGGATGGCCGTGTTTGGCATGAACGGCGCCGCGAACGCCGGTGATGCGTCGACGCCGAGCGGTGTCGTGCACACCGTTACCGTGCAGAGCGGCGAATCGCTCTGGTCAGTCGCCGAGCAGATTGCTCCCAAGCGTGACCCGCGCGACGTGATCGCCGACATCATGAAGCTCAACGGCCTCGACTCTGCAAACGTGGCGGCCGGTGTGAGCCTCGCCGTTCCGAGCTACTGAGCCCATTCGTCCGCGATCGCAGTGAGTTGCTCGCATTCAGCCGCTCGTACTTGGCGGCTCGCACATGGCTTCTCGCACTTGGCCGCTCGCACGTGGCCGCTCACTTCGGCCAATAGCATTGAAGGGTGACCGACCTCAGCGACTTGCCCATCAGCGAGCACTTGCGCGGCAAGACACCCTATGGGGCGCCACAGCTTCGCGTGCCGGTCGAGCTCAATGTCAACGAGAACACGCACCCGGTTCCGCAGCAAGTAGTCGATGACATTGTTCAGCGGGTGCGAGCTGCGCTGGGGAGCGTCAACCGCTACCCAGACCGCGAGTTCAGCGAGTTGCGCTCCGCATTTGCTGAGTATCTGGGGCACGGACTGACGCCAGCACAGATCTGGGCGGCGAACGGCTCGAACGAGGTGCTCCAGCACGTACTGCAAGCCTTCGGCGGCCCGGGTCGCACTGCGCTCGGCTTCACTCCGACGTATTCGATGTACCCATTGCTCGCAGATGGCACCGGAACCCGCTGGATCGCGGCCCCGCGTGACGACCACTACCAACTCAGCGCCGAGCGCGCGGTCGCAGCGATCGACCAACACGACCCCGACATTGTGTTCCTGTGCTCGCCGAACAACCCGACCGGAACCCTGCTCGATATCGATGTGATCCGCGCCGTAGCCGAGCGCACTCGCGGCATCGTGATTGTGGATGAGGCCTACCAGGAGTTCGCTCCCGACGGTAGCGTCAGCGCGCTCACGCTGTTGGCGGAGTTTCCGCGACTGGTGGTCTCGCGCACCATGAGTAAGGCCTTTGCCTTTGCCGGTGCACGAGTTGGCTACCTTGCCGCCGACCCGGCAGTGACCGATGCGCTTCGCCTGGTGCGGTTGCCGTACCACCTCTCGGCGCTCACCCAAGCGGCAGCGCTCGGCGCGCTCGCTCACTCCTCCGAGATGCTTGCCATGGTCGACGATATTCGGGCTCAACGCGACCGACTGCTGCGTGAACTCGCCGTGCTTGGCTACGCACCGGCTCAGAGCGCGGCGAACTTCGTTCTGTTCGGCGGAGTGGCCGAGCCGAACGCCACCTTCCGTGCGCTGCTGGAGCGCGGTGTGCTCATCCGCGACGTCGGCATCCCGCATACCCTCCGGGTGACCGCCGGAACCGAGGCCGAGACCAGCACATTCTTGAATGCGCTCGCCGAGGTCGCGACCCCGCTGGCCGTGTGACGCTTCGTGTCCGGTGCGCACGATCCTGAGATCTGCTCCCGTCGCCTCACCCTAGGATGAATGCATGAGCAGAACCGCCCAGTTGAGCCGCGAAACAGCGGAGTCGCGTATTTCGCTTTCGCTTGATCTTGACGGTTCGGGCCAGAGTCAGATCGAGACCGGGGTGCCGTTTTTTAACCACATGCTCACGGCCTTCGCCAAGCACTCGCTCACCGATCTGACCGTGCTCGCCGAGGGTGACATCGACATTGACGTGCACCACACCGTCGAAGACACCGGCATCGTGCTCGGTCAAGCCATTGCTGCCGCGCTCGGCGACAAGGCTGGTATTTCCCGCTACGGGGATGCGCTGGTGCCGCTCGACGATGCCCTCGCGCAAGCGGTCGTCGATATTTCCGGCCGACCGTATCTCGTCCACTCGGGCGAGCCAGTTGGCTTTGAGTTCCACCTCATCGGGGGCCACTTCACGGGCTCGATGGTTCGGCATGTCTTCGAAGCGCTGAGCTTCAACGCCGGGCTGACCGTCCACATCCGGGTGCTCGACGGTCGCGACCCGCACCACATTGCTGAGGCAGAGTTCAAGGCGTTCGCCCGGGCGTTTCGGCAGGCGAAGGCGTTCGACCCGCTTGTTCGTGGCATCCCGAGCACCAAGGGCGTGCTGTGACGGCACGCCGCGTGGTCGTGCTCGATTACGGCTCCGGCAATGTGCATTCGGCCGTGAAAGCCCTTGAGGCTGCGGGCGCTGAGGTTGAACTCACTGCCAATCGCGCCAAGGTTGCCGAGGCTGATGGTCTCGTGGTTCCGGGCGTTGGCGCATTCACTGCGGTGATGGAGCAGTTGCGCGCCATTCACGGAGACGAACTGATTGATCGCCGCCTCGCTGGTGGCCGTGCGGTGTTGGGCATCTGTGTTGGGATGCAGGTGCTCTTTGAGCGCGGCATCGAGCACGGTCTCGACACGGAGGGCCTTGGGGAATGGCCCGGGGTGGTCAGCGAACTTCGCGCCGAGGTACTGCCGCACATGGGCTGGAACACCGTCCAAGCAGCGGCAGATTCCACACTATTTGCTGGCATTGAGCACGAGCGCTTCTACTTCGTGCACTCTTACGCCGCGCAGGAATGGACCCTCGAGGTGCAGCGCCCATTTCATCCGGCGCGCCTGACCTGGGCCGAGCATGGCGGTCGCTTCTTAGCTGCCGTTGAGAACGGCCCGCTCGCGGCCACCCAATTCCACCCCGAGAAATCCGGTGAGGCAGGGCTTACCCTGCTGCGCAACTGGATCAACTCACTCTGATCGAAAGCACCGAATGTCCACACCGCTTGAGTTGTTGCCCGCCGTCGACATCGCCGATGGCACAGCAGTGCGCCTCACACAGGGCGCCGCTGGAACCGAAACCAGCTACGGCAACCCGGTGGATGCCGCCGCCGACTGGGCAGCCAGGGTGCCGAGTGGATTCACCTGGTCGATCTGGATGCGGCGTTTGGTCGCGGCGAAAACCGCGCCCTGCTGCGCCGTGTCATCCGTGAGGTGCCAGGGGTGAAGATCGAACTCTCCGGTGGGATCCGCGATGATGCCTCGCTCGCCTCGGCCCTGGAAAGTGGCGCGACCCGGGTCAACCTCGGCACGGCAGCTCTGGAGGACCCCGATTGGGCTGCCGCCGCCATCGCTCGCTACGGCGAGCAGATTGCGGTCGGTTTGGATGTGCGCGGCGAGACCCTCGCCGCCCGCGGCTGGACGCAAGACGGCGGCAACCTCTGGGAGGTGCTCGACCGACTTGAATCCGCTGGTTGTGCTCGCTACGTGGTCACCGATGTCACCCGCGACGGCATGCTGACCGGCCCGAACCTTGAACTTCTGTTGCAGATCGCCGAGCGTACCGGGAAGCCGGTGGTCGCCTCCGGCGGCATCGCGAGCCTGGACGACATCACCGCCTTGCGCGCGGTGACGGATCGCGGGATCGAAGGTGCCATCGTCGGCAAGGCGCTGTATGCGGGCAAGTTCACCCTGACCCAGGCGCTCGCCATCGCATCGGCATGAACGGACATCAGTTCGGCTCGTCTGATTCGGCCGACTCGGCCGGCCAACCATGGTCCGGGCGCAGCTTCGAGCAGAATGCGCACGCCGACGATGACGGCTCGGCCCCGGTCGAGTTGATGGATGCGGTGGCCGCGTTCCGCGCCGGTGAGAACGGCCTCGAAGCGGTCGTTGACGCCGTTCGTGGTGCGCGACTGCTGGTTCCGCTGCTCGCAGCGGCAGGCGAAACGGGTGTGACTGCGCAGGGACTCACCGTCGACAAGACCCAGGAACTCGCCGTGGTCACGGTCGCGACCCCCGATCATCGCACCGCCCTCCCGGTGTTCAGCAGTGTCGAAGCGATGCAGAGCTGGAATCCGAAGGCTCGGCCGGTGCCGGTTGATGGGGTGCGAGTCGCGCTTGCGGCCGCCGGTGAGGGAACACCGGTGGTGCTCCTTGACCCAGGTGCGTCCGCGCTTGCCTTGCGCAGGCCAGCGGTTTGGGCGATCGCAAAGGGTGAGCCGTGGCAGCCACCGGAGCGCGATGCGCAACTGCTTGCGCTGTTCCAGCAGAGTGTGAGTGATGAGCCGGCCGTGCGCCGCATTCGCGCTGAGTCGGGTGACCCGGCTGCGAGTCTGCACGGTCCAGAGCTCGTCATTGAACTCATGCTTGACCCTGGGCTTGATCAGCCGAGCCTCAATGGGATCGTCGAACGCCTCAGCGACCGCTGGGCTGCCAGCGAGTACTTCGCCGCCCACGTCGACAGTCTCGGCCTCAAGCTCGTCCCGGCAGGCCCGCCTCGCGCCTAGCTCACTGGGCCGGTGAACTTTTCCCCTGGGCCTTCGCCGATCGCGTCAGGGATGATCGAGGCTTCGCGGAACGCGAGTTGCAATGAGCGCAGGCCGTCGCGCAGCGGACGGGCGTGCGAGTCGCTGATTTCGGGGGCGGCGGCAGTAATCAGTCCGGCGAGCGCCGTAATCAGCTTGCGAGCCTCGTCAAGGTCTTTCTCGGCCTCGCCGAGTTCGGACAGGCCAACTTTCACAGCCGACGCGCTCATCAAGTGCACCGCCGCAGTCGTGATGATCTCGACCGCCGGCACCTCGGCGATGTCCCGAGTGAGCTGGTCGAGTTGCCCATCAGTCGCTGGCTCTGAGTTGGCCAAGTGTTCTGAATCTGGGGCCGAAATATCGTTCACGCGCATCCTCTGCTAGTCTGGTGCAGGCTCCGGGCCTGATCCCGGACGTAAAGCGGAGTTCATCCCACCTGACGCCATCCAGGCTATCGGGTCAGCCACCACCAGATTGCCAGTTGATCGCGTGGTGGGTGAGCGCATGTGCGCTCAGGTGTTCGCCGTGCATTGGGCGACACCCGTCTCCCGATGAGTTTGAGCTCAAACAGAGGAGATCCGCATCAGCGAACCCCGCATCAACGACCGTATTCGGGTCCCAGAGGTCCGCCTCGTCGGCCCCGGAGGCGAGCAGGTCGGCGTCGTCAAGATTGAGTCAGCTCTGCGCCTCGCGCAGGAAGCTGACCTGGACTTGGTCGAGGTTGCCCCTGACGCAAAGCCGCCAGTCGCAAAGATCATGGACTACGGCAAGTTCAAGTACGAGGCCGCGCAGAAGGCGAAAGAAGCCCGGCGCAACCAGGCCAACACCGTACTGAAAGAGGTCAGATTCCGGTTGAAGATCGACACCCACGACTACCAGACCAAGCTCAAGCGAGCGATTGGCTTTCTGGAGTCGGGTGACAAGGTCAAGGCCATGATTCTGTTCCGCGGTCGTGAGCAGTCCCGCCCCGAACAGGGCGTGCGCCTGTTGCAGCGGTTCTCAGAAGACGTGGCCGAGTTCGGCACCGTCGAGCACAATCCCACGATCGATGGGCGGAACATGGTGATGGTAGTCGCCCCGCTCAAGAACAAATCAGAGGCGAAGGCAGCTGCCAACGCGAAACGAACGGCCGCCAAGGTGGTCAAGCAGGAGGAAGAGAATGCCTAAGCAAAAGACGCACTCAGGCGCCAAGAAGCGGTTCAAGGTCACCGGTTCGGGAAAGATCATGAAGCAGCAGGCTGGCATGCGCCACAACCTTGAGGGCAAGTCCTCAGTGCGCACCCGTCGCCTCAACCAAGACAAGGTGCTGTCGGCACCCGACGCAAAGAACGTCAAGAAGCTCCTCGGCAAGTAAGCCGTTTGACCCTAAGGAATCACTGAAATGGCACGTGTAAAGCGGGCGGTCAACGCCCACAAGAAGCGCCGCGTTATCCTCGAACGCGCCGAAGGCTACCGCGGACAGCGGTCGCGCCTGTACCGCAAGGCCAAGGAGCAGGTTACCCACTCGCTGGTCTACTCCTACAACGACCGTCGCGCCCGGAAGGGTGATTTCCGTCGCTTGTGGATCCAGCGCATCAACGCTGCGTCCCGTGCGAACGGTCTGACCTACAACCGCTTCATCCAGGGCCTGGGCATCGCTCAGATCGAGGTTGACCGGCGGATGCTGGCCGAGCTGGCCGTCAACGAGCCGAAGACGTTTGCCGCGCTCGTGGCACTGGCCAAGCAAGCGCTTCCGGCCGATACTTCGGCTCCGAAGGTTTCCGCCTAAGCGCTCGCATTCCGCGTTCAGCAGAGCGCTCACTCCCAGTCGGGGTGAGCGCTCTGCTGTTTTGGGCCGTACGCTGAGTACATGCTCGAAAATCCGCGTTCTCCGCGCGTGCGCTCCGTCGCCAAGCTGGCGAAGAAAGCGGCGCGCGTCGAGACCGGCATGTTTTTGCTCGAAGGCCCCCAGGCTGTTGCCGAGGCGCTCACGTATCGGCCTCAGCTGCTGGTCGAGCTGTATGGCACCCCGACGGCGTGCGAGCGCTACGCCGATATCACGGCCACTGCGATTGATGCAGGCGTCGAGGTGACCTTCGTCAGTGAAGAGGTGCTGCAGGTCATGGCCGATACGGTCACTCCGCAAGGCTTCGTTGCGGTGTGCCACCAGTTTCCGACCGCGATCAAAGACATCTTCGCGGCTGGCCCGAGCTTGTTGGCAATTCTTGAAGAGGTGCGCGACCCGGGCAATCTCGGCACCATCGTGCGTGCGGCGGATTCTGCCGGGGCTGACGCGGTCATCCTCACCGGACGAACCGTCGACCTCTACAACCCGAAGGTGGTGCGGGCGACCACTGGCTCGATCTTCCATCTGCCGGTTGGTGTTGGGGCCGAACTGCAGGATGTGCTTGCGCGTGCGCGTGCCGCTGGCATTCAGTCGCTTGCCGCCGACGTCAAGGGCGAAGATTTGCTGAGCCTGCGCACTGCTGGGCGACTGAATCAGCCGACCGCGTGGGTGTTCGGCAATGAGGCGCGCGGACTCGATGATGAGGTGCTGACCCTGGTCGATCAGGCGGTGGCGGTGCCGATTTACGGCAACGCCGAGTCGTTGAATCTGGCGACCGCCGCATCGGTGTGCCTGTATGAGTCGGCATTCGCGTTGCGCTCGGTCTGAAGCTGCTGACTACGCCTTCGATGTCTTTGGCCGGGGCGCATCCGTGCTGAGTTCTGATGCGTCTTCGGCCGACTCCACAACATCGCTGATGTACTGCTCCATCGTGTGACTCAATTCGTTGAGCAGGGTCTCGAACTGCTCGACGAGTTCCGGTGGATGATGCGCGATGACCTGGCTGATGCGCTCGCCGAGTGGGTGAAAAAACGACTCGGCGATGTCTTGCACATTCGGTGTTGAGCGCAGCGTCACGAGTCTGCGGTCAGAGTGTTCGCGGGAGCGGCGAATGTGGCCGAAGTCTTCGAGTCGGTTGAGCAGGGTCGAGGTTGCGCCGAAGCTCAGGCCGATGCGCTGGCTGAGTCTCGCTGGCGAGAGCGGTGTGCCGCGTTCTTCGGCGGCGAGAATCTCAATCAACGCCGTTGCATCAGTGGAGTGCAAGCCTTCGCTGGCGGCAAACTCGCGGGCCAATTGACCGTAACTCGTGCCGTAGGAACGCAGCGCGTCATTCAGACGCTCGGCCAGCTGCGCACTTTCGGCGGCTGCACGCTCATCCATGCACATTCCTATCGATCCGGCTCCGGCAAATGTATCACCGGCAAACTTGTTTCACCACGTTATTTGTTCGATGACTGAAGTTGTTCTATAGTAAAACAAGTTTCTGGCAGATCGCTGTCAGATGGAACCTTCAAAGGAGGCCTCAGTGGCACTTTCCCCCAACGCGCGACGATGGATCGGCTTGATTGCCGTCGCGCTCGGTGTGGCGCTGATCGTGGTCGATACGACCATCGTGAACGTCATCACCCCTTCGGTTATCGACGATCTGGGCATCAACTCGAGCCAAGCTCAGTGGATCCAGGAGTCATACGCCATCGTGTTCGCCGCGCTGCTGCTGGTTGCCGGTCGAATCGCCGACCTGCGCGGTGCCAAAACCGTCTTCCTGATCGGAACCGTGGTGTTCGGCGTGATGAGTATCTTCGCCGGGCTCGCCTGGAGCGGCGAGGTGTTGATCGCCGCCCGTTTCTTGCAGGGCGTTGGTGCTGCGGCGATTCTGCCGACCTCCTTGGCGCTGCTCAATCACATGTTCACCGGCAACGATCGTGGCAAGGCCTTCGCCATTTGGGGCTCCACCATTGGAGCCGCAACCGCGCTCGGGCCGGTCATTGGCGGATGGTTGTCTGAGCACGCATCCTGGCGCTGGGCCTTCGGCATTAACGTGCCGCTCACCGTTGTCATCTTGGTGATCGGTGCCGTGTTCCTGGTCGGGCCGCCTCGTTCGGTCGGTCGGGTTGATCTGCTCAGCGCGGTGCTGTCCATTGCGGGTCTCGGCTTGTTCGCATTCGGCCTGATCGAAGGTCGGGTGTACGGCTGGGTCACGGTTGATCGCACCTTCGACCTCTTCGGCGCCAAGTGGAGTTCAGGGCTCTCGCCGGTGTTCGTCGCGCTCGCGCTTGCTGCGGTGTTGTTGGCCGCGTTTGTCTGGCGGCAGGTGCTGCTGAGTCGGCCAGCGCATCCGCAGCAGCCGCTCATGGATGTGCGACTGTTCTCGATCCCGTCTTTCCGCAACGGCAACGTTGCAACCTCGATCATCGGGCTCGGCGAATTCGGCATCATCGCGGTGCTCCCACTCTGGCTTCAGTTCACCCTGAACTACACGCCGCTGGAGGCCGGAGCAACCCTCGTGCCGATCGCTATTGGAAGCTTTGTCGCCAACGGCATCAGCTTCCCGTTATCTGAGCGGGTGACGCCGCTCACCCTGGTGCGACTCGGGCTGGTGCTTGAGGTGATTGGCCTCGCCGGCTTGGGTCTGGTGGCATCGACCACCGACGGCAACTGGTGGCTGATTGCCGTGGCACTGTTCCTCTATGGCATCGGCGTGGGCTTCGCGACCGCGCAGGTGACGAACGTGGTGCTGGCGGATGTTCCGGCCGGCGAGGGCGGGCAGAGTTCGGGCATCCAGAGCACCTTCCGCCAGCTCGGTTCAGCGCTCGGTATCGCGGTGCTGACCACGGTGTTCTTCTCGACGCTCGGAAACACCTTGCGCGACAAACTGGTCGATGCAGGCACACCGTTGGCCCAGGCCAAGGAGCTCAGCAACGCCGTCACCGACAGTGCCGGAGCCGCCATCGCGCCGCTGGCCGCGAACCCGGCAACGCTCTCCGTTGCCGAGGCGGCCCGCGACGCCATGACCCACGCCCTGGCCCTTGGCGCGTACCTCGCAGCAGGCTTCTTGGTGCTCGGCGTCATCGCAACGGCGCTCATCCCGAACCGTCCTCTCGCGGCACCCGCGAGCGAGTCGGATGCCGAGCGCAGTGCGGAGAGCGACGCCGAGCGCGATGCGGAGCCAATCGCCGAGGCCGCCAGCTAGCCTGGCGCACCCATGACGAGACCCGGTCGAGAGAGGCACTTTCTCGGCCGGGTCTTCGTCTGCGCTCGATCGCACCTCGCTCTGGCAACGGACCGCCTTCGCCCACGAACCCGAGCTGGTGCGTTCAAATAGCAGCTTCGGCGCACCGGTAGACTCGAGAACTGTGTCTGAGCAGCCAATAATCACCCCTGAGGCGGTGTCGGCCGCCCTCGCTGCGGCCCGCAACGCAGTTGCCGCCGCCGCCGATTCATCCTCGCTCAAGCAGGCGCGGATCGAGTTCGCAGGCGAGAAGTCGCAGCTCGCCCAATTGAACGCCGCGCTCAAGGATGTTCCCAACGAGCACAAGGCCGAGTTCGGCAAACTCGTCGGCCAGGCCCGTGCGCAGCTCAGCCAGGCCATTGCCGAGCGCGAAGCTGAACTCGTCGCCGCGGAGGAGTCAGCTCGCATCCTTGCCGAGACCGTTGACGTGACCGCCGTCCCACGGCTTCGTCAGCGTGGCGCGCGGCATCCGCTCGCACTCATCCATGAGCAGATCGCCGATATTTTCGTCGGCATGGGGTGGGAGATCGCCGAAGGCCCCGAGCTTGAACACGAATGGTTCAACTTTGATGCGCTGAACTTCGACGAAGACCACCCGGCGCGCGCGATGCAAGACACCTTCTTCGTTGCCCCGGTTGAGCGACACCTGGTCATGCGCACGCACACTTCGCCGGTGCAGCTGCGTTCCATGCTGGAGCGTGAAATTCCGATCTATGTGCTCGCCCCCGGCCGCACCTATCGAACCGACGAGCTCGACGCGACGCACACCCCGGTGTTCAGCCAGTTCGAGGGCCTCGCCGTCGATCGCGGCCTGACCATGGCACACCTCCGCGGCACCCTCGAGCACGTGGCTCGCATCATGTTCGGCGACGATGCCAAGATTCGGCTCCGCCCGAACTACTTCCCGTTCACCGAGCCCAGCGCCGAACTCGATATCTGGCATCCGAGCTTCCCTGGCGGTGCGCGCTGGATTGAGTGGGGCGGCTGCGGCATGGTCAACCCCAATGTGCTGCGCTCGGCAGGAATCGACCCAGAGGTGTATTCCGGTTTTGCCTTTGGCATGGGCTTTGAGCGCACGCTCATGTTCCGCAACAACGTCGGTGACATGCGCGACATGATCGAGGGCGATGTGCGCTTCTCGCAGCAATTTGGAATGGTGATCTGATGCGCGCCCCCCTGTCGTGGCTCAACGAGTACACCCCGCTCGTGCCGGGGACCACCCCGGAAGACGTCCACGCCGCACTCGTGAGTGTTGGCCTTGAGGAAGAGGATCTGCACCGATTCGACGTGCACGGTCCGGTGGTGGTCGGCCAGGTGCTCTCCTTCGAGCCTGAGCCGCAGTCCAATGGCAAGACCATTCGCTGGTGCCAGGTGAGGGTCGCACCCGAGGCCCAGAGCGCCGCCGATGGCGGTGCGGATGTGCGCGGCATCGTCTGCGGCGCATCCAACTTTGAGGTCGGCGACAAAGTCGTCGTGACGCTGCCCGGCGCGGTACTGCCCGGTGGCTTCGAGATCGCCGCGCGCAAAACCTACGGCCATGTCTCCGACGGAATGATGGCCTCTGGTCGCGAACTCGGGCTCTCCGACGAACACGACGGCATCATCCGGCTGCACGAACTGGGGCTCGACCCCGAGATCGGTTCTGACGCGATTTCACTGCTCGGCCTTGACGATTCGGCCGTTGAGGTCAACGTGACGCCTGATCGCGGCTACGCCTTCTCAC
>NMRC01022308.1_pt1 | contig 11294 bp, 6 predicted proteins | sample 1520911 | NCBI WGS metagenome assembly NMRC01 (sample SAMN07342169, study PRJNA393822) | plant metagenome | isolation source: fluid collected inside the plant's | place: USA: Vermont, Morristown, Molly Bog | reverse complement strand
AAGAAAGTGATAGAAAAAGCCGTGGTAGCCGGTAGCGTCGTCTTCGCTGTCATTTTCCGGCGCGTCCTTGAAAAAGTGCAATGTAGCCAGGGTGCGATCGATCGCCTGCTCGCGCGTGATGTAGCCGCGCTCCACGCCGATGCCGTAGGCAGTCAGGCCAAAGCCGACCGACGCGATGCTGGCGAACGAATCCGCCGGGTAGTGATCGGGTACCAGGCCATTGACGGGATTGGCGCTCTGCCAGAACCACTCGAAGCTGCGCTTTTCGATATCCGCCAGCATCGCCTGCTGCGGCTTCGGCAGTGCGGCGTAGCTAGTGGGAACCTCCCTGGCGGACAGCGCCGAAGTGCTGCTGGCGCCGATGATTAGCAGGGCCGTGAGTGCGCGGGTGGCAAAACGGTGCACGACTCTGTTGATCATCGTCGGAATGGCTCGATGCGTGGCGCGGATGCAGCAACTGAAAAACTCGCGGCGATCCGTGCAGGTTGAACATAGGCCGGGTGGTGCCAGGCGGAAGCGGAAACTGATGATGGACATTGCAATCATGATCGGTGGCATTGCCGGGACGCAGACGCTTTTTGGCGGATTCGTGATCGGGTTGTCCTTGCCACAAGAACCGCCGCAGCGCGCCCCGTGGCACGGATGGCCTCAAAATTCCAGGCCGACCTGTAATTTGAGCGTACGCGGAACAAACACGATATTGCCGTTCGGAGTGTAGGTTACGGCGACATTCTGCATTGTGCTGCTGTTGACTGTCGTGTAATCGCTGTAGTTCTTCCAGTTGAACACGTTGAGCAAATCCAGGCGGGCATAGAGCCGGGTTTGGCCGGAGACGTAGAAATCCTTGCTCGCCTGCAGATCGATGTCGCGGTAACCGAAGATCTTGCCGCCGATCAGGAAGCGCCCGGTTCCCGGCGGAGTCAACGCCACCGGTCGGTCCGGTGCGCCGTTCGGGAATACGCTGGTGGTATCGACGAAGTACAGATCGGTGTTGTAGGGAATCGGCGTGGCCAGGGTCAACTTGGCCGACAGGGTGAGGCCGTACGGCACATCGATCGCGCCGGAAGCGACGAAACGATGCTTGGCCGCCGCGTTGGAGCGGATGAATGGATAGTCCCCAATCGTCGCCTCGTCGAACGAGTAGTGTTCGTTGATATCGCGATTTTGATAGGCGCGGGTGTACGTATAGGCAAACGTGGCGCTCCAGCCCGACTGCTTGGTGTACGGCTTTTCCGCCGACAGCAGAACCTGGGTGGTGCGCGTACGGATGCCGCTGTTGCCGATGACCAGGCCGCCGTAGTTCGGGATGTTGTTGCCGGATGAGTTGACTTGGCCCGCTGCGTCGTCGTACTTCCAGAACGAGCCATCCGGATTGCGCGCGCCGGCGGTATACGCGAACCCGTTGTAGCTCAGCACACGCGCTATGGTGGTGCTGGTATCCCACTCGCCGAGCTTGTTGCGCATGCCGATGCTGAACTGGTCCGAATAAGGCGCCTTCAGCTTGTTGTTGATCATGTCCACTTCCTGGCCGTTGGTACTGCTGGCCAGTGATGAGGTCAGCACGCCGAGCCCATTGAAGTAGGCCGGGTTCCAGGGGACGCACGGTGTCTGGCCCTTGTAGCACTGACCCGTGGCGGGGTCCTGGAAGTAGTAGTTGAGCTGCGGCAGCGCGGTCTTGGTCTGCTCCGTCTGCAGGTAGTCGTACAGGTCGCGGTCATACGAGCGGCCGGCGCCACCGAAGATCACATGCGCCTGGTCGGCATTGAGGTCATACGAGAAGCCCAGGCGCGGCTGTATTTCGCCCTTGTACGCCTTGCGGTTATGGCCGTTGCTGATGTAATCGTCTACATCAATCCCGCCTTTGGCGAGGCTTTGTGCATAGGTTTGCCCGACCGGCGCATCGGGACTCGTGTCCTGGCTGTTGAGCGATTCCACCAGGCTGGCAGGGGTGACGTAGTTGAGATACGACGGGTTCTTTTCGTAGTCCCAGCGCACGCCAAGATTCAGGATCAGCTTGTCGTTGACCGCCCAGTCATCCTGGATATACGTGCCGAATTGTTTGTCCTCGGACACATCCTTGGCGCTGTAGCCCGGCTGCAGATAGGGGAAGAATACGGAATACGGAATCGCCGACGTGCCATCGGGCGTGACGTTGTACGTGAACTGGGGGTTGTTCAGGCCGGCGTCCTGCGCATCGAGGGTGACTTCCTTGTATTTGGCGCCCATCTTGATGACGTGGTCGCCATGCCATTCGAAATCGTTGAAGGTCAAATCCTCTTGCAACGCCGGGCCGCTCTGCCCTTTGCGTTGCGTCGCCAGCGCGTTGGCCGGCCCCACGCTGATGATGCTTGCGTCGTTGTTCGGCGCGTAGGTGTACGCAAAGCCGTTGCCGAACTGCACCGGGGTCGGGTTGTTGAACGCGTTTTCGTGCGTGAACAACACTTCGTTGAAATAGGCATCGCCGCTGTGCTGCCAGCGGATATCGTAACGGGTGTCATTGTTAACGGTATTGACCGCACTGGAAGCCGCCGTGCCCACGCCGATGCCCTGGACCTGGTTTTCCTGGCGGCGCTGGGCGCTCAGCTCGAAGCGATCCCTGGCGGTGGGTTCCCAGTCGATCTTGCCGAAGTACAGGTTTTCCTTGAACGGCAGATTGGCCGGCCCGAACTGCGACACGACGTCGGCGGGCAGCAGGTTGTTGATGCCGGTCACGCCGGGGGTCACGGTGATCGGCGTATCGAATTCCTTGCCTTCGTACGTGACGAAGAAATGCATCTGGTCCTTGATGATCGGACCGCCCAGCGAAAAGCCGTATTCCTTCTCATGTGAGGAGGTCTTTTGCCCCGCATCGGATTCCGCGGGCGTCTGTGCCCGCATATTGCTATTGGTGAAGGTGCCGAAGACCTGGCCGTGGAACTCGTTGGTGCCGGACTTGGTCTGCGCCACCACGGCGGCGCTCGACACCTGGTCGTACTCCGCTTTGTAGTTGGAGGTGATCACCTTGTATTCGCCGATCGCCAGCTGCGGAAACGGATTGCCCTGGCTGGCATTCTGGCCGCTGACGCCGCCTTCCTTCACGTAGCTCTTTTGGCCGACACCATCGATGTAGACGTTGGTCGAACTGTCGTTCATCGCGCCGCCGCGCAACGAGGTGTTGCCGCTGGAATCCCGGGTGAACACCATGCCCGGCACGGTGTCGGCAAACTCCAGGAAGTTGCGCGATACCTGCGGAATGGTGTTGATCTGATGCAGCGAGATCGTGCTGCCGACTTCGGACGTCTTTACTTCCTTCAAGGTATTGGCAGTAACGGTAACGCCGTTGAGATTCGTCGTGCCCGCCGGGGCGACGACCTGCGCGGAAGCCTCACTCAGATTGAGCGTGGCGGTGGATGCGACCGTCAGGGTGACGGTTTTCTCCGTGCCTGCACCGGCGTCGACGGCATAGGTGCCTGGTTGCAGGCCGACCAGCGTATAGCTGCCGTCTGCCGCAGTCTTGGTGCTGCGCGTGCTGCCGGTGGCGACATTTCTGGCGGTGATCGTGGTGTTGGCCGGCGCCGCGCCGCGCAGATTGGCGGTGGACGCCTGCGCGAACAGCGTGGTCGGGCCGGTGCCGATGGCGATCATCGACGTCGTGATCAGACTGGCGAGCAATTTCTTCTGGAAGCGCATGGACATTTTCATGATTCCCCTCCCGGGAAAAGGTGACGTGCTAATTCGAGTTTTTTTTAGGGGACGCTGCAGTGCCGCTAGCGCCGCAGGTTTCCCGCCCGTGTGACGTTGCCGGTATCGGGCTTGTAGGGCACTTCCAGAAGTTGATGCCTACGGATACTGTCAGTTGCTGCGGCTTTGGCAGTGCGGCGTAGCTGCTGGGAGCCTCCCTTGCGGTGAGCGGCGCCGATCAGGAGAAGCGGGAAAAGCAGTTTTGCAACCAGATTGCGAAGCCATTTTTATTGCCATCATCGACACGCTGGATATGGTTGCGGGAAAGGGAAGCGAGTGGCTTAAAGTCATTTCTTTTTAGATTCTCGCGTCGAAAGCCTACGGAGCAGCTTGGGTAGCTAGAGCGCGGCCTTCGGTGCGGCGCAATGTCGGTCGATGAACGCCTGATGTGTCGGCATCGCATCGACGCAGCTAGCGATCACCTGGCCCACGCTGGCGATGAATTTTTGCAGGTCATCCTGCGGCATCTGATCGACCATCGGATGGTAGCCCTGCGGCATGATCCCTTGGCCTATCATCACCTGCACCCAGCTCACGCTGGCGAACATCTCCTCGGCGTTGCGATAGAAGCGTCCGCTGTCCTCAAACAGGCGGATGTTGTCCTGCAGCGAATCGGGTATCGACATGCTGCGGCACTCGTTCCAGAACGCCGTGTCGTCGCGTTGCGTCGCGCAGTAGTGCAGGATCAGGAAATCGCGGATGCGCTCGAACTCGAAGGCTGTCTGCGCGTTGTAGCGGTCGGCCAGAACGGTGCTGCAATCGCGCTGTGGAAACAGGCTCAGCAGCCGGGTGATGCCGGACTGGATCAAATAGATACTGGTCGATTCCAGCGGCTCCATGAACCCGCTGGCCAGGCCCAGTGCCACCACATTCTTGTTCCAGCCCTTGCGGCGCATGCCGGTGGTAAAGCGCAGCGGCCGGGGCTCGGCCAGCGGGCGACCGTCGAGGTGCTTCAACAGCGTCGCCGCCGCCTCGTCGTCGCTGAGGTGTGCGCTGGAGTAAACGTAACCGTTGCCGGTACGGTGTTGCAGGGGAATGCGCCACTGCCAGCCCGCCGCGCGCGCGGTCGAGCGCGTATACGGTGTGGGCGGGCCGACCTTTTCGCACGCCACCGCGAGCGCCCGGTCGCAGGGCAGCCAGTGGGTAAAGTCGATATAGCCGGTATGCAGCGCCTGTTCGATCAGCAGGCCGCGAAATCCGGAACAGTCGATGAAAAGGTCGGCTTCGATGGTTTCGCCGTTTTCCATAACGACCGATTCGACAAAGCCGTCTTCCGCACGAAGACGAGTCTGCGCGATTTTTCCCTCGGTGCGCGTCACGCCGATGCGCTCGGCATAGCCACGCAGAAATTTGGCGTACAGGCCGGCGTCGAAGTGGTAGGCGTAGGCGATATCCGCCAGCGGCGAACCGGCGGGAACATCCGTTGCCGATGGCATGAACTTGCCGCGCGGCGCCGCCACGGTGTTGATCGAATACGCGCCGATATCGGCCGCCATGCGCAGCTGGCGGGCCTTGATCCAGAACTGGTGGAACGGCAGCAGGCTGATGTCGTGGCCGATGCTGCCGAAGCCATGGATATACGAGTCGCCCAGCTGACCCCAGTCGTTGAATTGGATGCCGAGCTTGAACGTACCCTGGGTCTGTTTGACGAACTCGATGTCATTGATGCCGAGCAAGTCGTTGAACAGCTTCAGATGCGGCACCGTCGCCTCGCCCACGCCGACGATGCCGATCTCCTCCGACTCGACCAGGCGTATCGCATAGCCGGCGCCCAGTACCTTGGCCATGGCGGACGCAGCCATCCAGCCGGCCGTACCGCCACCGACGATAAGAATGTTTTTGATGCGGTCAGCTGTCATCGAAAAGGAGTCGATCGTGTGGCAAAGAAAGATGCCCGCGCGTGCGAACTTCGTACGAGGCCGATACACCGTGATCGGCCAGTTCTCCGAAGTGCGTCTAGAACTCGAAGCGGGTCTAGAACTTCAGACCCACGCTCACGCGCAATGTGCGTGGGTAACCAGTGATATCACCGGTAGGGTCATAGATGACTGGCGTCTTGTTCAACACGCCATTCGAACCGTAGTTCGTGATGTAGTCGACATAATTGTCCCAGTTGAACAGATTGATCACGTCGAACCTCACGTAGGCGCTTACGCCACTATGGAAATCGAAGTTCTTGGTCGCCTGTAGGTCGATGTCGCGGTATCCGAAGACTTTTCCGCCAAGCAGGAAGCGACCTTCGCCTGGTGGAAAAATCGAAAGCGACCGGCTGCCATTGCCGGCGACACCGCCACTATCCACATTGGTGACCGGCAGGCCGTAAAAGGCCTGGCCCAGGCATGGCGTAGTCGTGGCCAAGGTCAACTTGCCGCCGAACACGAAGCCCCAAGGGCCGTCCAGCGAGCCGGTGACCACCAGGCGATGTTTTGGCACGTCGGCAGAGACAAAGGGGTAGTTGCCGGCCTTCTCGTAGTCGAAAGCGTATTGGTCGTCCGGGTTGTTGTTGTTGTGGTTGTAGAGCGAGTGCGTATAGGTATACGCAATGCTTGCGCCCCAACCGGATTCCCGGGTGTATGGCTTGTCGGCCGACACCAGCACCTGCTCGGTTTTGGTTTCCAAGCCATTGTCGGCAATGATCAGGTTGCCAAAGCCGGGGACGCTGTTGCCCCATGGCTGGCTGCCGTTTTGCCAGAACGCGCCATTCGGATAACGGTTGCCCAGATGGTAGTAAAGGCCGTCGTAGCTCTTGACGCTGGCAATAGCGGCGCTCGTATTCCAATCGCCGATCTTGTTGCGCATGCCAATGCTGATCTGATCGGAATACGGCGTCTTGATGTTGTTGTTGACCATATCACTTCCTTGCCGAGATTGCTACCGGAGACCAGCGCCTGCAAGGTAGGAATGCTGAAGTAGGCCGGATTCCATGCAAAGCAGGTGTTGACCCCGACCGTACAAGGCACATTCGGTGTGTTGAAGGTCAGGGTCGGTTGCGACAGTGCCACCTTGGTCTGCTCGACCTGCAAGGCTTCATACAGGTTGCGGTTGTACGAGCGGCCGGCGCCGCCAAAAATCACATGCTGTTCGTCGCCGTTGATGTCGTACGAGAAGCCCAGGCGCGGCTGCCATGCGTTGGTCTGCGCGTGGCGGTTGTGGCCGGTACTGATGTAATCGTTTACATCGACGCCGCCTTTAGATAGCGTTTGTGCATAGGTCTGCCCGGCCGGCGCCTTCGGATCCTGGCTGTTCAGCGCAGCAACGACATTGGCCGGGGTGACCCAATTGAGGTACGACGGGGTTTTCTCGTAGTCCCAGCGCACGCCGAGGTTCAGTGTCAGGTGATCGTCGACGGCCCAGTCGTCCTGGATATAGGTGCCGAATTGCTTGTCCGAGCTGTTCGCGGTCGGGTTAAAGCCCGGGGTCGGAGAGCCGAACTGCACCTGGTACGGAATTGACTCGGTGCCGGCCGCAGTGACGGAGTAGTTGTACAGCGCGTTGCTGTCCCCGGCGTCCAGTGCGGTCAGCTTGACCGCCTTGTATTTCACGCCCATCTTGATGACGTGATCGCCGTGCCACTCCAGATCATTGAACGTCAGGTCGTCTTGCAGCGAGGGACCTTTCTGGCCCTTGTCTTGTTCGGATAGCGGGCCGGCACCGGCGACCAGGATGGTTTGCGTCTGCGACAGGCCCGTGGCGACGTATTGGCTGCCATCTCCGGTAAGTATCGGCGTCGGGTGATACGAAGCATCCTCGTACGTCGCCTGCAGGCGGTTGAACCAGCTGTCCGTGCTGTGATCCCATCGTATATCGGCACGCTTGTCGCTATTGAGCGTATTGAGCGCCGCAGTGGCCGCGTTGGTGCCGCCCACGCCGCTGATGGCGGTCTCGTCGCGATATTTAGCGCTCACTTCAAAACGGTCGCGATCGGATGGCTCCCAATCGATTTTGCCGAACCAGTTGTTTTCGCGGAACGGATTGCTGGCGGGCCCGAACAGAGCCTGGGCACTGGCTGGGAGCAAATTACTATAGCCACTGACGCCAGGAACGACGGTGATCGGGCTATCGAATTCCTTGCCTTCATAGGCAATGTAGAAATGCGCCTGATCCTTGATGATGGGGCCACCCAGGTCGAAGCCATAGTCTTTTTCGTGCGACACCTGTTTCCTTCCCGCGAACTGCTCGGCGGGCGTTTGCGCGCGCATCTTGGTGTTGGTGAAATCGCCAAACACATCGCCGTGGAATTCGTTGGTGCCGGACTTGGTTTCGGCGGTGACGGCCGCACTGGAAATCTGGTCGTATTCGGCTTTGTAATTCGAGGTTATAACTTTGTACTCGGCGATTGCCAATTGCGGAAACGGGTTGCCTTGGCTGTTATTTTGGCCGGTGCCACCGCCACCCAGAACGTAATTCTTCTGGCCTACACCGTCGATATAGATATTCGTGCCGCTGGCAAACTGGGCACCGGAGCGAAGGCTCGTATTGCCATTGGCGCTACGGGTGAAAATCATGCCGGGTACCGCATCGGCGAATTCAAGAAAATTACGCGAGGCTTCTGGCGTGGCGTTTATTTCGCGCAGCGAAACGGTATTGCCCACCTCGGAAGTTTTCACTTCCTGCAGGCCGACGGCAGAAACCGTCACGGCGTTGAGGTTGGTGGCGTTGGCTGGTGAGGCGGATGCTGCGTTGGTCAGGTCAAGCGTGAAGGTGGATGCCACGCTGAGTGTGACTGCCCTCTCGGTACCCGGACCGGCATCCACGGCGTACGTGCCCGGCGGCAAGCCGACCAGCGCGTAGCTGCCGTCCGTGCTGGCCTTGGTGCGACGAATGGCGCCGGTGGCAATCTGCTTGGCCGTGACCACCGCCCCTGGGGCGGCATGCCCACGAAGGTTGGCATCGGCACTCGCCGCTACCGACATGCTTGGTACCCCCGCGGCGATCGCCGTAACCGACGCCGTGATCAAACTAGCGAGCAATTTCTTCTGGAAGCGCGTTGACGTTTTCATGATTCCCCTCCCCGGGCAATGTGACGTGCTAATGCGGGCTTTTTTCGTGGGTCGCTGCGGCGCTGTTGGCACCGCAGGTTTCGCGCACAACAATTTCGCAGCCGAAGGTTGGGTCGGCTGCGGTTTGGTGATCGGGGTTTTCCAGCATGGAGGCGACGCTCTCCAGGGCGTCGCGGCCGAGGTCGGCGATCCGTACACGCACCGTACTCAGCGGCGGTGCAACGTAACGGGCGATCGGAATGTCGTCGAAACCGGCCAGGGCGATGTCCTGCGGCACGCGTACGCCGGCTTCGCGGAAGGCGTGCATGCAGCCGACCGCCATCATGTCGTTGGCGGCGAACACCGCGTTCGGCCGCTGCTTGCGCGCCAGCAGCTCCTGACCGGCGCGAAAGCCGGCCTCCTCGGTGAAGTTGCCGGCGACGACGACCGGCGCCACTTTCGACGCGTACTTGGCCATCGCCGCGCGATAGCCGCTCTCGCGCTGCTGGGCGTCGAAGTTGTTTTGCGGGCCGGCAATAAAGGCGATGCGCTGGTGACCGGCATCGATCAGGTGCCTGGTCATCGCGCGCGCGCCGGTATAGTTGTCGACGTTGATGACGCGGTAAGCCTTATCTCTCACCGGGCTGTTGATCAGCACGGTCGGTAGATCTTGGGGCAGGTTGGCGCGCAGGAATGCGTCGTCGACATGCGCGGACATGATCAGCAAGCCGTCAACGCGACCCTGCATGGCGCGCAGTGCCGCGGCAGCATCGTCAGAGCTGTCGTGGGAGCTGGAAACGAGCAGATGCAGGCCGTGCGCGCGAGCGGCCAGATCGATGCCGCGGATCAGTTCGGAAAAGAATTCGCCGTACAAGTCAGGCAGCAGGGCACCGATGGTATTGGTGCGACGGGTAATCAACATGCGGGCGGCGGCGTGCGGGATGTAACGCAGGCGACAGGCTATTTCGCGGATGCGCTGCCCGGTTTCGGCGGTGACGCCGCTACCGCCGTTCAGCGCACGCGAAACCGAAGCGACCGAGACATTCGCTTCGCGTGCGACATCTTTGATGGTGACGGTTGCCATAAAGAGCTTCGTTGAGGTCCCGGAATCCCCTGGTGGCGCCAACGTAAACGTTTTCATGGCGTCTTGTAAAGTGGCTGCGAAACAAAGATTTTGCTGCGGTGCAGAAGGATATTTTCCGCTGTTAAGACCGTTGCAGCGGTAAACCGCACATTGGCGCCGAATATGAAGGTTTGGGGATCGAGAAAACTCTTGCCGCTTCGCAGCATGAGTCGCACGGCGGCAATGGGTGCCGGGCAGTCGGCTAGGGGAATTTTCGCGGGAACGCGCGGCCGGAGCATCCACGCACATGTGGCGGCACGCAGCACTCAAGTCGCGCCGTGTCCAAGCGTCGGCCGGTGCGGTGTTGGCGATCGCCACCTATTCGTGTTGGCCCGGCCCGCCACATCGTATCGAGGGCAACGGTGTGATGCTGGCCGATGGTTGGGCGCCAAGGTTTGGCTTGTCACCCGCCATGGCAGACGCAAGTGGCTATGCGAAAAGAAGGCCTTGTTAAAGTTTGCTTATGGCGTTAAATCCAGGTTAATCTTTGCCCGCTCAAGCGCCTGTACCATCAATTTCCTGCAAAAGCTCACCTAAAAGCAGCCAACCCGCTGTTTGCGAAACATTATGTTTATCGTAGCCATCGTCATTGCCGTTTTTCTTGTCGCGCTGTTCGCCAGCGCCTTCAAGCGCGTGCCGGCGGGTCAGGTCTACAGCCTCTATCGCCAGGGCAAGCCGGCTCGACTGCTGCAGCCGGGTGTGCATGTGGTGCTGCCGCTAGTGGAGCGCGTGGTCAACAAGATCAATCTCTCCGGCCAGGTGCTGCAATTTGAAGAGCCGATGGCGGACGCCCGCGACGTCAGCGGCAAGGTCTACTGGCAGGTGCTGGAACCCGAGCGTGCTGATCCGGTATTCGGCCAAGTCGATCAGTTGATTCTCAGTGGCGCGCATGAGGCCTTGCGCAGCGGGCGCGACGGGGGGCATGCGGACCGGCGCGTGCTCAGCTCGCACATGAAACAACTCCTCAACCAGCGCCTGCGCGAACGCGGAATGATGGTGACGCGGGTCGAGCTGGACGCGGCCTGACGCTGTCGCGCCGTTCGAACCGGCAGCAAATGTCATCAGTCGCGTGAAGCGGCTTGCCTCCTGAAAACCCGCCGTGGCGGGTTTTATTTTGAATGGTTCCCTGCGGCAGGCTTTTGGCATTACCGATAACGGCCGCCGATACTGGCCACCTTACGTTCAAGTTCCCAGGAATCCGGATGACCGCGCGCGCCCTCTTGCAGACCCAGCTGGAACACGGTATCGCGCAGTTGGGGCTTAGCCTGCCGAGCGAGGCCGTGCCGCGGCTGCTGGACTACCAAGCGCTGCTTGAGCGCTGGAACAGCGCCTACAACCTCACCGCGGTGCGCGACGCGGGCGAGATGATTACCCGTCACCTGCTCGATTCGCTGGCCATCCTGCCGTACGTCCAAGGCGAGACGCTGGTGGACCTGGGCACGGGACCGGGATTGCCGGGCATCGTGCTGGCG
>NMRC01002427.1_pt1 | contig 11460 bp, 17 predicted proteins | sample 1520911 | NCBI WGS metagenome assembly NMRC01 (sample SAMN07342169, study PRJNA393822) | plant metagenome | isolation source: fluid collected inside the plant's | place: USA: Vermont, Morristown, Molly Bog | reverse complement strand
CCCGCCCTGCTGTCCACAGCAGACGTCTACTGCGATGGCTACAGCATAATGGACGACCAGTACAAAAAGCAGGACGTAATTGCTAGCTATCGTAATTACTACCTAAAAGCCAAAGAAAATATCTTAATCTACACACGTCGCGCCCCACCTGCATGGCTGGGCGCTGCCGCCGTGTACAAGGAGCCAGCAAATGTCGCCTAACAATAAGCCCGTATGGATCACCGGAAAATGCACCAAGCGCACCCGCCGCGCCTTCACTGTCCACGCTTTAGGCCGTGGTGACAGTGTGCGCGTGGCCACCATCCCTACGCAGTACATTTTGGCAGAAGAGAAACTTGAGGGGGCAGAGGATTACCGCTACAAGGTGCCTTTGTTTGTGGCTTTCCAAAATAAACTGAAGTACGTGGCAGCAGAGCAGTTCGATATCCATGCTCAAACTGCCAGAGCCATGTTCGGTGTTCCCGCCGACGAGTCGATAACAGAAGAAATGAGACGCGCTGGCAAGGTCAGAAACTACACCGAAATGTACAGCTACAATAAGGAAGATCATATCAACCCCGCGCCTTTGAAGATTAACCACGTGGACACAGGAAGCCAAGGCATGGAGGAAGCCATGGCCTACGCTTTTAAACAAATGATGTTCAACGGACTTGGCGGCATTAAAATAAACCTGAACGAAAAGCAGGCTTGCGTAACAGCCGTGGACATGACAAGTATTTACGGAGCAGCGGAGACTCCGAGTAACTCCGCACAACACAAAGAGGAAATTATGGACATTAAAGTAACGCCGCAGAATTACGCCAGTTTAGCGATGCGTACCGCCAAGCTGATGGAAGAGAAAGCGATGCTGGTGCACGGCGCATTAGGTTTGCTGACGGAAGTGGGTGAGTTGACCGAGGCTATTTTCGGCTTGAAACCAGCGGGCTATTCCGAGAAAGAACTTGGTGATATCTGCTGGTTTGCTGCGTACACGGCTTCCGCGTTCTTGAATCCTGGTCTCGTGTTTGACGCAAGCAAGTTTGATCTGCCGTTATGGGTGGGCGCAGAGGCTATTGTAGAAATGGACTTTCCAAGACTGTGCAACGCCATGACGATTGTCGCGTCGGAAATTGGCTCTGAGATTAAAGGCCATGCTTTTTACGGTAAGCCACTGCATGTTGTGAACCTACATACCCGACTGCAATTCATGGTCGGCTTGGTTGTCGTGGCCAGCCGCGAGCTCGGCTTGGTGTGGCAGGAAGTACTCCAGACCAACATTGACAAACTGCGCCAGCGCTACCCTAACAACTTTACCGAGTCCGACGCCATTGAGCGCAAAGACGAGGCTGGCGAAGCAACGGCAAGCTACACCAACCAAGACCAAGGTGGCCAAAGTGGAAACGTTTAGCGTAGAGATTCTGGTCAGCATTTTGCTGGGCGTGGTTTTATGCTATGGCTGACTTGGTGTTTTGGACGCAAACCTTCTAAGGAGAAAGACATGGGCTTAATATCATCTGTGAGTGTGGCAGCAACTCAGGAAGAGAAGAAGCGGGAGGGTGGAGATGTTATTACTGGGTTCCTTAGCCAACTTACCGAAGAGGAAAAGCAAGAGTTCCATAAGTGGCGGCAGGCTAAGTACGAGAAGAGGCAGTCCGCACAAGAACCCGCAACACCAAGCAGCCCCGCTGCCAGCGGTAACAATGAGGACTTAGCCACGTCGTTCCTCGTGGCGGAAGCAACGGGCAGCGCCGCAGTAGGCTACATGGCTGGTAGAAGTTTGGCTGGTGCATTAATGGGAGAGTCGGTTAGCCACGCCCGCGACACGGATAGCCTGCCCAGCCATAGCAGCCACAGCCACAGCAGTTACGATTCCTCAAGCTGTGGCAGCAGCTACGATAGTTCTTCAAGCAGCTATGATAGTTCATCCAGCAGCTACGATAGTTCTTCATCCAGCAGCTACGATAGTTCTTCATCTAGCTGCGGTAGTTCAGATTTTTAGCAGCACTCGGCCACGGAGAGCCGAGCCACTAAGTATCTCCTCTTATAAACTTCAAGGAGCCATCATGGACGCAGAATTCAACAGACAAAACCCTTTAGTAGAAGTCCGATTCAATCTGGCAGTTAGCCTACAGCACAAATCTCTCGATGAATTGAAAGAAGTGTACGAGTGGATAGTCGGTGATTCAGATCAACCGAAGAAATCTGGATCTTAACAACTCAGCGCCCACGGAGAGGGGCTATACTAAGTATCTCCGTACCCTTGCAAGTATTTAGTCACTAGTTAATTAAGGAAATTTAAATCATGGCAACCAAAAAACCAGCAGCCGCACCAGCTAAACCAGCGGCAAAATCCCCAGCTAAAAAATCCACTTCTACAGCTTTAACACTGTGGGAGCAGGAAATGGCGGAAGCCGCTGTAGCGCAAGGCAGCACCGAGAACAGCGTGGGCGGTTTTAAAACAATTAGCCTGCGTGGCGGTATTCTGGCAATTGACGACAACGCAGTGGAAGACAACGAGTTGCGCGTCATCATCTTGGCAGGTATTCACGAGAATCAACTGTACGAAGCAGCCTTCGATCCTGACACGCCATCCACACCAATTTGCTACGCCTTTGGTGAAAGTGAAGACGGTATGTCTCCGCACGAAGCAGTCGCTACACCGCAGCATGAAAATTGCGAATCCTGCCCACATAACCAATGGGGCAGTGCAGACAAGGGCAAAGGCAAGGCGTGTAAAAACGTGCGCCGTTTGGTATGTATTACCGAGGACGCCTTGGAAAGCCCAGAGGCCTTACAGGAAGCCGAAGCTCGTATGCTTAAGCTGCCAGTAATGTCCGTCAAGAACTGGACTACCTATGTTAAGAATGTTCTGGCGGAAGAAATTAAGCGCCCAAGCTGGGGCGTGGTAACGACCATTAAGGTGGTGCCAGACGCCAAGTCTCAGTTCCGTGTGCAGTTCAAGTTCGAAGAGTTGGTTGAATTCGACCAAGATCTGTACGAGGGTATGAAGAAACGCGCTACGTTGGCCAAGGAAACAGCGATGGCAGCCTACCCAGTGTACGAAGAAGAGGAGAAGCCCGCCAAGCCAGCCAAGAAGGTCATTCCTATCAAGAAAGGCGCTGCTCCTTCTGGTCCGGCCACACGCGGTAAGGGTAAGTATTAATTAACTTAGGGGGTGGCTAGCACAGCGCCCCGCTTTTACACGGAGAACTAAATGAACAACGTACAAAAACCAACCGCAGAAGAGCAAGTAGTGATTAACGCCATTCGTGAAATTTTCCACGTGATGTCCACCTCCACGCCTAACGAGCAAGAGCCTAGGCTGCTGCGTGTAATCCGCTCCATGCAAAATTCTATGGTAGGGGTGAAAAATGGCGAAAATTAAACCCATAACGCTGGACTTTGAGACCCTGCCAATACGCAACCGCCCGCACTACCCGCCAAAGCCCGTGTCGTTTAGCCTTAAGCTCCCAGGACAGCGCCAGCCAGCTTTCTACGCATGGGGGCATCTTACGGGCGGTAATAACTGCTCCTTTGACGACGCCAAGCATGTGCTCCAGCAAGCCTACAGCCAAATAACCGAAGAAACTCCGCTACTGTGCCATAACGCCAAATTCGATATGGACGTGGCGGAAGTTGCTTTTGGGCTGCGCCTGCCGGACTGGCGTAAGTGGCACGACACTATGTTCTTGCTGTTCCTGTCCGATCCTCATCAGCGTAGCTTAGGCTTGAAGCCTAGCGCCGAGAGAATTCTTGGCATGGCACCCGAAGAACGTGACGAGGTTAAGGAGTGGATACTTGACCATAGGAAGCAACTGGAAGCGGAGTTCCCAGAAATACTTGCCGAGTACGGCGGCATTAAGCCCAGCACGGCAGGCGCTTTTATTGCTTACGCTCCGGCTGGGCTGGTTAAGGCTTACGCCAACGGCGACGTAACAAGAACAGAAAAGTTGTTCGCGCCACTGTTCGCAGAGATTACTGAGCGCGGTATGCGGCAGGCGTACGACAGAGAGCGCCGCTTGCTGCCTATACTGCTAGCCAACGAGCGAAAAGGCATTAGGGTGGACGAGTCTGCTTTGGTACGCGACCAAAAGATATTTGAAGCGGCGCAAGTAAAGGCCGACAATTGGCTGCGTAAGGCATTAAAAGCACCGAGCTTGGATTTGGATAAAGACGCAGAGGTGGCCAACGCCTTTGAGAGCGCAGATGCCTTAACGGAGTGGACATTAACGGCTACTGGCCGCAAGTCCGTGAGCAAGAAGAATATGAAGTTAAGCCACTTTAGAGACCGCAAGGTGGCAGCCGCCTACAGCTACCGCCAAAAGTGTGCAACGGTACTGGAGACCTTCATACGTCCGTGGCAGCGCTTTAGCAAAGGCGGGTGGATGCACACCAACTGGAACCAAGTGCGGCAGGCCAAGGGAGCGAACGATACGGGTGGTACACGCACAGGCCGCCCGAGCTCGGACAGCCCCAACTTTTTGAACATGCCTAAGAAAATATCCGACAGTGAAGTTGGCGGCTTTATTATGCCGACACACATAAAGGACTTGCCAGAGCTGCCGCGTATCCGTAGCTACATTCTGCCGGACAAGCCTACGCATGTCATTGGTCGCCGAGATTTTAACCAGCAGGAATTACGTGTACTGGCGCACTTTGAGGATGGCGAGCTGTTACAGGCTTACTTACGCAACCCGAAGCTAGACGTGCATGAATTTACCCGCCAGCAGATTCAGGAGCTGACTGGTATGGATGTAGGCCGTGGCTTTACAAAGACGCTGAACTTCGGCTATGTGTACGGCCAAGGACTAGGTAGTTTGGCGGAAAAGCTGGAGAAAGAAGTAGCCGAGGTTAAGAAGGTACGTGACGCGCAGATGGCGGCGCTCCCAGGATTTAAGGTACTAAACGACGACATCAAAAAGCGTGGCAAGATGGGAGAGTTTATTACCACGTGGGGCGGACGCCAGTATTACGTAGAGCCGCCGCTAATTAAGGACGGCAAGCGCATGTCCTTTGAGTACAAGCTGCTGAACTACTTAATTCAGGGTAGCAGTGCCGACATTACCAAGGAGGCCATTATTCGCTACGACGAAGTTAAGAAGGATGGTCGCATGATATTAACGGTGTACGATGAAATTGACATTAGTGTACCGAAAAAGGCTGCCAAGCGCGAGATGCTAATACTGCGCGAGGCAATGATGAGCATAGAACTAGACTGTCCGCTGCTTAGTGACGGAGAGCTCGGTTCTACACTGGGTACGGTGGAAGCGCTGGCCGAACCAAAACCAGATTTATCACGTTGGGGAATATGATGAACTTAATATCATACGCAAAAAGAGAATTTATAGCAGCGGGCTACATACCGCTAGACCAACCGCAAGAGGATGGTCCGAACAAGTGGGTGCAACTGAACGTGCTGCAACTGCTGCAAGTATTTGAGAATCAGGGTCATAGCGGACGTAGCGCTCCTTTAGTTGCGGAAATCTTCAAGACTTTGGCCATCTACGAGCCGCTAGTGCCACTGAGGGGAGATGAAAGCGAGTGGACCGAAATTGGCGATGGGGTTTGGCAGAACAAGCGCTGCTCGCATGTTTTTAAGCAATTGGACAGGTTTAATGGTCAGGCGTACGATATTAACGGAAAAATTTTCCGCGATCCTAGCGGCGCTTACTACACCAGCAAAGAAAGTTTCGTTCCAATAACTTTTCCGTACACGCCAAAGCGGGAATACATCGACGTACCGGAGAGCGACCATGGCAACTAACAAAACAATACCGATTAAGAACATAACTAGCTGGTCTTTCAGCCGCTATAACGTGTACAAGGAATGCCCAGCCAAAGCCAAGTACAAGTTCATTGACAAGTTGCCGGAGCCAGGATCCGCCGCCATGGACAGAGGTACTCACATCCATAAATTGGCGGAAGACTATGCCAAGGCGGCAATACCGCGCTTGCCAACAGAACTCAAGCTGTTCAAGGAAGAGTTCGCTGCGCTTAAAAAGCAGAAAGTGAAGTTCATTGAGGAAAGCTGGACGTTCAAGGCAGATTGGTCGCTAACCAACTGGAACGACTGGAGCGGCGCGTGGCTGCGCGTAAAGTTGGACGCCGCCTACATCAACGCAGAGCATAACGTATTGGTGGTTATCGACCACAAAACGGGTAAGTTCAGCGAGCATAAGAACGCCGAGTACGAGGAGCAGCTACAGCTTTACGGCTTAAGCGGACTTAAAAAGCACCCGACTGTGGACGCGGTTAGCCCGCGCCTGTGGTACTTAGACCAAGGCATTATTCACCCAAACCCAGAGCACGAGGAGATTGTGTACGAACGCAAAGACGAGAAGTACCTTGAAAAGCTGTGGCAAAGCAAAGTGAAAAAGATGTTGGCGGACACCACCTTTAAGCCAACTCCCGGAAACGCCTGCCGCTTCTGCCATTTCCGTAAAGAGAATCAGGGACCGTGTAAATTTTAATTGGAGAATAAAATGATTGACGTAATGTTAGACTTAGAAACACTCGGTACAAAGCCAGGATCTGTGATTCTTTCCATTGGCGCGGTAGTTTTCGACCACGACTACTTGAACGCAGAATTTTATGTCGAAATTAACCAAGCTAGCTGTCATCTTTCTGGCTTAGTAACCAGCCAAGATACTCTGGAGTGGTGGCAGAAACAAAGCCCTGAGTCACGCGCTGTGTTTGACAGAACCAGCGGCACACAAGGTCAAGGGCTGGATTCGGCTTTAAGCTCTTTCACTTCTTGGCTGCACCACACGGCTCCCGCCAAAGAAATTTGCCTGTGGGGAAACGGCAGCGACTTTGACAACGTACTGCTAAAAGCAGCGTACGACGCGGTAAAGCTAGAGTTTCCTACTCGCTTCTACAATAACCGTTGCTTCCGTACGCTCAAGAACCTTGGTCTGCCAGTGCAGGAACCCCAGCGCCGAGGTGTACATCACAACGCGCTGGACGACGCCATACACCAAGCTATCTGGGCTGAGCGTATTCTGTCTAATTTGCGCCTGAGCGCTGGTGCGCTAGCGGCCAGAAAGTTGTCGGCTACGCCCAAGGTAGTGGCGCAGGAAACAATGCAAATTAATTTTCCGCCGCTTGTGCCAGTGGAAGACGTAACAATTGCCCCAGTAGTCAAAGGCGATGGCAACTAAGCTGGAAATAGACATCGAGAACAAGGCTTGTGAATTAGCCTTGCGTCTCGGTGTGACGAGTGTAAAAATGAAGGCGGCCGGAGTAGTAGGATACCCAGATAGAATGTTCCTCATTCCAGGAGGCTGCCCTCTCTTCATAGAATTCAAGCGTCCTGGAGAAGAGCCAGACGCGGTGCAGAAAGTTATTATAAGGAGGTTGAAATATTATGGCTACAGAGTTGAAGTCTGCGATACCGTTCAAGGCGCTATCAAGTGCGTCAAAGAAGCCTTAAAGGATCCCGTCGGTAAAACGTGCTATAATGAAGGCTCACTTAAATTGGAGGCAGAAAATGAGAAAGCCGCTGACAAAAGAAGAAGTAGAAAGTAGAGTCCTAGATCAGATAGAGCACGGCTACACTATAGACCCTAGCGGGTGCTGGCTGTGGACGGGGAAATTATTTTGTAACGGGTACGGCCGAATAAAAGGCCACCACAAGGACAGAACTAATTATTCCGGAAGGGCTCATATAGCGTCCTACCAGATTCACAAAGGCGCTGTACCAGATGGCTTGTTTGTGTGCCACACTTGTGACGTAAGGAAGTGCATAAACCCAGATCATTTATGGCTGGGAACTAATAAAGACAACCAGCTTGACGCTTCGGCCAAAGGAGTCTTCGGTTCCTATTGGACGGAAGAAAGAAGAGCTGAAAAGAGCCGTATGAATTCGGGAGCTGGCAACCCGATGTACGGTAGGAAAGGTGAGCTCGCTCCTGCTTATGGCAGGACTGGCGACAGGCACCCTATGTTCGGTAAGAAGCACAAAGAAGAAAGTAAGATTCGGATATCCGAAAGCGTGAAGAAAACTTTATCAACCAAAAGGAAACGATCATGATAGGAGCGGCTAAACGCCGGATCGGGAAACCTTCGTGGGAGCCACATGCGTATCAGAAAAAAGCAGTAAAATTTCTGTTATCAAATGCGGCGGCTGCGTTGTTTCTCGATCCGGGCTAAGTTAGGTCTTGGCAAAACTAGTATCACATGCGCGGCGTTCAAAACGCTAAAGAACAAGAAAGCCTTTAAAGGAGCCCTAGTCATTGCACCTCTCAGACCAGTGTACTCTGTATGGCCTAAAGAAGTAGAAAAGTGGCTGGAGTTCAAAGATTTTAGCGTCGGCATCCTGCACGGCGATAACAAGGAAGACGTACTCAATGAAGAACATGACATCTACGTTATGAACTATGAAGGCATAGACTGGCTTTTTGGCAGTCCGCCGCCAGACTACAAAAGAATGGATGCCACCGACAAGGTGTACGCAAAGCAGAAATACGAAGCGGAACAGAAGATAGCTCGGGAGCGCCTTAAAACCCTCTTCTCTAAAGTAGACACTCTGGTGTTTGACGAGCTGTCCAAAATGAAGAACCCAACCAGCAAGCGCTTCAAATCTATTAAGCCTTACTTGGGCAAGTTTGCGCGGCGCTGGGGTTTAACGGGTAGCCCTGCATCCAATGGTCTTATGGACTTGTTTGGCCAAGCGTATGTTCTCGATAAAGGCCGTGCGCTGGGCGAGTACATCACCCACTACCGCACCAAGTATTTCGTTCCGAGCGGCTTTGGCGGGTTCGACTGGAAGCTGCAATCCGGCGCGGAGGACAAGATTTACGCCGCCATGCGCCCGCTTGCCTTGCGTATGGATGCTGAGGATTATTTGGAAATGCCGAAAATTGTACCAGTCACCATCAAAGTTGCGCTACCGCCTGCGGCGCGTAAAATGTACGACCAGATGGAGGAAGAAATGTTCTCCGTCATGGATAGCGACGAATTCGTGGCCGTCAACGCCGCCAGCGCTAGTACCAAGTGTGCGCAAATAGCCAACGGAGCTCTGTACAAAGACAGAATCGATCCGTTGACGGGCATCCCAGCCACAGGCAAACGGGAATGGAAGGAAGTGCACAATGCCAAGCTGCAAGCGCTGGTAGAGCTGATAGAAGAACTCCAAGGTCAACCGCTGCTGGGCGGCTACCACTTTGGCCACGACCTAGAGCGTATTGTTAAAACACTGGGCAAGGATACTCCGCACTGCGACAAGAACCCGAAGGAAGTGGACAAGCTATTTTCCCGCTGGAATAACAACGAGCTTCCTTACTTGTTCGGCCACCCTGCCAGCATGGGACACGGTAACAACTTGCAGGAAGGAGATGCTTGTCACATTGCTTGGTTCTCCATTCCTTGGGACTTTGAGCTGTACGACCAGATGGTGCGCCGCCTACGCCGCCAAGGCAACAAGGCCAAAACAATTTTCGTCTACCACTTCGTAGCCGAGGACACTGTGGACGAGGCTAAGATGGCCGCGCTGCATAACAAGAACAAAGGGCAGAAAGCATTCCTAGACGCCCTTAGAGCTTACCGTAAGGGGAAACTATGATGGAAAATAGACCTAGCCACTTTATAGCTATACCGTGCGACGCCGTAGAGCTGACCATGGTGTCCAAACTTAAAAAGATGTTGGCAGACACTGGCGTAGAAAAAGCATTTAAAGCGACGACGTGGAGACAAGATTACCCAGGATCTTCTCACAAAGACACTGAGACCATCTACTTTAAGATGCCCCACTTAGTCACGGAGTACTCAGTATTCCACAGCCTAGACAGCGAGTGGATGGGGAACAGTCTTGCTCGCCATCTGGTGGAGGATCTGCTCAAAGCGCTGCGTTTCTCTATCATGGACTATTTTAAAATGGACTATGAAATTGGCAGGGTAATGCTAGTGAAGTTGAAACCGTGGGGTCACATAACGCCGCACAAAGACGAAGGAACCTACGCGGAAACCTACCAGCGCTTCCACTTACCGATAATCACCAACGAAACCTCCTTTATGCGCATAGAGTCGGACTTGGTAAATATGCGTGAGGGCTGCGTGTACAAAATAGCCCACAGGGAAGAGCATGAATGTTGGAACCTTAACGGAGCCGACAGAATCCACTTAATTTTTGACATGAGGAGAAGATAAAATGGTACTTACATCCGAACAATTGGCAGCATTGGCGACACTGGCGGCCGTGATGATCTTTCTGGCAGGCGTTTTAGCTATAGATTATTTCCGGCGGCTGCTAGAAAGGAAGGCGAAGCGGGCTGAGGAGCTGGCGCACGAGCTAAAGTTTGCAGCCCAAGCGCCATACAAGGTGGAGCCGCCAGCGCAGCAGCCAACTACGCCGCCCGTAATAAACAACAATCTACAGAGAGTTTTCGACGTCTCTAGGGTGGTGGTTGGTAGCAATGGCACCATAACACAGTTGGATATTACGCTGGCCAGCACTGGGGAAACTCAGTTCCTAGTCCCAAAAGAATAGAGCGCCCCGTAGGACGCTCCTTTGTAAAGCCTGCTTACTGCGGGCTTTATTTTTGCTCATCCACTGGCGTGGATTTGTACAACATGGAAGTAACTTCCTGATTGTTGTGGTTGCCGCCGAAGAAGAACGACATGATAGTTACCCAAGCAGTACCTAGGGAACCGAGCATGATGTTCAATTGAGCTTGGTTGGCCACAGGAACAGGGTTGGTGGCCATGTAGGCAAGCAGCCCAAAGAAGCCAAGCGTAACCAAAATCGCGATGACTGGAATAATCCAAGACTTGTTAGCGATCTGCATGTCTCGGGCACCTTGGCGATCTTTAACATCCAGCTCCTCCGCCTGCTCGTTAAGGGCTAGGATCTTTTCTTGGTGGTCAAAGCCCAAAGCCTTCATCTTTACGGCAAAGTCGTTGTCGGCATTTTTAATGGCCAACATTTGTTCCGGTGTTGCGCCCGCAATGGCCTGCTTAATGGTATCCTCAGTGGCGCTGCTAAGCCCCAAGGAAGTGCCAATGGCCTGTACTGCCATTCCGCCCAGTGGTCCGCCCAAAGCTGTACCAAGCATAGGCGCGATAGAGCTGATTAAAGATTTCCAATCCATGTCATTCTCCCAGTAAAATGTTATTCGCTGCGCGGTTAGCCCAGCCCTTACCAAAGTCCGCCCATGTTGGCAGGGCAGTCCAGTATTTAATGCGCAGCGCGTTGAACTGCGCTATCACTTTCCATTCGTTTAGCGCCGCTATGGACGCCACGGTTACGTCGCCAATTTCACCGTCCTGCTTTACGCCTGCAATTTGTTGCAGCCATAGTGCTGGGTGGCCACCGTTATAGGCCGCGTCGAAAACGTGGAAACCGAGTGGGCTTGGCAGCCTGTCGCAATGGTACTTGTCCCAGTATTCCTGCTTAGCTATGGCCTTAGCGGTTTCCAGTGGCAGGTTACGCATGTCTCCGGTGTAGCGTACTTACGCGCTACGCCGCTCGGTTACTCCGTACAT
>NMRC01014083.1_pt1 | contig 11473 bp, 9 predicted proteins | sample 1520911 | NCBI WGS metagenome assembly NMRC01 (sample SAMN07342169, study PRJNA393822) | plant metagenome | isolation source: fluid collected inside the plant's | place: USA: Vermont, Morristown, Molly Bog | reverse complement strand
CGGCCGCCACGTGCTCGGCCTGCCACAGCGCCANCGGGCTCTTNCGGGTGGCGATACGCAGGATGGAAGGCCTCATCGGAACTGACTCATCGGACCTTGGCTCATCGGAACTCCGCAACGTTCGGCAAGGTCGCATTGTCGCGTAGTTTGCGCGCGGATGCGGCTACGCGCGTCATACGACCGCGGCCCCGGACCATATACGAAGCGATGAACTCATCGGAGCATGTCATGCAAAGCGGCAACCCGGCATTGAACAAGAACACCTTCCTCGATGCGGCCAGCGGCGCGATCGTATCGCGCGACGGCGAGGCGATGACGCTCAACGGCACGGTCAACAAGACCGGCCTGCTGCTGATCTTGGTGCTGATCGGCGCGATGTTCAGCTAGAGCCACTTCAGCGGACCTGCCAGCATTCCGGCGATGTGGTCGCCGGCGTTGTGCGGCGCGATCGGCGGCCTGGTGCTTGGCCTGGTCACTTCGTTCAAGAAAACCTGGGCACCGGTCACCGCACCGCTCTACGCGCTGGTGGAAGGCGTGTTCATGGCGCGCTGTCGGCGATTTTCGAGATGCGTTATCCAGGCATCGTGGTGCAGGTGATCGGGCTTACCTTCGGCACCATGGCGGCGCTGCTGCTGGCCTATCGCAGTGGGCTCATTCGCGCCACGGAAAAATTCAAGCTCGGCATCGTGGCCGCCACCGGCGGCGTCATGCTGCGTTATCTGGCGATGAGCTTCTTCGGCCATCCGATCGGCTTCATCAACGGCCACAGCACCGTCGGCATCGTGTTCAGCGGCGTGGTGGTGGTGATTGCCGCACTGAACCTGATCCTGGATTTCGACATGATCGAAACCGGCGTCAACGGCGGCGCGCCGAAATATATGGAGTGGTACGGCGCGTTCGCGCTGGTGGTGACCCTGGTCTGGCTTTATCTAGAGCTGCTGCGGCTGCTGTCGAAGATGCAGTCGCGTAACTGACGCCGGGGATTGCTGAAACGGGAGCCCGGCTGCTTGCCTGGCTCCCGTTTCGTTTATGGGCTTCTTACGCTTTCTTCAGCAGCGCCTTGGCGTGCGCGATCACGTTGTCGACGGTAAAGCCGTACTCGGGCAACAGTACCTTGGCCGGGGCCGAGGCGCCGTAGCGATCTACGCCCAGCACGGCGCCGTGCGGGCCGACGTAGCGATCCCAGCCCATCGATACGCCCATTTCCACCGCGAGCTTGGCAGTGACATCCGGCGGCAAAACTTCATCGCGATAGCTCTGCGGCTGGGCTTCGAACAGATCCCAGCTCGGCATCGACACGCAGCGAACGGCCACGCCTTCGGCCTGCAGTTTTTCGGCGGCCGCCACGATCAGGCCGACTTCCGACCCGGTGGCGATCAGCACGAGTTCGGGCTTGCCTTCTCGCGCATCGCTGAGCACGTAGGCGCCCTTGCGCAGGCCATCGGCGCTGGCGAATTTCGTGCGATCCAGCACCGGCAGCTCCTGCCGGGTCAGCGCCAGCAGCACGGGGCGCTCGCGTGTTTCCACGGCAACTTTCCATGCCACCGCGGTCTCGTTCGCGTCGGCGGGGCGGATCAGGGTGGTGTCGGGAATCGCACGCAGGCTGGCGAGCTGTTCCACCGGCTGGTGAGTCGGACCGTCTTCGCCGACCGCGATGCTGTCATGGGTGAACACGTGCACCACGTGCAGCTTGGACAGCGCCGCCAGGCGGATCGTCGGGCGCAGGTAATCGGAGAAGATCAGAAAGGTCGAACCGTACGGAATAAAGCCGCCGTGCGCGGCCAGGCCGTTGACCACCGCGCCCATGGCATGTTCGCGCACGCCGAAGTGCAGATTGCGCCCGGCGCGGCTCCAGCCGGCGCTGTCCGAACCCTGGGTGTCCTCGCCGGCGGTGGCGGCCGGATTGAAATCGCCCAGACCCTTGAGGTTGGTATTGGTGGACGAATCCAGATCGGCCGAACCGCCGAACAGCGCCGGAAGTTTTTCCGCAAACGCATTCATGATCTTGCCGCCCGCAGCGCGCGTGGCGATGCCCTTGGCATCGGCCGGGAAGGTCGGGATGTCGGCATCCCAGCCGGCGGGAAGCTTGCCGTCCAGGCGATCTCGCAGTTCGCTCGCTAGCTCGGGGAAGGCTTTCGAATAGGCGTCCATACGTCCATTCCATGCGCTCTTCAGTTCCTCGCCGCGCTGCTGCGCTTCGCGGAAGTGGTCCAGTGCCGGCTGCGGTATCAGGAAATCCGGCTCGACCGGCCAGCCGAGCTTCTGCTTGGTTTCCTTGACCTCTTCGACGCCCAGCGGCGAGCCGTGCGCCTTGAACGATCCCTGCTTGGGCGAGCCGAAGCCGATCTGCGTGCGCACCAGAATCAGTGACGGGCGTGTGGTGTCCGCCTTGGCCTTTTCGATGGCTGCATCGATGGCGGCAATATCATTACCATCGGGCACGGCAATGGTCTGCCAGCCGTAGGCTTCAAAGCGCTTGGCGCGATCTTCGGTGAACGAGATGTCTGTGCCGGCGGCGAGGCTGACGTAGTTGTCGTCGTACAGGCAGATCAGCTTGCCCAGCTTGAGATGGCCGGCCAGCGAGGCGGCTTCGGAAGCGATACCTTCCATCAGGTCGCCATCGCCGACCAGCGCCCAGGTACGGTGATCAATGACGGTGTGGCCCTCGCGGTTGTAGCGCGCCGCCATATGCGCCTCGCCGATGGCCATGCCGACGGCGTTGGCGATGCCTTGGCCGAGCGGCCCGGTGGTCACCTCGACGCCGGCGGTGTGGCCGCGCTCGGGATGTCCCGGCGCCTTGCTGCCCCACTGGCGGAACTGCTTGATGTCATCCAGCGACAAGTCGTAGCCGGTCACATGCAGCAGGCTGTACAGCAGCGCCGAACCGTGGCCGGCGGACAGCACGAAGCGGTCGCGGTCAAACCATTCGGGATTGCTCGGGTAATGCTTGAGATGCTTGGTCCAAAGGACATAGGCCATGGGCGCGGCGCCCAGCGGCAGTCCGGGGTGGCCGCTGTTGGCTTTCTGCACCATGTCGACCGAGAGAAAGCGCAGCGTGTCGATGCATTGCTGATCGAGCGAGGAGACGGTCATGGAGAGTCCTTGTGGATGGCAGGCGTTCGCTGCGCGGGGGCGTGTCTAAGATATTCAGCATGACGGCTGACGGGTAAAGCTGCCGTCAAGTTTTCGGACAGGCTGCGCACGCTGCTGGGCACATGCGTCAGGCCGCACGCCCGATCAGCGCGCCGATGCCGGCGGTGGCGGCCATCGCCAGCGCACCCCAGAAACCGATGCGCAGCGCACCGGTCAAGAGGCGCGCGCCGCCGACACGTGCGGCGAGTGCGCCCAGCAGCACGAGAAACAGCAGCGCGCTGAGGAAAACGCTCGGGATCAGAATCGGTGCCGGCGTCACAGCCACCACCAGCAGCGGCAGCGCCGCGCCGCCCGAAAAGCTCAGCGCCGAGGCGATGGCGGCCTGCAGCGGCCGGGCGCGTTGGGTGTCGGTGATGCCGAGCTCATCGCGCGCGTGGGCCTCCAGCGCGTCGTGCGCCATCAGCTGCGCGGCCACTTGCTTGGCCAGCGCCGGATCGAGTCCACGACCGACGTAGATGGCGGCCAGCTCTTTGTGTTCGCCTTCAATGTCGGTGTGCAGTTCCAACTGCTCCTTGGCGAGTTCCGCATTTTCGATATCGGCCTGCGAATGCACCGATACGTATTCGCCAGCCGCCATCGACATCGCGCCGGCGACGAGTCCGGCCGTGCCGGCGATCAGGATGCTGGCGTGGCTGGCGTGCGCCGCGGCCACGCCCAGCACCAGACTGGCGGTGGAAACGATGCCGTCGTTGGCACCGAGTACCGCGGCGCGCAACCAGTTGATGCGCGCGGTGACGTGGCGTTCAGCGTGCTTGCGGGAGCGGGACACGGTACTAGCCTTTCAGTAGAACCATTCGATGGGCACCTACGCCCCGACTATCCATCAGGCGCGCACCGCCGCGGTGCGCGCCTGCGTGCTCAGCAGGCACGTGCCATCATGCACCACCGAGCGAGGCGTCGACGATTTTCTGCGCCTCGGCCAGGATTTCTTTCAGATGATCCTGGCTTTTGAAGCTCTCGGCGTAGATTTTGTAGATCGCCTCGGTGCCGGACGGCCGCGCGGCGAACCAGCCGCTGGGTGCGATGGCCTTGATGCCGCCGATCGCGGCGCCGTTGCCGGGGGCCTTGTCGAGCACCTGGGTGATCTTTTCGCCGGCCAGCTGGTCGCTGTGCAGCTGATCCGGCGACAGCTTGGCCAGTTTGGCCTTTTGCGCCGGCGTGGCGGCGGCTTCGACGCGGTCGGCAAACGGCTCGCCGAGATCCTTGGTCATATGCGCATAGATTTCGCCCGGGTCCTTGCCGTGACGCGCGGTGATCTCGGCCGACAGCAGGGCCGGCACCAGGCCGTCCTTGTCGGTCGTCCATACCGAACCGTCGCGGCGCAGCAGCGAGGCGCCGGCGCTTTCTTCGCCGCCGAAGCCGAGCGAGCCGTCGAACAGGCCTTCAGAAAACCACTTGAAGCCGACCGGCACTTCATACAGTTTGCGGCCCAGGCGCTTGGCCACGCGATCGATCATCGCGGTGCTGACCACGGTCTTGCCGATGGCTGCCTGGTCGCTCCAGTGCGGGCGGTGCTGGAACAAGTAATCGATCAGCACCGAAAGGTAATGATTCGGCTCCATCAGCCCGTTGCTGCGCGTCACGATGCCGTGGCGATCGTGGTCGGTATCGCAGGCGAAGGCGACGTCGTATTTGTTCTTCAGCACGATCAGCCGCTGCATCGCGTACTTCGATGAGGGGTCCATGCGGATCTGGCCGTCCCAGTCCACCGTCATAAACGCGAACTGCGGATCGACCGTAGCGCTGACCACGGTGAGATCGAGCTGGTAGCGTTCGGCGATCGGCGCCCAGAAATGCACGCCGGCGCCGCCCAGCGGATCGACGCCCATGTGCACGCCGGCGCTGCGGATGATGTCGAAGTCGATCATGTTGCCAAGGTCGGCCACGTACGCATTGAGGTAATCGTGCGTGTGCGTGGTCGAGGCCTTGCTCGCCTGCGCGAACGGCACCCGCTTGACCTCTTTCAGGCCGCCTTCGATCAGCTGGTTGGCGCGGTCCTGCACCCAGTTGGTGATGTCGGTATCGGCCGGGCCGCCATTGGGCGGGTTGTACTTGAAGCCGCCGTTGTCCGGCGGGCTGTGCGACGGCGTGATCACGATGCCGTCCGCTAGGCCCTTGGTGCGGCCTTTGTTGTAGGTGAGGATGGCGTGCGAAATCGTCGGCGTGGGGGTGAACTCGCCCTTGGCCGAGATCATGGTTTCGACGCCGTTGGCAGCTAGCACTTCCAGCGCGCTCTCGAACGCCGGCTGCGACAGCGCATGCGTATCGAAGCCGATAAATAGCGGGCCGTCGATGCCCTTGCTCTGGCGGTATTCGCAGATCGCCTGGCTGATCGCCAGGATGTGCCATTCATTGAAGCTGCGCGTGAACGAACTGCCGCGGTGGCCGGACGTGCCGAAGGCGACGCGCTGCGCCGCCTCGGCCGGATCGGGCTTCAGATCGGCATACGCCGCCAGCAGCTTGGCGATATCGACCAGGATCGATGGCGGTGCCGGCTTGCCGGCGAGCGGGCTGATTTTCTGGCTCATTTTCTCAGGCTCATTTCGGTGCCACCGGTGTCGTGCGTGCGTCTTTTAGGCGGCCATCGCGCAGCTGGCGATAGCGGTGGATCAACGCGTTGGTCGAGCTGTCGTGCTGGAGCGCGGGCTCGTTTTTCGCGGTCAGTTCGGCGATGGTGGTTTTGGCCAGCTGCTTGCCCAGCTCCACGCCCCATTGGTCGAACGAGTCGATGTTCCAGATCGCGCCCTGCACGAACACGCTGTGCTCGTACAGCGCGACCAGCGTGCCGAGGATGTGCGGCGTGAGGCGCGAGGCGAGAATCGTGCTGCTCGGCCGGTTGCCTTCGAACGTGCGATGCGGCACCAGTGCCTCGGCGGTACCTTCGGCGCGTACTTCCTCGGCAGTCTTGCCGAAAGCCAGGGCTTCGCCCTGAGCGATCAGGTTGGCGATCAGCAGGTCGTGTTGATCGCCGGCCGGATGATCGCTGCCGTCGTGCACGGGCAGCGGATTCAGCGTCTGGCCGAAGCCGATGAAATCGCACGGCACGATGCGCGTGCCCTGATGGATCAGCTGGTAGAACGAATGCTGGCCGTTGGTGCCCGGTTCGCCCCAGTAGATCGGGCCGGTGGCGTAATCGACCGTGCTGCCGTCGAGCGTGACGTGCTTGCCGTTGCTCTCCATCGTCAGCTGCTGCAGGTAGGCCGGAAAGCGCTTCAGGTACTGCTCGTACGGCAGCACCGCCACCGTGGCGGCATCCAGGAAGTTGTTGTTCCAGATCGCCAGCAGGCCCATCAGCGCAGGCAGGTTCTTTTCCAGCGGCGCATGGCGGAAGTGCTCGTCCATCGCGTGAAAGCCGGCCAGCATTTCGCGGAAGTGATCCGGGCCGATGGCGATCATGGTGGACAGGCCGATCGCCGAGTCCATCGAGTAGCGCCCGCCGACCCAGTCCCAGAAGCCGAACATGTTGGCGGTGTCGATACCGAACTTGGTGACTTCTTCGGCGTTGGTGGACACGGCGACGAAATGCTTGGCGACCGCCTTGCCCTCGTCATCCCCACCGCTCACGCCCAGCCCCTGCAGCGCCCAGGCGCGCGCGGCGTGCGCGTTGGTCAGCGTTTCCAGCGTGGTGAAGGTTTTCGAGCAGACGATGAACAGCGTTTCGGCCGCGTCCAGGTCGCGTGTGGCTTCGGCGAAATCGGTGCCGTCGACGTTGGAGACGAAGCGGAAACGGATGTCGCGCTGGCTGTAATCGCGCAGCGCTTCATAGGCCATCACCGGCCCGAGATCCGAGCCACCGATACCGATACTGATGACGTTGCGGATGCGCTTGCCGCTGTGGCCCAGCCACGCGCCGCTGCGCACCTTTTCGGCGAAGGTGGTCATGCGGTCGAGCACGGCGTGTACCTCGGGCACCACATCCTTGCCGTCCACCAGGATCTTTTCGCCCGCCGGTGCGCGCAGCGCCACGTGCAGCACGGCGCGCTTCTCGGTGAGGTTGATTTTGTCGCCGCGGAACATCGCCTCAATACGCCGGGGCAGGTCGCACGCTTCGGCCAGCTCGCGCAGCAGGCGCAGCGTGTCGGCGTTGACGCGCTGCTTGGAGTAGTCCAGATACAGGCCGACCGCTTCGGCGGTCAGCGTGGTGCCGCGCTCGGCATCGGCGGCGAACAACTCGCGCAGGTGCTGCTGGCCGATCTGCGCGAAGTGCTTTTGCAGCGCTTGCCACTGCGGCCGTGAGACGAGGAGTGAGCCGCTCATGTCCGGGCCGATCCTTTCGAGTCGTCCTCGAGCTTGCCGGCCTTGTCGGCGATGCGCTTGAGCAGTCATCCCACGATTTGACGAACGACGCGGCGCCTTCCTTCTGCAGCTGGGCGGCCAGCGCATCGATATCGACGCCGGCCTTGGCGATCTTCGCCAGCGTCTCTTCCGCTTGCTTGCCGTCCGTCGGCATCACGCCATGCAGCTGGCCGTGTTCGGCGAAGGCCAGCAGGGTCTTTTCCGGCATCGTGTCAATGGTGTCCGGCGCGGCCAGCGCGCTGACGTACAGCGTGTCGGAGGCGGCTGGATCCTTGGTGCCGGTACTGGCCAGCAGCAGGCGCTGCGGCTTGGCGCCGGCGGCGGCGAGCTTTTGCCAGCGCGGCGATGCCAGCAGCTCGCGATACGCGTGGTAGATCTGCTGGCCGACGGCGATGCCGAGCTTGTTATGCAGTTCGTCGGGCAGTTGCTTGTTGCTGGCGACATCCCAGCGGCTGATGAAGACCGAGGCCACCGAGCCGACGTCCAGATCCTGGCCGGCCGCATGGCGACGTTCGAGGCCGCGCATATACGCCTCGGCCGAGGCCAGGTAGTGCTCGCGCGAAAACAGCAAGGTCACGTTGATCGGAATGCCGAGGAAGATGGCTTCCTCGATCGCCGGGATGCCCTCGGGCGTGCCGGGAATCTTTACGAACAGATTCGCGCGCTGCGCCTGCGCGTGGATGTCCTTGGCCGCGGCGATGGTGCCTTCGGTATCGGCGGCCAGCAGCGGCGAGACTTCCATCGAGACCCAGCCGTCCACCTTGTGGGTGGACTTGAAGATCGGCGCGAACAGGTCGGCGGCGCGGCGCAGGTCTTCCAGCGCCAGTTCGTTGAACAGCTGTTCGCCGGACAGGCCGGCCTGCGCCTTTTCGCGGATGCCGGCATCGTAGGCGTCGCCGCCGCCGATGGCCGCGTCGAAGATGCTCGGGTTGGAGGTGAGGCCGGTGACCGACTCCTCGGCGATATAGCGTGCCAGCGTGCCGTCGTCGAGCAGGGTGCGGGTGATGTTGTCGAGCCAGAGGCTCTGGCCGAGATCATGCAGTTGCTGGGTCGCTTTCATGGTGGCTCCTGACTACGGTATGGAAGATGGCGGTGTCGCGGATACGTGATGCTGTTCGAAGATGGGGACTGAATAGCGGTACGCCCAAGTGACTAATGCGCGGCGCGATGCCGGGCGGCTGGCGTGGGCAACAGGTCTTCCAGCGTGATGCCGAGCAGATCGTCGATGCGGTCGATCTTGATGTCGGGCGCGGCGCGCAGCTCGGCCGAGGCGTTGCTGGCGTACCGGCCTTGGCGCACGAAGACCGTGGTCAGCCGGTCGCCGAGCACGTTCTTCATGTCGGCGAGGATGTTGGGCTTGTCGTCGATCATCACGTAGCGCCTGGCCGGATAGCGCTGCTGCATCCGCTCCAGCTCATGTTGCTTGTGTTCGTAGATCAGCACGTTGCCGTCGAAGGCGTCGAACACGCCGGAGCGCGCGATCTTGCGCGGCTGGAACACCATGTCGCCGTCGGACAGCGCGGCGGCCGGCGCCAGCGTGCGCAGGTGCGCCACGACTTCAAGCGCCTGCGGATACAGCAGGTCGGCGAACGGAAAGTCGAGCAGGAACGGCGACATCTGCAGCAGCGCGGGATGGTTCTGCAGGCCGATGCGGAACTCTTGCATGGTGCCGAGATAATCCGAGATGCCGGTCGCGTCCCAGCGCTGCTTGTGCAGCGACCAGTAGCGCTCGCATTCGGCCGCATCGAACGATGTTTCCAGGTGGGCCGATAGCAGGATGGCAAAACGATCGTTATCGAACAAGGTATTGTCGACATCGACCAGGATGAACACCTGCGCCATCGCATCGTTGCTGGAAACCGCCTTCAGCATGGAAACGATGCCTCGGGCACAGGATCATGCCAGCCCTCTTCGCTCTTGAATATTTTTGCGGCCTCGGCCGGCCCCCAACTGCCGGGCTTGTACGGCAGGACCGGCTTCTCGTGCGTCAGCACCTGATCGACCACGGCCCAGGCCGCTTCCACGCTTTCATCGCTGGTGAACTGCGAATTGTCGCCACGCAGGGCATCGCCTAGCAGGCGCTCGTAGGGCAATTTTTCCCGCTGCGGATGGTGCCGTGCCACCAGCTCGACCGGCTCGCCGCGCATTTTTTCGCCCGGCTTCTTGACCCGCGCGCCTTCGGCAATCACAACCTCGGGGTTGAAGCGGAAACGGAAGTAGTTGGATTCTTTCTGGCCGATCTGGTCGAACAGCGACAGCGGCGGCGTCTTCATGTCGACGATCACCTCGGTCGCGGTAATCGGCAGGTTCTTGCCGGCGCGGATGTAAAACGGCACGCCGTTCCAGCGCCAGTTGTCGATATGCAGGCGCAGCGCCACGAAGGTTTCCACGTTGGAGTCGGGTTTGACGCCCGCGACCTCGCGATAGCCCTTGTACTGGCCGCGCACCACGTCTTTGGGATCGACCGGTTTCATGGCGCGGAAGATGCGCAGCTTTTCGGCGCGCAGCGCGTCGGCATCGCTGCCGACCGGCGCATCCATCGCCAGCATGGCGATGACTTGCAGCAAGTGGTTCTGCACCACATCGCGGATCGCGCCGATGTCGTCGTAGAACGCGCCGCGGCCCTGCACGTCGAAGTCCTCGGCCATGGTGATCTGCACGCTTTCGACGTAGTTGCGGTTCCACACCGGCTCGAACACGGTGTTGGCGAAGCGGAAGTACAAGAGGTTCTGCACCGGCTCCTTGCCCAGGTAATGGTCGATGCGGAAGATCGATTGCTCGGGAAACACCGCGTGCAGCGTAGCGTTGAGCGCCTTGGCCGAGGCCAGGTCGCGGCCGAACGGTTTCTCTACTACCACGCGGGCGTTCTCGGCACAGCCCACCTTTTGCAAACCCTGCACCACCACGGCGAACAGGCTCGGTGGAATCGCCAGGTAGTGCAGCGGCCGCTTGGCCTTGCCCAGCGCCTGCTTGATCGCATCGAAGGTGGCCGGATCGTTGTAGTCGCCGTCGACGTAGTGCAACTTGGCCGAGAGTTTCTCAAAGCCCTCCTTGTCGAACTTGACGCCCCGGTCCTTGGCCGCCTTGGTCAGGCTGTCGCGCGCGCGTGCGCGCAAATCCTTGAGGGTCCAATCGGAGTGGGCGACGCCGATGATGGGCAGGTCCAGGTCGTCATTGAGGATCATCGCCTGCAGGGCGGGGAAGATTTTCTTGTAAGCCAGGTCGCCAGTGGCGCCGAAAAAGACCAGGGCATCCGAACGAGGTGTCGGCATAGCGGTAACTCTCTCCATGTGGCTTGGATGGTACGGCGGCCATCGCGGCGGCACCGGCGGAAACGTTCGGCCGCGTCGCCGGCTTCGATGCCGGCCGGCGCGTTGGATCGGCAGTGTAGCTTGCGCGCGGTTGAGTGAAGCCTTCGCTAAGACCGCGCATGGCGGTGACGATCGGCGCCGCATCGCGGCTTCCCGTCGTCGCGGCGGCGGCGTCAAGGCAGGTTCACGGCGCGCGCGGATGCAGCAACTGAACCCGATGCTCCTGTCCGTCGTTGCTCAGCAGCACGCGGCCGTCGCGCATCAGTTCGCCGTCCAGCCGCAGCGCGCGCGGCATATCCGCGGCCACTTGCGTCACTTCGATCTGATACCAGGTCTGGCGATAGCGATAGCGCATCGAAAAGCCTTGCCAGTCGGCGGGCAGCACCGGCGCAAAGGTCAGATGGCCGGCGTGCATGCGCAGGCCGAGCAGCGATTCGAGCACCAGCCGGTACATCCAGCCGGCCGAGCCGGTATACCAGCTCCAGCCGCCGCGGCCCACGTGTGGCTGCACCGCGTAGACGTCCGCGCTGACGACATAAGGCTCGACCTTGTAGACGTCGATCTCGGCCGCGTCGCGGGTGTGGCTGAGCGGGTTAATCATGCGCAGCAGTTCCCATGCGCGCGCGCTGTCGCCCAGTTCGGCGAACGCCATCGTCGCCCAGATCGCCGCGTGCGTGTACTGGCCGCCGTTCTCGCGTACGCCCGGCACGTAG
>NMRC01022595.1_pt1 | contig 11520 bp, 6 predicted proteins | sample 1520911 | NCBI WGS metagenome assembly NMRC01 (sample SAMN07342169, study PRJNA393822) | plant metagenome | isolation source: fluid collected inside the plant's | place: USA: Vermont, Morristown, Molly Bog | reverse complement strand
GCTCGCCGCTGGACGAACGGGTCGCAGGCTTCCCATCCCGTTGCTCCCACGGCTTTCGGTCGCCACCGGATGCTCGCGGCCCGCCTTCGCGCCTCTGCGCGGGCTTCTGATCTGGCCGACGTCCGGGCTCGCGCTTCTCGGCGTTCTCAGAACGCTCAGATCGGTCGTGGCGCTCGGGACGTCCATCCGACGACTCTGCTGATGGTTCAGTCATGATGCTCCCGACATTCCTGGCGTGCGACGCCAGGCCACTATTGAAATTGAATTGCGCTGTTGATGCCAGCCCTGCCAGTCTACAAAGCCAGGAGCGAGGCAGCGAATCAACGATCTCCACACAGACCGCGCACCATCTCGCGAGCTTCGCTGTGCAGCCGAACCACTACTCGCCGAGCGGCACGCCGGTCGATAGCATCACTACATGGATGCACCGCTCGCTGAAGTCTCGACCGGCAGCCTGCGTGGCGCCACCCACGAGGGAATCAATCGCTTCCTCGGGGTGCCGTACGCCGCAGCACCGCAGCGATTCGAGCGGCCAACGCCGCATCCGCGCTGGGACGGCATTCGCGACGCAACCGCCTTCGGAGCCACAGCACCGCAGGCGCCGTATGGCCCAGGCCTCGCGAACGTCCTTCCCACGGTGATCGTGGAAGGTGACAACTGCCTCAATCTGAATGTGTGGACGCCGAGCGGTGCGGCCGCGTTGCCGGTCATGGTCTGGGTGCACGGAGGCGGGCTCATGCACGGCTCCAATGCGCTCGCCGGCTACGACGGCACGGCATTTGCTCGAGACGGCGTCGTGTTCGTCGCCCTCAACTACCGACTCGGCGCGGAGGGGTTCTCGGTTCTCGACGAGCCCCCACCAACATCGGGCTGTCGGATGTGGTGGCCGGCCTCGAATGGGTGCAGCGTGAGATCACCGCGTTTGGCGGTGATCCGGGCAATGTGACGGTCTTCGGGCAATCCGCCGGGTCTTTTTTGCTCGGAGCGCTGCTCGCGCATCCGAAGGCACACACGATGTTCAGCCGCGCCATCTTGCAAAGCGGCGCGCCAACGGCTCGGCCGCTCGACCAGGCCAAGAAGATCACGACGGGTATGGCGAAGCACCTCGGCATTCCGACGCGACGCTCGGCGTTTGCGCAGCTCACCCCCGCAAAGCTGGTTGAAGCTCAGGAGCAGGTCACCGCCGGCACCTCACCGATCACCGGTGGCGCGGGCTTTTCCCTCGCGATCGGTGACGATCTCATTCCGCGCGACCCGATGGAGGCGATCGTCGCCGGTGCTGGACGCGACATTCCGTTGCTCATCGGTTCAACCACCGAGGAGTATCGACTCTGGTTCATCCCAACCGGCCTCATCGACCGAATCAGCGCAACGCTCTTCACGGCGGCACGGTTCAAGTTTCGTATCGGGCGCCGAATACTCGCAAAATATCGCTCGAACCGGCCAGGCGCCTCGCGCGGTGAACTCTTCGGAGTGCTCGCGACCGACATCCTGCTGCGCCTTCCGATCAACCGAATCGCGGATGCCCGGCTCGCTTCCGGCGCCCCAACATACGTCTACGAGTTTGCATGGCGCAGTCCTGTGCAGGAGCTCGGGGCAGCTCACGCCGTCGAGCTCGGTTTTGTGTTCGACGGCTTGGCACGCATCGGACTCCATCGCGCTCGCCGGAGCGAATGCCCCGCAACAGCTCGCCAATGAGATGCACGCGGCGTGGGTGGCGTTCGCAACAACCGGAACGCCAGGATGGACCGCATGGAACGACAAGCGGCCCGTGCAGGTGTTCGATTCACCAGCATCCGCCGTCATCAACGCCCCGCGTGAGGACGAACGGGCCGTCTGGGACCACCCCAGCACAGGGAGTTAAACGACGAAGGCCCCCAGTTGCCTGGGGGCCTTCGGAATAATTGTCCGGCGGTGTCCTACTCTCCCACAGGGTCCCCCCTGCAGTACCATCGGCGCTGAGAGTCTTAGCTTCTGGGTTCGGAATGTAACCAGGCGTTTCCCTCTCGCTATGGCCGCCGAAACTCTAGCCACATCCGAGCCGAAGCTGGTTGTGTAGTTTCGTACGCCAGCATCCGAAGATGCGAGCGAAATCTCTATTTCATTGTGAACTTCTCGATCGTGTATCGAGAACCACAGAGTGGACGCGAGTCATCAGGCCACCCCTCACTGCCTAACTGAACGTGATGGGTGTAGTGATTATCAAATTATCGGCTTATTAGTACCGGTCAGCTCCGTGGGTCTTTCGTCCCCACTTCCACATCCGGCCTATCAACCCAGTAGTCTGCTGGGAGCCTCTCGCCCGAAGGCATGGAAATCTCATCTTGAGACCGGCTTCCCGCTTAGATGCTTTCAGCGGTTATCCATTCCGAACGTAGCTAATCAGCGGTGCTCCTGGCGGAACAACTGACACACCAGAGGTTCGTCCAACCCGGTCCTCTCGTACTAGGGTCAGCTTCTCTCAAATTTCCTGCGCGCACAGAGGATAGGGACCGAACTGTCTCACGACGTTCTAAACCCAGCTCGCGTACCGCTTTAATGGGCGAACAGCCCAACCCTTGGGACCTACTCCAGCCCCAGGATGCGACGAGCCGACATCGAGGTGCCAAACCATGCCGTCGATATGGACTCTTGGGCAAGATCAGCCTGTTATCCCCGAGGTACCTTTTATCCGTTGAGCGACAGCGCTTCCACAAGCCACTGCCGGATCACTAGTCCCGACTTTCGTCCCTGTTCGACCTGTCAGTCTCACAGTCAAGCTCCCTTGTGCACTTACACTCGACACCTGATTGCCAACCAGGTTGAGGGAACCTTTGGGCGCCTCCGTTACTTTTTGGGAGGCAACCGCCCCAGTTAAACTACCCACCAGGCACTGTCCCTGAACCGGATTACGGTTCTAAGTTAGATATCCAAAGTGACCAGAGTGGTATTTCAACAATGACTCCACGAACACTAGCGTGCCCGCTTCACAGTCTCCCACCTATCCTACACAAGCCACTCCGAACACCAATACCAAGCTGTAGTAAAGGTCACGGGGTCTTTCCGTCCTTCTGCGCGTAACGAGCATCTTTACTCGTAGTGCAATTTCGCCGAGTTCGCGGTTGAGACAGCTGGGAAGTCGTTACGCCATTCGTGCAGGTCGGAACTTACCCGACAAGGAATTTCGCTACCTTAGGATGGTTATAGTTACCACCGCCGTTTACTGGGGCTTAAATTCAGAGCTTCGCAAAAGCTAACCCTTCCTCTTAACCTTCCAGCACCGGGCAGGCGTCAGTCCGTATACATCGTCTTGCGACTTAGCACGGACCTGTGTTTTTAGTAAACAGTCGCTTCCCACTGGTCTCTGCGGCCTTCAAACGCTTTCGGAGCAAGTCCTAATACGCCTCAGGCCCCCCTTCTCCCGAAGTTACGGGGGCATTTTGCCGAGTTCCTTAACCACGATTCTCTCGATCTCCTTAGTATTCTCTACCTGACCACCTGAGTCGGTTTGGGGTACGGGCGGCTAGAACCTCGCGTCGATGCTTTTCTTGGCAGCTGACGATCACCCACTTTTTATCCGCATCGTGTCTCAGCCTATGTGAGCGACGGATTTGCCTATCGCTCGGCCTACACACTTGCCCCGGGTCAACCATCGCCCGGGTTGGGCTACGTTCCTGCGTCACACCTGTTAATACGCTATCCGCCTCAGCATAGGGTCGAGTGCTAGTTCCGGTCTCACCCCGAAGGGATCGACCGACGTTCGGACTCTTAGCATTACTGGATTGGATTGGGCGGTTCTTCGCCGGTACGGGAATATCAACCCGTTGTCCATCGACTACGCCTGTCGGCCTCGCCTTAGGTCCCGACTTACCCAGGGAAGATTAGCTTGACCCTGGAACCCTTGGTCTTCCGGAGGACGGGTTTCTCACCCGTCTTTCGCTACTCATGCCTGCATTCTCACTCGTGTGGCCTCCACGGCTGGTTTACACCGCCGCTTCGCTGGCCACACGACGCTCTCCTACCCATCAACATGGCTGGACCACGAAGGCCTACCAAATATGTCAATGCCACAACTTCGGTGGCGTGCTTGAGCCCCGTTACATTGTCGGCGCGGAATCACTTGACCAGTGAGCTATTACGCACTCTTTCAAGGGTGGCTGCTTCTAAGCCAACCTCCTGGTTGTCTATGCAACTCCACATCCTTTCCCACTTAGCACGCGCTTAGGGACCTTAGTTGGTGGTCTGGGTTGTTTCCCTCTCGACGATGAAGCTTATCCCCCACCGTCTCACTGCTGCGCTCTCACTTACCGGCATTCGGAGTTTGGCTGACGTCAGTAACCTTGTAGGGCCCATCGGCCATCCAGTAGCTCTACCTCCGGCAAGAAACACGCAACGCTGCACCTAAATGCATTTCGGAGAGAACCAGCTATCACGAAGTTTGATTGGCCTTTCACCCCTATCCACAGCTCATCCCCTCAGTTTTCAACCTAAGTGGGTTCGGTCCTCCACGAGGTCTTACCCTCGCTTCAACCTGGCCATGGATAGATCACTTCGCTTCGGGTCTAGGACATGCGACTGAATCGCCCTATTCAGACTCGCTTTCGCTACGGCTTCCCCTCACGGGTTAACCTCGCCACATATCACTAACTCGCAGGCTCATTCTTCAAAAGGCACGCTGTCACAGCAACAAGGCTGCTCCAACGGTTTGTAAGCAAACGGTTTCAGGTACTATTTCACTCCCCTCCCGGGGTACTTTTCACCTTTCCCTCACGGTACTTGTCCGCTATCGGTCATCTGGGAGTATTTAGGCTTATCAGGTGGTCCTGACAGATTCACACGGGATTTCTCGGGCCCCGTGCTACTTGGGATACCTCTCCGGGCCGCACAACATTTCGACTACGGGGCTCACACCCTCTTTGGCCAGGCTTTCAATCCTGTTCGTCTATATCGTGCGCGTCACCGTGACCATTCGGCAGAATGATCTGAAAGGTCCCACAACCCCGCCCCTGCAACGCCTGCCGGCTATCACACAGAGACGGTTTAGCCTCTTCCGCGTTCGCTCGCCACTACTAACGGAATCACGGTTGTTTTCTCTTCCTGTGGGTACTGAGATGTTTCACTTCCCCACGTTCCCTCTACCCGCCCTATATATTCAGGCGGGAGTCACTGGGTCGCACGAAGCGCCCAGTGGGGTTTCCCCATTCGGAAATCCTCGGATCAAAGCTCGTTTATCAGCTCCCCGAGGCTTATCGCAGATTACGACGTCCTTCTTCGGCTCCAGATGCCAAGGCATCCACCGTTTGCTCTTAGAAATTTGAAATCACATGAGTTTGAATCGATCTTTCGTTTCGAAAAATTGACCAATGATCTATCGGAACGCAAAAAATTGCGTTCAATTGATCTTTGTGATCCAAACCCGAAGGTTTGAATCTAAGATGCTCGCGTCCACTATGTAGTTCTCAATAAACGATCGGTATCGAACTGCTTTGCCAATCGGCTCAGCAGAACGATCCGAGGCAACGAAAAGCGCCCCGTCTGACGACGAAGCGCTGTCCGATCCCTCAGGACCCAACAGCGTGCACGTTCTCGGCTCTTCCGAGCCCAACGTTCCAACCCGAAGGCGTACTAGTTCAGCTCGATGTTGCCGAGAACCTATGTCAATGTTCCACCCATGAGCTAACCGCTGGAGACATTCGCTCCAGATCGGCGCCTGGACACTTTCGTGCCAGATGCTCCTTAGAAAGGAGGTGATCCAGCCGCACCTTCCGGTACGGCTACCTTGTTACGACTTAGTCCTAATCACCGATCCCACCTTCGACGGCTCCCTCCAAAAAGGTTAGGCCACCGGCTTCGGGTGTTACCGACTTTCATGACTTGACGGGCGGTGTGTACAAGGCCCGGGAACGTATTCACCGTGGCGTTGCTGATCCACGATTACTAGCGACTCCGACTTCATGAGGTCGAGTTGCAGACCTCAATCCGAACTGAGACCGGCTTTTTGGGATTCGCTCCACCTTACGGTATTGCAGCCCTTTGTACCGGCCATTGTAGCATGCGTGAAGCCCAAGACATAAGGGGCATGATGATTTGACGTCATCCCCACCTTCCTCCGAGTTGACCCCGGCAGTCTCATATGAGTTCCCACCATTACGTGCTGGCAACATACGACGAGGGTTGCGCTCGTTGCGGGACTTAACCCAACATCTCACGACACGAGCTGACGACAACCATGCACCACCTGTATACGAGTGTCCAAAGAGTTGACTATTTCTAGCCCGTTCTCGTATATGTCAAGCCTTGGTAAGGTTCTTCGCGTTGCATCGAATTAATCCGCATGCTCCGCCGCTTGTGCGGGCCCCCGTCAATTCCTTTGAGTTTTAGCCTTGCGGCCGTACTCCCCAGGCGGGGCGCTTAATGCGTTAGCTACGTCACGGAGACCGTGGAATGGTCCCCACAACTAGCGCCCAACGTTTACGGCGTGGACTACCAGGGTATCTAATCCTGTTTGCTCCCCACGCTTTCGCTCCTCAGCGTCAGTTACGGCCCAGAGAACTGCCTTCGCCATTGGTGTTCCTCCTGATATCTGCGCATTCCACCGCTACACCAGGAATTCCATTCTCCCCTACCGCACTCTAGTCTGCCCGTACCCACTGCAGGCCCGAGGTTGAGCCTCGGGTTTTCACAGCAGACGCGACAAACCGCCTACGAGCTCTTTACGCCCAATAATTCCGGACAACGCTTGCACCCTACGTATTACCGCGGCTGCTGGCACGTAGTTAGCCGGTGCTTTTTCTGCAGGTACCGTCACTTTCGCTTCTTCCCTACTAAAAGAGGTTTACAACCCGAAGGCCTTCGTCCCTCACGCGGCGTTGCTGCATCAGGCTTTCGCCCATTGTGCAATATTCCCCACTGCTGCCTCCCGTAGGAGTCTGGGCCGTGTCTCAGTCCCAGTGTGGCCGGTCACCCTCTCAGGCCGGCTACCCGTCGTTGCCTTGGTGAGCCGTTACCTCACCAACTAGCTGATAGGCCGCGAGCTGATCCTTGACCGAAAAACTTTCCACCCCGGAAGATGCCTTCCAAGGTCGTATCCGGTATTAGCTACAGTTTCCCGCAGTTATCCCAGAGTCAAGGGTACATTGCTCACGTGTTACTCACCCGTTCGCCACTAATCCACCGGAGCAAGCTCCAGTTTCATCGTTCGACTTGCATGTGTTAAGCACGCCGCCAGCGTTCGTCCTGAGCCAGGATCAAACTCTCCATAAAAAATTGTTTGATCTGACTAGAACTGTCATTGCTGACAATTCATCAATATCTCAAAAGAATCTCGAACCCATCCGAAGATAGGCCGAGGATAATTTGGCATTGAACATAGTGCACGCTGTTGAGTTCTCAAGGAACGGACACGCCCGATTCGTTCTCTCTCGAGAAGTCATTCGAAGTGTTTCGTTCGTTTCGCGTTCTCACCCCCACGATGTGGTTGTGATTCTCGCTCATCAGATCGGAAGACCTGGATTGTCCCGCTTGAGATCGAGTAGCTCTTGAGCTGTTCTCGCACCTTTGGGGCGACAAGGAGATACATTACGCGGAATTGGGGCCGGCCGCAAATTGCTGTTGCATCTCGGGCGTGTCATCCCGAACGGCCTGTGTTTCCGGCCTCGCCGACACCAGTTTCTGAGGCGAGACTTAGGAGAGAAAGAGCGCGGCGAGAGTGCGCTTGCCGCGTCGGAGTACGTAGTGATTCCCGGGGAGTGGAAGGCCAAGCTCGGCAGACTCGTCCTCAATCTTGCGACCGTTGAGGGAGACCCCGCCCTGGGTGATCGCGCGGCGAGCTTCGCTCAGGCTGCTGCACAGTTGCGTGGCGACCAAGGCATCCGCCACGCTCGTCGTCTGGGTCACCTGCGCGCTCGGGAGCTCTTCAATCGCACTTCGCAGCACCGCCGGATCCAGGCTCGCCAGCTCTCCCCCGCCAAACAGCGCTTCGGATGCGGCGATCACCGCGGCCGTTGCCTCGGCTCCGTGCACCAGCGTGGTGACCTCGCGCGCAAGCACACGCTGCGCTTCGCGGCGGAACGGTTCGGAGGCGACCAGCGCATCCAGTCGCTCAATCTCACTCCGAGTCAAGAAGGTGAACACCTTCAATCGGGTCGAGACATCCTCATCGGAGGTGTTCAACCAGAATTGGTAGAAGCGGTAGGGGCTGCACATCTCCGGATCGAGCCAGACGGCATTGCCCTCGCTCTTGCCGAACTTGGTGCCGTCGCTATTGGTGATGAGCGGCGTGCCGATCGCGTGCGCGCTGGCCGCCTCGGCCTTGTGGATGAGATCGGTGCCGCTCGTGAGGTTGCCCCACTGGTCGGATCCACCGGTCTGCAATACGCAGCCGTAGCGTCGATACAGCTCGAGAAAGTCATAACCCTGCAACACCTGGTAACTGAACTCGGTGTAGCTGATCCCAGCGTCGGAGTTCAGCCGGGCCGAGACCGCATCCTTCTTGAGCATGGTGCCGACTCGAAAGTGTTTGCCGATCTCGCGCAGAAAGTCAATCGCGCTGAGCGATTCGGTCCAGTCAAGGTTGTTGACCAAGCGAGCAGCGTTCGCGCCATCAAAGCTCAGGAACTGCGAGCCCTGCTGTGCCAGCTTGCTGACCCAAGCCGCAACGGTCTCGCGGGTGTTGAGCGTCCGCTCCGCCGTCGGGCGCGGGTCACCAATGAGTCCGGTCGAGCCGCCGACGAGCAGCAACGGTTTGTGCCCGTCGAGCTGCAACCGCCGCATCAGCAGCAACTGCACCAGATTGCCCAGATGCAGGCTCGGAGCAGTCGGATCGAATCCGCAGTAGTAGGTGATCGGGTCGCCGCCCAGCAGCGTGCGCAGCGCATCCGGATCGGTCGAGACGTGAATCAGGCCGCGCCACTCGAGCTCAGCCCACAGATCGTCGAAGCTGGAGTCGTTGCGCTGTTGGCTCAGAATCTCGGGGACAGACACACGATCGAGGGTAGCAGTGCCAGTGCGTGCTCGTCAGACGCTTCCGTGTTCAGCGCGCGGCGAGTATGCGCTAGCTCCCGATCACGCCAGTTGACGGCGAGTTCATGTCTTCCTCAAGGCGTTTGAGGAGCGTGTCGGCCGTTTGAGTCAGCGAAATCTGGGCCATGAAGTCGTCCAGGTTCTGCGCTTCCTCGCGAATGAGAGCGGCACGAGCTTCCGCCCGCTCGGCGAGCCCGCTGCTATAGCGATCGATGACATGCCAGATCTCATTGGCACGCTCTTGCGCCTTGGTGATCAGGCCGCCTGCGATCCGACGGGCCTCGGCAAGGGCCTCCTCGGCACGGGCTTGCGCAGCCAACACGAGGGCGTCGGAGCCGAGCTCGATCTCTCGAGAGCTCCGGGTGAGCTCTTGGGCTTTCAGCTCAGCTTCGGAGCGCAAGCGGCCCGAGAGTTGCCCGGCTTCCTGCAAACGAGCCATCAGATCGAGTTCGAACTTGCTCTGTCGCGAGCGCAGTTGAGACTTCGCTTCGTCACGCCGCTGCTCAGAAGCAAGGGCGAGCTCTTCAAGCGCAGCCTGCTCACGTTCGACTTCGTTCTGCAACTGCAAGCGAGACCGCTCGATCGTTGCGGTCGCTTCAGCACGAATCTCCGCGACCTCGCGTCGCGCCTCAGCGATACGCTCCGTGGCCTGCAGGTTTCGGGTATTCGACTGCTGCACCAGCTCCTCGGCGGCCGCGGTTGCCTCCTCGATCACTGTGGAACACCGTTGCTCGCTCTCCATGTGGATGCGATACGCGCGATCCTCGGCGTCACGCACGATGGTCGCGACCTTCGCCTGCGAGGCCTTGCGCAACTGGGCCGACTCTGCGCGAGCATCAACAACCAAACGAGCCGACTTCTCTTCGGCAAGACGAAGCACCTCTTCGAACTGAGGTCCAAGGTTCGAGAAACTCACCTTCTCTGGCAAGCTCTCAACCTTCTTCATCAGTTCGGCTGCGCGAAGCTGCTCCTCGGCGAGTGAACTCTCCTGGCGCTCAATCTCGCTCCGAAGCTCCTCGTTGTGCGCACTCGCACGATCGATGCGATCACTCAGTTCTTGGATCGCCCGATCTGCCTCGGTGCGAGATACCCCGCCGAACACAATGGGAAGTTGGACAGTCTGTGTCATCGCTCTCCACCTCCAAGGTCACTACCGGGTGTTGCGTCGACTGCGACTTGGAGGTGCAGCTGCTCTTCAAACTGGTGCAGCAACATTTCGGTACTGCGCGCATCCCGGATGCTCTCAAGGAACTCCTCGAGATCTTCACGCTCGTCACGCAGGCGCTCGGCGCGCGAGAGCGCGCGGTCGAGCAGGAAGGCGATGTTCTGCTCGGTGTCCTCTGCGAGCCGGTTCGCCCGCTCCAAGGTCTGCTCGATCAAGCCACCGGCCAGCAAACGTGCCTCCGCAACCATCTCATCCGACTTGTGCCGCGCAGAGGCAATCACAGCCTCGGCCTCGGCCGCGACCTCATTTGCACGAGCACTGACCTGGGCCGCATAGGCATTGGCGTCGCCAATCAAGCGATTCGCCGATTCGACCGCTTGCTGGTGCTGCCGCATATTTTCAGCTTCTTGTTGCTCCTCGCGAAGCCGCATCGCTTCTTCGGCGGAGAACACCTCGAGCGCCATCGCCTCGTCGAGAGCTGCAATGCGCGCACGGAACGCCTCAGCCTCACGCTGCGCGGATGATCGCGCCTCGGCGACCTCCCTCTCATGCTCGGCGATAATCGCCGCTGCCTCACGCCGCGCAGTCGAGACAATCTCAGCCGCCTCAGCCAACTTCAGATTGGCCTTCGCAAGCATGTCTGCGGCATATGACTCGCTGCTGAGCCGCAGCTCATCAGCCCTCGCCTGAGCGTCGGCAAACTGTTGCTGGGACAGCTCCTCGGCATCGCGAACCGTGCGACTGGCGCGCGCCTCGGCCGACTGACGGGCAAGTTCGGTTTCGGAACGTGCCTCAACCATGATGCGATCAGCTTGCTCCTCGCCGACGCGCAAATACTCCTCGAATTGCGCCCCGAGATTGGCGTAGCTCTGACTGTCACGATTGGCTCTGACCCGATTGGACAGTTCCCGATTCTTCGTCAGGGTGGCGAGCAATTGGCTCTGCAGTTCATCAGCCTGCTGCTGAAGCAATTGCCCGTTCTGCGAGATGGCAGTGAGTTTGGAGTTGAGCTGATCGAGCACGCGCTCGAGCGCGTCTCGGTCGTACCCCCGAAACGAGGTACCCATTGCTGCCGCTGAACTATCCAAAGCCAACCCAACCCTCATTCCACCCCGAGCCGGAAACCCGCCGCCGGAAATGGAAACGACAATCTCGTTGCGGAGAAATACCACACGATTACCCAAATTCTATGGGGCATCGGAAAAAAACAGAACCACGCAGCGCAAACTCATGGCGTTGGTATGAAAGAGCACCGTTCCTCCAATCCCGGTCCATGCAGATCCGGGCCGGGATCCACCCCGGCGAACCAGAGGTCGGTGACCGTTCTCCGGCCTCGTCAGATCTCCGGCCTCGTC
>NMRC01017557.1_pt1 | contig 11525 bp, 11 predicted proteins | sample 1520911 | NCBI WGS metagenome assembly NMRC01 (sample SAMN07342169, study PRJNA393822) | plant metagenome | isolation source: fluid collected inside the plant's | place: USA: Vermont, Morristown, Molly Bog | reverse complement strand
TGCATAGGCCGGCTCGTTGGCCAATGGCTGCAACAGCGGCGTGGCCTGCAGATAGGCGCGATCGCTGTAGCCGGCTTTCACGGCATCGGCGATCGTCGCCAGCGCGGGCTGGGCGGTCGTGGCGGGCCAGTTGCAGCATCGCCAGTTCAAGGCGATCCACCGGATAGCCGGCACCCGTCTTCATCTGCGCCTGGATGGTGTTGATGCGCTGATCGAGCCATTGCAACGTTGGCGGCGTAGTGCGATAAAGGCCGGCCAGCGGTCGCCGGCAAACTCATCTGCGGGCGCAACTGCGCGGCCTTATCGAAGGCTTCACTCGCCGCGCTGCGATCGCCGCGCAAGAGCGCCAGTTCACCCGCCAGAAGATACAGGTCCACATGCGGCGTATGCCGCGTCAGCGCCTCATCCACCGCGGCTTGCGCTTCGGCGTAGCGACCTTGCAAAAACAAGTGTTGCGGCCATGCGATATTGGAAAACACATTGTCGGGATTGAGCTGAAAGCTGCGTCGAAAGCGCTGTTCGGCCGCTTCGCCGAAGCCGAGCAAGTCCAGTTCGCGCGCCATCTGGATCTCGCGGAAGCGCAGCTTTTCAGGATTGCCCCGGATGTCGAGATTGGCGTGCAGCGCCTCGCTCAATCGCCCTTGCTCCTGATACAGGTAGGCCGCCGAGGTGCGGCTGCCATCGTCGTTCGGGTCGAGCGAATAGGCATGCCGATAAGCATCGAGCGCGGCCTGCAGCTCGCCACGGCAATCGTGGGCATAGGCCAGCGCCGACCATGCCGCCGCGTTGCGCGGCTCGGCCTGCAACACTGCCTCGGCCAGTTTCTGCGCGGTCAGCGTGTCCTCGTAGGGAAAGTTGTATAGGCAGACACGCGCGCTGTGGGCGCGACTAAGCCCGATCTGCGCGGTTCGGTTCTGCGGTGCGCTGGCGAGTGCCTGTTGATACAACTCGATCGCCCGTTCGTTGTTGTCGCGCTGGCCGATGCCGGCGTAGTAGGCCGCGCGTTGCAGTAGCTCCTGGCTCGCTGAAGGCACCGCAGCGAGGGGCATCGCGGGCTTGTGCATCCACCATGCGCCGCCGATGGCGAGAAGCAGCAGAGCGGCCAGCACGGCAAGCAGATAATGCCGCCGCCCTGGCGCGGTGTCGGGTGTGGTCTGCGCTAACTCCTCTAGAAGTTGCGGTGGCTCGCAGAGCTGGTAGCCGCATCCACGCACCGAACGGATATAGCGCGGCCGACGTCCATCGTCACCCAATGCCTGGCGCAACAGCTTGACGCGCTGGGTGACGGTTTCTTCGTTGACCACGGCGGGCGCCCACACCTGCGCGATCAGCCCGTCGAAATCCACCACGGTATCGCCGTGGCGCAGCAGGCAGGCGAGCAACTGGAAGCTCAGCCCTTGCACATCCAGCAAGCAGTCCTCTCGGCTCACCTGCTGGCGCGCAAGGTCGATCTGCAGATCGAGCAGTCGATAGCGTGACGGCTGATTCATGCGCGGATCGTCGCCAGCGTGGTTGGAGCAGCTATCTTTTCATGGATTGCCGCCCGAGCGCTCAACCGCCCGCGGGCACTAGCAACAGCAGCGCGACGCCAAGCGCGATGCGATAAACCGCAAACGCGGTGAAACGATGGCTGCGGATATAGCCGAGCAGCCATTTCACCGCGATAAAGCCGACGATCAGCGACACCAGAAAGCCCACGATCAGCGCGGTCCAGTCCTCGTTGGCGGCGCCGCCGTCCTTGAGCACTTTCAGCAACTCGTAGCCGGTCGCCGCGTACATGGTCGGAATGCCGACTAGAAAGGCGAACTCGGTGGCCGCCGCGCGGTTGCTGGTGCCGGCCAGCATGGCGGTAAAAATCGTGGCGCCCGAACGCGAGGTGCCGGGAAACACGCCGGCGACCATCTGCGCGATGCCCACCAGAATCGCCACGCGCCAGGTCACCTGAGTGCGGTCGACCTGCCTTGCCGCGATCTGTTCGGCGGCGATCATCCAGAGGCCGCCGATCAGCAGCGCCCATGCGATCGGCGTAATCGTTTCAGGTAGCTTGAAATGGAAATGCACCACGATGACTGCGCCGAGCACCGAGGTGATCAGAAAGCTCACGATCAGCTTCAGCAGGTAATCGCGGTTGACCGGCTCATGCCACTGCGAAAAGAGCTGCCAGATGCGCTTCCAGTAAATAAAGGTGATCGCGAGAATCGCGCCGGCCTGGATGCCGACGTTGAACAGATCCGAGCGCGCGCCGAGCCCGAATTTCTCGGCAATCAGCAGATGCCCGGTGCTGGAGATCGGCAGAAATTCGGTAATGCCTTCGATGATGCCGAGCAGGATGACGTGGATCAGATCAGTCACGGGATGCAAACCTTCGGGAGGGCGGCGTGGCCACCGCGGAAACGGGAGCCTAGCCTAGCTGCGAATGCTTCGCGAGATCTGTCGCGCGGCTGACCAGGGACGGGCTTTGCGACAAAGGAATACGAGGGCCAAGCGACAGGAGTGCTGCCGCCGATGCCTTCGATCGACGGCGTGACCTGTCGGTGCATGACGTATGCCGAAATGGTTGCAAACGAAACCGATGAGATACGCGGCAAGCGACGAGAAAGTCCGAGGCAAAAAAATGGCGTCGCCGTATTGCAATGCACAAAAAACTGAGGCAGGATCGAATCAACGGCAAGATTTGCAGCGTCGTGTGCGGCAGCGCCAACGGCGCGCTGACAGCGCTCGCAGATCTCGGTCCGTGGTGGGGATTTTAAGTCAGGTGTCGGCGCATGGCGGCGCTGCGGCAGAACCATGCTTTTGGTTTCTCCCGCGTCGGCTGGGCAAGCCGCGACCACGACCGAAGACATGGCGGCCGCTCGTAGCGTGAGTGGCGCCCCGAATGAGCATGGTGTTTCTGGAAACGTGACGGCTGTCCACATTTGGTTGGCCGCGTGCTTTCGGGGCCACACAGTCGCCTTACCAAAACTTCGCTTATCTGTGTGGTTGCGCAGGCGCCATGCAAGTCACGCCGTTGCCAATGCGTCGGCCATCGGACGGCCCGCCTTGTCGACCCTGTCGGAGCGGCATGCGTTTATGGACGTCTAGACGTCTGAATACCATCCGCTCAAAACATAGCGAGGGAGTGAGATACTCATGAAGCGAACGTCGCAGTGGATACTGGCAAGTGTGGTGATGATGGGTGAGCCGATGGCCGCGCTGGCCGACGATGCGCCGGTCAGTAAGGTGATCGGCAGCGTCTCAGTAACCAATGACTATATTTTCCGCGGTCTTTCGCAAACCAATCGCAAGCCGGCATTTCAGCCCGGCATCGAGTACGACGAGGCCAGCGGCTGGTACGTCGGCACATGGGGCAGCAATGTCAGCTGGCTATCGGATGTGTCGACGGCCGACGCGCGCGTTTCCAACAGCCTGGAAATCGACCTCTATACCGGCTACCGCGGCACTTTCAGTGCGGACTGGGCTTATGACGTCGGCCTTTATACGTACTACTACCCCGGTACCTATCCATCGGGTTTCACTCGTCCCTACACCACCGAGGCTTACGCATCGCTGACCTGGAAAGGCATCGCGCTGAAATACTCTTACGGCCTGACCAACCTGTTCGGTTTTGCGGACAGCAAGCGCAGCGACTACGTGGATCTGTCCTACAACGTCGAGTTCACCCCGGGCTGGACCTTGAACAGCCATGTCGGCCATCAGGATGTATCGCATACCCCCGGATATGCCTACTACGACTGGAGGATCGGCGTAACGCGTGCGTTCGCCAGCGGCTACTCGATTGCGCTGGGCTACTACGACACCAATGCCAAGCGCAGTGCCTACACCAATCCGGAAGGTCATTACGTCGGTCGCGCCACCGGCATTCTTACCTTGAGCAAATCGTTCTGAACAACGATGGGAGGGTGTGGTTTTTGAGAAGAAGGACACAGCGGGAGTTATGTCGGAAAAATCCTTGAGCGGTGATTCAACAACTGCCGTGGGCGACCACGGCGGCATCCATGTCTGGAGAAGTGCATGAAATTGATCAGTTGCATCATCCGGCCCTACAAGCTGGACGAAGTGCGCGACGCGTTGACCCATGCCGGCGTGAGCGGCATCACGGTCAGCGAGGTACGTGGCTTTGGCCGACAAAAGGGCCATACCGAACTCTATCGTGGCGCGGAATATGTCGTGGATTTCCTGCCCAAGCTCAAGCTGGAGGTGGTGATCCCCGACGAACTGCTCGATACGGTGCTGGAGGCCGTCCAGCAGTCCGCAAAAACCGGCAGCGTAGGCGACGGCAAGATTTTCATCAGCAGCATCGACCAAGTCATCCGCATCCGCACCGGCGAACTCGACGCCGACGCTCTTTAAATTCCGTCCTGCGAGGTTTCCATGAAACAGCTTTCGTCGATCCGCCACTCGCGCTGTCTACCGGGGTGGATGTCCTCATTCGTGTTCCTGAGTCTGCTTATGCTGGCGCCCGCTGCTTTCGCCGCCGCGCCCGTGGTGCCGGTGGTCGACAAGGGCGACGTCGCCTGGATGCTCACCTCGACCCTGCTGGTGTTGTTGATGACCGTGCCGGGACTGGCGCTTTTCTATGGCGGCCTGGTCCGCGCGAAGAACGTGCTGTCGGTGCTGATGCAGGTGATGACCGTGTTCTCGATGATCCTGGTGCTGTGGGTCGTCTACGGCTATAGCTTGGCGTTTACCGAGGGCAACGCCTTCATCGGCGGCTTCAGCAAGCTGTTCCTGAAAGGCGTGACCAAGGACACGCTGTCGGCCACGTTCAGCGCCAACGTGGCGCTGCCGGAGTACGTGTTCATTGTGTTCCAGTCGACCTTCGCCGGCATTACCGGCGCGCTGATCGTCGGTTCGTTCGCTGAACGCATGCGCTTTCGCGCGGTGCTGGCGTTTACCGCGCTGTGGTTCACCTTCGCTTATCTGCCTATTGCACACATGGTCTGGTTCGGGCCGGACGGGTTTATGTTCGCCAAGGGTGCGTTGGACTTCGCCGGCGGCACGGTGGTCCATATCAATGCCGGTATCGCCGGTCTGGTCGGCGCCTATATGGTCGGCCCGCGCCTGGGCCTGGGGCGTGAGTCGATGAAGCCGCACAACGTCACCTACACCATGATCGGCGCCGCCCTGCTGTGGGTGGGCTGGTTCGGCTTCAACGCCGGCTCCAACCTGGAGGCCAACAGCGGCGCGGCGCTGGCCTTCATCAACACCCTGGTCGCTACGGCGATGGCGGTGCTGGCGTGGCTGATTGTCGAAGTGGTGACTCGCGGCAAGCCGTCGATGGTCGGCGGCGCGTCCGGCGCGGTGGCCGGTCTGGTGGCGATCACCCCGGCCTGCGGCACGGTCGGTCCGATGGGCTCGCTGGCGATCGGCGCGCTGGCCAGCCTCTGCTGCGTATGGGGCGTGACCGGGCTGAAGAAGATCCTGAAAGCGGACGACGCGCTGGACGTGTTCGGCGTGCACGGCATCGGCGGTATCGTCGGCGCGCTGCTGACTGGCGTATTCAGCGCGCCGCTGCTTGGCGGCACCGGCTTTGGCGCGGGCAACACCACGATGGCGCAGCAGGTCGGCGTGCAGGCGCTCGGCGTCGGCATCACCCTGGTGTGGAGCGGTGTGGTGTCGCTGGTAGTCTATCTGGTCGTGAAGTTGATCTTCGGACTGCGGGTCAGCCCGGACGCCGAGCGCGAAGGCCTGGATATCAGCTCGCACGGCGAGAGCGCGTACGAGGCGTAGCGTTCAAGGCCCCAATTGGCCGATTCCGCGAATCGGCCAATTGGGACTGCCCTGCATTGGTGCAAGCAAGCTGCAAAATTGCGCGTGTATGATGCGCGGGTCGCTCCGTGCACGTCGCTCATGGGCGCAACTGCCGGTCAAACCGTGGTTTTACACCGTGGCACGACGCTTGCTAAAGCCGCTTGTTAATCCCTAGCCGAGGTTGTTCTATGTCCGCTGCCAAGAAAGTGCTCGATCTGATCCAGGAACATGAGGTCGAGTTTGTCGACTTCCGCTTCGCCGACATCCTCGGTGTGCATCACCACGTCAGCTTTCCCGCCCATAGCGTCGACGACTCGACGTTCGAGGACGGCAAGATGTTCGATGGTTCGTCGATTCCGGGCTGGAAAGGCATCAACGAATCGGACATGGTGCTGCTGCCCGATCCGGACACCGCCTACCTCGACCCCTTCAGCGCGCACACCCAGCTGGTTCTGCATTGCGACGTGCTGGAGCCGTCGACCATGCAGGCCTACGGCCGCGATCCGCGCTCGATCGCCAAGCGCGGCGAGGAATACCTGAAGTCCACGGGTATCGCCGATACCGCTTTTTTTGGCCCGGAGCCGGAATTCTTCATCTTCGATTCGGTGCGCTGGCAGAACGAGATGGGTCACGCCTTCTACGAGATCAACTCGCAGGAAGCCGCCTGGAGCTCCAAGTACAAGTACGACGGTGACAACACCGGCCATCGTCCGGGCATCAAGGGCGGGTACTTTCCGGTGCCGCCGGTCGATTCGCTGGCCGACCTGCGCGCTGACATGTGCAAGGTGCTGGAGTCGCTCGGCCAGACCGTCGAAGTACATCATCACGAAGTGGCCAACGCCGGCCAGTGCGAGATCGGCGTCAAGTTCAACACTTTGGTGAAGAAGGCCGACGAGCTGATCACCATGAAGTACGTGGTGAAGAACGTGGCGCACCAGAACGGCAAGACCGTCACCTTCATGCCCAAGCCGATCGTCGGCGACAACGGCAGCGGCATGCACGTGCACCAGTCGCTGAGCAAGGGCGGCGAGAACCTGTTCGCCGGCGATCTCTACGGCGGCTTGTCGCAGACCGCGCTGTGGTACATCGGCGGCATCTTCAAGCACGCCAAGGCGATCAACGCGTTCTCCAACTCCACCACCAACAGCTACAAGCGTCTGGTACCGGGCTTCGAGGCGCCGGTGATGCTGGCCTATTCGGCGCGCAATCGCTCGGCCAGTTGCCGCATCCCGTACGTGGCCAGCCCGAAGGGTCGCCGCATCGAGGTGCGCTTCCCCGATCCGATGCAGTCGGGCTATCTCACCTTTACCGCGCTGATGATGGCCGGCCTGGACGGCATCCTCAACAAGATCGATCCGGGCGCGCCGGCCGACAAGGATCTGTACGATCTGCCGCCGGAAGAAGAGAAGAACATTCCGCAGGTCTGCTCCAGTCTGGACGCGGCGCTGGAAGCGCTGGACAAGGATCGCGATTTTCTCAAGGCCGGCGGCGTCTTCACCGACGATTTCATCGATGCCTACATCGAGCTGAAGATGAAGGAAGTCACCCGCTACCGCGCCAGCACGCATCCGCTCGAATTCCAGATGTACTACACGTTCTGAGTTTCGGCCATTGCCGCATAAAGAAACGGGCGCTCAGGCGCCCGTTTCTTTTTTATGGCGCCAGCGCCATGTCCGAGAAAATACTCAGTCGATATCGTCCGAACCTTCGTTGACGCCGTCGAACAGGAACGTCGATAGATAGCGTTCGCCGGTGTCCGGCAGCATCGCCAGCAGCACCGAACCGTCCGGGGCATCCTTGGCCACTTCCAACGCGGCGGCCATGGTGGCGCCGGCCGAAATGCCGACGAAGATGCCTTCCTGCTGCGCCAGCGCGCGGGAGGTATCGCGCGACAGCACGTCGTCGACCGGCACGATGCGCTCGGCGATCTGCCGGTTCAGCACATCCGGCAAAAAATCCGGCGTCCAGCCCTGGATCTTGTGCGGTTGCCATTCTTTACCCGACAGCAGCGCGGCGCCGGCCGGTTCGGTGGCGATGATTTTCACCTCTGGCCTTGCCAGCTTCAGCACTTCGCCCACGCCGGTGATGGTGCCGCCGGTGCCCCAGCCGCTGACGAAGTAATCCAGTCGGCGCCCGGCGAAGTCGCGCAGGATTTCCGGCGCCGTGGTGTTGCGGTGATATGCCGGGTTGGCCGGGTTGTCGAACTGGCTGGCCAGGAACCAGCCGTGCTTGTGCGCCAGTTCGGCCGCCTTGCGCACCATGCCGGTGCCGCGTTCGGCGGCCGGCGTCAGCAGTACCTTGCCGCCGTAGGCGCGGATCAGCTTGCGCCGCTCTACCGAAAAGGTTTCGGTCATCACCGCCACAAACGGGTAGCCGCGCGCGGCGCAAACCGCGGCCAGGGCGATGCCGGTGTTGCCGGAGGTCGCTTCCACCACGGTTTGGCCGGGTTTCAATACGCCGCGTTTTTCGGCATCGAGGATAATCGCCAAGGCGAGCCTGTCCTTCACCGAACCGGCCGGGTTGAATGCCTCGATCTTGACGTAAAGTGTGACGTGCTTGGGCGCCAGGCGCTGCAGTTTCACTACGGGCGTGTTGCCGATCGTGTCGAGAATGCTTGCGTAAATCATGCTTGCTCCGGAGGACGGGGTGAGAGCGGTTCCGGGTTATCGAGGCAGCGTGGAAATACGCGGCTTAAGCACGATGTGTCGATGCCGGCGGCTTGAGCGGGTCAGGTTGGCCGGCATAGAGTGTGCTGTCCGGCCCACGCGGCAACAAAGAGCTTGCATGGTGATGTCCTTCGGCCGTCCTTGCGATGAGGCGTTCGAAGATAAAGGACTTTGCTGGTCCCGGTAAAAGGATTATTTAGCATAACCATATGCCGTTGGATTATTTGTCGCAAGGCATGGCGGCCGCGCCGGGGCATCGGTAGTTGCCCCGGCGCGGCAGGAATATGTCGCTGCTTGAAGCTGAGGCGCCGTGCGCGCGCATATCGATAGCGTCACCGGAAGAGGGCCGGCAAGGCATGGCCGCCATGCTCTCGTTGGAGGGGTGAGTCGGGGCGGGATGGTTCAGCGTTTTCGGACAACGTTGTTGTCAGACCCGTTGGATGCCCCTGGCCATGACGAATCTTGCCGGGTCCGGCTCAGTCGTGACTCGTATAGGTGTCGAAGCACGAGGCAACGTTCTTTACCAGCAGGCGGCCGCGCGCAGTGAGCGTGATGCGGTCGCTGCTGAGCATGACCAGACCGTCCTCGGCGTAACGCGTCAGGCGCCGCAATTCGTCGGCAAAGTAGCTGTCGAAGTCGATGTCGTATGTTCTGTTGATGTCCAGGCGATCCAGCTCACCGTGGCACATCAGGCGCCCGATCACGTCACGGCGCAGCACATCGTCCGAGCTTAGGATGACGCCACGGCTGACCGCCAGCTCGCCGGCTTCAATGGCGGCGTAATAGTCGGCAAGCCGGCGATAATTCTGGCTGTACGTTCCGTCGATCCGGCTGATCGCGCTGACCCCCACGCCTAGAATGTCGCAGTTGGCGCAGGTTGAATACCCCTGGAAGTTGCGCTGCAAGGTGCCGGCGATCTGGGCGGCGACCAGGTCGTCGTCCGCACGCGCGAAATGATCCATGCCGATATAGACGTACCCGGCGGCGGAAAGTTTTTCCAAGGCCAGGCCGAACAGCTGCAGGCGTTGCGCGGCGTCGGGCAGATCGTCGGCGTGAATCTGTTTTTGTGCCTTGAACAGCGTCGGCAGATGGGCGTAGCCGTACACCGCGATCCGCGTCGGTTGAAGCCCGACGACTTTTTCCAACGTCGCCGAAAAGCTTTCCGGCGTCTGCCGCGGTAGACCGTAGATGAGATCCACGTTGATCGAGCGGAAGCGGGCCTGTTGCGCGGCCAGTATGACCTCGCGCGATTTCTCGATGGCATGGACACGATGGATGGCGCCCTGTACCGCCGGATCGAAGTCTTGGATGCCGATGGAGATGCGGTTGAATCCCAGTTGGGCCAGCCCCTGCACGTACTGGGCATCGCAAAAACGCGGATCGATTTCTATGCCGAACTCGCGCAGATTGGGGGCGGCGAAACTGAAATCGTCCTCCAGCGAATGCATCAACCGTTCGAGCCGCACTAGATCGAGGAAATTGGGCGTTCCGCCGCCAAAGTGCAGCTGCAACAGGGCGCGGTCTGTGTCGAAGCACGGTGCCAGCCGCTCGATTTCCCACAGCACGGCATGCACATAACGATCAGCGACGGCTGGGTTTCGACTGATGATATGCATGCAGCCGCAGTAGAAGCAGGGGCTGAAGCAGAAAGGTACGTGCAAGTACAGCGAAAGCGGGCGCGGAATGGGATTTTCGTTGGAGGCGCGTATCGCGTCGATGAGCGCGGCATTGTCGAAGTCGTCGCGAAAATGCGGCGCGGTCGGATAGCTCGTGTAGCGCGGCGTGGGCGTGTCGTAGCGAGACAACAACGAGGCATCGAACGCCGGTTCCAAGATGGGCATGTTCATGGGTGAAGTGTCTTCGGCGCACATCGAGCGGGTATTGATCTGGATCAAGAGATGGCGCGCTTGCTCGGCTCGATGCCGCAGCGGATGCGCAAATCGGTTGGCCAGGGCATCCGATGGTTCTTTTGTCGCAGCCGAGGCTTCTCCCTGGACCGGGGCTATAAAATGGCGGGGCTGAACGCCTCAATGATAAGGGCGATATCGCCGAAAGATGGGATTAACCATCGGCAAATTGATCTCGCTCAACACGCGCCGCATGCCGGATCTCTACATTGCGTTCCATGCCAGCGACAGTGGCCTGGTTTTTCAAAAAGGAACTCAAGCGATGAAGATGCGACACATACAGCTAGCCCTCGGTGCATTGATCTGCGTGATGGCAGTCAACAGTTCAGCACAGAATGTCGATAGCCCGTGGGTACTGCGGTTTGGCGCGCACGTGGTCGATCCAAAGTCGGACAACGGTCGGCTGGCCGGTGCCAAGACCACGATCGGCAGCAGCACGCGCCCCACCTTCAGCATCGAATACATGCTCACGCCGGAACTGGGTTTCGAGGCGCTCGCCGCGTTGCCGTTCGAGCACACGCTGCGTCTGGACGGCCAGCGCGCGGCCACCGTCAAGCAGCTGCCGCCGGTGCTGGGCGTCAATTACCACTTTCTGGTGGGTTCGGCGGTATCGCCGTTTGTCGGACTCGGCGTCAACTACACACATTTCTATGACGGGCATGGCGTTGGGCCGCTTTTCGGCGCGCACGTGGTGGCCAAAGACAGTTGGGGTGCGGCCGCGCACGGTGGTATCGATTTTCGCCTGAGCGACCGCTGGATGCTCACCGCCGACGTTCGCTGGATCGATATCAGCAGCAAAGTACATGTCAACGGCGCCGATGTAGGTAAGGCCAAGGTCGACCCGTTCGTTTATGGTCTGAGCGCTGGCTGGCGTTTCTAAGGAGGCAAAATGGCGTCGCCTTTCTTTCAGCGCAAGCCGATTTTCGGGCGATGGTCATCACGCCTGACGGCCGAACTCATCGTCATCGTCATCATCAAGATCGCGGCGTTGTGCTTGCTCTGGTGGCTTGCCTTTGCACCGTATCCCAGGCCCGCGCGAGGTCACGAGGCCATCGAGCGGCTGCTGGCACCGAATAGCTCCATCCCTTCGATTCACGAGACCACGCCATGATCATCGATACCGAAGTTGTCTCGCTGTCGCGCATGCAATTTGCACTGACCGCGCTCTATCACTTTTTATTTGTGCCATTGACCTTGGGGC
>NMRC01026650.1_pt1 | contig 11568 bp, 10 predicted proteins | sample 1520911 | NCBI WGS metagenome assembly NMRC01 (sample SAMN07342169, study PRJNA393822) | plant metagenome | isolation source: fluid collected inside the plant's | place: USA: Vermont, Morristown, Molly Bog | reverse complement strand
CCGTGCTGCGTGACCTTGTGTGCGCAGTGGCGTTCCGTTGCTGGCCCGGCGAGCCTTGCGGTGACGGGAGTGACCCGGCCCTGGCGTGGATGAGCGCAGCCCTCCTGCTCCTCGCCGGTTTGGCTGTCCTCGGCGTTCGCCGTCGCATCCGCTCGTAGTCAGCGGCCTGCTCGGGGAGTTGCGGCGCGCCCTCAGCTCGGAACCCGCTCATGGCGGTTACCCTGACGCCGTGAGTTATCGGCGGCACGTGAGGGGAATCCGGCACCGATATGCCGTGCTGCCGGCACTTGCGGCGATCGCCGCCATGACCGGGTGCGCCTCAACAGGCATTGCACGAAGCTCTGAACCGCCTCGGCCGACCCCGACCGCAACGGTCGCTCCGCTTGGCTTCGATATTGCGCCGCTGACTGGCAAGCTCGTGCCTGCCGGATCGGTCGATCATCCCTCGCTTGCGGCCAAGGTTGACAATCTTGAGGATGCCCGCCCGCAGTGGGCACTCAACGATACGGATATGGTCTACGAAGAGCTGGTTGAGGGTGGGCTGACCCGTTACGTGGCGGTGTGGCAGTCGACCATCCCGAGCGACGTTGGCCCGGTGCGTTCGATTCGGCCGATGGACCCCGACATTGTTTCGCCTTTGGGTGGCATCGTCGCGTATTCGGGCGGCCAGACGCAGTTTGTTGCGATGATGCAGGCGGCACCGGTGTTGAACATTTCGGCCGACTCGAACGATGAGTTCTTCTATCGCACCACGAGCCGCGAGGCTCCGCACAATGAGCTGTTGAAGGCCCAGGAGGTGGTGTCGCAGCACAGTGACATCGCCAGGCCGCAGCCGCAGTTCAGTTTCGGGAGCTCGAGCCAGGTGGCGGCACAAGCGGGGACCCCGACCGCGAACATCTCGCTTGATTTCTCGGCCGGAGATGAACGCAGCTGGGATTGGGATGCGAGCAGTGGCCTCTGGTTGCGCTCGCAAGACGGTGTGGCCGACATGGTTGAGGGTGGCGGGCGAGTGCATGCGGTCAACGTTGTGACCCTCCGGGTGAACATCGACTGGAGTTACGGCATCGTGCCGAAGACGATTTTGATCGACAAGGGTGAGGCATTTGCCTCGATCGGTGGGCGCACCATTCATGGCACCTGGTCGAAGGCGAGCCAGACCGCGCCGATTGTGCTGACCGCCGATGACGGCAGTGTGCTCCGGCTCGCCCCTGGCAACACGTGGATCGAGCTCGTCCCCAATTCTGGATCTGCCACTTTTCGATAAGAACTGCCCGCAGTTCGGCCCGTTTAGGCGCTCGCGTAGTGAGTTGTCAACGCATCCGCTCGTAGTCAACGACCAGCTCGCATTGCCGGTTTGCACTCTCAGGGGGAGAGTGCCAAACTGGGTATTGGCACTCGACCCGTTTGAGTGCTAATACATCTGCCCCTGATTCGTCCCGAAAGGACGCACGAAACCCATGGCAAAGATCATTGCTTTTGATGAAGAGGCTCGTCGCGGACTTGAGCGCGGCCTCAACCAACTCGCTGACACCGTCAAGGTGACGCTTGGCCCACGCGGCCGCAACGTGGTGCTCGAAAAGAAGTGGGGCGCCCCGACCATCACCAACGATGGCGTGTCGATTGCGAAAGAAATCGAACTGGAAGACCCCTACGAGAAGATCGGCGCCGAGCTGGTCAAAGAGGTCGCCAAGAAGACCGACGATGTTGCCGGTGACGGCACCACCACTTCGGTCGTGCTCGCCCAGGCACTCGTGCGCGAAGGTCTTCGCAACGTCGCTGCCGGTGCCGACCCGATCGGTCTCAAGCGCGGCATCGACAAGGCCGTCGCGGCCGTCGAAGCCGAACTCCTGCACAACGCCAAGGAGGTCGAGACCAAGGAAGAGATCGCGGCCACCGCATCCATCTCGGCAGCCGACGAGCAAATCGGTGCGATCATCGCCGAAGCCATCGACAAGGTGGGCAAAGAAGGCGTCGTGACCGTCGAAGAGTCCAACACCTTCGGCACCGAGCTTGAACTGACCGAGGGTATGCGCTTCGACAAGGGCTTCCTGTCGGCCTACTTCGTGACCGACCCTGAGCGTCAGGAGACGGTCTTCGAAGACCCATACGTGCTCATCGTCAACTCGAAGGTCTCGAACATCAAGGACCTGCTGCCGATCGTTGACAAGGTGATCCAGACCGGCAAGCAGTTGGTCATCATCGCCGAAGACGTCGACGGCGAAGCGCTGGCCACCCTCGTGGTCAACAAGATTCGCGGCATCTTCAAGTCAGTGGCCGTCAAGGCTCCAGGCTTCGGCGACCGTCGCAAGGCGATGCTGCAAGACATCGCGATTCTCACCGGCGGTCAGGTGATCTCTGAGGAGGTCGGCCTCAAGCTGGAGAATGTGACCCTTGACCTGCTCGGTCAGGCCCGCAAGGTGGTCATCACCAAGGACGAGACCACCATCGTTGAGGGTGCTGGAGACGCTGAGGCGATTGCCGGCCGTGTTGCCCAGATCCGTGCCGAGATCGAGAACACCGACAGCGACTACGACCGTGAGAAGCTGCAGGAGCGTCTGGCCAAGCTGGCTGGCGGTGTTGCGGTCATCAAGGCCGGTGCTGCCACCGAGGTTGAACTCAAGGAGCGCAAGCACCGCATCGAAGACGCCGTGCGCAACGCCAAGGCTGCGGTTGAAGAGGGCATCGTCGCCGGTGGTGGCGTGGCACTCATCCAGGCTGGCAAGACCGCGTTCGAGAAGCTGCAGCTCAGCGGAGACGAGGCAACTGGCGCGAACATCGTTCGGGTTGCCATTGACGCTCCGCTCAAGCAGATCGCTCTGAACGCTGGCCTTGAGCCGGGCGTGGTCGTGCACGAGGTGCGCAACCTTCCGGTTGGGCACGGCCTGAACGCCGCAACCGGCGAATACGTTGACATGCTGGCCGCTGGCATCAGCGACCCGGTCAAGGTGACTCGCTCGGCGCTGCTGAACGCTGCATCGATTGCGGGTCTGTTCCTCACCACGGAGGCCGTGGTCGCCGACAAGCCCGAGAAGGCCCCGGCAATGCCGGCCGACCCGAGCGGCGGCATGGACTTCTAGTCCTCGGCTCTCCCAACGACAACGGGCGCATCCAATCGGATGCGCCCGTTTCGTGTTGTGTTCGACTACTCGACGCGCAACCACACCGCGCGGTTTGGCTGCAGCGCATTGGCAACCACCGCTGCCTCATCACTGCCAAGCAGCACCTCACCTTCGGGCAGCACGGCGGGCGAGTCTCCCATATTGATCAGCACGCGCACCGGGCCGACCGAGGCATCGAGCACCGCGAGATCCTCACCGGAGTGCCAGCTCAGCGGCAATGTGCCGAGCCCGAGTTCGTGGCGGAGTTGGAGCGCTTCGTGATAGAACGACCAGGTCGAGCCCGGATCGTTCAGCTGCGTGGCTGCGGCCAGCGCGGCGTATGACTCTGGCTGCGGCAGCCACAACTCGCCGCTCGTGTTGAAGCCATTGGCCGGAAGCGAGGCATCCCATGGCAGTGGGATGCGGCAGCCATCCCGCCCGGTCTCGGTGCCGCCGGTGCGGTGGAAGCTGGGGTCTTGCCGCCACTCATCGGAGAGCGTCGTGTGCTCGGGCAGTCCGAGCTCTTCGCCCTGGTAGAGGTACATCGAGCCGGGGAGCGCGAGCGAGAACAGGGTGAGTGCGCGTGCGCGGGCCAGGCCAAGCGCAGCATCCGGTTGCGGCTGATCCGCCGAAATCCCCGCTGGCCAGCTGCCCGGCTCCAGGCCAAGTCGTGACGCGTGCCGCACCACATCGTGGTTGGAGAGCACCCAGGTGGTCGTCGCGCCGACCGCATTGTTGGCCGAGAGCGACTCGTCGATGATCTCACGCACGCGGTCGGGCTGCCAGCCAGCGAGCATGAACGGGAAGTTGAACGACTGATGCATCTCGTCGGGCCGCACATAGCGGGCCATGCGTTCGGCCGGGCTCACCCATGCCTCAGCACACATGATGCGCGGGCTGTCCGTATAACTATCGAGCACTTCGCGCCAGTGCTGGTAGATCTCGTGCACTCGGTCTTGATCCCACATCGGGCCCTTGTCGCCGCCAGCGGTGGCGATGTCGCGCTCGATGGTGTTGTCGGGCAAGCCAGCCGCTTTGATGAGGGCGTGTGCCACATCGACGCGGAACCCGTCCACTCCACGATCAAGCCAGAACCGCAACACCTCATCGAAGTAGTCGCGTACTTCGGGGTTCTCCCAGTTCCAGTCCGGTTGGCTGGAATCGAAGATGTGCAGGTACCAGTCGCCGTCGCCAACCGGCTCCCATGCCCCGCCGCCGAATACGGACTTCCAGTTGTTCGGCGGCAACTCCTGGTGCGGGCCAGCGCCCGGACGGAACATGAAACGTTCACGCTCGGGCGAACCCGGCCCGGCGGCGAGCGCCGCCTGGAACCACTCGTGCTGATCGCTCGAGTGGTTGGGCACCAGGTCGATGATGACCCGGATGCCCAGTTCGTGTGCCCGGGCCAAGAAGCGATCGAAGTCGGCCAGCTCACCGAATCGTGGATCGACTTCGGTGTAGTTCGCCACGTCGTAGCCAGCGTCGCGCTGGGGCGACACATAGAACGGTGAAACCCAGACCGCGTCAACCCCGAGCGTGCTGAGGTATTCAAGTTTGTCGATCATCCCGAGGAAATCGCCGATGCCGTCCCCATTTCCATCGGCAAACGATCGCGGGTAAATCTGATAGATCACGGCTGATCTCCACCAGTCGGTGGGCTGGGTGCTGGCCGGTGTTTCGGCTCGAGTACTGGGCGTGGGGATGGCGGTCGTCGACATCAATGCTCCGAAGGGTATGCGGTGAAGGGGGTTTGGTAACAATTCTGCAACCGTTTGCAAAAACTCTATTGCAAACGGTTGCGATGAGGAATGCACCTGCGCTATTTTCTTCCAACGAGCCACTCACAACGGGTTGGTTCATCTCAATGAGGAGTGCAAGTGAAGAAAACAATCACAGTGGCTCTCGCGGTGGGCATGTCGCTCGCCGGCTTGAGTCTTACCGCGTGTTCAAGCAGCGCGAGTGGTCCAGCCAGCGAGAACCTCGACAGCCGCGGCCCGATCACCTACGTGCAGGGCAAGGACAACAACGGCGTCGTGCCACAGATCATTGCCAAGTGGAACGCCAGCCACCCCAATGAGCAGGTCACGCTCAAGGAGCAGTCAACGGATGCGAACCAGCAGCACGATGACCTGGTGCAGAACTTCCAGGCCAAGAACGCCAACTACGACGTCGTGTCCGTTGACGTGGTGTGGACCTCAGAGTTTGCCGCCAAGGGTTGGCTGCAGCCACTGACCGGTTCGATGGCGCTTCCCGACCAGGACAAGATCATCAAGGCTGGCATCGCCTCCGCTACCTACAACGGAACGCAGTATGCAGCACCGGTGTCTTCAGACGGTGGCTTGCTGTACTACCGCAGCGACCTGATTCAGACCCCGCCGACGACGTGGGATGAGATGATGGCCGACTGCAAGATTGCCCAAGCCAACAACATCGGTTGCTACGCAGGTCAGTTTGCGCAGTACGAAGGCCTCACCGTGAACGTCTCTGAGCAGATCAACGGTGCTGGCGGCTCCGTGGTTGCCAAGGATGGCGTTACCCCGACGCTCGACACCGATCAGGCCAAGAAGGCCATGCAGCAGTTGGTTGACGCCTTCAACGATGGCAACATTCCTCAGTCGGCATTGACCTACAAAGAAGAAGATGGCCGCGCTGCATTCGAAGCCGGACAACTCCTCTTCCTGCGCAACTGGTCATACATGTACTCGCTCGCGAGCACCGACGCCACCTCGGTGGTCAAGGGCAAGTTTGCGGTTGCTCCGCTGGTGACGGCTTCAACCCTTGGCGGTCACAGCGCCGGAATCTCGGTGTACTCGAAGCACAAGGCCACCGCCAAGGACTTCCTCGCCTTCCTGCAGAGCGAAGACATCCAGAAGAACTACTTGGTGCTGAAGGCGTCGAATGCTCCGGTGCTCTCCTCGATCTACGACGACCCTGACGTGATCGCAGCTGCTCCGTACATGCCGTACCTCAAGGCATCCATCGAGAACGCGGTTCCTCGTCCGGTAACTCCGTACTACCCGGCAGTGACCCAGGCGATTCAGCAGAACTCGTTCTCGTTGCTCTCGGATCCCAAGAACAACACCGTGGCGGATACATTGAACAACATGCAAAACGCCATCAAGACCGCAACATCGGGTAAGTAACCCCTAGCCTCGAGCCGGATACGAGAGTAGTGTCCGGCTCGAGGCCTTTTCTCTCAGAATGCATAGGAGCACCCATGAGCAGTGTTGCCCAGTCAGCTCAGATTTCTCCCAAGGCCCGTGTGCCGAAAGATCCAACAGTTGAGCACCAGGGTCGGTGGGCCATTTGGCTGATCGGGCCAACCCTGCTCTTGCTCGCAGTAGTCATCGGCTACCCGCTCATCGCGGCCGTGCTTCAGTCCTTCCAAGCCGACCCAGGCTTGGACCCGGCCACCGGCTTCTTTGTACAGGGTGGCTTCGCCGGCTTCAGCAACTACACCCACTGGCTGTTGCAGCAGTGTGGAAATGTGAGTTGCCCACCGGGCAGTCTCGGAGCGAGCTTCTGGACAGCCACCGGCAACACCTTCTTCTTCGCCATCGTCACCGTGGCCCTCGAGACAGTCATCGGGTTCTGGATGGCGATCATCATGAACCGCGCATTCCGTGGACGTGCATTCGTTCGCGCGGCCGTGCTGATTCCATGGGCCATCCCAACGGCGGTCACCGCCAAACTCTGGTACTTCATCTTCGCCTTCGCTGGCATTGCGAACGCACTGTTCAACACCCAAATCCTCTGGACCTCAGACTCCTTCTGGGCCAAGGTCGCGATCATCGTCGCAGATGTGTGGAAGACCACACCATTTATGGCACTGCTGATTCTGGCTGGTCTGCAAATTATTCCCGATGAACTCTACGAGGCATCCCGAATCGACGGCGCCTCAACCACGCAGCAGTTCTTCCGCATCACCCTCCCGCTGGTTCGACCGGCACTCATGGTCGCGATCCTGTTCCGCACCTTGGACGCACTCCGGATGTACGACCTTCCAGCCATTCTGACCAGCGGTGGGCCGGGGGATTCCACCACGACGCTCTCGATTCTGGTGGTCAATCAAATTCGGCAAGGCTATAACGCTGCGGCCGCGCTATCAACCATTACCTTCCTGATTATCTTTGGCGTCGCCTTCATCTTCGTGCGCTTCCTCGGCGCAAATGTTGTGGCGAACCGAGTCGGCGACACGAGGAGCGAGATCTAATGACCACCGTAACCAACTCGACCGTCTCGATCGTGACGGCAGGCAAGACCTCCTCCGCCGTACTGCACAAACCCAAGCGCAAGTGGGGCTTGTCCATCCGCACCGGCCTGCAGGCCATCATCATCGTTGTCTGGTGTCTCCTTCCGTTCTACTGGATGATCGCCACGGCCTTCCGGCCGGTTGACGAGACCTTCAAAACCAGCCTGTTCCCCGCTGATCCCACCTGGGAGAACTTTCAGACCGCCCTGTCCACCCAAATGGGGAACCACCTGGGTGCGGCGATCGTCAACAGCCTGATCATCGGGCTCACGGTGACCCTGATTGCACTGTTAGTTGGCATCTCGGCCGCGTACGCGATCGCCCGGCTCGAGTTCAAGGGCAAGTCGTTCTGGGCGGGCCTCATTCTGGCCGCGTCAATGTTCCCTGGCGTTGCGCTGCTGTCACCGCTGTTCCAGCTGTTCACCTCACTGGGCTGGATCGGCACCTACCAGGCGCTCATCATCCCGAGCATCTCGTTCGTGCTGCCACTGACGGTGTACACCCTCGCGTCGTTCTTGCGCGAAATGCCGTGGGAGCTTGAGGAGGCCGCCCGCGTTGACGGATGCACGCGCGTGCAAGCATTCCGGCGGATCATTTTTCCATTGGCTGCGCCAGCCGTATTCACCACGGCCATCCTGGCGTTTATCGCCAGCTGGAACGAGTACCTGATCGCCAGTTACCTGACCAACGCAAGCACCCAGACGGTCACGGTCGCGATCGCCGGGTTCACCGGCTCGCAGCCGCACCAGGAGCCATACACCGCAGTCATGGCCGCTGGAACCATCGTGACGGTGCCGCTGGTGATTCTGGTGCTCGTGTTGCAGCGTCGCATCGTGGCCGGTTTGACCGCCGGCGGTGTGAAGGGATAGCGATGCCGAGGTGGATTCCGAAGCAGACCATTGATCAGATTGATCTGCTACTCGGTCTACTCGTCGGCCTCGGGCTGATGTTCCTGGTGGTGACCGTTACGCTCGAACTGACCGGAAGAACCGACGAAGCACTCATCTGGGCGCTACTGTTGTTGGCGGACGCGATTGGCGTGTATCTGCTCGTTCAGGCCCGCAGGCGGCGGATGGACAACGCCCGCCGCAACGAGTCCGCACGCTAACACGGGAACCAATTTCGATCGGAAACGCACCGCACGCATGTCGACCATCAGCGAAATCGCCGAGTACTTGGGGCTGTCCAAGTCGACCGTGTCGAGAGCGTTGCGGGGCGTGCCGGGGATCGCGCAGACGACGGTCGCGGCGGTGCGCGCCCGCGCATCCGAAATCGGCTACATTCCATCGGTCGCCGCAGCCGGGCTCTCCACCGGTCGAAACCATGCCATTGCGGTGGTCATGCCGTCGGTCATGCGCTGGTACTACACGGCCGTGCTCACCGGCATCGACTCGGCCCTCGCTGACAGCGGCTACGACGTGGTGCTGTTCGATCTCTCGCGCAACAGTGCGCGCGCGGATCACCGCTATTTTCATCGAGCCTTGCTGCGCAAACGGGTGGATGCGGTTATTGTGCTGTCGACAGCGTTCACGCCAGAGGAATGGCTGCAGTTCGACAATCTCGGCATCCCAGTGGTCGCGGTGGGCGCCCCGACGCCTGGGATGCGGCGGATTGGCCTCGACGATTACGAGGTTGGGCGCGCGGTGACTCAGGTGATGGTCGATCTCGGGCACTCCCGGATCGGTCTCATCGGCGGTCTTGACGCCGAAGGGATGAACGACATCGGTGCCAACGATCGCGAGCGCGGATTTCTGGATGTGCTGAATGAGTCGCGCATTCTGGCGCGGGACAACTGGATTATCTCGGGCGGCTACCGTCTTGGCTTGACGAAACTTGCCGTCAGCCGGCTGCTGGACGCCAACGACATTCCGACCGCGCTGGTGTGTGCATCCGACGAGATGGCGATCGGCGCAATGTATGCGATTCAGTCACGCGGACTTCGCGTGGGCAGCGACCTGTCGGTGATCGGAATCGACGGGCACGAGTATGCCGAGGCGTTCGACCTCAGCACCCTCGTCCAAGACCCGGTTGCGCAGGGGGCCCAAGCGGCCACCCAGATGGTTGCAGAGATCAACGGTTTGGAGCCCGCGAGAGACTTCCCTCCGGCCACGTGGGAACTGGTGCTGCGCGCATCCACTGGCCCCGCGCCAGCGTAGCCCGCGCTGCGCTAGCTGCCCAGCAGGGTTCGAGCGGCGTCGCTGACGGCCCCGATGGTGTGCTCGATGTCAGCCTCGGTGGTCTCCACGCCGAGCGAGAAGCGCACAGCGGTGTGCGCGAGCTCCGGCGAGAGACCGAGTGCGAGCAGGACGTGGCTCGGTTCGGTGCTGCCAGCTGCACACGCCGAGCCGCTCGAACAGATCACGCCGCGGCGCTCCAGTTCGAGCAGCATGGCCTCACCGCTCACCCGCTCGAACACGAAGCTCGCGAGTTGAGCAGCGCGCTGGCTCGGGGCAATTGGCCCGGTCAGTCGTGCTTCGGGCAGCGCGGCGAGCACGCCGTCGATCAGCCGGTCGCGCAGGATCGCAACGCGCTCTGCTGCGCCCGCGCGCCGGTCTCGCTCGGCCAGCGCAAGGGCGGCGGCAAGGGCGACCGCACCTGGCACGTTCTCGGTGCCGCTGCGTCGTCCGCGCTGCTGACCGCCGCCGAGCTGCAGCGCATGCACGGCGAGCCGTGCTTCGGATGATCGCCGCACCAACTCCCTGCGGGGCGCCGACCTTGTGGCCCGACAGGCTCAGTGCATCCACGCCTAAATCACTCAACGGCAACCAGCCCGCGCCCTGCACGGCGTCGCAGTGAACGAGTGCCCCAATGGAGTGCGCGATGGCGGCGAGTTCGGCGATTGGCTGCACCGTGCCGACCTCATTGTTCACCAGCATCAGGCTGAGCAGGGTGGTGTCTGGTCGCAGGGCGGCGCGCAGGGCATCCGGGGTGACCGTTCCGTCGCTCGGGAGCTCGAGCCAGCTGATTTCGAAGCCGTGCTGATCGTGCAGCGCAGCGAGCGATTGCAGCACGGCCTCATGCTCGGTTCGTGCTGAGACGAGATGGCGACCGCGCGGGTTCGCAAGGGCCAAGCCGATGATCGCGAGGTTGTCGGCCTCCGTTCCGCCGGAGGTCACGACCACATCGTTCGCAGCGAAGCCGGTCAGCTCGGCGATGACGCTTCGCGCCTGTTCCATCGCCTCGGCCGTCTCGGCTCCGCGCTCGTGCACGCTCGACGGGTTTCCGAACCGTTCGGTGAGGTACGGCCACATCGCCTGCAACGCTTCGGGCCGCGGTTGGCTGGTCGCGGCGTGGTCGAGGTAAATCACTCCGCTGAGCTCTGACTGATGCGCATATCGAGCCCGAGGTCCAGCGCGCGGGCGCTGTGCGTGAGCGCTCCAACCGAGATCACGTCAACCCCGGTTTCGGCGATCGCGCGGACCGTGTCGATGGCCACGCCACCGCTGGCCTCCACGATGGCCCGCCCCGCAATGAGTGCGACTCCGGCCCGCAACTCCGCGAGGCTGAAGTTGTCGAGCAGGATGATCGGCACCCCTGCCTCCAACATGGTCGGGATCTGATCGAGCCGATCCACCTCCACCTCAAAACCGGCGGTGTGCGGGATGCGCGTGCGCGCCTCCCGCAGGGCGCTCACCAGATCGGTGCCGCTCTCGGCGAGCACGGCGAGGTGGTTGTCCTTGACCATCACCGCGTCGCTGAGCGAGAAGCGGTGGTTGTGCCCTCCGCCGTCGCGCACCGCCTGGCGTTCGAAGGCGCGCAGTCCAGGAGTGGTCTTGCGGGTATCGACGATGCGGGCGCGGGTGCCAGCAACGGCATCAACGTATTGGCGCGTGAGGGTGGCGATTCCGCACATCCGCTGCACAAAGTTGAGTCCGATCCGTTCGGCGCGCAGGACCGATGCGGCTGGGCCGCGTACTTCGGCGAGCACATCGCCTGCGGCAAACCGTGCACCGTCTTCCCAGCAGAGCCGAACCGTGACGGCGGGGTCTGCCAGTTCAAACGCGGCCGCGAATACGGCGCCGCCGCTGAACACGCCTGGCTCGCGCGCGACGAGTGTCGCGGTTGCTTCTGCGGCGGTGGGGATCAATTCGCTCGACAGGTCGCCCCACGGGGCATCCTCGTGCAGTGCGGCACTGACCGCGGCGTGAATTGTGGCCCGATCAAGCATGAACTCGCTCCTGAGGAATCGCTGCGGATATGGGAAGACTTTCTGCATTG
>NMRC01007113.1_pt1 | contig 11570 bp, 8 predicted proteins | sample 1520911 | NCBI WGS metagenome assembly NMRC01 (sample SAMN07342169, study PRJNA393822) | plant metagenome | isolation source: fluid collected inside the plant's | place: USA: Vermont, Morristown, Molly Bog | reverse complement strand
ACAGCAGGTTGTCTCCAGTTGCCCTGAACGTGCAGGGCAGGGAGCAGTTCACCTCGGGAAACAACCAAGGACGGCCGCCCTTCGGGTGGCCTGTTCTTGATTGTCCGGTTGTGCGGGCTTGATCGGCTTCCGCTCGGGCGGGGGTCTTTTCGAAGGAGCGCCGTGCCTCCAAGGCGCCGCAGTCGCATTCTGTGGGACGAAGCTCCGACAGAAGCGATGTCCGTTCCTCTTTGACAGTGGTCAATTTGACGAGAGTGTCGATGATGCGACTCGGACCGCCGACTTCGCAGACAATCAGCTCGCCGAGCTCTTTGAGTCCGATAGGCCCGAATTCTTGGAGGACGAGGATGATTTCTGCCTGGGATGCGGTGAGGCCTAGCGGGGTCAACTCGAGCGGAGTGAATTTGTGAGTACACTTGTGCTAATAAAATGTTCAGTGTGAGCGCTGCGGTAAGGAGCGGGCATGATTCTGGCGGCGATCGTGGTGTGCGAGCTCGCGTTCTGGGTGGCGATTCTCGGTGGACTCGTGGCGAGGTATCTCCTGCGACGTCCCCGTCTCGGTGCCGGGCTCTTGATCCTTGCCCCTGTGATCGACGTCGTGCTGCTTGCGTTTGTCGCCGTCGATCTGATCGGTGGGGGGACAGCCTCCTGGCAGCACGGTCTGGCCGCGATCTACATTGGTATCTCGGTCGCGTATGGCAAGCGCATGGTCGCGTGGGCTGATGTTCGCTTCGCTCATCGATTCGCTGGTGGTCCTGCGCCGGAGCGACTCACGGGAACTCGATACACGATCAAGTGCTGGCGAGACGTGCTCCGCACCGGCCTCGCGGTCGTCATCGCCGCTGCCATCCTCGGAGCGATCATCCTCCTCGTCAACGATTCGGAGCGTACCTCGGCGCTGTCAGGATACTTCCGTATCCTTGGAATCATCTTTGCCATCGACTTCATCTGGGCGCTCAGCTATACGATCTGGCCCAAAAGGCCCATTGATGCGGCACTGAGCGGCCACCCCGCTAGGCCATGCCACGGAGAATTGACGCAGAAGCTCGCACCGCCGAGATCGCGGCGGCCGCTCTGCGCGTCCTCGAACGCGATGGTCTCACCGGCTTATCGGTGCGGGGAGTCGCCGCCGAAGCTGGCATCGCCGCCGCTTCGTTGCGGCGCGCATTCCCCACTCAGCACGCCCTTCGGGAGTACTGCCTCGAACTCATCGAGGAGCGAGCGACGGCCAGGATCACCTCGCTCGAACTCACAGGCCGCGCCTTGGCGGATGCGTTGCTCGCGCAGTTGCTTCCATTGGACGGCGAGCGGCGCTTGGAGCTGGTCGCGCAAGTGCAACTCGCTGTGCTCTCTCTCACCGACAGCGATCTTCGCCCGGCCGCCGTCAGGCTCAGTGCAGCGGTGAGCAGGGCGTGTCGAATCGCGATCGACATCCTTGTCTCAACAGGCGAGTTTCACATCGGACGCGACCCTGAGCACGAAGCGCAGAGGTTGCGGGCGTTGCTGGACGGAATCGCAATGCAGGGCCTGTGGAGCGGAGACCTGCAAGGAGCGGGTCAGATGCTCAGCACCCTCGCGCGCCACCTCGATGAACTCGCCCTTCCTGGTGCTCCCGCCTGACTTCGCGCCATGACGGCTCAGTCGGCGGCTATTCAGAGCATCAAGCGGCCGAGACAGGGCCGGTCGCTCATCCCTTTGGCTGAGCGCACGCGAAACCGCTAGTGAGGCGTGGGCTGAGCTGCCAACTCAGGCTAAGCGCGCTCTTCGATGAGGGGCCGGATGCCGCTCAACTCTTCCGCGACAGCGAAGACCCGTTCGCGAGCCTCGGCCGAGAGCGGCGTCGTGGTGACGAGCGTCACTCGAGCTGGGTCTTGCCCAACTTCGGCGTGAGAGATCTCCGGCAGGGCACTGGCAAGGGCGTGCTCCATGGCCGAGTCGCGCTCACCGACGGGCGCTGAACCGAGCAGTTTCTCGTCGAAGAAGTCCAGCACACGATTCACGGCCGCGTCATTGCGATCTGCGGTGAGCACCGAGTGGCCCTTGCCTTCGAGCTGCACCGCAAGAAAGGTGTCTCCGAGTTCCAGACGCAGGGTGTCGAAGCGAGTCCCGGTTGCCGGGTCGGTGCGGTAGCGCACGCCAAGCACTTGGCAGCCTTTGGAGGTTTTGTCCTTCACCGCGGCGAGGTCTGCGGGTGACAGCCCGAGATCGGCGCCTCGTTTCGCGCCTACCGGGAAGGGGAGCGATGGCTCGGCAAGCACCGGAGCGATGACGGGTGCATCCGCCATCATGGCCAGTGCGAACCCACCCGTGAAGCACATTCCGACGACACCGACGCCCGGTCCGCCGACCTCGTCGTGCAGTGAACGCGCGAGCGCACGCAACCAGTTCGCAATCGGGCTGGTTCGGCCTCGCGCGAAGAGCGTGAACTCGCGCCGCACGCAGAACTGCGCGAGATCACCCATTGCGTTGCCGAAGCTGAACCCCGCTCCGATCTTGCCAAAGAGATGCGGGAGCAGCACGGTGTGCCCGCGCTCGACAACCTCGTCGGCGAAGTGGATCAGCTCGGCTTCGATGCCAGGAATCTCGTGGATCACGATCACGCCGGGCCCACTGCCCTTGCGGTACACCTCGCGCGACTCTCCGTCGTACTCGAAGGAGCTACGCTCCCAGCTCAGCAACTCATCCATTTGCTCATTGTGGCACTCCTAGCTCAGTACGCTCGCCCCCAGAGACGCGCGATAGGCGCGTCAGAACCATCGCTCCAAACGGCTTCGCCCCTGGATGCAGGCTGACGTTCCAGCGCCAGGCTTCTGAGCTGTGCGCTGATCAACCGGCGGCGTTCGTGCGAACTGAACTCGTGCGAACGCCGTTGCCCAGAGCGGGGTTCAGCCGAGGAGCAGAGTGCGGAGTTGGTCGGCGGAGTGAACGACGGCCAGCGCATCCTGAGCCTCGCTCGGGTTGCCGTACCCCCACTCGACCAGGATGGTCGGTACGCCGTTGGCCGCAGCGCCGAGCACATCGTGTGCCCGATCGCCGACCATTACCGGGTTGCCGATGTCGAAGCCCTCGTACTCAAGGCGAAGCAGCGCCTCAGCCACGACATCCTGCTTCAAGCCACCTGAGTCGTCATCGTTTGCGCCGACGATGACGCTGAACAACCCGCCCAGCTGAAGTTTCTCAAGAATCTGCTGTGCAGTGCGCTCTCGCTTGCTCGTGGCCAGCGCGACCGGGATGTTGGCCGCAGCGAGCTGCTCAAGGACACCAACCACGCCAGGGAACACGGCCACATTGGTGGCGTCGTTGCGGTGATAGCCCCGATAGATCTCGATTGCACGGCTCGACTCAGCCGGGTTCAACGCCAACTTGTCGCGCATCGAATCACGCAGCGGCGGCCCGATCCAGCTCATCAGTTCCGCCTCGCTGGGCACCTCGAAGCCCAACGACTCATGCATGTGCGCGAGCGCTTCGACGATCACGGGCGCCGAGTGAATGATGGTGCCGTCGAGATCAAACAACACGGCCGACCAGGTTCGCGTGAGGGTTGATGACAACCCAGATCCTGCAGAACTCACCCCATGATGCTACGCATGTTGGGACAAAACCGCCAATTCGACGAGCGCGCCTAGAACAGCCGGGGCACCCCGTCATCGACGCCTTTCATGGCGTCATAATCGAGCGTTACGCAACGGATTCCGCGATCTTCGGCCAGCGTGCGGGCTTGCGGTTTGATCTCTTGGGCGGCGTACACCCCGCGCACCGGCGCGAGCAGCGGGTCTCGGTTCATGAGCTCGAGATAGCGGCTGAGCTGCTCAACACCGTCGATGTCGCCGCGCCGCTTGATCTCCACCGCGACCGAGACGCCGTCTGGGCCGGTCGCCAGAATATCCACCGGGCCGATCGCGGTCATGTATTCGCGGCGCACCAGGCGATGCCCGTCACCCAGCAACTCGATCTGCTCGGCCAGCAGCCGCTGGAGGTGTGCCTCGACCCCGTCCTTGACGAGACCCGGATCAACCCCAAGTTCGTGCACCGAATCGTGCAGCACCTCGTACAGCGAGATCACGAGCTGATCGGATGTCTTCTGCTGGGCCACGCGCCACAGCTCGGTAATGCCAGCCTCACGCTGCTCAGCGCTCGGCGCTTCCGAGCTCAGGGTGCACGGCGGGCTCATCCAGTTCAACGGCTTGTAGCTGCCGCCGTCGGCGTGGATGAGCACACTGCCGTCGTTCTTCACCAGAAGCAAGCGAGTGGCCAGCGGCAGGTGCGCACTGAGCCTCCCCGAGTAGTCCACGGAGCAGCGGGCGATGACGAGTCTCACCTCTCCAGGGTACGGCGTCAGCTGAAGGTGCTGTCAGCGGTCCGTGCGGCACGCTCCTCCGCCGCTCATCCGGATGAGACTGGCCCGCCTACAACGGCAGGGTCGGTTCGTCGGCCAGCGGATGCGAGGGGTCGCCCGGCTTGCTTGCCCGCCCGTTCTTGGCGTGGGGCCCTGAGCGTTCACGCGAGGCGCCGGCCACCAGAATCGCAACCACCAGCAGCGCGAGCAGGACAATCAGCGCCTCGAGGATGCCGAAGTGCTGCCCGAGGAACCCCAAGCCGGGCGGTCCGATCAGGAACGCACCGTAACCGAGGGTTGACACCACACTGACCCGAGCCGCCCCCTGCGGGTGGTCTGCGGCCGCTGACATTCCCAGCGGAAAGCCCAGCGCGACACCGATGCCCCAGAGCACCGTAGCCAGCACGAGCACCCAGAACCCGGAGCCCCAAATGAACAGCGCAACGCCCAGCAACGCCGCGAGTGCCGAGCAGCGCAGCATGACCACTCGCCCCCATCGGTCAACGAGCGGACCGCCGACCAAGCGCATGAGCGTCATGCCAGATACGAACATCGCGAACAGGAACGCGCCGGTGGCCTGACTCTGCCCGTGACCAGTAACGGCGCCAATGGCGAGCCAGTCGTTTGCTGCCCCCTCGGCGACGCCGTTGGCGAGCACCCCCACGCCGATGAGCAGCACCGAAAGGCTGCCCCATGCCCGCAGGTTATGCCGCATCCGCTCAGCTGAGCTCATCCGCTGGTTACTGCCGTCGTGGCTCAGCTCGTGGCGCAGCGGGATGCCAGGAAGCGCCCACGCGAGCAGCAGCGCACCGAGCACAATCACCACACCGAGGTTCGTCGACACCGTCCAGTGCGCCACGGCCGCAGCCGAGCCGGTGAGCGCGCCGATGACGGTGCCAAAGGAGAAGAAGGCGTGCATCAGCGGCATGAGCGTCTTGCCGGAACGCTGCTCAACCGTTGCAGCTTCCATATTGACCACGACGTCCGCGGCACCAACGTGAAAGCCCCAAATGAATAGACCGATCGCGATCAGCGGCAGCGAGCCCGCGAGCGTCGAACTCAATGCGGCAAAGAGCATGCCAGCCAGAAACAGCACAAAGGTCACAGCAAGGGAAATGCGCGCCCCGAATCGGTTCAGCAGCAGTGGGCCAATGCCCAGTCCGAAAATCGAGCCGACCGCTGCCGCAAACATAATCAGGCCAACCGCCTGCAAGCTCGCGCCGGTGTCTTCCTGAACGGCCGGGAGGCGCGCGGCCCAGGTGGCCCCGACGAAGCCGTTCACCAAGAACAGCACACACACTGAGTTGCGCCAACGCCGAAGGCCCACGTCGCTGACTTGCTGAGCCGACGTGGGTGGGTTAGGCGACACTGATGATCTCTTTTCCGAGCGGTGCGAGCGAGATGGTGACCATTTTGAACGATGCCAGGCCGAGCGGAATACCGATGATGGTGATGCACATGAGGATTCCGCCCACGATATGCCCGATTGAGAGCCAGAGCCCGGCAACGATGAACCAGATCACATTTCCGAGGAAGCTGAACACACCGGCTTCAGGATGGGCGACGACCTTGCGGCCAAAGGGCCAAAGCGCATAGTTTGCCACTCGCCAGCACGCGATTCCCCAGGGAATAGTGACGATGAACACGAAACAAATCGCCCCGGCCAGTAGATAGCCGAGCCACATCCAGAAGCCGGAAAGTACCAGCCAGATGACATTGAGGATTGTCGTCACTTGTTAAGGTTAGGGGCATGAGCTTGCATTCCGGAATCGACCTCTCCGAACTCGACCCAAACATCCGCCCGCAAGATGATTTGTTCCGCCACGTCAATGGACCGTGGATCGAACGCACCGAAATCCCGGCCGACAAAGCCAGGTACGGCTCGTTCTATGTGCTCGCCGAAGAGGCCGAGCAGGCGGTGCGCGACATCATCGTTGAGGCGCAGTCGGCCGAAGCTGGCACTGAAGCGCGCAAGATCGGCGACCTCTACGCGAGCTTCATGAATACCGAGGCGATCGAGGCGGCCGGTGTCGCGCCCATCCAGCCGTTGCTCGCAACCCTTGCCCAGATCGATTCGATCGAGCAGTTCCTGACCAGCCTTGCGGCCTTTGAACGCGCTGGAGTCGGCGGATTCGCGGCGTTGTTCATCGACAATGATCCGGGCAACCCGGAACGTTACGTGGTCTTCGTTGAGCAGGCAGGTATTGGCCTTCCCGACGAGAGCTACTTTCGCGAAGAGCACTTCGCCGATATTCGTGCGGCGTACCGCGCGCATGTGGAGCGCATGTTCACCCTCGCCGGCTACGCCGATGCCCGTGCTGCGGCCGAGCGCGTGTTCGCCCTCGAAGCTGAGATCGCCGCGGCGCACTGGGACAACGTCGAGAGTCGTGACAGCGAGAAGACCTACAACCTCATGGCTTGGGCTGAGGTCGTTGCGGTCTTTGCCGAGCGCGGCCTCGACCTTGATCGCTGGCGCGAAGCGATGGGCGTTCCGGCCCAAGCGTTCGCCGAAGTAGTCGTTCGTCAGCCGAGCTTCCTGGCCGGAATCGCCAGCCTGCTGCGTGCCGACCGGCTTGACGCTTGGCGTGATTGGCTTGCGTGGCAGATCATCCGGGGCAATGCCGGGTATCTCAATGCGGAGATCGTCGAGGCCAACTTCGATTTCTACGGCCGCACGCTCACCGGTACTCCGCAATTGCGGGAGCGCTGGAAGCGCGGAGTTTCCCTCGTCGAGGCCGCGATGGGCGAAGCGGTCGGCAAAATCTATGTCGAGCGTCACTTCAGCCCAGAAGCCAAGGATGCGATGGATGTGCTGGTCGGCAATCTGATCGAGGCCTACCGGCAGTCCATCACCGAGCTCGACTGGATGAGTGCCGCAACGCGCCAGCGCGCCCTCGAGAAGCTTGACAAGTTCACGCCGAAAATCGGCTACCCGGTCAAGTGGCGCGACTACTCCACCCTGGAATTGCGCGCCGATGACCTGATCGGCAATGCCGCCGCGATTGCCGAGTTCGAGTTTCAGCGCGAGATCGGCAAAATCGGCAAGCCGATCGACCGCGACGAGTGGTTTATGACGCCGCAAACCATCAACGCCTACTACAACCCCGGCTTCAACGAGATCGTGTTCCCCGCCGCATTCTTGCAGCCTCCGTTCTTCTCAATCGATTGGGATGCGGCGGCCAACTATGGCGCAATCGGTGCCGTGATCGGCCACGAGATTGGCCACGGATTCGACGATCAGGGATCCAAGTACGACGGCGATGGTCGCCTCATCGACTGGTGGACGCCCGCCGACCGGGAGGCATTCGAGGCCCGAACAGCGTCGCTGATCGAGCAGTACAACGCGCTTGCACCGGCACAGACACCGGGCCACTTCGTCAACGGCGCGCTCACGATCGGTGAGAACATCGGCGACCTCGGCGGCTTGGCGATTGCCTGGAAGGCCTATCAGTTCTCGCTCGCTGGCCAGGAGCCTCCGGTGATTGACGGACTCAGCGGCGCCGAGCGGTTCTTCCTCGCGTGGGCGCAGGCCTGGCGGTTCAAGTCCCGTGATGAGGAGGTCATTCGTTTGCTGGCCATCGACCCGCACTCGCCGAGTGAGTTCCGCTGCAACCAGATCGTGCGCAATCTCGATGCCTTCGCCGAAACCTACGGCTTGAGCGAGACGGATGCACTCTGGCTTGACCCGGCCGAGCGCGTTTCGATCTGGTAGCTGGCGCGACTTCGCGGCGTGCTGGTGCGCTAGCTGAGGGTGCGTGCCAGGCGCAGCGCTTGTCGGGCTGAAATGCCTGGGAGGTAGGCCCGGGCGATGGCGATCCCGGCACTCGGCAGGAATAGCGGATCGGAGATGAACAGCCAGAGCGTGCGGTATTCGGGATTGAACTTCGACTTGAACGCAAAGAGCGCGCGGAATCCGTAGACCGGTTCGAGCGCGTTCGAGAGGAACTCGCGCAACTTGGCGAAGCTCTCCGGCTCGTCGGCATCAGCTGGAAGCCCATCCGGTTTGCCGGCGAGCGGCGCGCCCGAAAGACCCATCACATCCACCCCATCTTCGGCACAGCGGATGGCAACCTGCGCGATGACAAATTCCATGACCCGAGGATGCGCGTTGTCAGCGCGTCGCATGAAGTCGTTGGTCCACGCCACCAACTGGCCATCCTGCCAACTCGGCAGCCAACTGGTGACCGCCTGGATTCGGTCGCTCGGGTCAACGACCAACATCAGCCGAACCTCTGGGTCGTCGAGCTCGGAGATGGTGCCGAGGGTGAAGCCCATTTCGGGGAGTGCCTTTTCAGCCACCCACTGCTCGCTGATCGCGAGGATTTGTGAACGCTGAGCCAGGCTGAGATCCGCCCATCGGGTCCACAGCGCCCGCAGGCCTTCGCGCTCGCCGCGTCGCAACCCATTTCGCACGTTTGCCCACGCCGATCCGCTGAAGTCAAGGCCTTTGGTGTGCACAATCGTCTCTTCGCCGACCGACATGCGCGCCCAGCCGAGGTCTTCCATGAGCGGCAGCAGTTCAGAGCTGGCGCTGTAAAACACCGGCACCCAGTTGGCACGGTCGCAGAACGCAGCGAAGGCTCGGACGGTTTCGGCGCGGTGCTCGGGTGAAGCGACCGGGTCGCCGGTCGTGATGGCAATGCCATTGATCACCCGATACGCCACAAATGATGCATCGTCTGGTCCGAACCAATAGTTGTTGCCGGCCCAGGTGGTCAGGTAACTCATGGTGCCGCCGTGTCGGCGCAGTAGCTCGCGCACTTTGGCGCGTTCGCTTGCACTGCTGCCGTGCCGCATCACGTCAGGGCTGAGCAGGCGATGGCGGAGCGCGATCAGGGCGATGATGAGCAACAGCGGAATGATGACCAGCGCGATGTTCCAGATCAGCATCTCGATCATCCGGGGTTCGAGATTTTCATCGCCCAGCAGGGATGAGTAGTTGATCCGGCTGAGACCGAACACCACGATGGTCGTATTCAGCAGCAGGGCACCGAGGTAGCCCCAGAGCTTGCCGCGTGACAGCCCGTATGACACCAGCAGTACCGCCAGCAGAATCAGCACGATGGCGTGCTCGCGCCGCACCAACAAGGTGATAGCTGAGAACGGGCTGTCGCCGTCGTGTCGGATCAGCCCGAGAATTGGCCCGAGCGCCGTGAGCGCCATCACCCCGGCGATCAGGGTGCGAGTCTCGCGGTGTGACGAGGGTGTGCGCAGGGTGTGGCGCGGCCTGCCGGGCAGCGCCAAGCCGATCACCAGACCGGTCAGTGCCGAGAGTGTTCGGTACATCGTTGAGGCGTCGCCGTTGTAGAGCAGAAACGTCAGCAACACCGCGAAGGCCAACAGCCGGATCCGTCGCCGCCAGAGCGCTGGGGCCACGGCGCTCGCGGCCAGTACCGGTCCGATCATCCCGATGACCGGATCGAGCACCACATTCCGATGCGAAAACTCTGCCCACGATTCACCGAGTGACCCTCCGGCAAGCTGCAGTCCTAAGCCAAGCAGGATGCCGGCTGAGCCGCTGACCAACCAGATCCAGGCGGTGCGAGCCGTGCCGAGCATTCGTTCTGCGAGGCCGAGCACGAAGATGGCAAGCAGCACGTCCAACACCATGCTCAGTGGGCCGCGCGGAATGAGCAACGCGGTCAGTACGGTCCAGATCCGGCCGTGCTCCACGGTGCTTGGCACCCCTGCACCCCAGATCGGCTGCGAGTGATGGTGCGGCCCACTCGAGAGCGTGCCCGCGATCACGCCGCCCAGAATGATGGCGAGTGCGAGCGAAGCACTAAACGGAATGCGGCGGAGCGAATTGAGCAGTCCGCGCAGAAACGGGGTAGGAGTCATAGTGATCTCAGCTAGCGTACGGCCTATTCGTACCTTGGAGGTGGGCGTTTCCTCCACATGTGCTCGCTAGGATTGAGCAGCATTTGTTTCGACCATAGGAGCCACCGTGGCCGCCCCCAGCCGTCTCGATTCTGTTATCGCGCTCGCCCGCCACCGCGGATTTGTCTTTCAGGCTGGTGAAATCTACGGCGGTTCGCGCTCGGCCTGGGATTATGGTCCGCTCGGCACGGCGCTCAAAGAGAACATTAAGCGGCAGTGGTGGAAGTCAATGGTGCAGTCGCGAGACGACGTGGTGGGCATCGATTCCAGTGTGATTCTGCCGAAGCAGGTGTGGGAGGCTTCGGGTCACGTCGAGGTGTTTAGCGATCCGCTGGTTGAGTGCACCTCCTGTCATAAGCGTTTCCGCGAGGACCACCTGATCGAGGCATACGAAGCCAAGAAGGGCCGAGCGGCTGAGCACGGTCTGGCCGATGTGAACTGCCCCAACTGTGGTGTGAAGGGCAAATTCACCGAGCCGCGCGCCTTTTCCGGGCTGCTCAAAACCTTCTTGGGTCCGGTTGATGACGAGGCGGGGATGCACTATCTGCGTCCCGAGACCGCACAAGGGATCTTCGTGAACTTTGCCAATGTGTTGCAGGTCTCGCGGATCAAACCGCCGTTCGGTATCGCTCAGATCGGGAAGTCATTCCGCAATGAGATCACGCCGGGCAACTTCATCTTCCGCACGCGCGAGTTCGAGCAGATGGAGATGGAGTTCTTCGTCGAACCGGGCAGTGACGAACAGTGGCACCAGTACTGGATCGACACTCGCTTTGCCTGGTATGTCGATTTGGGAATTGACCCGGAGAACCTGCGTTTGTTCGAGCATCCGAAGGAGAAGCTGTCGCACTACTCGAAGCGAACTGTCGACGTTGAGTATCGCTTCGGTTTCCAGGGAAGTGAGTGGGGCGAGCTCGAGGGAGTGGCGAACCGCACCGACTTCGATCTGAGCATACATTCGCAGCACTCTGGCAAAGATCTCTCCTACTTCGATCAGTCCAAGAATGAGCGCTGGGTGCCATACGTTATCGAACCGGCGGCTGGTCTGACCCGCTCGCTCATGGCGTTCCTCGTCGATGCCTACCGCGAGGAGGAGGTGCCGAATGCCAAGGGCGGCACCGACACCCGAACGGTGCTCGGCCTCGATCCGCGAATCGCTCCGATCAAGGCCGCCGTGCTCCCGCTCTCCCGCAACGAGCAACTCAGCCCGGTCGCCAAGGCGATCGCTGAGGACCTGCGTCGTGACTGGAACATCGACTTCGATGACGCTGGAGCGATCGGTCGCCGCTATCGCCGACAGGATGAGGTTGGCACGCCGTTCTGCATCACGGTCGACTTCGATTCCCTCGACGAT
>NMRC01022051.1_pt1 | contig 11655 bp, 11 predicted proteins | sample 1520911 | NCBI WGS metagenome assembly NMRC01 (sample SAMN07342169, study PRJNA393822) | plant metagenome | isolation source: fluid collected inside the plant's | place: USA: Vermont, Morristown, Molly Bog | reverse complement strand
CTCGGCGAGTGCGGTGTTGAGCCAGGCGGCTGCGTTGCTGGCCGTTCCGATCTCGTCGAAGATGTGCATCACCGCCTCGTTGACTCCTTGTTCGGTGATGCAGATTGGTGGTGAGCCGGGCTACCGTCCGGTAGGCACGTCGAAGTTGAACACCGAAGTGTCGAACGCGTTGTAGGACTCGTAGTCGAGCAGCTCGTACAGCCGCGCACGGGTCTGCATGCCGGACACTTCCGACCGCAGTGAACCTTCGCGCTGGATGGTCTCGAGCCCGCGTTCTGCCGCGCCCATCGCAATGCGCAGCAGCGAGACCGGGTAGATGACGATGTTGATCCCGACGCTCGCGAGCTGCTCGGTTGTGAACAGCTCGCTCTTACCGAACTCGGTCATGTTGGCGAGCACGGGGACATCAACGGCCCGCCGGATGGCCTCGAATTCGCCCAGATCGGTCATCGCTTCGGGAAAAATCGCGTCGGCGCCCGCATCGACAAGCGCCTTGGAACGATCGATCGCGGCCTGTAGGCCGTCAATGGCGCGGATGTCGGTGCGAGCCATGATGAGCAGGTTCGGGTCGCGCCGCGCAGACACTGCCGCCCGGATGCGCTTGGTCGATGTGGCGAGATCGACCACGGCTTTGCCGTCGAGGTGTCCGCAGCGTTTCGGGTTCACCTGGTCTTCGATGTGGAGGCCGGAGACCCCCGCATCCTCGAGCGCTTGCACCGTGCGTGCAACGTTCATGGGCTCGCCGAAGCCGGTGTCGGCGTCGATCAGGGTTGGCAGCTCGGTCATGCGGCTGATCTGCTGACCCCGGCCGGCGACCTCGGTCATCGTGGTCAGGCCAATGTCGGGCAGCCCCAGCTCGGCGGCAATGACGGCGCCGGAGATGTAGACGCCTTCGAAGCCTTTGTCTTGGATGAGCCGGGCGCTGAGCGGGTTGAATGCGCCGGGGAAGCGCAACAGCTGACCGCTGGCGAGATCGGCGCGAAGCTTCGCGCGCTTGTCGGCGGGGGTCGAGGTCGAGTACAGCATTAGAACAGTCCCTTCGGTCCGGCGGTCAAAACGCCGGCTCTGGCAACGATGTTGAGTCCGTCGAGTTCCCCGGCCTTCAGCTCGGGCAGTCGCTGCACGGTGTCGAGGAAGCGCTCGATCTCAGCCGGTTCGAGCACCGGGGCCGCGAGCATCCGGAACTTTCGAATGTAGTCTGCGCGGGCGAACGGACGAGCGCCCAGCGGATGCGCGTCGGCCACCGCGATCTCGTCGACGATTGTCGAGCCGTCGGCGAGTTGGATCTCAACGCGACCGCCGAACGCTTTCTCCGCCGGATCGTTGGAGTGGTAGCGGCGTGTCCACTCCGGGTCCTCCCGGGTGGTCACCTTGTTCCAGAGTTCGACGGTGTCGGGCCGGGCGGCGCGTTCGGGAGCGTAGGACTTCTCGTGGTCCCACTCGCCGTCTTGCAGCGCGACCGTGAAGATGTACGGGATCGAGTGGTCGAGCGTCTCGCGCGAAGCCGTCGGATCATATTTCTGCGGATCGTTCGCGCCCGACCCGATCACGTAGTGGGTGTGGTGCGAGGTGTTGACGACGATCGCGGTGACGTTCGCCGGGTCGGTCAGCTCTGGATGCTCGCGGTGCAGCTTGCGGGCCAGGTCGATCCAGGCCTGCGCTTGGTACTCCGCCGAGTGCTCCTTCGTGTAGGTGTCGAGGATCGCTCGCTTGGCCTCGCCGCGCTCCGGGAGCGGCACCTCGTACACCGCTTCCGGGCCATCCAGCATCCACGCGATGACGCCATCCTCGCCCTCGTAGATTGGGGTCGGGCTGGTCTGGCCGCGCATTGCGCGGTCGATCGCTTCGACTGCCATCTTGCCTGCGAACGCGGGCGCGTGTGCCTTCCACGTCGAGATCTCGCCCTTGCGCGACTGCCGGGTGGCGGTGGTCGTGTGCAGGGCCTGGCCGACGGCCTGGAAGATGGTCGCGGTGTCGAGCCCGAGCAGCGTGCCGATGCCCGCGGCGGCGGACGGGCCGAGGTGGGCGACATGGTCGATCTTGTGCTTGTGCAGGCTGATCGCCTTCACGAGGTCGACCTGGATCTCGTAGCCGGTCGCGATGCCGCGGATGAGTGCTGCACCGTCCTTGCTGGCGTGCTGGGCGACCGCGAGGATCGGGGGGATGTTGTCGCCCGGGTGCGAATACTCGGCCGCGAGGAATGTGTCGTGGTAGTCGAGTTCGCGCACCGCGACACCATTCGCCCACGCCGCCCACTCGGGGCTGACATGGGCATCGATGCCGAATACGGTGGAGCCCGGAGCGGCCGGGTGGGCTTCGGCCTGGGCGCGGGCGGCGATGGCGGGTGCGCGTGTGATGGAGGCGGCGGCGACCGCAGCGTTGTCGATGATCCGGTTGATGACCATCTCGGTCACCTCTGGGCTGACCGCAACGGGATCGGTCGCGACCTCGGCGATCTTCCACGCCAGCTGGTCCTCGCGCGCAAGGTTCTCCTCGCTCTTGTGGACTCGTACCTCGTGCAACTTCATGGGTGTTCCTCTCTCACTTTGGTGAGTCGTTCGGCGGAGGCCAGCACACTGTGCAGGCTCCGATGCAGGTGGACCTGGGTGGCGGATGCGGCAAGCTCTGCATCACCGTCGAGAATCGCCTCCACGATGAGCAGGTGCTCCTCGGCTGCAGCTCGTAGGCGTTTCGGGTCGTCGCGGGAGACCCGGCGTAGCCGCACCAGATGCGGGCGAAGGTTGCGGATCGCCGACACGAGATACGGATTTCCGGTGGCATCGTCGACCGCATCGTCGAGACGCACGACGAGGTCGTAGTAGCGCTCATGGGCTGGGTCGCCATCGTGGAGAAGTGTCGCAGCCGTCGTGAACTCGTCGCGCAGGCGGACGAACACCTCGGGCTGGCGGTTCCGTGCTGCGAGCCGCGCCGATTCCTGTTCGAGCACCCGCCGAAGTTCGAAGAGCTGGCGGATGCTCTCAATCGAGATCGCCGTAACGACCAGGCCGCGGCCCCGCTGGGTGGCAACCAACCCATCCGCACCGAGTCGCGCCAGGGCTTCGCGAACAGGGGTGCGGGACACGCCCAGCCGCTCCGACTGCTCCACTTCTTGCAGCACGGTGCCTGGCGCCAGTCGCCACTCCAGAATGTCCTCGCGCAGTGAGGAGTACGCCCGATCGCTCGCCTTCGTCGCCATCAGATCCCTTCGTGTATACAAAACGTACTCATATGACGACACTTTGGTCAAATTGTCCGCAAAAATAGATGACTTTGTATACGCGAATTTCAGACTACGGGCTGATCATGCGCGAGGTGGTTCATTGTGGCGTCTGACGAGAGGGAGGAAGACCTCGTCGACGATATCGATGATGCTCGCGGTCGGGACAGGTTTGAGAGTCATGAGGGACTCTTGGCGCAGTAAGTCGGACGGCAAAGCGATGATCCGGGCGGGCAAGCTCGCGGTCGGGATCTCGCCGCGGTCGACTGCCCGTGCCAGGACAGTTTCCATCACAGACGCGCGTTCTTCCAACAGCCGTTCGCGCAGTTCGGCGGGCGTCGTCTCGTTTTCTTGGTAGTAGGCGGCCAATTGAACGCTGATGACGGCCGCCATCGCCGAGTGCGCCTCATTTGCCTGCGTCAGCAACGCGATGACGTCCCCGCGAAGAGTGCCTGTATCCGGCACGGGCCGTGCAGGTTGGGAGAAAGCATGTTGCACCGCGGCGACCACGAGTTCCCCTCGGGTGCGCCAGCGACGGTAGATGACCGGTTTAGATGTGCCCGCCCGCTCGGCAACGGCATCGAAGGTCACGGCCTGATACCCCCCCTCGACCAACAGCTCCCACACGGCATCTAGCAAAGCCGCCTCCAGGGCACTCCCGCGGCGACGTCGATGCACCGCACCCTCAACAAGATCCACTTGTGTATCTTAACACCCCATGCTAGCGTTCCTCACGATACTAATTCGTATCTTAAGGAGGACGAGATGAGGCCAGCGCCAGTCAAGGAGAAAGTTGATCCGCAAGTAATGAGAATGGCCATGGTCCTTATCGTGGGCGGTCTGGCCGTGGTGTTCGACACCACGATCGTCAGCGTCGCCTTGCACACCCTCGCCAGCCAACTGCATACCCCCATCGCGACCATCCAGTGGGTAAGCACCGGGTACCTGCTCGCTCTTGGGGTGACAATCCCGCTTGTGGGTTGGGCCCAAAGCCGATACGGCGGGAAACGGGTCTGGATGTTCGCCCTACTGGTGTTCCTCGGAGGCTCGATCGGTTCCAGCCTGGCCTGGAGCGCGAGCAGCCTGATCGGTTTCCGAGTTGTTCAGGGTGTTGGCGGTGGTCTGATGTTGCCGCTAATGGCAACGCTGGTGATGCAGGCCGCGGCGGGAAAGTCGTTGGGTCGGACGATGTCGGTGGTCAGTCTGCCCGCCGTGCTCGGTCCGATCCTCGGCCCGGTCTTGGGTGGGGTAATCCTGAACTGGCTGGACTGGAGGTGGCTGTTCTACGTCAACATCCCGTTCTGCGTCATCGGCCTTGTCCTCGCTTCGAAGCTGATGCCCTCTGATACGAAGTCCGTCCAAAAATCGTTGGATTGGGCGGGCTTTCTTCTGCTGTCCCCAGGGATCCTCGGGAACCTGTATGGGCTCTCCAACGCGGCCAAACCGAATGGGTTCGCCCGGTTCGACGTATGGGCGCCGGGTGTGGCAGGGCTGGCGCTCTTGGGTGCATTCGTGATCTACGCCTTGCATCGCGGGGAACGGGCTCTCGTGGACATTAGGCCCCTCGCGCACCGTTCGGTCGCCTCCGCGTCCGTGCTTTTGTTCCTATCTGGTGTCGCCCTCTACGGGGCGATGCTGGTGCTGCCGCTGTACTTCCAGGACATCCGCGCCATCGGCGCGCTCGGCGCCGGCCTGCTCCTGGTACCCCAGGGGATCGGCACGTTCTTCAGCCGCTCCCTCGCGGGACGCCTCACCGATCTGATGGGAGCCAAGTGGGTGACCCTGGTCGGATTCGCAATCGTCGGAGCCGCGACCATCCCGTTCGCTCTCGCCACCGCAAGCACGGACGAGTGGATCCTAATGGCCGCTCTTCTCATCCGTGGCTTCGGTCTCGGAGCCGTCACTATTCCCTTGATGACAGCCGCATTCATCGGGTTGGATCGTCGCGACATTCCCCACGCGAGCATCATCACCCGCATCGCGCAACAGTTCGGCGGCTCATTCGGTGTTGCGCTCCTCGCCGTCATCCTCGATGGCGCCCTCACGCACACTGCGACGAACCACCAAGCGCCGGCCTCGGCTTTCGATCAAGCATTCTGGTGGTTGATCGGCTTCACCGCCCTCGCCGTGGTCTTTTCTCTCGCCCTCCCAGGTAGGACCATAAAGCAGGCCGACACCCCACTTGCCGCACCAGTGCCACAACCGGGCGATGCCAGCTCATACACCTCGGCCAAGGATGTGCGGGAATGAGCTAAAACGCAGGCACCCACACCAAAGTGTGCGCTTTGCGACTTCGCGCTCTGGGAGGTTTACTCCCCGCTCCCATGCAGGAGCTTGGAAGTAGGGCGGTGGCTCCGACCGGCATCGATCCGGTGACTCTGCGATTTTCAGTACAAAACAGTCGTTTCAGGCATATGCTTGCGGTAGTTCAGTTTTTGGTGCCCTGGGTGGGGGAATAGTTCGGGCTCAGTCAGGCGCAAATCAGAACAAAGGGGGCCGTGCAGTGGCACTTCATTCGCAAGGTTTTCTTGCGTTCCAAACACCGGAACCTGACAATTGAACGCTCATAAGTGTGGTGTGATTGGTGATCCAGAAGCGGTCGTTGCAGAGACGATTGTCTGGGGGAAAGAAACGCTCGAGGATGCATTCCGGTTCGCTGAGCCTGGGCCTCGAGAAAGTGACGATTCTCGTGCGTAAATATGCCGAGCTTTTTCATACCAAGGGCCTGGTCAAGACAGCCTTGGCCGCGGCCTTTGCTCGGCTGGCCACGACTATGATCCCCGTCGCACTCGTGTTGGCCGTAATTGGTGCGGGATTTTCCGTGGAATTGGCCGGATTTACGGCGGGAGCGTACGCCCTAGGAAATGCTGTTGGAAACCCGACTCAAGGACGGCTTGTGGATCGCTTTGCGCCCATCTCCGTTTTTTGCTCCTCGAGCATCGTGTTGGGCGTCTCTTTGTCAATAGTCGGTCTTCGTGGAAGTGAACTCTCACCTTTCACAATCATCATGTGCGCGGTATTAGGGGGCTTGTCGACATCGCCTGTTGGTGCGTCCATGAGGGCGCTGTGGCCGACGTTGCTCCCGGCAGGTGAACTTCGACAAAGAGCGTTTACGTTCGAGTCCACACTTAGCGAATTCTTGTTCATACTTGGGCCAGCGGTAGTAGCGCTCGTCAGCATGCTTTGGGATCCTCAAATTGCGCTGTTGCTCGCAACGATGTTGTTTGTCGTAGGCGCTTTTGGGTTTTCAACTTCGGGGCTGGTGCGAAGCCTTCATCGGCAGCGCACGGTAGTCGTAGCTTCAGCGAGAACACCGCCATCTGCGTCACGTCGCATCGCATTGGCAGCGATAATGACTTCTATCGGGCTCACTGCCGCACTTTCTAGTGCCGTCTTTGTAGCAGTAACAGGGTTTATGCAATACATACATGCCCCCCTAGAAATTGGAGTCGTGGGGCTGAGCCTGCAGTCCACCGGAAGCGTCGTCGGAGGAGTTATATATGGGACCTTCGTCTGGAATAGCAGTTCACTCACTCGGTACATCCGAGTTCTCAGCGTACTGACGCTCGGGCTCGCAACTATACCCATTGCTTTTTTCCTTGCTCAGTTCGGTGTGGACGTAACGATTGTGATCGCTGTTCTTATTGCCGCCCTACTACTCAGCGGCATACCGATAGCCCCTGCCGGTTCGGAAGAGTTTCAACTTGTGGGCGAAGTCGTTCCTCCGAATTCAACAAATCTTGCTTTTGCCAGCGTGGGAAGTTTCATTGCAATCGGGACGGCGACTGGTTCAGCTGTTGTCGGTTTTATTGCGGAGCGCTTTGGGGTCTTTGCCGGGCTCCTGTTGCCGTCAATTTTCGCTGCGCTTGCCTTGGCATTGAGCGTAATCACGCGGCGACATATTCTTCGAGCGATTACTGAACTGCGCATGAATACTCTTGCCACCAACGCAGAGAAACTGGAGGCAAGTTGAACACTTCTCAGCAAGTTTTTGCAGTCGTAGAAACCCAGTTCTCGAACTTTGGGTTGACCCCATTCAAAGCCGCCACGTTGCTCGGATACCGAACAATGTTGATCAGCAAGGACCCTGAAAGGTTCAGAGCTCTCACGAGCGCCGGCGAGGTTTTCTCTTCATATGTCGATGAAGTTGTAGTTGCAGATACCAATTCGACCGCCGAATTGCTGAAGGTTCTGCGGCCAGTTCGAGATGGGGGCAATTTGGCAGGGGTGTACACACTCACTGACTACAGCTTGGTGCAGGTGGCCGAGGCCGCGGAACACCTGTCCCTACCAGGCCTCACCGTAGAAGCTGCGAGAAAGTGTGTGAATAAGCTCGAAATGCGCAAAGCCTGTCACCTGCATGGGGTTCGGGTACCAAAGTTCGAGCAGTCCACGAGCTTGGAGCAGGCTATTGCTGTCGCGAATGGGTTTGGTTATCCCTGCGTTCTCAAGCCGATGACCGAGTCCGCGAGCATAGGTGTGACCCTCTGCCGCAACGAAGAAGACGTACGGACCGCATTTGAGAGTTTGACCGCATCTCCTTTCAACTTCCGGGGACAACTCCGCCCAGAAGGCGTACTAGTCGAGGAGTACATTGTTGGCTTTGAGGTGAGCGTTGAATCCTTCCATGACGGTGTTCAACGGCACACAATTGGCGTAACAGATAAGAACCTGGGGCCTCATCCATTCTTTGTCGAAATGGGTGAGACGTTTCCCTCCATGCTTTCTGCCAGTACGTCGATGTATGCATCGAAGCGTCCTCCGGAGCGCTTGACGCCATGGGGCATCGTTTTGGCGGTGCCCATGTTGAAATCAAGCTGACCAGAGAGGGCCCATCAGTAGTTGAGGTAAACGGTCGTATCGCTGGAGCGGAAATTACCCAACTAGTGAAGCTCGCCACAGGACTCGATTTGCAAGCTGAACTGATAAAACTTCACTCCGGACAAAAACCCAAGCTTGTTCGCACTCAGTCACGATCAGCGACGTCTCGCTACCTTGTGTCGAGAGAGAGCGGAACTCTCAGTGAAGTAACGGGCATGGATTTAGCATGGAGAATTCCGGGTGTCGTAGAAGTGTCCGTTGAAGTCGAACCTGGACAGCGAGTTTCTCAGGCTGAGAGTAACCTTGACGTTCTTGGTTACGTGCTAGCCGAAGCGGATACCGCAGGGGATTCGGTCAGGGCTGCTGAAACCGCGGCTGGACAGATCTCCTTCCTGGTGAAGAGGGGCGCTCAATGACTCGAACCGTTCGGCGTTTTAACGACTTGACTCAATTGGATCTCGATTGGTGGGATTCTTTGCTTGGGTCTCGCAGTTTCTATACATCGAGTCCTTGGATGAAGCATGCAGCCAAGTCGGCTGAAACTCCGCCGGTGTACGTAACCGTTTCCGGAAACACTGACAAATTCGAGTGTGGTCTGTGCGCCTATCCTCTTGGCCTGGAAACCCCCTACGTTTTTTGCTCTCCACTACGTTTTGTCCAAAGTCGAGCTGGGTATTCCAACCCGCCGGGAGAAGACTGGGCAAGTCGCCTACTTCCGGCTTTGGCGTGCGGTGGTCGGAACCCTTCACACACCAAGATTTCAGCTTCGTCAACAGCTACCGCAGAGGATCTCGAGCTCCTCGTCGAGGAAGCTGAACAAGCCGCCTGGCAACACAACTGCAATAGCGTGTGTTTTCTCAACGTTGATGATGATGACGTTTCACTCCAAGCCGCACTTGAGCGGCGAGCGTTCGTACGTATCGAGAATCAGTTCGCGTATTCGCTCGAAGTTCCTGACTCTTTCGATGAGTATCTCTCTGTTTTTGACCACAAACGACGAACCGCTGTACGCCGCGAGATACGGGCGTTGGAAGATGCCAAAGTTGAGTACAGATTGCAAAGCCTCAGTGCCGAGTTGATTGACTCCATACTCCCTCTCGAACTTTCCCTATACCGAAAGTATGGAACTCCAGCCGACGAACGAGCATTTCGGAATGTATTCATGAGCCTCATCGAGAATGCGCCGGATGTGACACGTGTTCTTACTGCAGAAATCAATGGTTCTATCGCTGGTTTTGTTCTGTTCTTCACCTGGAATGGCGAGTACTACGCTCGCCAGGCCGGCTTCGACTATGAGCTACAGGGGAAGTTGCCACTCTATTTTGGGCTGGTGTATTACCAACTGCTGAAGCTCGCAATACAGGAGAACGTCTCGCAGATTTTGTATTCAGCCGGTTCCGATCTGACAAAGCTAAGCCGAGGTTGTATAGGTATTCAACAGATTGCATACATCAAGGCACGCGATCCGGAGCTTGCGTCAAAGCTGAAAAACTTGCAAGTACGCAGCACTCAGCAATGACTCATTCCCACAGGGATGCTCTGGCCATCGAACCGATCTAGTATCCAACCCGCTCATCTGGGTCTCTGATTACGTAACTGTGGAAAGTTCCGATCAGCCAAGGAGAGCAATACTGTGGAGTTCAACGCTCTTTGGCGGCGTTCTGTGATCGCTTTTTGTCGTCACACCGGATGTTGCTAGACGTGCTAGCGAGTAGTCCTGGTTAGCCGTGGACCGCGGTTGGGATGGGGGGGAGAGAGAAACCGGCATGAGCGCTGCGCCAGCTGGTCGGCGAGTTTGGCGATCCGTTAGCTTCCTGGCAGCCAAATAGTGACGCGAACTTTCTCGTCGGGGAGGTGCAGCACTTCATAACGGCGAGCGGTGATTTTGCCGTCTGGCGCGCGGAGGTGCTTGATCGAGGTGCGGCGTTGCTCGACGATGTGATCGTCCCACCACGTGCTGAAGTGGGTGCTGCGGTCACGCAATTCGGTAACGAGTGCGTCCAGGTCGGGATCATGAAGGTTCTCGGCGTTGGCGGCGCGGAGGTGGGCGACGGCCCCGCGGGCGATCTCTTCCCATTCGACGAAGATCTCTTGTGCCCGGTCGTCGGTCAGCAAATAGCGGCACGTGTTCCTCTCCTCGGCTGGGAGAGCGGCGAAGCCGTCGTAGAGCGCTAGTCCTTCCGGGTTCGCAGCGAGCATGTTGCTCAGCCGGTCGAGCGCGTACGTGGGGTTCGGTCGGACGGCGTCAACCAGAGTCGCCATGCGTTGGGCGAGTTCAACGTCGTCGCTGCGCCAACTCCGAGACGACGGGGCCGCCGAGCGGAGACGGTAGAGATGCTCCGTGGCGTCGACGGTCAAGTGGAGCACTCGCGCGAGTGCGTCCAGCACCGCATCGCTGGGATGAGCCTCGCGGCCTTGCTCGAGACGCGTGTAGTAGTCGACGCTGATCCCAGAGGCGGCCGCCACTTCTTCACGGCGCAGTCCTGCTACGCGTCGACGGTTCGAGCCGCTGTGCGCCGGAGGCTCGAGAGCGGCGTCGGCGCGGCGTGCGCGCAGGAACTCTCCAAGCTCATTCGACAAGTCGACCTCCTCGGAATCCTGCATTCTCGACTGGGTGTGGCACCCCTAGGAAGATTACGGCCTTCTGTCTCAGGCACCGGGGCGCAAAGCTGAACCAGCCGAGGTTCGACAATTTGAAGGAGTATCAATGGCCATCTACACGCACGGTTATCACGAGTCCGTTCTGCGGTCACACCGCTCCCGCACGGCGTCGAACTCGGCCGCCTACCTTCTTCCACTGCTGAAGCCCACGGACCATCTGCTTGACATCGGCGCCGGGGCAGGCACGATCACAGCGGACCTCGCCAAACTGGTCGAGAACGTCACCGCGACCGAGATCGGCCCTGATGAGCTCGACCTCACCCGGCAGACAATCACGGAACGCGGCATGACGAACATCGACTTCCGCATTGCCGACATCCACACCCTCGACTTTGACGACGACACCTTCGACGTCGTACACGCGCATCAAGTGCTACAACACATCGCTGACCCCGTGAAAGCTCTCCGCGAGATGGCCCGTGTGACAAAGCCCGGCGGCATCGTTGCAGTGCGCGACAGCGACTACGCCGGCTTCTGCTGGTGGCCACAACTCCCAGCGTTAGACACCTGGCTCGACCTCTACCGTAAGGCTGCTCGCGCCAATGGCGGCGAACCGGACGCCGGACGCCGATTGCTCTCCTGGGCGAACGCCGCCGGCTTAGAAGAAGTCACCGCCACCTCGAGTACCTGGTGCTACGCCACCCCGACCGAGCGGGCCTGGTGGGGAGGAATGTGGGCCGACCGCATCCTGAACTCCGCAATCGCACCGCAACTCACCGACTCCAACCTGGCAACGCCAGCTGATCTCCAGCAGATCAGCGACGCATGGAAAGAGTGGGCCCATGACGAAGATGGCTGGATCTCCATCCTCCACGGCGAGATCATCTACCGTGTGAGTTCTCCCGCCGAATGAGCACGGCAGACAGCACAGGCCCAAACACAACTTTGCTTGCTGACGTCTCAACAATCTAAGGTTTTCGAGACACGCGAAGCCACCCTCGAGCCTCACGAAGAAA
>NMRC01024837.1_pt1 | contig 11728 bp, 10 predicted proteins | sample 1520911 | NCBI WGS metagenome assembly NMRC01 (sample SAMN07342169, study PRJNA393822) | plant metagenome | isolation source: fluid collected inside the plant's | place: USA: Vermont, Morristown, Molly Bog | reverse complement strand
TAGTTCGATCGAGGCTCAGCGTCACCCCAGCAGTCGGCACCGCTCATGACAAATGTCATAGCTATGAGGTGACCGGAGTGTGTGGTTCAGTTCCTGCGAGCGGAGCAGGATAGAACCATGACATCCCCAGCTCCGATGCAGCCCGCGGTTGAACTCATCGACGTGCAGAAGCACTTCGGTTCGGTTCGCGCCGTCAACGGCATCAACCTCAGCATTCAACCCGGCGAGATCGTGGCCGTGCTCGGCCCGAACGGTGCCGGCAAGACCACAACCATCGACATGATTCTCGGCCTCAGCAAACCCGACGCCGGCCATGTGCAGGTCTTTGGTCACAGCCCGCGCGGCGCGATCTCGATGGGCCTGGTTTCGGCCGTGCTCCAGACCGGCGGCCTACTCAAAGACTTCACCGTGCGAGAGACCCTGCAACTCACGGCCAGCCTGTTCGCCAGCGCTCGCCCGATCGACGAGGTGCTCACCCGCGCTGGCATCACCGAGATCGCCGACCGGATGGTTGGCGTCTGCTCCGGTGGACAGCAGCAACGGCTGCGCTTCGCAATGGCTCTGCTGCCCGACCCGGGGCTACTGATTCTTGACGAGCCGACGACCGGCATGGATGTTGAGGGTCGCCGCGCGTTCTGGAGTGCGATTCGTGATGATGCTGATCGTGGGCGCACCGTGTTGTTTGCCACGCACTACCTCGACGAGGCCGACGAGTATGCCGACCGGATCGTGCTGGTCAGCCGTGGCCGGATCGTCGCCGATGGCAGCACCGCCGAGATCAAGAACATGGTCTCGGGCCGAACCGTTCGGGCAACGCTCGACCCGGCGGAGCATGCCGCCATCTCGGCGTGGCCCGGCGTCGAGCGGAGTGAGAGCCAGGGCAACCGACTCACGATTCATACCAGCGATTCCGACTCGATTGCGCGCGCATTGCTGACCCGCACGGCCGCATCCGACGTCGAGATCACCTCCCAGAACCTTGAGAGCGTCTTTCTGGCCCTCACCGCCGACACCGCCGACAGCGCAGAGGTCGCCCCCGCATTGGGTGCGACCCCAGCGCCCGCCGCCGCAGCCGCTTCCGAAGGAGCATCCGCATGACCACCCTCACCGACATCGACCTCAGCACTCGTGCCCCGCGGCTCGGCGGCTTCAGCCTCACCTATGTGCGGCTCGAACTCAAGCGCCGCTTGCGCAATCGACGCGGCCTGTTCTTCACCGTCGCATTTCCGGTGCTCATGTACTTCTTGGTTGGCTACCAGTTGCGCGACCAGCCGCTCACCAACACCCCCATCTCGCAGGGCGGCGTCTCCGTTGCTGCCTACGTCATGGTGTCGATGGCGATGTACGGCGCCATGATGTCCGCGACGCAGACCGGCGCATCCGTTGCCGTCGAACGGGCCCAGGGTTGGAGTCGACAGTTGCGTCTGACGCCGTTGAATCCGGCCGTGAACATCATCATCAAGATGATCGCTGGAATGGCGTTCGGCTTGGCGGCCGTGGCCGTGACCTTTGCGGTCGGCTCCGCCACGGGGATTGTGCTGACCCCCGTGCAATGGACCACCAGCGGGCTCACCGCGTGGCTGCTCGCCAGCGCCATGTTCACGACCCTCGGCCTTCTCGTTGGCTATCTCGTGCCGGGCGAGAACGCCCCGCAAATCACCAGCCTGGTCGTCGTGATGCTCTCGTTCTTGGGTGGCCTGTTCTACCCGATCAACTCAATGCCGGATGTGCTGCAGACCGTCGCGCGCTTCACGCCCGTCTACGACATCAGCCAGTTGGCTCGTGCGCCGATCACCGGCGACGGCCTCGACCTGCTGTGGGTGTGGGGAGCGTTGGCGTGGTTTGCCGCGCTGCTGCTGATCACCATCTGGGCCTTCCGACGCGACACGAAGCGGGTCTAAGGGCTTCGTGTTGACGCAGTCGTTGGGCGCGTACGCTTCGACTATGAGCACATCCGAGACCTCGGCGTCTCGCGGGCGCATTGACGATGAGGACACTCTGCCCTGGTTATTGCCCGCGGTCGAGTTCGCTGGCGCACCCAGTTCAATCAAACAGTCATTGCGCGGCCGTTCCGGACGTGGCTGGCTCAACTCAACAGTGGCTTCGGTGCCGTGGATGATCTTCCCGCTGCTGACGATCGTCAATGGCGGCGGTTCGCCGGGATATCGCGCGCTTGGGGTCGTGTTGATGGCACTGTTCGCTTTCGCCTTCGTGCTCTCGGTGCCGCTGATCTGGAGCCGCCCACTGCTCAAGCGTGTGCTGATCGGTGCTGCCATGTTCGCGTACACCCTGGCCCTCATTCCGTGGCTGGGGCAGGGGGTCACCTTTCTGTGGACCTACGTCGGCGTCATTTTTGCCATGAGCGTGCTGCCGTGGGGGCTCACGCTTGGCCTGATTGGAGCGCTCGCGCTCGGCGCTGCCGCGGTTGAGTTCGTCATCTCTGGTTGGAGCGATTCGGTGCTGAACGCGCCATTGACCATTGGCACCATATCGCTCATGCTGGCCGCGTTCTTTCGTCAGATCACGGTGAGCAATCAGTTGCGCCGAACCCAAGCCAACCTTGAAGTGATGGTGGTCGAGCGTGAACGCGACCGGGTCGCCCGCGACCTGCACGACATCCTTGGTCATTCGCTCACCGTGATTTCGATGAAGGCCGAGCTCGCCGAACGGCTGATCGACGTTGACCCGGTTCGCGCCCAGACCGAGTTGGCCGAGTTGGCCGAACTCTCCCGCGCCACCCTGTCGGATGCTCGGGCGACCGTCGCCTCGGTGCGAACGGTGAACGTCTCGGCCGAGCTCGCGGCGGCACGATCGACCCTTGCCGCCGCAAACATCGATGCCGAACTCCCGGGCAGCACGGATGTGGTGCCCGGCTCTCGCCGTGAATTGGCTGGCTGGGTGGTGCGCGAAGGGGTCACCAATGTGTTGCGGCACTCAGGGGCCACGCGCTGTCGGATTCGGCTGAGCGCGACGGAGATCGAGATTGATGACAATGGTCGCGGTCCCGATCTGATCGCGGACGGGAACGGCCTGCGTGGTCTGCGCGAGCGGGTCGATGCCGCAGGGGGAAGCCTGTGGATGGGTACGGGCGAGCTCGGCGGCTTTTGCCTGCGCGTCACCTTCTCCCCGACCTCGACGGCAACCCGGACGGCGAGTGCCAAATGACTATCCGGGTGTTGCTTGCCGACGACCAGGCGCTCGTGCGCGGTGCGATGAGCGCACTGTTGAGCCTCGAAGCCGATATCGACGTCGTTGCTGAGCTTGGTCGCGGCGATGAAGTCGCCGCAGCGGCTGAGCGCAGCCAACCGGATGTTGCCGTGCTCGACATCGAAATGCCCGGTCTTGACGGCATCGCCGCCGCATCCGAACTTGCCCGAACCAGGCCGGAATGCCGGGTCATTATGGTCACCACCTTCGGGCGCCCCGGCTACCTGAAGCGGGCGATGCAGGCTGGCGCGCTTGGGTTCCTGGTCAAAGACACCCCGGCCGCACAGCTTGCCGATGCGGTTCGCCGGGTGATGCGCGGTGAGCGGGTGGTGGACTCGCCGCTTGCGATCGAATCGCTCAGCCAGGGGGATTCGCCGCTGACCGAGCGCGAGCGCGACGTGCTTGCCCTTGCCCGCACCGGATGCACGATCAACGAACTCGCCCGCACCCTGCACCTCTCCGAAGGCACCGTGCGGAATCACCTGTCCTCAGCCATCGGCAAGACCGGCGCCCGCAACCGAGCGGATGCCGCCCGCATCGCCACCGAAAACGGGTGGTTGTAGCCACGCGGTGCGGCAGCAGCGTCGCCGCTTCTGGCTCACTCCGCGAGTTCAGCCTTGTTGGGAGGTCGCGGAGGTGCAGTTGGGCTTGGTGGCGGGAGTGCGAAACATGATCGGCGCAATGCTGTTGCTCGCGCCGGCGCCGAGATTGTGGCTTCCCAGGTTTGGGTTGCATGGAGTGGTGGCGTCGTCGATAAACACCGACACATTGCTCAGTGTTGCCGGGAGGTCGGCCAGGCCGATCGTTGGCGGAGGCGTGGTGCCAGGAAGTGCTGGGGATGAGTGTTCTGGCAACACGCGAAGTGTCGCGCTGAAGGTGTTGCTCGCCGGGTCAAACTTTGGCTCGAGCATGGTCGCGACCACGGATTGTGCGGCGTCGTCCGGGCCGGCAGTGAGCCCGATGTTTGGCGGATTGGTGTCGAAGGAGAACAGCGGCCAAGCCTTCACAAATACGCCGAATCGCACGGTGCCGGCTGCGCGATTTGGCCGATCTGAGAACCAGGTCATGCGGTCTGAGGTGCCGCTGAGCGACACCGCATAGTCGGTGTCGTTGATCTTGGAGACAGTGCCGCCATTGGCCGAGAACATGAACAGCAACGACATGGTGCTATCGCTCGCGCTTTCACTGGGGCTTGCCCCGGCGCTGCCCGGCGCGCCAGCGCATCCGCTGAGCCCAACGACGGCCAGTGCAGCGGCCGCCGCCAGCCCGGCCAATGATGCAGTGAATCGAGATCGAGTCTTCATGGGTTCAGCCTAGGAACGCCGCGCTGGCGAGCAGTCCGCATGGCCGGATATCCGCCCTTCGCCCCAGTACGCCGTGAACGAGTGCGCGGTGGGGCGGCGTTGGGGGAACTCGGTGGGCGCGGCCAGCGTAACCCGGGCATCCGGTGGCGGCTCGCCCCATAGGATTGACCCCATGGCCGACGGCTCTTCGTTTTACATCACCACGCCCATTTTCTATGTCAATGACGTGCCGCATATCGGCCATGCCTACACCGAGGTGGCGGCGGATGTGCTGGCCCGCTGGCACCGTCAAGCTGGCGACGACACCTGGATGCTCACCGGCACCGACGAGCACGGCCAGAAGGTGCTGCGTACCGCCACCGCCAACGACACCACCCCCCAGGCGTGGGCCGACCAGCTCGTTGAGACCGCATGGAAGCCGCTGCTGCAGACCATCAATATCGACAATGACGATTTCATTCGCACCACCGAGCCGCGGCACGAAGAGAATGTGCAGCGCTTTCTGCAGAAGCTCTACGACGACGGCCACATTTACACGGGGGAGTTCTCCGGCTATTACTGCGTCGGGTGCGAGGAGTACAAGCAGCCGAGCGAGCTCATCGAGGGCTCCGGTGACTATGCCGGTCAGCAAGTGTGCGCCATCCACTCGAAGCCGGTCGAACTGCTCAACGAGAAGAACTATTTCTTTCGAATGAGCGCGTTCACCGAGCCGTTGCTCAAGCTCTACGAGGAACAGCCCGAGTTCGTTCAGCCTGCCTCGGCGCGCAATGAGGTGGTGCAGTTCGTGAAGCAGGGGCTGCTTGATCTGTCCATCTCCAGGTCGACGTTCGACTGGGGCGTCAAGGTGCCGTGGGATGATTCGCATGTCGTCTACGTGTGGTTCGACGCCCTGCTGAACTACATCACGGCCGTTGGCTACGGGGTCGATGAGGCTGAGTTCAACCGCCGCTGGCCCGCATATCATGTGGTCGGCAAAGACATCCTGCGCTTCCACGCGGTGATCTGGCCGGCCATGCTGATGGCGGCCGGGCTTGAGGTGCCGCGTGGTGTCTTCGGCCACGGCTGGCTGCTGGTCGGCGGCGAGAAGATGTCGAAGTCGAAACTCACCGGCATTGCCCCGAACGAGATCACCGATGTCTTTGGCTCGGATGCGTTCCGCTACTACTTCCTGCGCGCCATCAGCTTCGGCCAAGACGGCTCGTTTTCGTGGGAAGACCTGCACGCCAGGTACACCTCGGAGCTGGCCAACGGCTTTGGCAACCTGGCCTCGCGGGTGATCGCCATGATCGAACGGTACTTCGACGCAGCTGTGCCGGCCGTGGTCGCACCGACCGCAGCCGAGCAACGCATCACTGAGCTGGAGCGCAGCGTTGGACTGGAAGCCGACGCTGCCATTGAGCGGTTCGCCCCCGGTGAGGCCATCGCAGCGATCTGGCAGCTGGTGGATGCGCTCAACGGCTACATCACTGAGCAAGAACCGTGGGCGCTCGCCAAGCGGGCCAAGGCCGATCCAGCCCTGCGTGACCGCCTGAGCACGGTGCTCGGAACCGCGTATCACGCGCTCGGCACCCTGGCCGTGCTGCTCTCGCCGGTGCTGCCGATTGCGACCGCCAAGCTCTGGACCGCGCTCGGTGCCCCAGGCACCGCGGATGCGCATCCGATTCGCCGCGCCCACGAGTGGCCGAGCGGCGTGCGCGTGCAGAGCTTGGAGCCGTTGTTCCCAAGGGTTGACGACGAGTCGTGAGCGGCGCTGAGGTGGCTCCCGAGGATTCCGCAGCGGCTCAGCCCGTGCGTTCGCGCGCCGGTGCTGAGCAGCGAGAGTACCCTCCGGCTCCTGAGCCGCTCGCTTGGCCGATCATCGACAACCACACCCATCTTGAGATTGCCGACTCAGCCCTTCCGCTCTCACCCGAAGAGCATCTGGCGCGCGCCGAGGCGGTTGGGGTCACTCGCATCGTTCAGGTCGGTACCGACCTGGCCACCTCGCGCTGGTCAGCCGAACTGGCAGGCCGCGATCCGCGCGTCTTGGCGGCCGTTGCCCTGCATCCGAACGAGGCACCCGAATTGGCCGAACGTGGCCTGCTCGATGAGCACCTGGCCGGTATCGATGCACTTGCCGCACTGCCACGGGTGCGCGCGATCGGTGAGAGCGGGCTCGATTTCTTTCGCACTGAGCCGCCTGGGCGAGCCGCACAGCTCTATTCTTTCGAGCAGCACATTGCGATCGCGAAGCGGCACGGCCTGGCCTTGCAGATTCATGATCGCGACGCCCATCACGAGGTGATCGAGACGCTCGAGCGGGTCGGTGCGCCAGCGACCACGGTGTTTCACTGCTTTTCAGGCGACGCCTCGCTGGCGCGGCTGGCAACGCACCGCGGTTGGTACCTCTCATTCAGTGGCACGGTGACCTTCAAGAACGCACCCGCACTGCGTGGTGCGCTCGCGGTCACGCCATTGGATCGCATCCTGATCGAAACCGATGCGCCATTTCTGACCCCCGTGCCACTGCGCGGCCGATCAAATGCGCCCTATCTATTGCCGCACACGCTGCGCTTCATCGCGGGTGAGCTTGGCCTGAGCGAGCAGTCGGCGGCCGAGCAGTTCACCGCCAACACCTTGCGTGTGTACGGAGAGTGGTGATGGCGGGCCAGTTGCTCGGCGCCGGGGAGATTCGCCGGCTGGCAGATGAACTTGGGGTGATGCCGACCAAGAAGCTCGGCCAGAATTTCGTTCACGACGCCAACACCGTGCGGAAGATCGTGACCCTAGCGGGGGTTGAGGCTGGCGATGTCGTGCTGGAGGTCGGCCCGGGGCTCGGCTCGCTCACCCTTGGGCTGCTCGAGCTCGGCGCTCGCGTGGTCGCGGTCGAGATCGACGCCCGCCTGGCCGCACGTCTCCCGCAAACCGCGGCCGACTTCCAGCCCGGCCGAGAGTTGCACGTGCTCAGCGCCGACGCACTCGAACTGCGCGAACTTCCGCTCGCACCCAAGCGTCTGGTCGCCAACCTGCCCTACAACATCTCAGTGCCCGTGCTCATCCACCTGCTCGAAACGCTTCCGAGCCTCGACTCGGCGCTCGTGATGGTTCAGGCCGAGGTGGGCTATCGCATCGCCGCAGCCCCCGGCTCGAAAGTGTATGGGGTGCCGAGCATCAAGGCGGCCTGGTGGGGTGAATGGTCGGTGGCGGGCACCGTCTCACGGCAAGTGTTCTGGCCGGTGCCGAACGTCGATTCGGTGCTCGTGCGATTTGAGCGCCGCCCGCCGCGCGGTTCCGAATCGCTCCGTCAGCGCGTCTTTGAGCTGGTGGATGCCGCATTCGGCCAGCGCCGCAAAATGCTCCGGCAATCGCTTTCGACGGTATTTGGCGACTCGGGCCGTGCATCCGCCGCCCTCATCGCCGCTGGTATCTCACCCGAGGCCCGCGGCGAAGCCCTCTCGATCGAGGACTTCGCCGCTCTGGCCCGGCTCGGCGGCTAAGCCGCAGAACTCTCGGCTGCCTCCAGCAACTCTTCGCGTTCGCTGAAGTCCATCGTTGGGGCGCTGCGTCGGAAGCCGCGCGTGATGACGGCCAGGATGCCAACGCCGACCACAATCCAGCCCAAACCGATCAGCAAGGTTGTGCCGGAGAGCGATGTCCACAGCCAGACGGTGAGGCCAAAGCCGATCAGTGGAATCAGGCCGTAGCTGAACCACTGCGCGAGGCTGCGATCTTGCCGGCCGCCCTTCGGGAATAGGTAGTGCCGAATCACGCTGAGGTTCACCATCGAGAACGCCGCGAGCGCACCGAAGCTAATCATGGTCGCCGCGACATCGAGGGTGAGCACGAGCGAGAGCAGCGACACCGCCGAAACGACGAGCGCCGCGATGACCGGAGTGCGGTACTTCGAGTGCAAGCGGGCCAACGGCCGTGGCAGCACGCCATCGCGACCCATTGCATACAGGATGCGCGCGACGCTCACCTGACTGGCCAGGCCAGATCCGAACGCCCCCACCACATAGATCGCGATGAAGAACGAACTGAACACCGCTCCACCGACTCGCTCGGTCAGTTCGGCGCTCGCCGTATCGACGCTCACAAAGTCTTGCCAGCTCGGAAACACGAGCGCGCCGACCCACGCCGTCACAATGAAGATCGCACCGCCGATGAGGGTCGTCAGCATGATGCCGCGTGGAATGTCGCGCACCGGGTTCTTGGCTTCCTCAGACATGGTTGAGACCGCATCGAAGCCGAGGAAGGAGAGGGCAAGAACCGCCGCACCGGCCAACACCGGGGTCAATCCACCTGAGCCAGGCAGCAGCGGGGAGAGCGGGTTGGGCATATCTGCCGGCGGGTCGTTGATGATCTGTGCGATCGAGAGGCCGACAAAGAGCACGACGAGCAACACCGACAACGCCACAATCACGAGGTTCACCCGACTGATCAGCGTGATCCCGAGCACGTTCAGGAGCAGCACGAGCAGCAGCGAGATGAGCGCGAAGACCCAGGCAGGCACGGCCGGGAACGCGGTGTTGAGATAGAGACCGATCAGCAAGAAGTTGATCATCGGCAGGAACAGGTAGTCGAGCATGAGCGTCCAGCCGGTCAAGAAGCCGACCCCGCCGCCGAAGGAGAGCTGCGTATAGCTGTATGCCGAGCCTGAGATGGGGTACGCACGCGCCATTCGGCCGTAGCTGGATGCGGTGAAGATCATCGCGACGAGCCCGACAATGTAGGCCGCAGCAAGGTGGTTGTCGGTCGTCATGCTCACCAAGCCGTAGGTTGTGAACACGGTCACCGGGGCCAGGTAGGTGAGCCCGAACAGGGTGAGTCCGCCCAAACCGAGGGCGCGTTTGAGTCGCGGTTGCGACGAGGGTTCGACAGTGGTCATGGAAGTTCCTTTCTCAGTGGTGATGCTCAGTTGGTGCTGGGCTGGTGCGGAAGGGGAGCTTCGGGCGCCGACGCGAATCGTTGCTCGCCGGCGACCCACGTTTCGAGGACTTGAATTGACGGCAGTTCCGTTGGATCAACGTCGTTCGGTGCCGCAGAGAGACGCACGAAATCGGCCGCGTGCCCAATCTCGAGGGTGCCCCAGTTCTGTTCGGCCCCTGCCTGGAAGGCCACACCGGCCGTATAGGCGTGCAGCGCGCGCTCGGCCGTGAGTCGTTCCGCCGGAGTCCAGCCATCGCTGGGTTCGCCAGTGCTGGTTTGGCGCGTGATGGCCACGCGGGTTCCGAGGCGCCAATCGGCGCTGCTGACTGGCCAGTCACTGCCGAACGAGATCGGCCCGGCCTGATCGAGGGTGTGGATGGGGTATTGCAGTTCTGCGCGCCCCGGTCCGATATGCGGCACGGTGAGTTGCAGCATCAGCTCATCGAGTTGCGCCCAGAGCGGCTCGAAATTGGCCACGACCCCCAACTGGGCGTAGCGCGGCAGGTCGACCGCATCCACGAGTTGGACATGCGCAATCACAGGGCGCCGGTCGCGCGCGCCGTTGTGGCGTTGCACGAGTTCGATCGCATCCAGTGCGCTGCGTGAGGCGGCATCACCGATGGCGTGCAGGTGAAGTTGAAAGCTGTCGGCATCGAAAGCGATGGCAGCGGCACTGAGCGCTTCGCTCGACCAATTGGCCATCCCGTGATCGCCGGGGGTATCGGAGTACTCCTCGAGCAGGGCGCCGGTGTGATTTTCGATCACCCCATCGACGAATATCTTGACCGTTGTCGCCGTCAACAGCGGGTGATGCAACTGCTCCACCCGCTCACGTTGCCGGCGGAACTGTGCGAGCTGATCGCGCCAGTATCGCGGGTCGGCTCGGAACGCCAGGTTGATGCGCATGTGCAGGCGCTCGGCGGATGCGGCGTCCAGATAGCTCTCCACGTCGACCGGCTCGACCCAGGCATCCTGCGCCCAGCCGATTCCGAGGGCCGCCAAATGCGCCGTGGCGCGTTCGATTGCGAGCACACGCTCGGCTCGGGAGTATCCGGGGTCGACCGCGGCAATGAGATCGCACGCTCCTGGCTCTTGCAGGATGCCAAGCGGCGAGCCATCACTTCGTCTGACGATTCGTCCAAGCTCGGGTTCAGGGGTGTCGCGGGTAATGCCTGCCTGGCGTAGCGCTTCGGAGTTGACCCACAGCGTGTGGTAGTCCCATGCACGCAACCACACGGGCCGATCAGGAACCGCCTCGTCAAGCCAGCGGGCGTCGAACATTCCGCCGGGCGCGAGCGATGCGTCGTAGCTTGCGCCCCGAATCCATTCCTGCTCAGGATGTGCCTGCGCCCAGCTCTTGACTGAAGCGACGATCTCGGCAACGCTGCGGCAACTGCGGGTGTCGGGCCCGACGGTTTCGAGCCCGCCGAGCGTTGGATGCGCGTGCCCGTCGGCAAAGGCCGGGGCCAGCACATCCCCGCCCAGATCGATTCTCTTCGCTTGGCCAAGCGCCATCGCCTCGTCGTCGAACGCGATGATGTGCCCGTCACGGATCGCCATGGCGTGATGGCTCTGCGTTCCCGGCAGGTAGCCGGGAACAATTCGACCTGAGTGGAAAACTACTGTACTCATCTGCACTCCGAAATAAATGAATGGCATTCGTTAATTTCGAGATACTAGGGTGAATTTGTGGACAATGGAAGACCAAGCGCGAACAAACTTGTTACGCGACCGTCCCAGCGCCGCTCAGCAGGCCGCCCAACCGAGCAGGTGCTCAGTCGAGAACTGATCGCCCAGCAAGCCCTCGAGCTCCTCGATGAGGTCGGAGAGCTCAACTTCACCATCGCCTTGCTGGCCAAGCGGCTCAAGGTGAGTCCATCAGCGTTGTACAACCATTTCGCGAGCAAAGACCAGGTGATGGCAGCCGTTCGAGAGCTCATCAGCGACCGCATCGATGTGGCTCCATTCGCTCGTCTGCCCTGGCCGGAGGCGCTACGCGAATGGGCCAGCAGTTACCGCGATGCCTTCGCCGCGCATCCGCTCACCATTGCGGTCTTCGCGACTTCGGCGGTGACCGATGCTGAGCGCACGCTCCGCATGTACGAAGGGGTCATCGCTCCGCTCGTGGCCGCTGGCTGGCCGCGTGATCGTGTCGTGCCGATGATGGTGTCGATGGAGTCGTTCATTCTTGGTTCGGCGCTCGACAAGGCGGCCCCGGTTGACATGTTTGACCCGGGCGGTCACGCTGAGCTGGTGCCTGAGTTCACTGCAGCGATTCGTGCTCGCGATGCGCGCCTTGGTGGCGTTGG